>Ga0182021_10004665_pt1 | contig 16137 bp, 8 predicted proteins | sample 612E3MmetaG_FD_120493 | JGI IMG/M metagenome (GOLD analysis project Ga0182021, IMG submission 120493) | Permafrost microbial communities from Stordalen Mire, Sweden - 612E3M metaG (Illumina Assembly) | ecosystem: Environmental > Terrestrial > Soil > Wetlands > Permafrost | place: Sweden... | reverse complement strand
GTATTCTTGTTCGCTCATAGGTATTCTCCTTTCTATATTCTTATTCCATAAAAAAACGGTATAAGAATTTATCACTCGAAAGGAGATCCTATGGGTTCATCATCATTTGCACAGGAGGGCGATTTGGCGCAGAAGTAGCTTGCCAGATATCCCATTCCAGGGAGAAGATATTAGGGCGATCTGCAGTGGTCTATTTATAGCAAGAACAAGATAATGTTAGAAAGCGGCGATGAGAGTTGCCGCTTTTTTATTCATTTTAGGGAAGGGATTAATCCTTTTTCTTGCTTCCGGGTGTTGTCCCCTTTAGCTTAGGCAAGATCGTCTTTTTGCCATTCACCCATGGGCCGCGGGGGTTTGTCCTTATCTGGGCAACTATTAATGCCTTTTCATCAGCTTCACTCGGAGTGAGTATAAAACGTTTAATGGGATACGGCAAACTATTACTCCAATGATTGTGGTGAAACAGTATACGGAATTTCACAATGATTAATCACCTATAGTCCAGGCAAAGTAGATGGGTGTTTTATTGCTTGAACAAGAAGCGGTTGCGTTGACGCTTTTTTATCCTCGAATATCCTCAATAATAAGCTCATAGGGTTAATCCTATCAAAAACTCCGCCATTAGAGGATTCTTTTTAATTCAAAATTAGAGCTCATTATATCAGAGGGGTGAGAAGGAAAAAATGCTCTTTTCTTCTCTTACGAAACATAGAACACGAATCGTGTTTCATAATTTTATTTCACAGAGAGCAATGTAAGAGTGATTTGAAACAACTGAGAATCACCATTGTTTTCCTGCGATACTGTAAATAATGCTGTTATTTTGTTCCATCGGGATATTCTTCCTGATGTGTTTGGAATTGTAAATAACTTAAGGAGAAAAAAATGAAAACATTGTCACGAAAACTGCTGCCGATATTCCTGCTCACTGCAGTATATGCCGGAGCAATGGCGGCATCCATATCCGGTACCATTTCTTATTCAGGTGCATCAACAGGGCAGATTGCCATCATTGCCCTTACAGATACAACACAAGGCCAAACACCGGCTGCGATCATTTCCATATCCTCTCCCGGCAGTTATTCAATCACCGGGCTTGCTGATAGCGTCTATTATATTCTTTCCTTCAGGACCAATGCATCCGGTTGGAATGTAAAGATGACTGATCCGTGGGGCTATTATGGAACACCGGGAACCCTTTCGCCGGTAACTATATCGGGAGGTGTCAATGTCTCCGGCATCGATATTACGCTGGAGGATGGAACAATTGCGCATCCCAATCCCTTTTATAGGGCTTATCTTCCGCCAACACTCACTATACCATTACCTGCATTTACCGGAGCAGGAAATGACCCGTCAATCGCTTTTATAGATAGCTCAATTTATCTGTACAAACATGATTCTACCGGAGCAGCCAGCGGAAAGATATATAAGATTAATCCCTCTTCAGGCAATGTAACTTCAACATTCTATCTCACTCAAGAATCGTCAGCCAATGGAATATGCTGGATAGGTAAAATGGTTTATCATAATGGCGCCATCTGGGTAAACGGAGGATACGGTGATCCCTCTGGTTCGGGATACGTTAATGGCGTATTTATAATAGATATTGCAACCAGTAAATCATCAAATCAGATTCCAGCAGATACCGGAATTGATTTGTCAAACGAGTTAGGCGGTTTAACAAGCGATGGAGTAAACCTGTATGTTGGCGTGACCTTGAAGGGTGCTCAGCGAACCTATGGAATTGTTAAATTCAATCCCTCTTTGAATTCCAATATCCCGATATCTCCATTCTTCGATATTGGTACCAGGCCGTCGTATTTATCCTATGGAAGTGGATTCCTTTGGGCAGGTGTTGATAGTCTCAAGAAAATTGATCCCTCGAACGGGACTATCCTTGCGAGCTACAACGTACCGGCTCAGGCGGCAGGCCTTTATCATGACAATATGTTCTGGATGTACGATGAAAATGATACGACACTCAAAGCTTACTCGTTGGCGGCCGATGGAGTTGCACGCGGGAAGGGTATCCAGCTCTCATCTTTTAAACTATCGCAGAATTATCCCAATCCATTTAACCCGACGACGAACATCTCATTTACTCTTATATCCAAATCATTCGTTTCGCTGAAAGTGTTCGATATGTTGGGACACGAAGTAGCGACACTCGTGAACGAGCAGAAACCTGCCGGAACATATACGCAGAAATGGAATGCCGCAAGTATGCCGAGCGGAGTTTATTTCTATCGTTTGCAGGCAGGATCATTGACTGAAACAAAGAAGCTTATTCTTTTGAAATAATGTGTCATGTGTTTTTATAGGGGCACATCGCATGTGCTCCTACAGATAAGCTGAGAGGGAGCCATAAGCCCCGTCATCGATGGGGCTTTTTTATTCGAACGAGAGTGGTAATGGTTTCGATTACAAATAAAAGAAGCCCCGTTCACAACTGCAACGAGGCTTCTGTGTTTACTGCCTATACCTCAGCTACTTCGTCAGCAACATCTTCATCGTTTTTGTGAACGGCTGTTTGCCATCCTGCGGTGTCGCAATGAATCTCGTAAAATAGACTCCGCTTGCCAAACGAGAGGCATTAAATGTTGTCGAATAATATCCTGCGTTCTTCATACCATCTACTAATGTTGCCACAACTCTGCCAAGCATATCATATACCTTTAAAGACACAAGGAACTGTGTCCCTGTCTCAGGCAGTTGATAACTTATTATAGTGCTCGGATTGAAGGGATTAGGGAAATTATTCGAAAGTCCAAACGCTGTCGGAATTTCTTTCTGTGAGGATTCTTCTTCTGCTTCTCTAATCAGGCCGCCTTTCAAATCCCCTCCTAAAAGATATTGAGCACTGACTACTAATGGATCGTTCGGATACTTGGCTGCGAGTGTGGAAAAATAGTTCACCGCCTGAGTATGATCATTCAGCGTATTTAGATACAATAAACCAAGATTAAATAACGCTTGCTTATAAATTGGCTCGATATTCTTATAGTCTTTAAGCATACCGGTAAGGTTCTTGACCATTGCATCATAGTTCTTGCTCTCGAAGAGCGTCTGATTATCGAATTCTAAAAGAAGCGCAGACAACTCATCGTTCTTCGATATTTTAGTTCTCACTGATGTATTTACATAATTATCAAATTCCGTCTTCTTGTTTGACCTTAAGTAACTCTCATGCAAGTTCCTAAGAGCATAACGTCCCAAAAGTGTGTTCAGTTCACTGCTGAAGACCTGCTTATACAAACCAGCCGCATCATCTAATTTGCCCTGATATTCTAATATCATTGCTTGTGATAATACATCAGTCGATGAAGAACCAAGAGATGCTGTCTTGAGCATATTGCCTGAAAGAATGGGCGTTGCATTGTAAATCAACGGATTTGGATTACTGCCAGTTAATGCATACTCGGTTTTTACCGTAGCCGAGGATTGATAGACCGATGGAGTCCCATTCCACCAATTATTTTGTGCCCAGATGATGCCGTCATTGTAGGCATAGATTCCATAACCAGTATTGCTAAAGATACTGTTATAACCGCCATAAGGATACTGTCCAAGATACACATTGCTGCTGTAGGCAGCCTGGATACCATTTCCATTTTGTGTGATCACGTTGTGGCCTGGAGCAGGATACCCCCCATGAAGAACATCAACTACGGAAAGATACGGGGAACTGAGATAACACCAGAGGCCAACAGTATGATTGGTAATTTTGTTGTAATACAATACCGGAGACAAAGTCGTACTCGTGTTGTTGCTGCAGAAAATGCCGTATGCTCCGTTATTGTTAATAACATTATGATGGCAAAGGAATGAGGAATAACTGGTCGAGATACCACAGCTTGCATTGTTTTGGATGGTATCATACGCAACAGGATTATTAGATGTCCCGTTGAGCGTGATACTTATCCCTGTGGAGTTATTGGTAATATTACAGTATGTGATTGACGGTAAGGAATTGATACCGTTACAAGTAACTCCGGTTGTCGCATTCTTGATATTACAATAACTCAGCGACCCACTACTGCTTGAGTTAAAGAAAATCCCTCCCCAAGTGCCGGACGTGCCGCTGCGATCAAAAGTAATCTTTTGAGAAGATGTGCCGTTGGCAATCAGAGTGCCGTTGATTGTTAATTTTGATCCATTGGCAAACAAAACATTTGTCCCTGCGTTTATGGTAAGAGTTACACTACTATCGACTGTGACATCGCCTTCTAATACATGGGTTCCACTCCAACTACTACTATTTTCCATGAGTATTGTAGGATTAACTTTGAAGGGCACCGCACTTCCATTTGCCCATACTACGGTGGAACCTGCAACATTCGGGCCTGTTCCTGTTCCCAAATCAGTTACAGATGACCACAGACCACCGCTGATATTCCGCACAGATCGCCCGATGTGTGTGTCACTTTGAAAGAAGAGATTGATCTTCCCAGATGATTCGTCAAAATTTACCGAAGGCTTTGTCGATTGGTGGCCAGTGTTGTGAATATATGATGACGTCTGCCACGCGCCGGATGCATTCCGTTCTTTGTAGCACACTACTCGATTGCTTCCGTTCGCACTATCCCAAGCAACAACTTCAGTCATATCGCCCCCACTTTGGTTCAGACCTTTGATGGAAGGATTTGCGCAGCTGTTCCCAAAAGTGAATTGTACCGGGCTTTCTTGATAGCTAAGACTTTTATTTGTGACTATAAACCCTTTGTGATAAATTGCTGTTCCTTTCCGGTAAGCAAGGTCGAAGCCCGGAGTTGGACCATATGATGTCTGGATCAATGCGGGGGTCATGGACACTTGCTGCACATCGGGAGATGTCCCGCTAATCTCGAAAGGGCCTAAAGCGGGAGGCTCGGATTGCATTAAGAGCCTGGCGTCACCGGATTCGCCGGATTTCCAGACGATTATAGCAGGAGGGACGTTGCCAAATGCTTCTACAACCGGCGCTGCATCGATTTGACTTGTATTGTCGAAGTTATAAATCGATCCCCACTGCTGTTGGTTGATATCTAATCTCCGATAATTCACGCTATGCGAACTAGAATCGTAGGGAGAGATTTCTTCCCACACTACGTGCACGTAATTTTTGCCAAATGCATCCGTGGTTGTTGCAATGGATGGATTTTTTGCGACCACGCCTGGAGTCGAAACAAGGATTTCGGCTGACCATGTCGAACCATCATAGTTGCTGGTGTACCATATCGCATTTGCTGATTCATAAACGCTATGCGTGCCTCCTCCTTTTGCCACTTTGCGCTGGCTGTTGTTGCCGGTAGCTTGAAGTGTGCTACTACCAAGGTGTGCTTTATACTTTGCCGTGACTGTAGCTCCCGCGCTGTTAAATACTACAGCTGTAGTATCATTTGTGGAATCGGCAAGTGTTGCGCCAGATTTTGTCCAACCTTGAAAGTATCCTGTAAAACCATTAAGGTTCGCTTGCGTTTGTTGTGCACGAATGGAGTAGTAGGGTTTTCCAGTTGTTATTGGTTGGCTCAAGAACACACCTTTGTAGGCAGTAGATGTACCAAGATTGTTAGCCGCATAATTTACGGTTTTAAATGGTGCAGACATCTCTTGATTACGCAAATTATTGCCATAATTTGGATCGGCGTAATCAATAAGCCACGGATCTTTAAAATCTACACTTCCTCCCGGATTTCCTCCTTCTATCAATTGTGCTTGCACGGTAGCGTTGTTGGTGGGTTGGAATTTAGAAATCAATTGATCTGAAGTTGTACTCTTTATGCCGAACACGCGGTGATTGAACACAGTATCATCCCAGTCCCATTTATTGAACTTCTCACCTGAAATAATTTGTTGGTCACCTTTTATTATTTCCGAAGTACCTGGAGTAAAAGGACAAATCGAGGGAAGACTTGCCAGAGGAACAAAATTGTTATTTATCCACCGGTTTACAAGGCCAACTGTTGCACTTGTGCTGAGTTTCTGGTTAATGGTTACTTGTATAGGAGCATAGGTAACATCAAAACTATAAGATAGGTTAAATGTCGTTACTATTAAAAAAGCACAAGGAATAGGAGTACAATTTTCCCCACAATGTCCATCTTTATTTTCAAGTTGTTCAATAGAGACTGAATGATGACCTAAATTAACTGTGGTTGAACAACTATGGACACCTTCGTCGGTATGATCCGCCTGCCATATCTGAGTGCCATCCACTTTCACTTTAAGGTATTTATAAGACACTGGGGGAGTTCCGCATGGACCTGGCCACTGGCACTGATTATAAAAATTAATTGTAGTTGTCACTGTTGTTTGGCCCGGTTGGATTGCAGTAGGACTGATACTATTAATTGCAATATAAGGAGTACCGGAAGGAGGATGAGGTGGATTCACGCCGCCACTAGAAGCTAGTTTAATACATTCAAGCGCATTCGCTTTTCCATATCCTGATTTGTTATTCCAAATTCCTCCTGTTCCTCCGTCAATTGAAGCAGCGCTATACTTAAGATCATTTATGAAATCATCTTTCGTTCGCATTGGGTATTTGCAAAAGTAGAGCGCTGCAATTGCTGCTACGTGAGGTGCGGCGGCAGAGGTTCCTTCAAAAGGATCAATCCAAATTCCGCTTTGACCTATATACGTGTGCACTTTTGAGGTTGCAGTGATTATTGGCGTCTGTTGGTCAGACCAAGACGATGACAAGTATGAATACATCTTCAATGGGCCTTGAGAACTATAATACGCTACGTTTTGCTGGAGATCAGATGAGTAAGCCGCAACCCCAATCACATTAGGATATCCTGGATGACCATAAGTATGCCGATTATTTGTAAAAGAATTACGAATCGTTAAAGAACTCCGAATCTTAAAATCTGTGGCAGAATTATCGCCGAAAGCGAATTTAATAACGATGCGATATAATTTCATCGTGCCGGTATTATTAGCGATATTATGGATATTTTCTATTGGAGGTGTTGATGAACTTTGCAGTTCCTTGCCACCTGTTCCCATGATGTTCGTACCTGTTTCATCATAAACATAAATATCATAGTCCGAAGGATTATACCATCGAGTTGCCCACTGAAAATAAACCTCGCCATTTGTAGTGCCGTTCGGCACTTCTAATTCAAGGTAGGGCAGATTGCTTGGAAATTGATTAATATCCCCTATGAAATTCGTAACCCCGGAATATATGCGATAACCGTCAGGATTATTCAAATCGTAATTATCATTTCCCTCTGCTGAAACAAAAACACCGCCTCCTGATGTGAAAGAACGGATTGCAGCCCCTAATGAATTATCTTCGTCAGTAAAATATGGTTCATCAAGATAACCATAATCATCAACAATAATTTTACATCCATTGTTCTTCAAAGCATTTATCCCCGCTGCCATAGCTGCATAACCTGCCTTACCTGAATAAAAGTACAGGTCTGCACTTGGAGCTAAATCGTGAACAAGCTCAAGTATTGCAGTTCCTTCGTTGCCACTGCTATCCCTTAAAACTGTAACATTGGGAAGCTCATTTGCAGCCTTGGCATTAGATAAATTATTTACTCCATCGCTAATCACACCGACTGATATTCCTGTTCCATACGTCATATACTGAATACGAGCGCTATCGGCTTTTAATTGCACATCGCCCGCGCTTACAATCGATCGTGTTTGGCCTGGGACCGATTCTCTTATCGAACGAATAGATTTGTTAGAAATAAGTCGGCGCAAATTTTTAGGGTGAATTTTAAATATAATACAAGGCACTAATCCTATTTGCTCAATTTCACCATCTAATGATTGAATCATTGCGGCAACACTGTTTGCATCGCTCAGTTGGTACAATTCTATAACGACTCGTATTCGTTCTTTTGAATCAACGTTCAAATTCTTACGGCTTTTTAATTGATTTGTTAATTCCACCTTTTTCTCAGCCGAGCTATCTGCTTCTTCAGCTAATCGAAGAAGCTTGTAAAAATGTTCGCCCAATCTGTTTTCATCATCCGTACGAAGAGCCTTTTGTTTCTCAGCTTCTTTTATACTCTTACGGATATTTATATCAAAATCATCCTGAGAAAAAGTAAAAGAAGCACTCAACAGAATAGATGCAAAAAGCATCAAGATTATTCTGAATCGGGTTGACATTGTATATCCTCCTCTTGTTTAATAATAAATTGAATTAGGTCAAAACAGTTCTGAAATATTTTATAATATATTTCTCCACTATCTCCACATCCTCACAATAACAGCTTTACCTGGCCCGCCAACGGCAATCATCATATTATTTTTGAAATCGCATGAACGTAATTCATACAAAGAAATGGAAGTTGTAATTTCAGGGAACAAATGGAAGTCTTTTCCATTATAATGTGCGATATAACAATAATCGCCCACAACAAATATATCGTTATTTGCCTGTCCTCGTAATTTCCTTGTGACCGCGGGAATAATTGACGCTCCTGCAATCTCTTGCCACTGTAAATCTGGACATCTTCTAAATACTCCATCTCCGCAAGTATAAATATTGAATATGTCTTTAAACCACACAGAAAATGGTCTTCGTTCTGAAACCCATGGAACAACGCTTACAGTGTTGTTCTCATTGATGGATAGTATTTGGGCGCCGCTAATATTATAACCTGCTGAGACACCACAAAGTATATTGCGTTTTCCCGTTTTAGAATCTATTGCGCCCCATATATCTTGAATTGGCGTATTTGTTCCGCTCTCAATCTTCTGCCACGAACTGCCGTTATAGTGAAGAATTATTCCATTGGTTCCATCATATCCAACAGCATAAACAGAATTTGGATTTTCCCCCCATAGTTTTTTTACAGAAAATGAGACAGGTAAACAGATTGTTGCTGTCTGTGCATTGCCATCCCATCGAGCAACCTGATCTCCATCCATCGCAATCCAAATATCATTTTTACTAAACGCAAAGATCGAACTCGCAGAATATGGGGTTCTACTTTGTTGTCCACAGATTGTATAAAATTGAATTTGTTGTAACTGCCACGCTTGCCCATTCCATCTTGCAAGATTATAGACAGAACCTCCAGAATAAATTGCACCACAAGCGTAAGCAAGCGTATCATTTATTATCGCCACATCATTCAATACACTACTGCCTGTGCCATCGCCAAGTGTAAATGTCTGCCAGTTGAAGTTATGACTTGTTGTGTCCATAGTGCGAGCCGTTGAGCTTGAAGCCAATGAGCCATTGAGTAAAGATGCTGTGTAAGTGTAGGTATGCGATGGCAGGAGGTTCTCATCAACTATCGCTGTATCAGCTCTCGCAAGATAAATTGTATCTACAGTGATACCATCTCGCTTTAGTGTAATGGCTGGATGAGCAATGTTGACGACAGAAAGTTTTAGCCACACTTCCGTGCAGCTTACATCTTCTACTGTGAGAGTAAAGGTCTTATCAGTTGGCTGAACTCCTACATCTTTGCACTTGAGTGAAAGGAATGAAATACTTGCAATTATTATACTCGTTATAAAATATTGTTTCATCGTATTTATACTTTAGTTCTCAGTGGCGTTGAAATAAAGAGAAACAGCTTATATCTGGAGTCCATATTTCAAGTGTGTTTGTCCTGTTATGTTTTTTTATAATTTCAATTTCTTAAGAACTCATAATCATTCTCCTCCCAAAGAATAGAATATGAGTGTTTGTTGGATGATAGCAATAGTAGGATACAGCATTCTTTTTAGTTTGTCAACTTATATCGTGTCGTAAATTACCATATCGGTTGTAACGATTTCGTTACAGTGATTGCATCGATGTCCACTCCTGTGGTATAAGAAACCATAAGAACAGTTTAGGAGATTCTTATGGTTCAACGAGTAGTCGATTTTCTCGCTTCGGTTGGCGCAAAGGCTGAAGCACTTATTCATCTTGACGCAGTTATCTTACCCAACTTTCCCAGGAGCATTCAATTAAACGAATACTCTTGCGGCGCTAAGTCTGTTTATTGTATCCTGCAATACTTTGGAATACGCTGCACACCAGAATCTGTTGAAAGATTACTTCGGACAGACGAAGACGGAACAGATGTCTCGGATATCAAACGAGTATTCAAGCGGTATCATCTGAATTGCCGGACACTTCGAGATCTGAAAACTGCGATTGATGACGACTGTCCTATTTTGGTTTCGTTATACGATTCAGAACATTATGCAGTTGTATACGGTTACTCATCGGGGCATATATTTGTTATGAATCCCTCGCTCGATTTCACGGAGGAAGGTGTTGGAAGTCTTAAGTGTGCTGTCCGCAATGATCAGTTCAGAAGGATATGGGATAGATGGGCGGTTGTTGTGTCTCTATAGCTCAGGAAACTGGGCTATTTTTTTAATCATACTCAGACCGGGGACTTTATATTTTTTGGGGAAGCTGAGATACGCCATTTTCTAACATATTAAAAAGCGTCAGAAATGAACTATTTTTTAATCATACGAGGCCCCGGTATCTTTTTATATTCTTTTTCGATTGAGGGGGTTGCTGTGGGGGAAGCTGTTCCAAGGATTATTCCGAAATCATCAAAATTATTTTCATCATTTTACCATGATGTTTAAAGGGTATAATGAAGAATGAACAGATGAATTAAAATACTACTTGTACTTGGCAAATATATTTCGTATATTTTGTTGTGTTAGTTAATCACTAACCACACCCAAAGAAGTAAGACCTCTTACTTAGATTTAATCCTCAGGCTAAGTTCTCGGCATATACGCAGAACGCTCGCTGTAAAAATATTATTTCCCAAACAATTAAATGATTAATAATGAAGAACCGCTATTCAACATACGTGAATATTCAATAGGTTCGTTATCGAACCGCAACCATTTTAACAGCCTCGATTTCGCCCAAACATTACAAGGCAAACGAGAGTCCTTTCAATCATATTTTCTTCACACAGAACAAATTTCAAACTATGCACAAGCTCAATTTTTATCGCAGGGTAAAATATCGGTAACAGGCTATAAAGGCATTGTATCAGCAGACTGCTTGCTGATCGATGTCGATGTTAAAAATAATCTTCCGCTGGCATTGGAAGTTGCAGGCTCGCTTGCCAATCGGCTTGTCAACGAGTATCATATTCCAACTACTTCCCTTCACATTCGTTTTAGCGGTAGCAAGGGATTTCATATCATTATACCAGCAGAACTGTTTGGCAGATTTATTCCATCAATAACATTGCCGGCACTTCATAGCGCTTTAGCAGGAGCACTATGCAAAGGCTATGAAGAATTTATAGATAAGTCGATCTATCATACGGTGTCATTGATACGTATTGAAAATACACAAAACGGCAAATCCGATCTGTTCTGCATTCCAATAACATTTGATGAACTGCAATCAATGTCTATCGACGAAATTAAAAAGCTTGCCGAACAACCTCGGCATCTCACTATAAAAAGTCTGGAATATGTTCCGTTGGAAAGCTTGACGCAGCTTATACAAACGTGTTTACAACCTGTAGACGAAATTGTCTCGGCCAAAAAGAACATTGCTGTGCCAACCATTACCTTCACACCACCGAATGTAGAAAAGATGAATACGATGTTTAAGCATTGCAGCGCATTACATTCCATAGAACAAAAATCAAAGAAGGCTGAACTAATTGCTCACGAAGATCGAGTTGCGTTAGGGACCGTCTTAACGGCATTCGGTGAAGAGGGAAAAACCCGGGTTCATAAACTTCTCGAAGGTCAGGAGAACTATAACAAGGAACAAACTTTATATTATCTCGATGCAATGAATACGAATGGTTATAAGCCGGAGCTGTGTCTGAACATTTGCGGAAAAGATAATCTTTGTCCTGCAATTCGTGCTATCAATCGAAAGAGTCCGATAGCATTTGCCTATACGTACGACGATCAGGTAGATCCAACGATCAAGAAGTTCATCGAAAGCTATGCCCTTGATAAGATCGTGGCACATTTTGAGCATATCATTTACTCCACAACCGATCAGTCTTTTTATCAATATGATTCTGGTGTTTATAATCAGATATCCGATAATGCGATCAAATCGATGATTGATGATTTTCTACCGTTCTATTTTCCAAAAGCACTTATAACCAATACTTATTTGAATGCATTGGTTGAAAGAATGAAAACAGCCAGTGAAATAAGATTCGAAGGACGATTCAATACCGATAAGTATAAGATTAACCTGACAAACGGTGTTTTCGACTTGATGAGTAAAACATTATCAGCGCATACTCCGGACTTTATGTCGAATATCCAACTGCCTTTTGCTTATGATGCTTCAGCGAAATGTCCTGTGTTCGATGCGTTCTTATTAGATGTATTCGATAACGATATAGAAATCGTCGATTATATTTTGAAAATATGGAGCTACCTGCTCATCCCCACCTATTCCTTTCAGAAGATATTTGTTTGGTTTGGATCCGGCAGAAATGGCAAAGGAGTATTAAGCCGCATTATTACGGCTATGCTTGGAGATGCCAATGTTGCACACGAAGACATACACGAACTTGCCGGCGGTAGATTTTCGCCGATCAATCTAAAAGATAGACTTTTAAACTTTTCATCGGAATTGAAAACTAATGATCTTGATATGGCGATGCTCAAGAAACTTTCTGGCGGTGATATGATAGCTGCCGATGTTAAGTATAAGGACAAGATAATTTTTCAGAATGTTGCACGTTTGATTATTCTTGCCAACGACCTTCCTCGGTTCTCCGAGATCGGCACTGCCATCACACAGAGGTTCGAGTTCATTGAATTCAAAAAAGAATATATAGATGCAGCAGATGATACCAAATTAGATGAAAAACTTTCTGCCGAACTTGCCGGTATTTTTAATCGCTTAGTGAGTATGATGCCCAATATCTTTAACAGCGATGGAGCGATTAATTTCGAAGCTCCAACTGTCATAAAAGAAAATAAGAAAGCCATCCTGTCGAGTTTGTCGACGATTATAGAGTTTGTTCGAGAACGATGTGAAGCGGTTCCTAATACATCCATAAGAGCGCAGACCTTGTATGAGTCTTATAAAGCGTGGGCGACTGCTTCTGGATATAAGGCTTTCGGAAAGAAAACGTTTAGCACTGTTCTTCGGAATACGCTGAAATTAAAAGTAGAGAACGATTCTGCAGATAAGAACCAACTGCACGTATACGGGATCAAAAAGATAGAATTGGGTTTTCTTCATTCTTAACATTTTTAACCATTTTTAACCGGCTTTTCTGGGAGATTAGCTCAGAAAAGCCAATAATTAAGAATTAAAAATAAAATCAATATAGTTGTTCCATAGAAAATAAATTTTATATAAAAGTAGTTGTATCGATATTTTCATCCATTTTTAACTTTCCGCGAATACGACCTGAAATCATGATATTTGCGATTAAAAAGTGGTTAATAACCTAAAAGGAACTACAATGACAATAGAAGATATAAAAAACATAATGAAGAAGTATCCAACACTTGGTGCTGATGGAATTAATACGAAAGAAAATCCAAATGAGTTAACCAATTATTTAGAGGCTTGCAATATCTGTTGCGATTGGTTATCATCCGTTAAAAGGACAAAACATCCAAACAGTAATACAAGCAACAGTTATGGTCTTAAACACAGAGTTGAATCGTGGTATAAGCAATTGCACAAAAATACTGGTCGTTGTTCCATTCCCAACGGAGCATTCATCGCTGCGGCTTATTATATGGGATTTATTGTAAAGCCCAGGTGCCTTGGATCAATTAATGCGTATATAAACATTTCTTCACGTTCTGTGCCATCTTTATATTAATAAATAACCCGGTGATGAGCCGGGCATTAGTATTTACAGTAAATATTATTAATGTCGATTCATATATTTATTATCTATATTTGAATAATGATTAAGTCGTTGGTGATATTATTATGAGTTTTAAACTAAAAAAAGCGATTATAGAAATCGATTACGGCAAATCATTTGCTTCAATGACTTTTGTCCTCAATAAACTTGTTGAACATCCATTGTTGGGGGATAATAAATTTCTGATCCCTCCGCAAGATCATAGGATGAGTGAACATGAAGCTAATGAGCAGCCACTTTTTAATTCATCAGGGCAAATGCAGGTTATACGGGATATCGGCATACACGGTGTTTATTACTTATACCTGCCGGCGGGATATTATTTAGATAAGATAATTTTAGATCCAAGTGATATAGTTGTTGATATATTTTTTAAAGCCGATCAACTCATATATTGTTTTTATAATCCGACAAATCATCAATCGATGAAGATTGTTGCACATAAAGAGCTGGATGATAAAAATATAGCAAGGAAATTATCCGTTGATCCTTCCGATATCATTTGGAGACAATATTTAATACGGAGGGCTATCGTGAAACCGGAGATTGATTATCCCGATATTATGACACAATCGCAGGTTGCCGATTATCTCCAATACAAATTAAAGACTATCCAGAATTGGACCAGTGAAGGTAAAATTCCATTTAAAAAAGTCGGTGGGGATCCTCGCTATAGTAAAAAGGAAATTGATGAAGCGATAGAATCTGGCACACTTGGGAAGAAAAAGAAAAAATAATTATTATATAAGTAGCCCAAGTCTGGCTTTTTTTATGCAACTTTTAGTTCTTCTAATTTTTTTACTGCATCAGACATATGTGATGGGCTAAGATGAGCATAGATCATTGTGGTTTCAATATCGCTATGCCCTAAAAGTCTACTAACAGTATATAGATCAACACCAGACATAACCAGTTTGCTTGCAAATGTATGTCGCAACTTATGAATATTCCCTTTCACGCCTGCCTTTTTTAATGCTCTGTTTAGATGAATTAATGGAGCATTACGATGAATAATATTATCATTCACGTCAGTAAAGACGTATGTCTCATTAACATCCTTACGCTCTTTAAGAATTTGTACTGCGTCAGCATTTAATGGAATAGTCCTTGTATTGCCGGTTTTTGTTTCAAAATCTTCCTGTGATTCAACAACAATGTGTGGATTTTTGGGATCTAAGAAAACACTACTCCACCGCAGATAAATCATTTCGTTCCGACGAAGTCCAGTGTGAAGCATAAATTTTATCGGAAGGAGCCAATGTTTATCCATATTATCAAAAAGTGATTTTAGTTCTTCATCTGAGTAAAATTCTATTATCCCTTTTTCCGGTATCCGGAATTCTTTTAATTTAAATGTTGGATTTTCTTCAAGATAATGGTTTTCGATAGCGTATTTAAAAACCGACTTGATAAATCCCATAATATCATTGACTGTTTTTTTCTTTAATACTCTAACCCCTTTGCTACCTTCCAATAATTCATCAACGAATTCTCGAAGATATTTTGCATCGATCATTCTAATATCAGGGCAAGCAGCCGGAAAATTTGCATCAAAATAGGAATCAATCCTTTTTTTGTATTGCTCGTACCGTTCCATCGTTCGTGGTTTGACGTAATGTTTTTTTTCATCCAAATACTCCTTGGTAAGATCCTCAAGACTAACAGTCTTTCTATTTTGAGTTGGAATTCCTACGATAGAGAGATTGAAATCAGTTTGAAGCTTTGCCCGCATAATTTCAGCATCGCTCTTTTTATTACCGGCAGGAATACGAATTCGCTTACCGCGTAATCGGTAATCTAAAAAATAGGAAGTGCTCTTTTTTGTCTTACGTTCGGCGAGATTAATTCTTGGTATAGCCATAATGATGTTCCTCCAATTTCCTTAATGTTCCCTAAAATGTGGACACGAATTGGACACAAAATATTATGACATCAATTATGACCGCATATTTACTGGAGGATTTTTACTTCTGTGCCGAGGGCGGGACTCGAACCCGCACGCCCTTTGCAGGACACAGGATTTTAAGTCCTGTGCGTCTACCAATTCCGCCACCCCGGCATAAAAATGCGAATTACTAATTTTCAATTTCGATTTTTTGAGGCGCCGAACGGATTCGAACCGTTGCATAAAGGTTTTGCAGACCTCTCCCTTACCACTTGGGTACGGCGCCATTTAGTTTTTATTCTGTTTTCGATACTTTGAACATCACGCTTGACCTTGAAAGTGCCAGCTTTGGCATCTATAGTGCCAAGTTGAGTCCCAAGTTTAGTACCAAGTCCTATTCTATCTTCACCCACAAACAAAATTGCCCTCTATCTCATTTAG
>Ga0182021_10004664_pt1 | contig 16140 bp, 18 predicted proteins | sample 612E3MmetaG_FD_120493 | JGI IMG/M metagenome (GOLD analysis project Ga0182021, IMG submission 120493) | Permafrost microbial communities from Stordalen Mire, Sweden - 612E3M metaG (Illumina Assembly) | ecosystem: Environmental > Terrestrial > Soil > Wetlands > Permafrost | place: Sweden... | reverse complement strand
GTTCGACGAACGGGCTGTCCGCCGTGTACCTGAGTTATCCTTCGCCGGCGTCCGAACCCGCCCGATGCACGGCGGTGGGCCAGCAGGCGGTCTTCGACGTTCCGGCAATCCTCTGGAAATAGTGACCCCTCTGGACAATTTGGGACCGCACGAGGTTGACGACCCCGCAAACTCGCCGCCGGCCCGATTCTACCGGGTCCGGTGCTTGTACTAGACCGGTCGTTCGTGAGGTGTTGCGCGTCAACCGTTCACGACCGAGCGGCAAAGGTCCAGCGCCCGCTTGTCGGGAGTAAAACTGAGTTCGTACGACGGCACACGTTCCGCGATCGTGCCGCACGCATCCAAGACTTTGCCTGGGCCGTCAGGGACGAATACGGGAATGAATGCCGCGGTGAGCAACCGGGTCAGGCTTTCCGTCGGGGGCATGGGACGGAGGGCGTTGGTGGCCGACTGCTTCAGGAAGAAGGCGGCAGCCAGCGGGCCGGTGGCCGCATTGACCTTGTTCTCCTCGCCGTGCCACGGACTGGCTCCGGCCCAAACCGCGTCCCCGCGAACGCGGATCAAATTGCGCTCGTCATTAAGGATCGTTGCGCCATCGCTCCGCCAAAGCCGGGCGATCGTGGTCTTGCCGGCGCCGGACACACCGAAGAAAAGCAAAACCTTCCCGTCAACCCACACACAACTGGAGTGGATCATGACGCCGCGCAGGTGGCAAAACCGTCCCAGCACGATCGCCCGGTCCTGCGGGTGATGAAACGGACGCAACGGTCCATCGCGCAACGAGCATGGAGAGGGGAAGAAAAGGCCGGCGGCAAAATCGTCCTCCACCTCGGCGGCCTTGCGCCATCCGGGCATTTGAGCGTCGTGGATTTCAATGTCGAACCGATGCGCCGCGAACCGGCGCACGCGCCACAATCCGTTGTCCCAGAAAATCTTGCCGCCGTCGGAGGATATCGCTTCCGCGCCAACAGGGCTGACTTGGTAGAGGGCATCCGGGGCATCCGTGCCGGGCGGGTTCAAGAAAAGGGCGTACTCGTCGGGCAAACGAAAAGAAGGGGAACCCGGCAGTCCCCGAAAGTCAAACCGGATTCCAGCCAACGAGAAGCTAAGCGAACTTGCTCCAGACTGAATCACGACAGATCGAACGGCTGGTTATTCGGCGTCTGAAGCGCCCCATAAACGCAACAACTGGCGGAATCGCCTTCAATTCGAAGCTGCTTGCTGCACACGTTGAACTGAATCAGATTCTTGTCTTCGAACTGGACTTCGGTGATCGCAGGGGTCGTATAGGTCTTTTTCGGCGTGTTCATGTGATGCCCTCCATTGGTGGGAAAACTACACCTGCACGCGGCAAGAGGCAACCCTTAAATTAAAGTTTTGCGAAGGTTCCGTTTCGCTTCGGCCAGTTGGCAGAAGAACGCCGGCGCCCCGGCCGCATGGCCGGTTTCCAGAAGAGCCAGGGCCGGACAGCAACTGCAGTCGCCCCGGTCTTGGCAGGTGTCGCACCGGCCGCCGGGCGCCGGCCGGTTCCGGAGGGCGTTGACGTGAGCCCGCCATGCGCTCACCGTCGGATGCGCCGCAAGATCGAAAGGATCCTCACGCCACGACATGCAGACGTGCGCCCGCTGCTGTGCATCCACGTGCATCGTCATGATCCCGGCGCCGCAATCGAGAAGATGCCGCCGGGCCAGAGGCTCCTGCGGCTGGGCGGGCGTTGCGTTGGGCGGACCGGCGCGGTCGCGATCCTTCTGCTGAAGCGCAGCGATGGCCGCGGGGGTGAGCCGTTCGCCAAGGGGGGTGGCGTCGCCATTCCAACAGGGATGGATAATGGCGTCATATCGGAAATCGCAACCGAGCCCTGTAGCCCAGTTGCGCATGTCGTCCAGTTCATGGACATTAGTCCGCAGGACCATGGATTTCAGCCGCACGAGCAAGCCCCGGCGCAGGAGCCCCTCTACGCCCTGGCGAAAACGGCGGAAGGAGCCGGGCACGCCGGTGACGGCCTCATAGACGCTTTCGGTGTGGCCGTAGGCCGTGAGTTCCACGCGGCGCGGCGGGGCGTCGGCCAGGAAATCCATGACCTCATCGTCAAGCAACGTGCCGTTCGAGAAAAGGGTCAGGATGAACCCGCCGCGCTTGGCCTTCAGAAAGAGCGGCTTGAAGTCCTTGTGCGAGAGCGGCTCTCCACCGGTGATCACGAGAAAAAGAACACCCAGATCGCGCAGGATCTCGAGCATCCTTTCGACGTCGCGGACCGGCGCCGCCGCGTGGATCGCGCCTGGATACCGCATGAAACAGTGACGGCAACGCAGGTTGCAGCCGGAAATCCAATCCATGGAAGCCGTCAGCGGAAAGGAAGCGTCTTCCCAGTCCGAGGCGCGGAGTTTCCGGGCAAACAACCCCGACGTCGTCTGCTCGACGAGACAGTTCGAGTCCGGCATGAGGCTAAGCTTCCTGTTCGCTGACGACCAGGGCGCCGATGGCGGCCAGACCGTCCAACACTTTGCGCACATCGTTTTGCGCCGTGGTTCGATCCACTTCGTATTCGGCCATGACGCGCGCAACGAGTTCGTCCTCCGGGATGCCCCCGTCGATTTGATGCCAGACAAAGCCGGCCGTGTCGTTCAGGGTGTAGAGCGACTCCACCCGCATCGCCCGGGTTTTCAGCGGCACGAGGATCAGGTTGTCACGCACCTTGCGCTCGATGACGTCATTACTTTTCGTGAATCGTCTCGCCATACTCAATCCTCCTTTACGAGATCAGGTTATTCTGCGGCCGAGTCTACAAAACTTCGTCGCCATCGTCTATCGGAACCATAGCAGCGGGCGCCTACGGTTCAAAACGCGATGAACGCTCTAACGATGGTCGCGAAGATAGTCTTGCGCCTCGTCGTGGCCTCCGGCGAAATCAAAGGTCTGGCTGTCGGGCCGGGTTCGCGGCTACCCCCAACGCCATCAGTCCGTCGCCAGCGCCCCCTTGCAAACCTAGGGTAGGGTTACACCCCATAGAACGGAATCCACCGATCATTCATTCTATTCTCAACAAGGGAGAAGAACCATGATCGGAACCATCCTGTTGATTGTGTTGATACTGTTTCTGGTGGGAGCATTGCCCACATGGCCTCATAGCAAGAACTGGGGTTATTACCCAAGTAGTGGATTGGGACTCGTGGTTCTAGTCCTGCTCATACTGGTTCTCATGGGTCGGATTTGAGAAACGGACAGGGCGACCCTTCGGCGGGGTCAAACAACGCCGTCACGGAGTGATCAGATGAAGACCGGAGGGTTCATGAAATCGCGACAAGACATTCTTAATATAGTTGTGCTCCTGATGTTGGTTTCAGCCTGTCTGGTGCTTTCGGGCTGCTTTATCATGGGCGGCGATCATTTTCTGTGGTTCTGACAGTGTGGCGGAGATTCCCGGTGGTAGGGTTATACCCCATAGGCCGGGACCGGCCTATGGGGTAACCTCCTGCCAATCGTTAGAAGGAGTCTAACCATGAGCCGAGCGCAATCGCTTTCGCAGGAGTCTCTCCATGTGCCCCCGAACCTCGAGCTGATTCACTTCGCCAAGCACATGTTGGAGACCGCCCGGACGGAACCGGCCCGGAAGCTGTTCAAGCAGTATCTGGATACGGAGATAGACCTCTTGAAACAGGAAAACGCTCTGGCGCAAGACGGGCAAGCCGTTGACTGAATGGAACAGAACCTAAGGAGGAACAGTGATGAGCACGACGAGAACCATGGTGGCGGGGTTGTTGGGGACCTTCTTACTGGCGGGGTGTTTGATGGTGCCCGGGCCCCAGGGCGGGACCGTGGCTCTGGTGCCGCTTCTTCCGCCGCTGGTGGTGCTGGACACGGAACCCTACTATGTTCACGAGGGGTATTACTATTACTACCGGGATAACGGCTGGTACTACTCGCGCTCCAGGGGTGGACCCTGGGTGGACCTGCCAAGAGACCACTACCCCAAAGAGGTGCGATACAAGAGCAGGGATCGCGGCGAGAATCGTGAGCGGCAGGGCGGTCATGATCAGGACCGACGGTAAGGAACGCCGCAACGCCCGCATTGCCCTTCGGTCGAGCGGCCCGGGGAAGAAGGAGAAGATGAAGATCGCAGCACTATGGATTGTCGGCACATTGTTCGCCGGCACCGTCTTGGCACGGGTCGGAGAGACGCCGGAGGAAGCCGCGGAGCGGTATGGTCCGCCCCGCGATTCTTTCCATGGTATTTACTCCAATACGATCATCCGCGTCTACAACAAGGACGGCATCCGGGTAGAGGCCGCTTATTTCATGAACGGTTCGGGGAAGAGCGTCATTGGAGAAATCAAGTACTTGCTCCCCTACGAAATAGGGAAGAGTAACGTGGTCGCCAAAACGGTGTTCACGCAATTGCTCGAGGCCAATGCCGCGGGCCAGCAATGGGAATTGCAGAACAACAGACCGGCGACGCAAGACTACCGTCGAGACGGCGCCACAGCGACGATGACCCCTGCCCTGCTGACCGTAACCCTTGACGAATACGCCGTTCTTGTGGCGGCGGAAAAAGCGCGCATTGCCACACAGCAAGGCGAGCGGATCGACAGGCACTTGAAGGATTTCTGACACGCACAGCAGTAGGGTTACACCCCATAGCGGGAAACCGATCCGACGCGTAGGGTACGTTCCGCAGTCGGATAACTAAAGAGTCACGACGGGAGGTGCACCAAAATGGAGAAGACGTCAGTCTGAAGTGTTTCACGCAAGGGGACAACCCCCGCAACAACAAAACATTGAGGTAATGAAATGAACCGGAAAGCAATATATCCCATGGCGTTTGCAGCGGCCGCGGCCGCGGTGTTCGTCTCCAGCACGCCTGTGCGTGCGTCGGAGACCGATGAGAGGATCGAGTCGTCGTTCAAGAAGTCGTACGTTTATCAGACGTATCTCAAAGGCGATTCGGTCAAGACCGAAGCCAAAGAGGGCGTCGTTACGTTGACCGGGACCGTGGCCGAGGAATCCCACAAGTCCCTGGCTCAGGAAACCGTGGCGAATCTGCCAGGGGTCATCCGCGTGGATAACCAACTGGCGACCAAAGCCGAAGTCGCCGCCGAAAACGCGGACACCTGGATCGGACGCAAGGTGAAGATGGCCTTGATGTTCCATCGTAACGTCTATGCGGTCAAGACCGCCGTCGAGGTGAAAGACGGCGTCGTGACGCTGAAAGGCGAAGCCGCCAACGTGGCCCAGAAGGAACTGACCGCCGAATACGCCAAGGATATCGAAGGCGTGAAAGAGGTGAAGAATGAGATGACGGTGGCGGCGACTCCCGAGCCGGCGCAACGAACGGCGGGCGAGAAAGTGGACGACGCGTCCATCACCGCCCAGGTCAAGACGGCGTTATTGACTCACAAGTCGACCAGCGCCGTGAAGACCAAGGTCGAGACCCGCAATGGCGAGGTCACGTTGACCGGCATTGCCAAGAACGCGGCCGAGAAGTCTCTGGTCACCAAGTTGGTCGCCGATATTCAGGGCGTGACCACCGTGAAGAACGAGATGACGGTCGAAGCAGCCAAAACCGAGTAAACAAGGGCGAATCGTTGCCGGCAGGTGCTGAACGCATCCGCCGGCAGCGAATCGCGCCCACGAACAGACGAAGAACCCTAATCACAAAGGACGAATTGCCATGGAACACACAAGCAGTGAGAAAATTTCGGAAGCGCTGAAACTTCTTGAGGAAGCGGCGAGAGAAAAGAAGGATGAGTTGAGGAGCGCGATGACCGACAAATACACGCATCTCAAGAACGTTATCGTGGAGACCGAGCAAGGTCTCGTCAAATCGCTGTCGGCCGCCGGGAGGCACGCGGTCGAAGCGGCCGCTCATGCCAGGGACGTCAGCGTAGAAAAGGCCCGGGAGGTCGCCCGGGACGTGGACAAGAGCGTGCACACCAATCCGTGGCCCTACCTCGCGGGTACGGCGGCGGTCGGTTTGTTGCTCGGTTACATTCTCGGCCGGAATCGAAAGTAACATCGTTTAACAGGCGGGTTTATGTTCAAGAACCTGGTCAAGGGAATTCTGTCGGCCCTCGCGATCAAGCTGCTGGACAACTACCGGCGTCTGTCGCTTCAATTGCTCAAGATTGAGGCGGCAAAGTGCTATTTGCGCGGCGTGCAGATGGCCAGGTTATCGGCCATGGGCCTCATGTGTATGGGGCTCATGATCGGTCTCGTTTGCCTTGGCGCGCTGCTGTTCCACGTAGGCCTGTTCATCGTGCTGCCGTGGTGCGTGGAGGCCAAGGCGGTTCTCGGGATGGTTTTGGGGTTGGTCTATATAGGTATCGGCGGCGTCGCGCTCCGGGCGGCCCTGGATGAGAAGACATGGATGGATAAGTCGGGCGCCACGGAGATGCTGAAAGACGCGATCGGGCCGAAAGACAAGGACTAACTGCTCGTTGAAAGATGTAGTAGCCGCCGTCCTCGGCGGCATCTTCCTGTGACTGTACCGGCGAGGACGCCGGCTACTACATGTCCCCAGGACCTTCTTGAACACATCTTTCACGACACCTTGGATGTTTCAACAGGCTGCTAACGGCTGATGAACGCCCGGTGTGGGGTGCAACCCTACGAGGGGATGATCGGACGAGTAGGGTTACACCCCATAGCAAAAGGTTCGCCCCTCGCGTAACACTTTGCACCGGAAGAACGGAGGAGAAAGCACCCTTGAACACCACTCGAATCACTATTGTTTCGCTGGTTGGCGCGGCCCTGCTGGTAACGCTGGTGGTAACGCCGTCGTTTTGGGCTTTCATGCAAATAGATGAAGCCGCGGCGGCGCGGAAGCAGACCTACGAGGTCACAGGCCGCGCGGAGGCTTTCCTCTCAGCCTTAACCGCCGCCGAGACCGGTCAGCGCGGCTATTTGCTGACCGGGGATGAGGCTTTCTTGGAACCGTATCTGGCGGTCCGCGATAGCGTCAGAGGCCAACTGGCGGACTTGCGGCAGATTACCTTAGACAGTGCCGCCCACAAACGCATGGACGCGCTGGTTCCCTTGGTGGATGCCAAAATGGCGGAACTGGCGCAGGGCATTGAGTTGCGCCGTAACTCCGACAGGACGGCCGTACAGGCGGCGGTAAGCGGAGGCCAGGGCAGACGATTGATGGATTCGATCCGGACCGAGATGATGGGCGTCACCCAGATCGAAGAAGGCGCGCTGGCGCAGCGCGACGCCCTGTTCCAATCGAACATGCGCTATTTCATCGGCCTCATCGTTACCGCCAGCCTGTTTACGCTTCTGTTTGCTCTTCTGTTCTCCTATCTGACGCTTCGGGAAACACAGCGGCGGGTCAACCGCTTGCAGGTTAGCGAGGCCAAACTCGCCGTCAGCCTCAGTTCCATCGGCGATGTAACCGAGCACAAGCGGGCGGAAGAGGCGCTGCTCAAGGCCGGGGCCCTGCAGGCCGCGATCTTCAACAGCGCCAATTTCTCGAGCATCGCCACGGACGCGAAGGGCGTCATTCAGATCTTCAACGTCGGCGCGGAACGCATGCTGGGCTATGCGGCCGCCGACGTGATGAACAAGATCACGCCGGCCGACATTTCCGATCCGCAGGAAGTGATCGCGCGCGCCAAAACGTTGAGCGCCGAACTCGGGACCGCGATCACGCCGGGCTTCGAGGCCCTGGTGTTCAAGGCCGCGCGCGGCATCGAAGACATTTACGAACTGACCTACATCCGCAAGGACGGCAGCCGCTTCCCCGCGGTCGTGTCCGTGACGGCGCTGCGCGACGCTCAAAACGCCATTATCGGCTACCTGTTGATCGGCACGGACAACAGCGCCCGCAAGCGGGTTGAAGAGCAACTGCGGTGGACCGAGCAGAGTTTCCGGTTGATGGTGGAGAGCGTGACCGACTACGCCATTGTCATGCTGGATCCCGAGGGGCGAGTGGTGACCTGGAACAGTGGAGCGCAGCGGATCAAGGGCTATAGTGCGGAGGAAATCGTCGGCCAGCATTTCTCCCGGTTCTATGTGCCTGAGGACATCGCTCACGGTGTGCCGCAGCGGGCCCTGGACGCCGCGACAACCAAGGGACGGTTCGAAGACGAGGGCTGGCGGGCGCGCAAGGACGGTTTGACTTTCTGGGCCAATGTGGTCTTTACGGCAATACGGGACCAGGACGGCAATCTACGCGGCTTCGCCAAGTTGACCCGGGATCTGACGGAGCGCAGAAAGGTGGAAGCGGAACTCACAAACGCCAAGTCCGTCGCGGAGAGCGCCAACCTTGCGAAATCGGACTTCCTTTCCAACATGAGCCACGAGCTTCGCAGCCCGCTCAATGCGATCCTCGGTTTCGCGCAACTGATGGAGTCGGCCTCCCCGGCGCCGACGGAGTCTCAGAAGGAAAGCATCGCCCAGATCCTTCAGGCGGGCTGGCATCTGCTGAAGTTGATCAACGAAATTCTCGACCTCGCCATGATCGAGTCCGGCAAGTTGTCGCTATCGCCGGAGACCGTGTCGTTGGCCGAGGTCATGTCCGAATGCCAGGCCATGATGGAGCCGCAGGCGCAACACCGTGGCATCAAGGTGACCTTCCCCCGATTCGGCGCCCCTTTGTTCGTCAGGGCCGACCGGACCCGGCTGAAGCAAATTGTCATCAACCTGCTTTCCAACGCGATCAAATACAACAAGGAACAGGGAACGGTTGTCATCGAGTGCACCCTGAGCGCCCCGGGACGCACTCGCATCAGCGTCAAGGACACCGGCCCGGGAATGCCTCCGGAAAAGTTGGCGCAGCTATTCCAGCCGTTCAACCGTCTGGGCCAGGAAGCCGGCGCCGTGGCAGGCACAGGCATTGGCCTGGTGGTGACAAAGCGATTGGTCGAACTGATGGAGGGCACCATCGGCGTGGAAAGCACGGTCGGGGAGGGAAGCGTGTTCTGGTGCGAGTTGATTGCCAGCGCGGCGCCACGACTTGCTGCCGAACAGGGCGAAACCGCCGTATCGAAGGCATCGCCAATGCCGGCGCCCGGTGGCGCGCTGCAGCGCACCGTGCTCTACATCGAGGACAACCCGGCGAACATGAAACTGGTCGAGCAACTCGTCGAGCGTTGCCCGAACATCCGGCTATTGACCGCGGTGAACGGAACTCTCGGCGTCGAGCTCGCCCGCTCCGCTCATCCGAACGCCATCCTGATGGACATCAATCTGTCCGGCATCAGCGGAATCCAAGCCCTGAAGATCCTGCGCGAAGACCCGTCCACGGCGCGCATCCCCGTCGTTGCCGTGAGCGCGAATGCCATGCCCCGCGACATCGCGCTGGCCTTGAAGGCGGGATTCTTCCGCTATCTCACCAAACCGATCAAGGTCAAGGAGTTCATGGACACGCTGAACGCGGCCTTGGAACAGGCCGACAAGGACAAGACATGACGACCCCCGCACAACAGGAGACTCCGAGCATCCTCGTCGTGGATGACACGCCAGCCAATGTGCTGATGCTGGTGAGAATGCTGACGGAACGCGGCTACAAACCGCGACCGGTGCTCAGCGGCAAGTTGGCGCTGCAGGCCGCCCGCGCGGAACCGCCCGACCTGATCCTGCTCGACGTCACCATGCCCGAAATGAACGGGTACGAAGTGTGCGAGCAACTCAAGGCCGATGCGACTCTGAAAGACATTCCCGTTATCTTCATCAGCGCCCTGGATGACACCCTCGACAAGGTGAAAGCGTTCAGTGTGGGCGGAGTGGACTACGTCACAAAACCGTTTCGTCTGGATGAAGTTTGTGCCCGAGTCAAAACCCATCTGCGGTTGCGCCGGTTGGAAAGACTCCGCGACGACCTGACCCACATGATCGTCCACGATCTGCGCAACCCGCTCGCCGTCATCTGCGGTTTCTTGGACATCCTGGAGTCACACGAGGTCCAGACCCTCTCCGTCGGCACCCGGGATCTCGTCACGGCCGCGCGCCAAAGCGCCGAGGATTTGCTGAACATGATCGGTTCAATTCTCGATGTCAGCAAGATGGGGGCCGGCGCGATGAAACTTCAACGGGAACCCTGTGACCTCGACGCCCTGATCCGCGCCGTGGTGGCCGCCACCCAACCGTTGCCCGACCGGCGCACGGTAGCGTTCGACACGCCGGCCGCGTCCTGCGCCATCGCGGTGGATGTCGGTCTGATTCGCCGGGTGCTTCAGAACCTGCTCGGGAATGCCCTCAAGTACACGCCGGCCGGCGGCGCCGTCCGCCTTGTCGTCACCCCGGCTTCGGGCGCGATCCGCGTCGCCGTCAGCGATACCGGTCCCGGCATTGCGCCCGAATACCACCAGCGGATCTTCGAAAAGTTCGGCCAGATCGAAAACCGCAAGAATCGCCTGGGAACCGGTTTGGGATTGACCTTCTGCAAACTGGCCGTCGAAGCCCACGGCGGTCACATCGGGGTCGAAAGCGAAATGGGCAAAGGCAGCACCTTATGGTTTTCGCTGCCGTTGCAGAACGGTGGCATCGAGTCCTCCCAGGAAAAGAACGCCGTGCCTGTCGTGAACAGGGCCGAGGCAAGTCAGTGAGCACGACAAGACTCAGAATACTGCTGTTCGGCTGCCTGGCCGTGGAATGCCACGTTTCAGGGCTGGAGGCCGCCTGTGTAACCTTGGCGTGGGATCCGCCCACAAACAACACCGACGGCACGCCTCTCACGGACCTGGCAGGCTACAAGATCTACTATGGGACCGCCTCGCTGACGTACTCCAACATTGTGAACGTGGGCCTCGTCACAACGGCGGCCGTCGTAAACCTCCCAACGGGGCTGACGTACTTCTTTGCCGCCACTTGCTACGATACATCCAGCAATGAAAGTGATTTTTCGGCGGAACTGGTGTGGACTTCACTCCTGTCAAACGTGAGTCTGACGGTGAACTCCGCGCAGGGCGGGGCGGTGCCGGGCACGGTGACGGCGAACTACGGCACGGCCTTGAGCCAGGCGGTGGTGAACTCGCCGCTGACCGCCGGGACGACGCAGTACGTGTGTACGGGCGCGGCGGTGCTGGGCAATGCTTTCACGGCGGTGAGCCCGACGAACGTCACGTTGACCCTGACCAACAACGCGACGCTGACCTGGCAGTGGGCGACGAACTACGCGTTCGCGCGCGTGAGCGGAACGAACGGCAGCGTGAGCGGCTCGGCCTCCGGCTGGGTTGCCGCAGGCGGGTCAGCGACGGTGATGGCCACGGCCAACGCCAACTACCACTTCGGGCGCTGGTCGGGCGACGTGCAGGGCGACGCGAATAGTGCGGCCCTGACCTTGACCCTGGATCGGCCGCGAACGGTAACGGCGAACTTCGCAATCACCGCCAGTCCCCCCAACATCACACAGGCCAGCTCAGGCGGGATTCCGCCCGTCGTCTGTCTCGCGCTGGCGGAGGAAGGGGTGAAGATGGGAATCTGGGGGACGGTCGGAGCCGACCTATGGGTTCAGACCTCCTCCAATCTCGCCAATCCTTTGGCGTGGGACCCCGGGGAGAACCTGTCGCTTACGAACGTCGCCCCTTCCAGCGACGGTACGCCGCGGGCGGCTCCTCAGAATGCGCTGGAGGCGGCTTTCGTTCCGGCCTTCCAATGGTTTACTCCGACCGTTGACCCTTCCTGTCCAGTCCGGTTCTTCCGGGTGGCGATGCCCTACGACCATGCCGTTCTCGCCGGCAACGTATTGAAGAGCAAAGGATACCAGACGAGGCTGATCGTCGTGCGACTTCCCGGAGAAACGCTGCACGACGTCTGTTATGTGGGTGAGGATAAGGCCTATGTCGATTGCAGCGAAGACCGCTTCCTCCTCGCCTTGAACTATTCGGGCGCGACGATTCGCGAAATCGCCGACGATTATGGCGGCTTCGTGAGCATGAATTGGACTTCGGCTTCCGAGTTCGTTTTCACTAATGGAGTCCGAGAACTCGTTTCCACCGTGGTCAAGACCGACTCGCCCTCTTCGGATCCGCCGCTGGCGATCGCCCAGGCCTCGAGCATTGCGGTGAACTTCTGAGTCCCGTCCTCATGAATCACAAGAGCGGAACGACAGTATGAAGAACAACATTGTCACCGTGGTGATGGCGGCGTTCGGCGTCATGCTCGTGCTTCTGGGGATCGTGGCGGTTGCCGCCGTAACCAACATCCGCCGGTCCGTGGCGGCGAGCGACTGGGTAAACCATACGCACGCGGTCATGCTGGAGACGTCCGCCATAGTGTCCTTCCTGCACGCGGGAGAGGCAAGCCTGCGAAATTACCTCCTGACCACGGACTCCCGGGACCAGGCCGCTTACCGGGCCGCCTACAATGAAATGGTGGAACACCTGGAAACAGCCAAGGCCCTGACCCGCCAGGAACCGGATTCCAGGAACCGGATCCTGAGGATCGAAGAACTTGTCGGCAAACGAATAGATCTCGCCCGCGAGGTGGCGCGGTCATTGGAGCTTCAGGGCAAGGATGTCGCGCGGGAGAAATTGCGGGCGGACGCCGGCAGCCTCCTGCTTGTGGAGATCCAGTCGGCTGCGCAAAGGCTCACCGGGGAACAGAAGGAGCTGTTGCGCCAAAGGGACAAGGCCTCCTACCTCCAGGCCCAAGCCACTCGCTGGACGGTGGGGTCGGGACTGGGACTGAGTTTTCTGCTGCTTGTATTCCTGGGCGGGATGATTCGCGATGACATTGCCGCCCGGCGCAAGGCGGCGGCGGCGCTGGAGGAAGCCAATGCGATCCTGGAACAAAAGGTCTTGGAGCGCACGGCTGAACTGGTCAAGGCGAACGAAAGCCTGAGGATGGAAAATCTGGAGTGGCAGTGGTCGGAGCAGGCCAGAACTCACCAACTGCGCTACAGCGACTTGATTATCGACTCGATGAACGATCCTGTTCTTGTCATCAGCAAGGCGCTCAATATCAGCCGGGTCAACCCGGCGGCGGTCCATGCCACCGGCTACGACTTGCCGGACCTCGTGGGCAATCCCCTGTCCAGGATCATCGAGATACCGGAACCGCCCCCGGACGCCGCGGCGCCGCCGCTTCGGTTCGTTCAGGCCGTGAACGAGGGGCGGGAAATACAGGGCCGCCAGGGAAGCCTGTGGTGCAAGAACGGGACCGCCATCCCCATGCGTTTCAACGTGGTTCCTCTTCGAGACCAGAACAACGTCGTGGGAAGTGTGCTGACGGTGCGTTTATCCCGGGACGAGCAGAAGGACCCGGGCTTATCCCGCGAGACGAATCGCAAATCCGAGGAGCAACCATGAAGACGCATATTCTCTGCATTGACGATGAGGCCAACATCTGCAGCATCCTTCGGGCCGCCCTCACGATCAAGGGCTACCGGGTTTCCACAGCCGGCTCGGCCGAAGCCGCCCGGCGCATCGTGCAATCGGATCCGCCGAGTCTTATTATCCTGGATCAGCAACTGGAGGAAACGGATGGCTTGACGCTGGCGGCGGAGATCCGGGAAACCAGGCCGGATCTGCCGATCTTGCTGTTAACGGGCTTGGTCTTCGATGCCAAGGTGATCCATGAACTCAGCGCCAGGAAAGTGTCCAGCTACCTGCCCAAGACCGCGAAACTGGAAACGCTCTGCACAGAAATCAGGCGCTTGTTGGGAGACAAGAGCCCATAGCGCGTGGCGGCTCTCATGATCAGTTCATTGGATGTTTATCGCGCAAGAATCCTGATCGTCGACGATCAGGAGGTCAATGTCCTTCTGCTCGATCAAATGCTGCGCGGCGCCGGCTATGGTTCCGTCGCGTCCACCATGAATCCGGCCGAAGTCCGCGAGCTTCACCTCAAGAACCGCTACGACTTGATCCTGCTCGATCTCCAGATGCCCGACGTGGACGGATTCCAGGTGATGGAAGGGCTCAAGCAAATTGAACCGGACGGCTACCTTCCGGTGCTTGTCATCACCGCCCAACCGGATCACAAGTTGCGCGCGCTCCAGGCCGGCGCGAAGGATGTCATCAGCAAGCCGTTCGAGCTGCCCGAGGTGCTGGCCCGCGTTCGCAACATGCTGGAAGTCCGCCTGTTGCATAAGACAATGCACCATTATAATGACGTGCTGGAACAGCGAGTGCGGGAGAGGACAGCCGATCTTCAAGAGAGTTATCTGGAGACCATTTTCACAATGATGCGCGCGGCGGAATACAAAGATCGAGACACCGGCACCCACGTGCAACGCATCAGTTATTACAGCCGCGAACTTGCCAGAATGCTCGGCCAGGATGAAGAGTTCGTCAATACGATCTGTTTCGCCAGCCCGATGCACGACATAGGCAAGATAGGCATCCCCGACCCTATCCTCCTCAAACCGGGTGGCCTCACGCCAGAAGAGTTGGAGATCATGAAAGGGCACACCTTGATCGGGGCGAAGATCCTCGGCCATAGCAAGTCCCCGTATCTCAAGATGGGCGCCGAGATTGCGCTCAATCACCACGAGCGGTGGGACGGCGGGGGTTATCCGAATGGCAAGCGGGGGGAGACGATTCCACTGATGGCGCGCATTATGACCATCGGCGACATCTACGACGCCCTTCGAAGCAAGCGGCCCTACAAGGCCGCCTACGACCATCCGAAGGCCGTCGGCATCATCGCGCGGGGCGACGGCCGCACCCAACCGGAGCATTTTGACCCGGTCATTCTTGCGGCGTTCATGCAGAACCATCAAACGTTCCGCGATATCTTCGAGGCCCACACGGCATAGAATTCGCGCCCGAATCTCGTTGCAGAGGCAGGGATGGAAATCGCCCCAAAGACGGTGAACGCATCTCCGCGACCAGGCAATCCCTCCGGCGTGAACGGGCCGCCCGATTCCGGTCAACTGCTGGACAAGGCGCATGCGGATGCCGATGCCGTCCTCAAAGGGCTTGGGTCACAGCTCAGCGGACTGAGCGCGGCGGAAGCCGGCTCTCGCTTGAAGCAGTTCGGGACGAACGAGATTGCCCGGCAGAAGCGCCCATCCGCCCTGATGCGCCTCTTGGGTAACATCAAGAATCCGTTGGTCCTCCTGCTCTTGGCGCTGGGCGTGCTTTCGTTTCTCACCGGCGACCTGCGGGCGACGGCGGTTATCTTCGTTATGGTCGTTTTGGGCGTGGTCTTGCGTTTCTTCCAGGAGATGAAGGCCGATAACGCCGCCGAAAAACTCCAAGCGATGGTGAGCAACACCGCGACATTGGCGCGCGATGGCAAGGAAGAAGAAGTCCCGCTCAAGACCTTGGTGCCCGGGGATATCGTCCGGCTGGCCGCCGGAGATATGGTGCCGGCGGATGTCCGGATACTTTCCGCCAAAGACCTGTTCTTGAATCAGGCGGCCCTCACCGGCGAAGCCCTGCCCGTGGAGAAAACAGCCGCCCCGGCGCCGGCAAACATTCAGAACCCGCTGGAACTTCCCAATATCTGCTTTCTGGGCTCCAACGTCGAGAGCGGCTCCGCGACAGCCGTAGTCATTTACACCGGAAACCGCACCTATTTGGGCTCGCTGGCTGCCCGCATCGTGGGACAGCGCCAGTTGACCAGCTTCGACCTGGGCGTCAACAAGTTCACCTGGCTGATGATCCGCTTCATCGCCGTGATGGTTCCGGCGGTGTTTCTTATCAACGGACTGAGCAAGCACAACTGGTTGGAGGCGTTCTTGTTTGCCATGGCCGTGGCCGTCGGGCTGACCCCCGAGATGCTGCCCATGATCGTGACCGTCAATCTGTCCAAGGGCGCCATGGCCATGGCGCGCAAAAAGGTGATCGTCAAACGCCTGAACGCCATCCAGAACTTCGGGGCGATGGACGTGCTATGCGCCGATAAGACCGGCACCCTCACCCAGGGCAAAATCGTGCTGGAAAAGCATCTGGACGCGTACGGCGATCCCAGTGAGAAAGTGCTGCAGTTCGGCTACCTGAACAGTTTCCACCACACCGGGTTGAAGAACCTGCTCGACGAAGCGATCCTCGACCATGAGGAGCTGGAAGACCGCCTGAAAGCGAAAGAGAAGTACCGGAAGATCGACGAGATTCCTTTCGACTTCGTGCGGCGCAGGATGTCGGTGGTAGTGGAAGATGAAACGGGATTGAACACGCTGATCTGCAAGGGCGCGGTGGAAGAAATTCTGAGCCTGTGCACCCGGGTGGAAGTCCAAGGGGAGATCATCGAAGT
>Ga0182021_10004663_pt1 | contig 16146 bp, 12 predicted proteins | sample 612E3MmetaG_FD_120493 | JGI IMG/M metagenome (GOLD analysis project Ga0182021, IMG submission 120493) | Permafrost microbial communities from Stordalen Mire, Sweden - 612E3M metaG (Illumina Assembly) | ecosystem: Environmental > Terrestrial > Soil > Wetlands > Permafrost | place: Sweden... | reverse complement strand
GCCCAGCAGTTCACCATCAACTTCGCCAACAACAACCTGCTCGGCTCCGGCAACTTCATTCCCGTCTACAAGACCAGCAAGGCGCGTATCTGTGTGACCGTTGGCATGATGACCACCGGCTACGACTGCACCGACATACTCAACCTCGGTCTTTTCCGCCCGATCTTTTCGCCCACCGACTTCATCCAGATCAAGGGACGCGGCACCCGCAAGCACGATTTCCGCGATGTACTGTTCGATGACACCCTCAAGGAAGGCTTGCAACGGCCTATCAAAACCGCCTTCAAGCTCTTCGACTTCTTCGCCAACTGCGAATACTTCGAGGAGGAGTTCAACTACGACGAAGTGCTGAAGCTCCCGCCGCCCAAGAGCATAGGCAGCGACGGCGGGGCCGGCCAAGGCCCGGTGGTCGTGGGTGGCATGTATGAATACCCCGGCGCTGACATACTGGCTTCGATGCGTGAAGAGGAGATCTCGGCACAGGGCATGAAGATCGACCGCATGTTCTTCGAGAAGTTTGAAGACGTGATCCGCGCCAATGACACCGTCGCCACCGCCGTCGAAGCGGGGCAGTGGGACCGCGTGATCGACTACGTCAACCGCGAAGTCTTCGACAAGCCCGAGGAGTACTACACCCTCGACAAGCTGCGCAAGGCCACCGCCGTGGACCGTCGACTGACCCTGCGCGAGATTCTAGAGAAGATCTTCGGCCTCATCCCACGCTTCAAGTCCAAGGATGAGCTGCTGGAGGAGGAGTTCTCCAAGTTCGTGGCCGACCGCGTGCCTGAGCCGCCCTCAGCCATCCCGGCCATCAAGACCTACTTCAAGGCCTACGTCACCAGCAACCGGGTGCGCGACATCATCGACAGCCGGCAATTCACCGATCTGGCGACCAACCCGTTCTTCACAACCCATGACTTCAAAGCCGTGCCCCCGCTTTACCGCACGCTCGTCCCTGAATACATCAAGGACTACGTCTCCTTGAATCAGTTCGCCGCCTGAAGGAGACACCGTGCTCGACACCGATACCAAACGTCGCATCGACACCGCCCGCGACATCCTCGTCGGCAAAGTCCCCGACCCCAAATCCCAGGTCGAGCAGATCACCATCGCTCTCATCTACAAGTTCATGGACGACATGGACGCCGAGTCCGAGGAACTCGGTGGCAAGCGCAAGTTCTTCACCAAGGCCTATGCCCGTTACGGCTGGGCCAGGCTCATGGCGCCCTCTCTCGGTGGCCACGAAATGCTCGGCCTCTACGGCGAGGGTATTTCCAAGATGCCCGAAAACCCCGGCATCCCTGCGCTCTTCCGCGACATCTTCAAGAACGCCTACCTGCCTTACCGCGATCCCGAGACGCTCAAGGCCTTCCTCAAGATCATCAACGAGTTCAGCTACGACCACAGTGAGCGCCTAGGCGACGCTTTCGAGTACCTGCTCAGCGTCCTCGGCTCGCAGGGCGATGCCGGCCAGTTCCGCACCCCGCGCCACATCATTGATTTCATGGTCGAGGTCGTCGCCCCGCGAAAAAACGAGACCATCCTCGACCCCGCCTGCGGCACCGCCGGCTTCCTCATCTCCGCCTACAAGCACATCCTCCGCACCAATACCGACGCCAAGGGCCACAGCAAACTTACCCCCGACGAAAAGGGCCGCCTCGCCAAGAACTTCAAGGGCTACGACATCTCGCCCGACATGGTGCGCCTCTCCCTGGTGAACCTCTACCTGCACGGTTTCACCGATCCGCACATCTACGAGTACGACACCCTCACCTCCGAGGAGCGCTGGAACGAATTCGCCGATGTCATCCTCGCCAACCCGCCTTTCATGTCCCCGAAAGGCGGCATCAAGCCCCACAAGCGCTTCGCCATCCAGGCCAAGCGCAGCGAAGTCCTCTTTGTGGACTACATGGCCGAGCACCTCACGCCCACCGGCCGCGCCGGCATCATCGTTCCCGAAGGCATCATCTTCCAGAGCCAGACCGCCTACAAAGACCTGCGGAAAATGCTCGTCGAAAACTCCCTCGTCGCCGTCGTCTCCCTCCCGGCGGGCTGTTTCAATCCCTACTCCGGGGTGAAGACCAGCATCCTCCTCCTCGACAAATCCCTTGCCCGGCAGAGCGACACCATCGCCTTCTTCAAAGTGGAGAACGACGGCTTCGGCCTCGGCGCCCAGCGCCGCGCCATCGAGAAAAACGACCTCCCGCAAGTCCAAGCCGAACTCGCCGCCTACCTCCAAGCCCTGCGGGCTAAAGCCTCCACAGAGAGCATCCTCGCCCACACCTCGACCGCCCAGATCGTGCCGAAAGAAAAGATCGCCGCAAATGGCGACTACAACCTCAGCGGTGAGCGGTATCGGGAAGGAGCTGTTGCCGTATCATCGTGGCCCTTCGTTCCGGTTGGAGATGCCTTCCGAAAAGGCGACGAAACCGTGCTCCCCGAGTCTCTCCACGGTCCGGTCACTTATCTCGGCCTCGAAAACATCACACAGAACACTGGCGAGATTGAGGGAAGCGTTGTCACGGATAAGCCCGCCGACATCAAGAGCCTGAAGAACGTCTTCAAGCCGCGCGACATTCTCTACGGAAAACTGCGGCCCAATTTGAACAAAGTCTGGCTTGCCGACCGAAAGGGCATCTGCTCGACCGACATCTTCGTCATTGAGGCCATCGAAGGGACGACAGATCCAGCACTCTACGCCTACCTGTTCCGAAGCTCACGATTCAATGAAGCCGTCATGGGGCAACTCAAAGGTGCGCAGCTCCCGCGCATTGGTTGGTCATCATTCGCCGAACTCCCAATCCCCCTGCCACCGCTGGAGGTGCAGAAGGAGATCGTGGCTGAGATCGAGGGTTACCAGAAGGTCATCAACGGCGCCCGCGCCGTCCTCGACCACTATCACCCCCGCATCCCCATCCACCCCGACTGGCCGATGGTGGAGTTGGGCAGGGTCATCGAGAGCAAGCCGAAGAACGGCTATTCCGGCAGTCCGGTGGATCACGCCACCAAGGTCAAAGTACTATCATTGAGCGCGACCACGTCGGGAAAGATGGATCTCTCGAAGTTCAAGTACCTCGACGAAGCCATCCCGCTCGATTCGCCGTGCCGGTGCCGCCGTGGCGACATCTATCTTCAACGTGGCAACACCAAGGAACTTGTCGGCACCGCCGCGCTCTTCGACACGGACGATGAGAACTACATCTACCCCGACTTGATGATTCGTGTCCGTGCCGACCAAACCAAGATTCGGAGCCACTATCTGCTGACGGTCCTCCAAAGCGACTCAGTTCGTGAGTTCGTTACCAGAAATGCCGTCGGCGCTGCCGGGAGCATGCCCAAGATCAATCAAGGTATCGTCGAGAGCATTCCAATCCCCCTTCCACCCCTCGCCACGCAGCAAACGATCGTGACGGAGATCGAAGCCGAGCAAGCGCTGGTGGCCGCCAACCGCGAATTGATCACCCGCTTCGAGCAAAAGATCCAGGCCACCCTCGCCCGCATCTGGGGCGAACCCGCACCCGCCGCCCCGGAAACCTGAGCCATGTGAGTACGCCATGCCGCGCAGAGGGCCATCAGCCGCAAACGTCGAGCGAATCAGCAGGGCCTACGCCTTCTTGGCTGAGCACGAGAAGCGGGGGGCCTCGTTCTCGATAGACGACCTCGGCGGTGCTGCCGGCTGGAAACACGATACGGTCACTGCGTATCTCACAAAGAAACTCGCCAAGATCGTGCAGCGGAATGGCCAGACCCTGCGTGCGGCAGGGGTGTCGGCCTACACCAAAGAATCGTTTCTGAGACTGATGTCCCAACGGAACGATCTGAGCGCCGATCCCCAGAAGCCAACCCTGAAACCGGAAGTGGAATGCCTGCTGCGCAAGGCCCGCGAATCTGCCCTACTGGCGTTGCAGATCTACAACAACCCGACGATTGCATTCCGCACCGAGGGCTTTTCGGTGATGATGGTCATCGCCTGGACCGCGCTCTTCCATGCGATCTTTGAAAAGCGCGGGCAGTCTTACTGCTACACCGACCCTGCCACCGGAAAGCCGCAGACCCGCGATGGAGACATGAAGGCGTGGGAGCTGAGCGAGTGTCTCAACCAGTTCTACGGCGGCACGACCTCACCCATCCGAACCAACTTGACCTTCTTCATCCGCCTGCGAAACAAGATCGAGCATCGCTTCGTGCCCGAGATAGACCCCACGGTGGCCGGCGAGTGCCAGTCGCTGCTGCTCAATTTCGACGAACTACTCGTGGCCGAGTTCGGCACCTACTTCGCCATCCGCGAGTCCCTGGCCATCCCCCTACAGACCGCCCACGTCCGGGTCGACCCCACGCTGACGGCCCTCAAGAAGCTGCAGGCCCGCCATTTTGAAGAGGTGAACGCATTCGTCGCCGATTTCCGCGCAAGTCTCCCGCCAGAAATCCTAGATGACCAGAAATTCTGCTTCAAGGTCTTCCTGATCCCCAGACTAGCCAACCATGCCGGCACCGCTCACCCTATCGACTTCGTGCAGGTCACGCCCGAGAACGAGGGTGAGCTGGCCCAGCTCAACAAGAAGATCGTTGCGATCAAGGACCGTCACGTGGCGGTGGCGAACGCCGGTCACCTCAAGCCAAGCGACGTAGTCACACAGGTTGCCAAACGCCTGGGCAAGCTTTTCCACAGGACCCACCATTACCGTGCCTGGCAACACTACGAGGCCCACCGGCCGACCAAGAAGGGGGGAAATGTGACCAGCGATGGGTGCAATACCCAATGGTGTCTCCCCGACCCTGTCCACAATGACTACGTCTACACGCCAGCCTGGGTGGAGTTCCTGGTCAAGAAGCTCGCGGACGCGGCCGAATACGAGTCGCTAACGAGAAACCGATCCGCCGTGCCGCCCACAGCAACAAAGTGGAAGGCGGGGAAAGGGAAGGCCCCCCGGCCTCTCACTAGCAACGGGTACGATGGCGACCGAGCCGTCAAAGACACTGGGTCATCAAGGGGGTAACTTGTCATGGACGATTTCAACCGCAGGATGGAAGAAGACCAAGTCGAATGGCGCAAACGCCACATCACCAACCAACAGCCCGGAAGCCAGAATCGAAAGACTCGCCCGTGGATTCTCCCACAGAATCTCTGGGAAGACGGACTATGGGTCGGAATCCGCAGATCGTCAGACCATCCGCTACAACGGTATCTTGACGCTGAAGAAGTCCAAAAGCACGGTGGTGCCCACAACCTAAAAAGCTCGTGGATTCTTTGCGCCAACTTGTACTTTCCGTTCCAGCGTGACCTGCCGATGCTGGCGGCCTTTCTACAGGACCACGTGGCGGCGGAAATTCAAGCCGTCGAGGCGGTCGAGTTGGAACATGAGGAACCTGCGCCGCTTGACCCGCAAACCCTGCTAGGTGAATCGGAAGCCGGCGTTCGGGGTGCCAACCAAACGTCACCAGATGTGGCGTTCCGCGTGCGAACCGCCACCGGCCTAGGCTTGGTGCTGACCGAGAACAAGTTGGTTGAACATTCCTTCTATCCCTGTTCGGGGCGTAAGAAGACGGCAAGCAATCCGAGCAAGCAGACGTGCATGGATTTGCCGGCACTACTCAATGACCCTCCCGGACGTTGCTGGCAGATGAGATGGGATGACGGTGCCCGCAAGAACCGCACGTACTGGAACCATCTGCACCTGAGCGATCATGCACGAGGACACCTGAAGAGGTGTCCCGCTGCCACAGCCGGGTATCAACTCTTTCGACAGCAGGCTTTGGCCGAAGGGATCGCCGCAAGCGGCAAGTACGAGTTCGTGGTGTCGTGCGTGGCCTACGACAGCCGAAACTCCGCGCTAATTCGCTGCCTGGGATCCACGGGGATCGACGACTTCACCACGGGCTGGGGCAAGATCTTCGATGGGAAAGCCAGATTCGCAACCTTCACCCACCAGCAATGGGTTGGATGGGTTCGGGACCATGACCAAGGTGGTCGCTGGAAAGATTGGCTTCGATACGTAGGCGAGCGGTACGGATACGGTCAGGACTGATGAAGACTAGGACCACACGGAGGAGGCTCTGATGGCACTTTGGCTCGTTCGCAGCGGCAAACACGGGGAGTACGAGAAGCGCTTCCTCGCGGAGAAGCGCATCTTCTTCACGTGGGAGGGGCTGAACCGCGACTTGTCACCAGGAAAGACTCGGGAGGAGCTATTCGCGATCTTGCGAGAGGGATATCCAGGCCAAGGCGAGGCTACGATTCAGCACTGGGCCAGGCAGGCATGGGCATTCGTCAGGGGAATGCAGGCTGGCGACTGGGTAGCCATGCCCTCCAAGCTGAGTCCCGCAATCCACCTTGCCAAGGTCATCGGCCCGTATGAGTTCAACCCTAAGGCCGAGGACCCATACTTCCATTCGCGGACCGTCCAGTGGTTTGCGCTGGATATCCCCAGGTCGAATTTCGACCAGGATGTCCTGTACTCATTCGGTGCATTTATGACCGTCTGCCAGATCACGCGCAACGAAGCCGAAGCCCGAGTGAAGGCGATGGCCCAAAACGACTGGAAGAGTGCGATCCGTAGCATCACGAAGCCGACCTCCAATGCCGCTGCCAGCGATGAAACAGAATCGGTCACCTGGGATATTGAGGAGGGGGCGAGGGACGAGATCGCCAAGCTCATCAACGCACGTTTCAAAGGCCACGGGCTGACACGCCTGGTGGAAGCGATCCTCAAGTCGCAGGGCTATACGACATACCGGAGCCCGGAAGGCCCAGACAAGGGGATCGACATCTTGGCGGCTCCTGGTGCGCTCGGCTTCGGCCAGCCACGCTTGTGCGTTCAGGTGAAGTCGGGCGGAGGCCCCGTCGACAGCCAGACGATGAATCAGCTGATCGGGTCGATGCAGAATGTCCAGGCTGCCCAGGGTCTGTTGGTGTCATGGGACGGGTTCAAGCAGTCGGTGGACAAAGAGGTGCCAGTGCAGTTCTTCCGCGTGCGGTTTTGGAATCGAGATGACCTCATTGGGCAATTGCTGGAAAGCTACGATAGGCTCGATCCTGACCTGAGAGCCGATTTGCCGCTCAAACGGATCTGGGCGGTCGCCGCTACAAGTGAAGACGATGTCGAGACCTGATGGATGACAGATTCGGCAAGACTGTGTGTGGACAATTGAGGGGCCGCAAGATAGGGCGACTTAGATTCTTCCGAGGGAGCCTGGTGCGAACAGGCCGGCTTCTCTCATCGCCTGCGCGCCAAGATAACTTCTGGCTCGACATGGCGACTCAACTCCCGAGGATGGGCGAAAACAGGAGACAATTACCATTGTGGCGGATTCTCGCATCCGTACAGAATATTATTGTGAATGTCGTTGATGTAGTTCCCATTGCTCTCGATGAGAACAGGCAGGTATTCGAGGAGTTCTGAGGCAGTGGCAACGCCGGCCGAAATACCCGCAGATGCGATAGCCTGAACGCGAGAGCATGCAATCAACCCAATCCTATCAAACTCGCGGATAGAACTTCCAGCAACATCTTGGGGGCGAAAGCCACTGTGAACGGAGTCGTTTCTGAAGGTCTTTACGGCCCGCAGACGCTGCTCGATCTGGCTTTTCCAAGCACTGATTGTTGGATGTGCTTGAAGGCTGGAAACGAAGATTCGTGAAAGCATCCGGGCCGCAGGGCCGACCGGGAATCCAAGAACCCACATGATCCGAGGAACGATGTCGTCATCTTTCGACAGCATCCAGATTGTCTCCATCGCAAACCACCTGAAGAGAACTCGCAATTGGCGATTACCTTCGAGGTTCGCCTTCCGCGACCAGTGGTAGGAACGAACCAGCCGCTGTTTCAGGTCCGTCTTTGTCTCGGTAAGCAGAAACTGCGGCAAGTCGAGTTGGGGAAAAGGCTCGCGCATGATCCTAAACGCGGTTCCGGACGTATGGTCACGACCTGGCAGGCGCGCTGTGACCTTCATGTTCGGTATGTGGCGATAGATTCCGGTGGGGAGAAGAGCCATTCTCGACATCCCATAGGAGCTAGGCGCCAAGACATCGAGGGCCTCCTCGAAGTGTTCCTCTGCTATGCCATCCGCTGCTCCATCGCCCCCAGCCTCCACAACGGTCACTATCCTCATACAGTAGTCTGCCCGAGCATCGCCAAATGCTTGACTGGACTTCGCAATTTCTTCGCGCTCGCAGGGAGTATCTCTTGTCCCGTTGCGAATCTCAACCTGGCTAAGGCAATACGTCCGAGGGAAGTAAATACCTCGGTGATCCAGAAGCCTTATGACAACGATGTTCACGACTCGTCACCGAGATTGCCACACCTCAAATGCAAGATCCTAAGTAGGAGCTGTCGAAGCATGAGCATTGCCTTGGCGACTCTCGGGGGAGAGTCTTCCGCCAAATGCGGGTCTGCAAGAAGTGCAGTAGTCAAAAGGCTGGCATCCTCACAATGGAACGCAACTTCGGCCGCTATGAGCGGTGCCATTGGATCGTACGGCGTTGACCCCATCATGTGTCTCGCCGTCTCATTGGCGTGACTTCCGTCAAAGAAGCTTAGCAGCATAAGTGTTTCCATCGCCCAAAGCACCCCTGGGGTGGCGTTACTCCTCTGGAGCGATTGAAACGACGAACGGGCACCCGCCAAGTCCATCCGTTTGCACGATAGGATACAGGAGAGGCGGAGCGCTTCCAAGCTCGAAGGGGCCTTCGCCAGCCACAGTCCAGCGAAGTAGGCGGCTTCTTGAAATCGCTCCTCAATTGCCAGAGCATTGACAAGGTGAGATAGGGTTGGCAGCCCCAAGGGCATTGGCCCGACAACACTGTAGACTACAGCCGTCACCTGCGCACGCTCGTCTCGCCCTGGCTTACTTCTTGATAACTGAAAGAAGTTCTCATCTGTTGGCTCTTCACGATACTTGAGCGCGGTCCGATCAAAGCTCTCTTGAGCCGATGACTTGGACTCCGAGACCGCACTATTAAGATCAGTCGGCATGCCTGACTCCGTCGGTTGAAAGGGCGTCTTCAAGTAGCGAACGTGCGAAAATATGGCGGTACGTGGTGTACCAGTTCCTGGTGGTACTGCTGAGATACGCGGTGATCATTCCCTCGCTCACGTCTGATCGATAGGTCCTCTGTCGAGTCTCGTCCCATTCGGCTCTTGCGCAACGTCGTCGGGACCTCTCGGCAGAACGCCAGCCTCGATAAGCGCCCACAGAAAGTCGAGCGCGTTCTCCATCGCGTACCGACGGAGCGCGCCACCGCCGATCTTATCAAGCACGGCCTTTCGGTCGTCGGCGAAATCCGAGATCGAGCGGATCACGATCACGTCTCGCTGCGAAGGATCCATGTGTCCCGTGATCATCGCACCACCGGACTCCATCTCGACACACAGGCATGTGCGATCACCGCCGCGAATCCACGCAACGAACGCGCTAGACGTGACGACGGCCGGACCGCTGGCGATGTGTCCCTCTAGTTGGGCAGGTTTCGCACGAAGGAGATCGCTCGTTCGCAGCGGCTCGACCGCGACGCCCAAAGCCGCACACCTCCTTTCGCAGGTGGACTCCCATTTCTGGAAGCTCGCGCGGCTCGCGAACTCGAAGTTTCGCACACGGTTGAGGAGAAGGTCCCTCGGCTTGAACGAGTCACTGGCTCGCTCGAACGACGTGCCCGACCCGCCGTCGATGGCTTTCGCGCCTTCTAGGTAGTTCGAAACCTCGGATGCGATGATGACATCGCCCAAGCGAGCGTCTTTGTGGATTCCTCCGGCGATTCCGATGAGCGCTACGACGGCTGGATCCCAACGGGTGAGCATCTTCTCGGTTACGACGCCGGTACGGTTCGTGCCCATCTCGCCGACCAGCGTTGCCACACAGCGATGGGGACGCTCCCCTGCGAGCGAGCCCACCTCGAAGATGTAGTACGAGCGTCCGCCATCTTCGACGGGCGTGTGCCGGTGCTCGAACCGCTCGAAAAGGATCCGAAATTCCTCCTTGAGTGCAACAACGATTCCGAGATCACAGCGACCATCAGTAGCGGGCAGCTCGTCATCCGACACGGTAACGCTCGCCTCCATTGCCGCAAGTACGAGCATTGATGCGAGATCGGCGGCTGGTGAGTACGTGTGCTTCGCAATCGAGGCAAGCAGGTGACCCTCAACGTCGGCTGGAAAGCCGGGGAAGAGCTTTCGAGCGAGACCGTCGTCGATCCGGTGCAGAAGAACCGCCGCCGCAAGCTGCTCCACCGAATCCCGGTCGAGTGCAAAGGAAGCTCGAACTGACGTCCCAAGAGTCACCGTGGCGACGCAGGCCATCGAAGCATCGGAGGCGAGCATGTTGTTCAGGTTCTCCTCGATGCTGGCGACGGTGGACGCGCTGTTCACGGCCCGCGCGAGAAGAAGAAGACCGCAGGCACAGAGGGTATCGTCGGCATATCCGCTTCGCTCGGCCGTGTGGGCGGCACGCCTAACGGTCTTCTCCAGCGATGTCCGAAGCTCATTGATCGGGGGATGAAGGAGAACATCGGCCGCTATCAAGTACCCAATCGACGCGAGGTATGGCACCTCGGTGAACCTTGTGGCGTCAAGCGAGGGCCGCAGATTGCGCTCAAACGATGAACGTCGTTGGCCAGCCCGCCTCGCGAGGAAAACAGCTGTGTTGCGGCGAACATCCCCAACCCCGCGAGCATCGGAGATCACGACGCGTCTGAGCGATTTCACCCAGTCGAGCGCAAACGCCGAGGCGGCTGTCAAAGGAACCACCTGCTTCGACGGAGGCGGGTGTCGAGGAGTTTGTCGTCCCAATCCGAGAGGAGCGACAGTCGCATCAGTTTGTCCGCGATCAGATGCGGGTAGAAGATCGTCACGGGCTCGGTGACCGGGAGCATCGAGCGCCACGACAGGCCGGTGAAATGGAACACCTGTCGAGTGAGGGCCGTCATGTCGCTGTATGTAGAGGCCTTGTGCAGGGTGATCTGGAGCGGTTGTGGAATCGACTCACCCTCGCGCTTCATGAGGAGCGGACCGTTCACGCAAAGCAGCCTTTTCGACCTCCCGAGATCAACGACAAGCCCACGGCGAGGAGCGCACTCGCCAACGGTTGCGTTTCCAGAAGTCCCGTCGAACCGCTCGACGAACATCTGTCGCCCCTTCTCGTCCGGTGCGACAACCTTGAAGGGGTGATCTCGCTCGATCGTCAGGAATGCGCTCTCGAACTGGATGCCTTCGCCAAGCGTCTGCACGGCGATCTTCGCAAGCATGCCGATCTCGGTTCCTGTCAGCGGCTTCGGCGCGTGGAACACGAGACGCACCACGTCGCCAGCCGTCCACCCCTGTTCCTTCGCCAGCCGTGAAAGCGTCTCGCGGACCGAGTTGGCAAGTGCTTCCGGGTACTTCTCGTATTCGCACCGCTGCGATCCGGCAGCGAGCAGGTAGGTGCCGTCGCTGCTGAACACGGTTGTGATCCCCATGATGCGACGAAGCGGGGAGTAACGGCCGCCGAACTGCGCGTGTGACATACCGATGACGACCTCCTTCGTCAGCGGAAGCGTCGGTCGGATCGTCCACGGAGACCCGCCGAGTTTCGCGTAGATGGCGACCGCGATGTTCTCCAGGATGTAGGGGACCTGCGACGGCCGGCTCCTCACCACGGAGAGGCGAATCTCTTGCGAGGGGATGCCTTGTGCGAGGAGGAATGCCTTCGCACGCCAGTACGGGTTGTCGGCATCGACGAAGGCGTCCTGATCACGGACGACGACGAGCACGATGTCCGGCGCTCGCTCCCCTCCGAGCTGATCACGGAGCACGTCAATGTAGAGCTGCCCGACGGGACCGTTCGTCGGGAGGTTCACGGTGGCGAAGCGTGTGTTGATGCGCGTCAAGCGGTAGATGCCCACCAGCCCACGACCGAAGCGTTTTGACGTGTCGCCACCGACGCCATCGCGCAGCTTGCGAACAAAGTGGTCGACATCATTTCGGGCATCGGATGGACACACCACGAGCACGGTCGGCTCCTTCGTGTCGAACGTCGTGCCATCGAATGGGCCGAACATGTCGAGACCACGTGCCGGATACCGGTGAATGTTCGTGCGATCCCAAGAGAAGCAATACTCCACGTCCGGGAGCTGGATCGCCGATGGCGTGCGCCCGCTCGTGTTCAGGGCCACGATGTCACCGAAGCTAATCGCAATGCCTGGCGCGACGGAGAGCGTGCCGGCTTTCCGAAGGTGGTCAGCAACCTGCTCCAGGCGATCGACGTAGCCTCGGCCACAAACCTCCTTCGCTCGGAGAGCCCACTCGGCGCGTTGAAGATCGTCGTACCCGTCACGACCAAGCGCTTGCTCGAAGAGCGCCGTGAAAGTTTCTGTCGATGGTTCGACGTGGTGAGAGCGCCCGTCGAGAGTTGCCTCGTGCGTGCCATCGTTCACCGTGACGGTCTCGCCTTCGGCGTGAAAGATCTCGCCGAGCCAAACCTTCGGCGTCCCCTCTTTCCTCGCGAACACTTCGAGGCCGTTCAAGTTGAAACCACGCCCGGCAAGTTCCGCGATCGTCGGTTCGATTTCCTGGTGCCGCTGGAACTCGACGGTTAGCACGAGCAAGCCGCCACGACCCGGCAGGTGCTCGTGGCGAACGCGGAACGTTGTCCGGTGGAACTTGTGGAAGCCAGCGAGCCGATCGGGACGCAAGCGGCGCAGGTGCCGAAACCCCTCGTCAAGAAGGTCGTCCTTCCGACGGATCCGCTCCACGCCCCATCGCGTTCGACGAAGCTCGAACTTCGGCAGCAAGTCGACAAGGCGATCTTCGATGAAGCGCGCGAGCGCGCGAAGGCTGTCCTTCACCGGTAGCGGGCCGAACGTGATCCCCTCGCATGGAGCGTTCGTTGTCGGAACGACGAGCACCTGCGAGTCCTCCGGCCTACCGCGATGCCGGTACGCAAGTAGGTCGGTTCGCTTCCGCAGAGCATGAAAGGCGTCGTCGCTTTCATACGGAAGTACCGCGCCGGTGAAGTCCTGGGCGGCGAAACGGATCTCGATCGCAGAGAAGAGAAGGCGTGCGCTCATCGATGCTGCATCCCTACACGCGGCCAGTCTACCTCATTGGTCAGCGTCGTCGGTGACGTCTGAGGAAGCTCGCGACCTCGGTGGGAGATCTTGCAGACGCCTCGGCGCAGACGTTCCAGGAGTGCTGCACGCTGAAGGCAGATCTGCGCCCAGTTGATTCGGTTTGTCGCTCGAAGCTGCAGGCTGCTGGGAAGACGCTCGGCGAGGTCGGCTTCGTCCAGACCCATCACCGTGGCCACGCGAGCCCGCGCCTCCACCGTGGGGAGGTCGCCTCCATCACCATAGGCACGCAGGACGGGGAGAAGGAACGCTTCGAATCCGGGAACCGCCATGCGGTGACGATACTGCGGAACAGGTGTGGGGAAAAGCGTCGCTCTACTGGTCGTCGTCGCGGTTCAAGACGAGGTCTTCCCTACCTGCGTCCGGCGGACACGAGTCGCAACCATGGCTTTCACCGCATTCCCGATACCCTCCTTCGTGTGCGCCAGATCGATCTCGCCAGAGTCACTAAGGTCGAGGATCCCTTGGATTGCCTTGGCCAGCAGGAAGCGAGCACGAGATGCCGTCTCCTTGAACTCGGGGGCATTCGCATCGGCTCCGTGTGCGGCACGGCTCCGAAGCCCATATATCCTTCCGAGTTCTGCACCTACGTGTCCGTCCGTCAGAAGGTGGGCCAGCACCGCCTGGCCGTGTAGAGTGAACTTGTAGGTCGATTCACCCTGGCCAGACACGAGCAGCATTTCGAGACCTATGGCTGCTTCCAGAAGAACGTCCCTAGGAAGTTGGGCGACGCAGGAGCGACCAAAAGCCCACAGAACGCTCTTCATGGCTGGGCAACATGAGGTGGCAGCCGACAGTCGCGCCAGTAGGTCCCGAGCGCCCTGGAGCATCCCGAGGTTCGGTCTCAATCCTCGGTAGGAACGGCTCCCGCCATCCAGGATATTGTCTGCGCGGCGAAGTGTTCGGCGGTACTCCCCGTTCCAGGAACGGACAATCGTCCCGCCTTCCATGACGATCCCGTCGTGTCCGACAGCCGCCATCAGCGCCCACTTGACCCGATCTAGTATGGCTGCCACTGATTCCAACGGATCGGCGGCGGTCTTGAGTCTGAGCCTGCTCCGCAAGAAGGAGTTGCTCGCCCACGCTGCCATATCCGTGCTGAGGTACGCCCGGTGGTAACGCGTCAAAAAGAGGCTCTTCGTTGGGCCGGACCACGCCTCTAGCACGACGTCTGGTTCCAACTCGAAAGACACCGGATCTTCGAGAGTCAGGGCGAGAAGTGGCGCAATCACTTCGACGAACATTTCCCCCCCGCAGAGGCGTGCGACGATGTCAGCCACGACCAAGTCGAGTTCCTCATCATCGACGGCCCCGGGGGCGATACGAACCTGTGTTCGCTAGGTCGGCGGTTGCGGAACGAGCAAGGAGGAACAGGAGGGGGCTTGTTAGGTGCTCCGCAAAGATGAAACTCTCCCAACCCGAACGGCCGGGCTCGCCGCTGTCGCATATCAGCGTCTTCTTCGGGGCGTTGCGCGACCAGAGGTAGTCCGCGAACCGCCTGGCCTCGTCGGATTCGGGTGCTTTCTGTATCGCAGCTGCGGCATGGTAGGCGGGGACACCCAGATCCTCTCCCCGGACGTCTCCTCCCTCCGAGCGATAGACGGCCTGGATCATCACCGGAATGGGTGTGGCGCTGAGATCCCGGAGGATGGCCCGCATGGCCTTGACTACGAGTGGCCGGAGTGTCCCCGCTTCCAACTCCATAGGCGGCCCTTCTGGCAAGGTCTTCTCGGTCACCCGCGAGAGTGTATCCGTTTGGGCATGTTGGCACCATGGCGCCTTCGAACTTCTATGGAAACGATCTTCGCAAAGCGCGGCTGATGCCGAGTCTCTAGCGGCTGCCGTTGCCGCATGAAAGGACTATGGGAAACTTCGACCGGGAGATGCGGGAGCCAGGTCTCCTGGTGGCGGCAGCAAATGTGGCCAGAAGAAAGGTGTCAGATGAGCGTACAGTCAAGAGCGTTTCTCAAATTGTTCCGCGATGAGGTCCGGGCTGCCTCAGTCGATCAACAGGAGATGCGGCAAAAATGGAAGTCCTCACCGGAGTGGTCCGCGTTCATGCTCGGAACTGGCGCCAGCCGAACGAGCCCCGGTCGGGATTTCGGGGTACTTGGCCGAATCGGGCGCTCCCTCGGGTACGAAGTTCAGGCCGAGTACCTTCCGGGTCGACCAGATTTGGTACATCGTCAACCCCGACGATGAACAGGACTGGCGAATCGAAGTTTTCGTCGAGCACGAGAACGATTCCAGACGTCTTGCCGAAACGGTGAGGAAGCTCCTTGAACTGGGACCTGGACTGAAGGTGGTGATTACCTACCCGCCACTGGCGTCAAAGTCAGACCTCCTTTCGCAGATGTCCCGGCTCATCCAACAACGCTACGGAACCCCTGCCGATAGCCGGGTGACTGTGGTCTTCGGGTTCCTCTATGAGCATGACGCGACGGTGCTGTGGGAGGCTCACGAACTCGACGGGATGGGGCGCATTTCCGGCATCACGCTTCCGATGGTCGCTGCCCAATCGGGTATTGCGCTCGACGGGACTCCGCCCTAGGCGAGAACCAAAACTTGGTCCTCGCCCGGTTCCGCGCCAGAATGCCTGGCAGTGCCCACGAAGATCGAATGGACAGACGAAACCTGGAATCCGGTTACGGGGTGCGTGAAGGTCTCGCCGGGGTGCAGCCACTGCTACGCCGAAACCTTCTCCGAGCGTTTTCGTGGGACAGTCTCGCCGGATGGCCGACGCCATCCGTTTTTCTCGGGGTTCGATCCGCTACTACGCCCTGAGCGATTGGAGCAGCCGTTCGCATGGAAGTCCCCACGCCGGGTGTTCGTCAACTCGATGAGCGACCTGTTTGGCGATTTCGTGGGGGACGAATTTATTGAACGCGCCTTCGATGTGATGAGGCGAACGCCCCAGCACACCTACCAGATCCTCACCAAGCGCTCGGTGCGCCTGCGTGAATGGACCCGGCATCATCGCTGGCTGGCAAGCACCGACAACATCTGGCTGGGCGTATCCGTCGAAGACCGGAGATTTGGGATCCCTCGCAT
>Ga0182021_10004662_pt1 | contig 16152 bp, 14 predicted proteins | sample 612E3MmetaG_FD_120493 | JGI IMG/M metagenome (GOLD analysis project Ga0182021, IMG submission 120493) | Permafrost microbial communities from Stordalen Mire, Sweden - 612E3M metaG (Illumina Assembly) | ecosystem: Environmental > Terrestrial > Soil > Wetlands > Permafrost | place: Sweden... | reverse complement strand
TCCATCAATAACCAGTGGATCAACTCTTACAAACGATTAGTTCCCGGTTATGAAGCCCCCGTGTATCTATCCTGGGCCAAACGCAACCGTTCCGACCTGATCCGGGTGCCGGAATACCGTCCGGGAAAAGAAAAGGCCACCAGAATTGAATTACGTTCGCCCGACCCGGCTTGCAACCCTTACCTGTGCTTCTCTGTTATGCTCGCTGCCGGGCTGAAAGGCATCGAAGACGGGTTAGAACCGCCGGAACCGGTAGAAGAAAACGTTTACCAAATGACAGAAAAAGAACGCAAGTCGCGCGGCATTAATACTTTACCGGCCAGTCTGGCAGACGCTATCGCTCTTACGGAAAAGAGCGACCTCGTGAGAAAAGCGCTGGGCGAACATGTTTTCAATGCATTTATCGAGAACAAGAAAATAGAGTGGAATGAGTATCGTATCCATGTCTCTAAATATGAGCTTGATCGATATTTACCGATGCTATAATAGACCGTTAATCTTTCCCCGAAAAGGGAGGTAAAGCATGCGCCGCCTTAGAATCGCCATGGCGCAGATTAATACCACAGTCGGTGATTTTGACGGCAATGTCAATAAAATTCTGGGAGCGGTAGACACTGCCCGCACGTTGAAGGCGGATATTGTTACATTCCCGGAACTTGCTATTTGCGGTTATCCTCCCGAAGACTTGCTGTTCAAGCCTCAATTTATTCAGGCTAATCTGCAATCGCTGCAAAAAATTATCGAGGCCTCGACCGGAATTACAGTAGTCGTGGGCTTTGTTGATTCCGATGGCGATATTTACAACGCCGCTGCGGTGATTTCCGACCGGAAGTTAATGGGCACATATCACAAAATCTACCTGCCGAATTACGGCGTTTTCGATGAAAACCGTTATTTCCGCGCGGGTAATGAGTGTCCGGTATATATTGTCAATGGTATCGGGGTCGGCATTAATATCTGCGAAGATATCTGGTACGAAGCAGGGCCGGCCACAGTGCAGGCATACGCCGGCGCCGAAGTTATCATCAATATCAGCGCCTCCCCATACCACAGGGGTAAGGGCGAATCCCGCGAGAAAATGATCGCTACCCGCGCTTCCGATACGGTCTCTATTTTTGCTTACAACAATCTGATAGGCGGCCAGGATGAACTGGTATTTGACGGACATAGCCTGGTATTTGACCAATTGGGTAATCTGGTTGCCCGCGGAAAACAATTTGAGGAAGACTTCGTTGTAGCCGACCTTGATATTGAGTCGGTCTTCCGGGCACGACTCCACGACCCCAGGTGGCGGAAAGAATCGCCCGTGCTTGAAAAAACGGTATGGCATCAAACTAAAACCCTGGTGTCACAAAATCCCGCACCCTCTCCAAAACCACCGCTTAAATCCAGTCCGGCGTCTATTCTGGACGCTGTGGCTGAAGTCTACCGGGCTTTAGTCCTGGGCACACGTGATTACATCCATAAGAACGGTTTTAAGAAAGTAGTCATCGGGCTTTCCGGCGGAGTTGATTCGGCATTGGTCGCAACTATCGCCGTTGACGCCTTGGGAAAGGACAACGTCATCGGAATCTCCATGCCCTCTCGCTTTTCCTCCAGCGGCAGTGTGACCGATACTAAAGACCTGGTCGAGAATCTGGACATCAAGTTACAGACCATCTCTATCGAAAAACCATTCCAGGCTTATCTGGATACGTTGACAGAATCATTTACAGGCGCCAAGTCTGACAGCGCGGAAGAGAACTTGCAGGCACGCGTCAGGGGCAATCTGCTGATGGCTCTTTCCAATAAATTCGGCTGGCTGGTGCTGACCACAGGAAATAAAAGTGAAATGGCCACCGGATATACCACACTCTATGGAGATATGGCGGGCGGTTTTGCCGTCATTAAAGATGTTCCTAAGACGCTTGTTTACAAGATCGTTGCGTATCGTAATCAACAGGCCGGATATGACCTGATACCTGCTCCGATCATCAACAAACCCCCATCAGCCGAACTGAGACCCGACCAAAAAGACGTGGACAGCCTGCCTCCTTACGAAGTGCTGGATCCAATACTGACGGCGTATGTCGAGGAAGATAAATCGGTAGACCAGATCGTGGCGTTGGGATTCGATAAAGCCATGGTACAGAAAACAGCCAAGCTTGTCGACCGCAGCGAGTATAAACGCCGCCAAGCTCCTCCGGGGGTCAAGATAACCAGTCGCGCTTTTGGTCGGGACAGGCGACTTCCGCTGACCAGCCTTTTCAAAGAATGGTGATATTGTTATAATGAAACCATCGATGAGACTGATTTCGAGGTTTCAAGCAAATGGTACAGGGTTCTACTTCCGACACTGAACGTAAATTGATCGCTATTCTCAAAGTGCTCAATGAATCATCCGAACCGCTTGGCTCTATTACAATTGCGCGAGAACTGGAACGTCACGGTATTTTTCTGAGTGAACGGGCTGTCAGATACCACCTTAGGATCACAGACGAACGCGGTCACACACAACCATTCGGCAGAGATGGCCGGATGCTGACGTCACAGGGTCTGGAGGAATTAAAAATAGCTCTGGCGCCCGAGCATGTCGGGTTTGTTCTGGAAAAGCTGGAGACACTGGCATTCCAGACAACTTTCGATCCCAGGAAACGCAACGGGTTAGTGCCTATCAATACCTCCTTGATCGATGTAGATAAATTTAAAGAGATGCTGGTCGTTTTCAGTGAGGTATATGAGGCTGGCTTTTGTGTCAGTGAATTGATCGGCATAGCGCACCAGGGGGAAAGACTGGGGACGATCATCGTCCCGGAGGGTAAATTAGGCATCGGCACCATCTGCAGTATCGTGGTCAACGGTGTGTTATCAAAATCAGGTGTTCCCATCGAATCAAAATTCGGCGGAGTACTGGAATTAAGAAATCCAAATCCCGAACGTTTTGTGGCGATTATTTATTATAACGGTACTTCATTGGACCCATCGGAACAATATATCCGCGCCAGAATGACCAATGTCAGGGAAGCCGCCAAAACAGGCAAAGGCAGAATACTGGCGAATTTCAGGGAAATACCCGCGCCATCCAGAGCTCTGGTCAGCGAAAAAATCGCTGAAATGAAAGAAGCGGGTATTAATGGAGTTTACCGACTGGGAAACACCAGCGAGTCAATCTGTCAGATACCGGGGAAGCTAAACCGCGTCGGGATGGTGTTTTTAGGTGGATTGAATCCAATGGCCGCTGTAGCTGAAGCGGGCATCCAGGTGGAAAATAATAGTGAGAGCGGCTTGATCGATTTTCAACAATTGGTAAGCTTTCGCCGGTTATAAGCTTTAACAGCACAAAATAAAAGGGCTTGCGCTCCATAATTAAACGCAAGCCCTTTTTCATTTCTGACAACTATGACATAGCCCGACGACCGAACCAGTTCCCCAGGAAGAACCCCCCAACCAACAGTATGACAGCTGCAACTCCGCCGATGGCATAATAGCCCCAAGTCGGCATCACAAAACCGAGGAAGAAGCTTGATGGGGTCGACCAGGCGCTTTCACTGGATGCGGCGTCGATCGCCTTCACTCTCCAGTAATAAGGAGCTTTTTTGCTGGCCGGTTTTAGAGTCTCCGCTACAGAGAAAGTATAGGTCGACGAGGTCAGTCCGTCTTTCTCCAGTAAGATCGTATTAAACCCGATATCTTTGGAGAGCTGTAAGTCATACACAATCCCGCCGTTGGCGTCTGTCACATCTTGCCAGGATAGAGTCGGTATTTTATCTCCTCTGGTATCATTCGCCGGCAGGGTAAGCGCCGGAACCGATGGAGGCGTAGAATCGATCGCATAGTCGAAAGTCTTGGTATTAGTGCCATCCGTAACGGTGATCGTATGAGCGCCGCCTTTACTTACCGGGGCTTTAAAAGCAACTGTAAATGTCCCGGCGGCATCGGTAGAACTGGTAGCGATCTGGTTGTTATCATATTTCACAGTCACCGACTGGGTCGCGCCGAAACCTGAACCGCTGACATTAATGCTGCTGCCGATATTACCTTTCGCTGAATCAATGGTAGCGGTCGGCGATACGGTAAAATCAAATGACTTTGTATTCGTCCCGTCGGTGAGGACCAGAACGTGGGAACCGATCGGGGTTGGCTTGACGGTAAAAGTCGTGGCTAAATTACCCTTGCCGTCGGTCGTGGCAGTGGCATTTTGAATACCGTTAAAAATAATAGTGACGGACGAATTACCTTTGAATCCCGTGCCGTTGGCAGTGACCGAGGTACCCACCGGTCCGCTGGTAACATCAATTTTCGCGGTCAGGGAAGTTGTAAAATTAGCCGTCCCCGAATTTGTGCCGTCGCTGACTTTGATAACATGAACGCCGCTGGCGCCGGCGGGTATTTTAAAAGTAGTGCTGAAACTTCCTTTAGAATCACTGGTAAAAGTGACAGGTCCCGTAGAAACGCTGGCGCTGTCATAAGTAATGGAAATCGGTTTACTCGCCAGGAAACCGGAGCCGGTTACTGTAACAGTGGTATCAACCGGTCCGGAAGTCGGGTTGATAGACATCGTAGAAGTCACTGTGAAAGTCTGGGTTAAGACATGTCCAGCCGTATCCTGCACCGTGAGGGTATGCAGCCCCGCGCCAATTGTGGGGATGACTACGGTGGCATTAGTAAATTTACCGGTGGCATCGGTCACAGCCCCGACATTTACGACGGTGCCATCGATCAGGAAAGAGGGGGTTGTGTTCGCCGCGAATCCGCTGCCGGTAACCGTAAATGAAGACCCGACAGCTCCTGTCGCGGCGGACAGAGTCATCGTGGCGGCGACAGTATATGATACTCCCGGAGATGAACCGTAATTATCCCACGCGGTTATAGTATGGACTCCGCCAAAAGTGGTAGGTATTGTAATTGAACCGTTGGAGAATTGCCCGATCGCATCAGTGGAAATTGCAGCAGTCGGCGCCTGAGCGACGCCATCTAAATAAATCGTGATCGGCGTGCTCGCCGCAAAACCATTACCGCTGATTGTAAGCTGGTCGCCGATGTGCCCGTTGTTGGTGGTAAGAAATATCTGAGGTGTGATTGTAAAAACAGGGACGGTCCCTGTCTGAGTATCTCCTACAGTATTGGTGATCGTCACATTGTAAGCCCCTCTAGGTAAGACAGGGACGCCAAAATAGGCATTGAAAGTTGTGAGACCGGCTCCGACAGAAACGCCAGTTATATTATAGGTTGAGAAATAGACAGCAAAGGTACCTGGTGCAAAAGTAGTGGTCGTGGTAGCATACGCGTAGAGTACCGAATTGACTGCCCCTGAGTAATTGGACAGTGTCACTGTATACGTTGCCGCAAACACCGGTAATGCCGTCCCTATTACCGCAGTAACTACCAATAAAATAGTAATAAAAATGGTAAAGAACCTCTTGCCTATTGTCATTCTGTCCTCCTCACGAAAAACGTACCCGTATCTAAGGAATTGCCTTTTAAAGTTCCCTTATTATACTACATAACGAAAATACTGCCAACAAGTCAGGTGAATTTTTGTTCATTTACAAGGTATTTTATCGATATATATTTTCCCGGATATATAAATTACCCATTAACCTGTTTAATTGGAGAAACAATATGGGAAGCAACAAATCAGAATCATCTGTACTACATTAAAATAAAACTATCGTTAATTAGTTATAAAACGAGATGAAAAATATTATAAATCTATTACTTAATCCGTCGACGGACTCTTAGTGAGATGTAATTTTTTCTGTAAATAAATCGTAATTATTTAGCTTCAAAGGTATTGCAATTTGTCATAACGAAGGTATAATACATAGTTAGAAGGAGGCAAGTGGTTGGTCAAAAAATTGATTAATGGCTTGTCTCTGAGCATATATTTAAAGGAATATACGCGGGTCTAGTTCTCAGATTACCGCTTTGGGGAAGATTAATAAATTTGATGATGAAATGTGATTGTGGCACACTGGTGAAATAAGGCTGCTGATTAATAAAGATTGTATTCAAAACCGGAAACCACAGCATTAGAAATAGATTTTATGAAATAATTGAGACAAACCCGCATTTTAAATATTTCTTTTACGCTCAGTCGGCAGCCTCAACGGGTTAATTGACGTCCTGTATTATTAAGTTTTCGGTGTCAAAACCGTCGCCAAAGAAGTCTTAAGAATAACATCTCCGTTTGGTTTTCACTCCGATGCAATGTCATATGCGCCGGATAAGGAATAACCTGACAGAAATGTTGTATTGCCTGTTTTTGACCGATCCCCACCTGATATGTGGAAATTCCGGATACCAACTTTGAATTTATTGTCTGACGAATCCGGAAAAGTACTATTATGAATATATTTCCCAATCGCGGTAAAGATAAAAAAGATAAAAGCCTGGGGCTATTTCATGCCGAGGCGGCCGCCGTCTCGGCGGAGAATGCGGGTTGCGCCTTTCAATCCAATTCCATTATTGCCACCGGCGCTTCGGACTCCAGTGTTGCACTTTTAAGCGCCGTAACTAATCTCGTACTATCTGTCCTGCTAATCAAAGTGCCTTCTCTGGTGGAAGGGAAGACACCGATGAAAAGAACCGTAGTTATGATGGCGTTGATCAATTCCTTCACCTGGATTCCCATCATCTTCACTTTTCTATTTTTCAAACATATCAACCCCATAATGCTCATCGGTCTATGGATATTAGGAATTGTCCCTGCAACGTTATTAGGGCCATTGCGTGATAATTGGCTGGCGAACAGCGTCCCTTCGGAGAAAATGGGACGGTATCTCAGTCTACGTTCGATAATCGGCGGTATTTTTTATATCGCCGCTTTTAATATCATGGGTTTCACTCTAAACCAGGCCAGCAAGCAGGAAGGGATGGCAACTGTAGGCAAAGGTTTTGTGATTGTCCTTTCTGTAGCATTCCTCGCGTCTTTAGTCAGTACTTTTCTGTATAGTTCCATCCATGCCCCGGCAGCCCCGGCAGCTGCCGCAACTAATAAACCAGCAACGCCGCCGATTTCATTTGGCAGCTTCTTAAAGGGAGCCAGAAAGGAACACCTCGGCACGTTTATTCTCTTCGTCTCTCTGTTCACATTTACGGTAAATCTCAGCAGTCCGTTGTTAGCCCCCTATATGATGCACTATTTAAAATACAGCTATATGACCTTTACCCTGGTGATATCCTGTGAATATGTAGCCCGCGTGCTAAGTCTAAACTTCTGGGGTAAACTGGTTGACAAATCCGGCAGTCTTAGAGTGTTGGGATTCGCGTCTCACCTGATTCCCTTCGTCCCGATTTTATGGCTTTTCTCCGGCAGTATTTTTTATCTCTGCATTGTACAATTATTCTCCGGCGCGGTATGGGCGGCTTTTGACCTGTGCGCCCAGACCTTCATCTACAAATCCACGCAACCGGAACAAAGACTGTATTATATCGTCTATTATCGCAGTCTGACGACTTTTTCCGCAGCCATGGGCACATTAACCAGCGCATTGCTGTTAACCAGCATGTTCCATGTTTTCGGCAGTCAGATATTGGGGATGTTATTACTCTCCGGCGTTTTGCGTATGGCAGTTGTCCGGTTCATGATACCTAAACTCAAACCCGGCGGCATTCCGGATGCGATCGTCCATGAAGAACTGGCGAGAGAACTGGCTTACGTTAATTATCCTACCCGCCAGGGACTCTATTATCATCCGGAAGCCTGGTCCCGGTTCACCAAACCGGTAGCGGCTTTCGGTAATATGATCGGACAAGCCGTAAATAAAATTACACCCAAACCGGCAGGGCTTTACTACAATCCTCAACAATGGTCAAGCTTCACGGGGCAGTCTTCAACCGTTCAGGTAAATAATGACGAAACGGGTAAAAGCGGGCTCTATCACAATAAAAAAGCCTGGACGGATTATATGCAACAAACCTCTGTCATGATGGAATCAGATTCACAACCAGTCAGAGAAGGACTTATCCGTAACCCCGAAGCATGGGCATCGATCGCGAATCAAATGACGCAGGTGGATACCAATATAAAAGAAATCTCCAAATCAGGTCGTAAAGGACTATTATACGACCCCGAAGCTTGGGAAAGAACGATGAATCAGGCAATGAAAGTCGATTCCAGAATATTGGAAGATATGAAACCGGCACGCAAAGGACTTTTACATGATCCTGAAGCTTGGGCAAAATTCATCGATCAAACGGCTATCGATGAAGCGAAATCTTTTAGCAGTGTAAAAACCCCGCGCAGCGGCCTTTTCTACGATTCGCAGAAATGGGGTGACTATCTTAAGCAATCAATGGTGATTAACGCCACAACAATGAGAACAAGCGGCGATAATCAGACTACCCGACAACCTATCTTCTATCATCCTGAAATGTGGAGTAACTTCAAAAATCAGCCGGCCTTATCGCGGGAGACAACTTTTAGAACAGCAGCCAATGTGAAATCCAATAGAAAACCGCTCCTCTATCATCCCGAAGAATGGGACAGGACTTTCGATCCGGCGATGGTGCATATCGGCAGAAAATCCGCTATCGGTACCGTGATTACCAGACAGAACCCGGTAAAAAATATCACCCATCATACACTTGCCGGCAATCACCCGACGATAAACAAAATGGCAGCGGCTAAGAAGCGTATTACCACATCGCTGTCCCCGGCTTAGGTTAGCTTCGCCGTCATAAGATCGTAAAAAACAACCGGTAGACGAAAATATTGATGATCGTCAACGGCACGCCGATGCGGACAAATTCCCAGAAGGTTAACGTCTCTTTTGATTTCTTTTCCGCGTTCTGAATGATAATGACATTGCTGGCAGCTCCAAGGATTGAAAAATTACCGGCAATAGTGCTGCCCGCTGCCAGAGCCATCAATCCTGAATTATTAACTCCCATTTGCATCAGCATCGGTAGATAGAGCGCCACCAATGGCACATTGGATATAAATTGACTTAAAACAACGCTGATACCCATGATCACCGGCACTGAAGTCAGTTTCATATTCGTGGAAGTGATCACTTTCTGGAAAATACCTGAGCGCCAGACACTTGCCATCAATATAAACATCGCTGCGAAAAACAGGAGCGTGGACCAATCGATCTTGCGTATGATCGTAAATCTTTTCGGGCTAAAAAGAATAATCGGTAGCGCTGCTGCCAATGCAATATACGTCAATCTGAAATCAAACTCCATCCCGGCAAAGACAGTAATTATCTTCGCAAATACCAATACACACAGTAAAACAAGAGATACCCTGGATATCTTAGCCAGACTGGGATCTGTTACCTGGGCTAGCCGATAGATTATTTCGTTGTGGTTAAATTGTTTACGATAGAAAAACCTTAGCAATAAATAAGCTATCAGAAGGTTGATCAATGTCGGCAACAGAAGATAACGGAAGAAAGTAATAAAAGGATTAGCGAGATTGCCGTTTACGGCAATGAGTAGATTCTGGGGATTCCCGATGGGGCTGGTGGCGCTACCGATTGTGATAGCGAAAGCCAGCGCCAGCAATAATATTTTTGGCGAAGTATCGGCTTTTCGCGCCAGTAACAGGACAACCGGTGTGCCGATAATTGCTATCGTATCATTCATCAGGAAAGCGGATATTAGCCCCATACCGAACAAAATGATGAGCACAAGGTGGTCTAACGATCTCGCTCTGCGGAAAAGCCTGAAGGAGAGATACGACAAATAACCGCTGGCTTCGAGAGCTTCCCCAACGATAAACATCCCGAAGAGGAAAAACACGACATCCAGGTTAATGGATTTGAGTGCTTGTAGAGGTGAAATTTGCAGAGTGACCAGGACGGCAATAGCGCCCAATGTCATGATCTGCCATATCTGGAAGCGGAATGTGCCTATCCGCCGGACCATAATCAAGACAAAAACAAGCGCGAGCACTATTATTGAAATCATCTTTTAATATTATATCGCTTTAAATCATAATTTCGTATTTTAGGGTACATTGGTAGACTGCTGATAAGGTGAGTTGCCCCGCTCATAAACCCAGGAGTAGACGATAAATCACATCGTAGATTCATCGACATTACCATTGCAGAAAACTGCTGAACACCGGTGTTTTGAGCTAACAGGCAGGGGCGCGTATTTCCCCATTTTAATTACTAATATAAGCCAACGGCATATATGTAATAATGATTCTTTTTATGCTATACTTTGTATTTATGAAAAAAGATTTAATGAATATCCTGGTCTGTCCCGTATGTAAGGGGAAGTTAGCTCTCACTATCGATAAAGAAAACGACAAAGAGATCGTTACCGGTTCCCTTTTCTGCGCCAAATGTAACGTGCGTTATCCTATCGTGGATACTATCCCCAACCTTTTGCCTCAAGCAAAGAAGAGTTAATCGGGGCGATACGTTACGCGGCTCTGGGGAGATTCCCACACCTCGATGTTGTCCAGCGTAACCGGCGCACCTGCCAATTTTTTCTTTAGTTCTTTATAGATATTAGCCGCAATGTTTTCCGAAGAAGGATTAATCCGGGTAAAAGGCGGTACGTCGTTCAGATTGGTATGGTCGTATTTCGCCAGGATGTCTCCAAGGTGTTTTTTAAGTAAAGTAAAATCATAAGCAAGACCGATTTCGTCCAGGTTTTCCCCCTTGACTACGGCGACTACTTTGAAACGATGTCCGTGTAAAGCTTCGCATTTCCCTTTATAACCGCGTAGAGCATGGGCGGCATCAAAATCCATTTCTTTTGCTATCTCGTACATAGTTCACCTCAAATGTTTTCGCATTTAACTATATCATTAGTATCGATTTTTAGTGCTTTTAGCAGTTCTTTTATCCTTTTCCCGGATGCGGGGTGCACCAGATCGGGGGCAATATCTGCTAAAGGCGCCAATACAAAAGCCCTTTCGGTCATTCCAGGATGGGGAATAACGAGCCTTGCTATATTTATTATCTCATCCCCATAGAGAAGCACATCAATGTCAATCGGACGCGGGCCGTTAACCGGTCCCGGCTCCCTGCCGAGGGCTTTCTCTATTTCTTTTACCGTCACCAGGAGTTCTATCGGAGTCATCAGCGTATATACTTCGCAAACCAGGTTAAGAAAACGCGATTGGTTCGTATTACCCACCGGCGCGGTATCATACACGGGAGAAACGACTGTGAGCTTCACTTGCGGTGATAATAAAGAAAGAGCATTCTGCAGATTCCGGTGGCGATCTCCCATGTTCGAGCCTAAACCAAGATATGCCCGAACCGGTATTAATTCTTCTAAAATGCCGGCAGAATCCCGCATTATTTCCCCTTTCTGTGGGCTAATTATAACACAGGAATAATATTGATATTATGATACTATTTCTTCATGCCCGGTAGTATAATGAATGATTGTGGGTAATCACTTCCAATCCAATAAATTGGTGCTGCGTGACCGGTTTCTCAAATTCTGGCCTGTATGGCTGGTAGCTTTAGTAACCTTTCTGAACGGGATAGCCAGCGTTCTACAAATAATGTTGACGCGCTCCCCTGTTGAACCCAGCCATTTCAGGTCTCTGTTACCTTTCGGGGCTTATTATTTTAATCGTTCTGTAACCCTTGTGCTTGGATTTATGCTCCTCTACCTGTCTATCCACCTCATTCAACGCCGTCGGGTCGCATGGTGGGTGGCTACATTTAGCATCGGGCTGTCGTTTGTGTTACACATCTTCCACTGGCATATCTGGTACACCGCAATACCACCTGCTATTACATTAGCGCTCCTGATCGCCTTTCGCGATCGATTTACCGTGCGCAACGAATCTCGCAGCCTGGTACAGGGTTTTAGTCTTTTGGGATTTAGTATCCTATTCGCTTTAATGTACGGCACCATCGGTTTCTGGCTATTGGATAAACATGATTACGGCATCAATTTTACTATCCTCAATTCCTTTATCAGGACATTGCGCGAGTTTAGTCTGATAGGTAACAACGACCTAGTGGCGCAAACGACCTATGCTCGCTGGTTTTTACGTTCGCTACAGATTTTAGGGATAGTTACCGGAGGTTTCGCTTTCTACAGCCTTTTTCGTCCGGTGGTTTACCGCATTGAAACTTTGCCGCTCGAGCGAGAACGGGCTCATGCCTTGCTCAAGAAATACGGGCATTCGACTTATGATTATTTTAAAGTCTGGTCGGATAAAACCTACTTCTTTTCGAAAAGCGGCAATACCTTCATCGCTTATCGTGTTATTGCGTCGGTGGCTTTAGCTCTAGGAGATCCTGTAGGCCCGGATGATGAATTGGAGGGTACGCTGTCTGCTTTTTCCCAATTTTGCATTGATAACGGCTGGTCGGCCTGTTTTCTCGTGCCGGAATCAATCCCGGCATTCCAAAAGCTCGACTTTGCTGTTTTAAAAATCGGTGAGGAGGCAACTATCGACTTGGCGCAATTTAGCGTAGTTACTTCGAAAAAGAAATATTTCCGATATATACGCCGTAAACTCGAGGGAGAAGGCTACCACGCTATGCGGTACTTGCCACCTCACTCCCCCACTCTTATTAATGAGATATCGGAGGTTTCTAAAGAGTGGCTTAAGCTGCCCAAGCACCGTGAGTTCGGTTTTTTTCAGGGGCACTTCGATCCTCATTATCTGGCAATTTGTCCCCTGTTCGTCGTCCGGGACGAGGAAAATCGCGTCATGGCTTTTGTGAATGAAGTCTCTTCTTATCTCAAGGGTGAAGCGAATTTTGATATGATGCGGCATCGTCCGGGTCTACACTGGGGAATTATGGACTATCTTTTCACAGAGCTAATGTTGACTATGCAAAAAGAAGGGTATATTACACTCAATTTCGGGTTAGCGCCACTGGCAGGAGTTGGAGAAGGCCCGGAAGCAACCTTATTAGAGAAAGCTCTTCATCAGTTATACGAACATTTCGACTGGTTTGTGTCTGCGAAAGGGATGCGGCAGTTTAAAGTCAAATTCGAACCGAAATGGGAAGAAAGGTATATGGCTTACCAGGGAGGAGCTGCCGGGCTGACAAAAGCCGGCGTTGCTATCAGCCAGGCTCTTTAGAATTTCAAGACCAATTAGCGCTGTTCTTGGACTCTCTCATCCATTGTTGGGAAACGGCAGATTTCCCGCAAGCAACAATTACCGTACACGGGTGGCTTTCGGCGGACACTTTTACCGTGCCGTACCAGCAGAGCGTGATATTCATTGAATAATTCGAGGCTTAGCGGTAGCCGTTCCATAAAGAGCTTCTGATAAGCATCATAAGTATCCTTTTCCGGTGCTAACCCAAGCCTACTGATGATACGGCGGGTATAGGCGTCAATGACAAACACCGGTTTATTCCCGGCGTAAAGCAGAATAGGATCAGCCATTTCCGGGCCGATACCGTAAACATCCAGAATTTGCAATCGCACGATATCTGTATCAGGAATGAATAGTTTACCAAGATCATCCCCGTAGGCCGCCCCTAGCCAACGTACGAAGGCCTTTAGCTTCTGAGCCTTGGCACTACGTAACCGGTGGGATGAATGAGCTAAGCGAGTTCGTCGTTCGCAATATCCCGAAGTGCGGCAGGAGTCATCGTTATTGAATTCCTCAGGTTAGTAATTGCTTGTTCCGCGTTTTGCCACGAGGTAGACTGTGTCAGTATCGCACCAACAATTACCTCAAAGGAACTTTCTCAGGGCCACCGGTGTTGCAATCCGTAACGTTCAAAAAGCCGATCATAGATATTATGTAATGTTTTCTTTTCCAATCTTTACCCAATCGGGCACACTTGGATTCGATGCCGAATCATAGCCGGGAATGTAGGGTTTGATATCCACGACAACGGAGCCGTCTATTGCATCCAGACCTTGAACATATAGAATGTTGCCTCGCCTTTCCAACAATTTGACTGTTGATAATCCCAAGGTATTGGGACGATGTGGCGTGCGTACTGCAAACATCCCTTTTAAACCTGCCGCTGTGTTACCCATAGGATATGTTTTCAAGCGCTTGTTATCAAAAACGGCGCGGTGCATCCAGTAGATGACGATAATATGTGAAAACCCCTCCAACCCATCCAATGCCTCATTTAATTCAGGATCGATTTCTATCCCGGCGGTGATTTTTGTCAAGTCTAAGCGGACGGAGGTCGGTTCCTTGAAATCACTCCTGACGATACCGATCGGGCGCAAGGTCATTGCCGGTGACTGGTCAAACATTCGCTACTCCAAACAGGTGAATAGAACAACAGATTCTCACCATTGCCGGTGAGAATCTGTAAAATAGCTTCGAACAGGGAGATTTTCTAACGTTTTGTATATTGCGGCGCCTTGCGGGCTTTTCTCAAGCCGGCTTTCTTTCTCTCTTTAGCGCGCGAGTCGCGAGTCAACAGACCGTTTCTTTTAAGTTTTAGTCTGTTTTCGGCATTGGCTTTTAATAATGCCCGGGCAATACCCATCGAGATAGCGCCGGCCTGTCCGGCTGTTCCACCGCCGATAGTGGTAACCACAACATTGAATTTACCGAGATTCTCGGTAACAATCAACGGTTTGGTTATCATAACACGGTGCTCGATACGAGTCATTAACTCCTCATAGGGTATACCATTAATGACAATCGCCCCTCTCCCCGACATTATCTTGACACGGGCTATTGCCGTCTTGCGTCTCCCCGTCCCATAAAAATAAGCCTGATCCTCCAAGGAAACCTCCCTTTATCTCTGAAGACAAATCTACTAGTATTTTACTTCTTTGGTTCTGCCGCCGGCTCTGTTTTCTCCGCTGCGATTGTTTTAGTTTTTGCAACCGTTTTAAGAGCAGCGCCCTTATAAACCCTGAGCCGCTTCATCATTTTAGCATTCAGGTGATTCTTGGGCAACATTCCTTTCACGGCATGTTCGATCACTCTCTCCGGGAAGGTTGTCATCATTTTTTCCAAAGTGACGGTTTTTAACCCGTGCGGATAACCTGAATGACTGTGGTAGAGTTTCTGCCCCGTTTTATTGCCCGTAACCTGAATTTTGGCGGCATTGGTGACAACGACGAAGTCGCCCACATCCGCATTCCGCGAGAATAGCGGTTTGTGTTTGCCCATCAGTAAATTAGCGGCGCGCGTGGCTAACTTGCCGAGGACTTCTTCCGAAGCATCGATCGTATGCCACTCTCTTTTAATATCACCAGCTTTGACACTTACAGTTTTTATCATCTCATTTCCTCAAACGAACCAGAGTAATTTACCCTCATCAAACACAGACCGCAAGCTGGGAGAGTTGGACCTGCCAAGCCGACTTTTTTCGCTTCTAAAATACTGACAAATTCAGTCTCGCTCATCTTATTCAAACCCACCTGCACCAAAGCTCCGGCGGTGCTGCGTATTTGATGTCGTACAAAAGCATTAGCTACTATATTAAAGACAACCATGTCTTCATCACGGGTTACTTTAGCATGATATACCTGCCGGATGGTGCTCTTCTCCTGTTCATTACTAATGTTGCTGGCGAAAGAAAGGAAATCATGTATGCCTACGAGGGTCCGGCTTGCCCGGTCCATCGCCTCGATATCCAGCTCGTCATCCACTCGATGCGCGAATCTCGCGGTGATTGGAGAGCGCGTCCGGCTATTCAGAATTGAATAGCTGTACTCACGGCTGACTGCCATACTCCGCACCATGAATACGTCATTGCACTGATGCGCGGATTTTACAGCGATATCTTCGGGCAGATGATAATTCAATCCGTGAACAAACGCCTCTATCGGGAGAGCCGAGCGGGTATCGAAACTGACAACCTGCGCTCTGGCATGAACGCCTGTATCCGTCCGGCTGGAACCTGAAACTTTTACTTTCTCACCGGTAAGTTTCTCCAGAGCGTTTTCGATTGCACCCTGAATACTTGGAGCATTTGCCTGCCACTGGAAACCGAAATAATTAGTGCCGTCATATTCCAGCACCAATGCCATCCGTTTCGTTGTTTTCAAGCTCTGCCCGATTTCAGGAGCAGTCATTGTCAGCGTCATTATTTCACCAACTCAAGTTGAACGATCGGCGCGCCGTCACCAAGTCTGGCACCCAATTTAACCATACGGGTATAACCGCCCTTGCGCTCCGCATACCGTTTCGCAAGCTCGTCAAAAACTTTATCGGTAGTCTTCTTCCCATAAATGAAAGAAAGAGCCTGGCGGCGGGCATGAAGATCGCCCCTTTTCCCCAAGGTTATCATTTTTTCG
>Ga0182021_10004660_pt1 | contig 16154 bp, 9 predicted proteins | sample 612E3MmetaG_FD_120493 | JGI IMG/M metagenome (GOLD analysis project Ga0182021, IMG submission 120493) | Permafrost microbial communities from Stordalen Mire, Sweden - 612E3M metaG (Illumina Assembly) | ecosystem: Environmental > Terrestrial > Soil > Wetlands > Permafrost | place: Sweden... | reverse complement strand
GATCGAACGCCTGTGGAAGTTTGTCAAAAGCGAGTGTTTGTACTCCGAGTACTATGCCGACTTCGCGGCGTTCAAAACGGCGATTAGCACCTGCCTGGCACAAACCCATTCGACCCACAAGGCAGCCCTAGACACGCTGTTGACCTTAAAATTCCAACTGTTTGAAAAAGCGCAATTTATGCCCGTTTGAAGTATAGCGAGGTAGGAAAGGGGGAGAACGTAACTGGTAGTAAGCAAGCCACGTAATCTAGAATCATTTTTCGCAATAGCGCAAAAACTCACTTTGCGTGAATATGTCCTATGCGCGATTTTATGTAACCCTGAGCGCGTTTTGAACGTGCTTTGCACGGTTTCAAGCGTGCCCAAAAGCGAGTTTTGCTCCATTGCCATTTTTCAGCTCGTAGGCAGATAAACTCTAGCGCAATTTCAGTAGAAAGCCCGCTTCGCGCCATCGGAAATGCGGCAGTATTATACTGCAAAATCCCAATCTACATCAACTGCATACATGCTCTGCGATAAACCGGTCGGCGAGGAACCCTGCTTTGAGGTTTTGCAAATGAGCATAGTGACGCAAGACAGTCTCCACCGTATCCCCCAACATTTCGGCGGCGGTCGCGAAGTCTTGTGACTGTTCCAAAAACTCAGTAACCCAAATGTCGCGCATCAAGTGCATGTTGGTCGCTCGACCCGTGTAGGCATAGATGACCTTCTTAAACTCCGTATTCAATGCGCTGTGAGTGAACGGCCGGCCGGTGGATGTCGTGAATAATTCAGGCAACTCGCTTCCTGGCAGGATAGGCCGCCATACAGTTAGAAATTCTTCCAGTTGAGCCACAAGATCATCCGGAAATAGAATTCGATAGAAATTCATACGCCCGTGGACTCGTCCGACCTTAAGCTCGTCTCCACGAAACTCGATTAGCCAGTGGCCGTTTTCATAGCGCAGGTTGCGATTGATCTTCATCTCGCGGATGTTACGATTACGGAATGGGCGCCGTACCAATAGGCGAATGAGCAAACTTCGTTGGGCCCGAATAGCGATCATGCTACGTTGATAGTCCGAAGTGGGCGGGACATAAGCCAGTTCAGTAATGCCGGGATACTCCATCATGCCCACTTGATCAATGGCCGACAATGAATTCCAAGCCTCGAGTTTGTCGCGCTTCACATCAGGAGAAAATGATTTGCGCAGATCATCGATGGCGGCCCACTCTGCTGGAGAAACATCTTTCAGATAGTAACGCGCAATACGGTAAAAATCCCCAAGTGTTTTTTGCATGTACCGTGATGGACTTCCAGTCCGCGATGCAATGTGCCAAAGACAATAGTCACGCACCAGTTTCGAATTAGCGACCAACATCATTCTGAGGTTAGCTGCCTCTAGTTTGGGCGTGTAAATATTTACCAAATATCCGAAGTAGTTCTCAAACTCCGGGAGAGATTTCTCAACAGAGACGGGGCGTTGTTGCAGTCGTTTAGCTCGGGTCGGATCATATGGCTTCGTGCGCCAATCCTGATAGGCCGCCATTTCGGCCTTGAGTACATCGTTCCACCGTGTGCGGGGAAGACCATATGGATCACGCCCATAGAATTGCTGCTTCGGCCGATCGGCGAATTTGTTACTGCGCTGCATTTCTAACATGTGAATGCTCCTTTGAAGAAAAGTGGCGCCGATCGTAACAATTAAGTGAGTTTTTCGATATGGAAAAGAACAGCGCCAAAAGAAAACGGCCATTTCTGCATATACACAGAAATGGCCGCTCGTGCTAAAATGCGCACCAGCCCGCCAGACTGTTCACGCAGTTCGGAGGGTTAGCAACCGGTGAGTGTTGATAGCACTCGCCGGTTGCGCTTTTGACGCTGTTCGCTTCAAATTATACGCACGGTTTGGGTGAGAAATCAAGCCCCATTTTTCAGGCAGTGTTTTCTGAGAAACAGATCCCGCCCCGGGTGTTTCCCCTCTGCGGGACAACGCCCTGCGTTGGGGTCGTTCCGTGGAAACAGGTTGACCATTCAGCGGTTTGATCATAGAATGACAGGCAATTGTCCAGCCAATGTGCGTTTGGACATTTACACCAAGAGCCGCTGGGCGATTCGATCGAGCTGCCGCAAAAAGAAGGCCTTCGACGGGACCACTTCGGTGGTACGACGTCAGGGCTAGTGACCACGTCGGCGAAGACACGCAGAGCGTATCACATCTTCGGGCCGCTTGCGCGATCGCGAGCGGCTTTTTCGTCATTTGATCGAAGGACTTCTTCATGCCTCGCATCTTTGACAACATCGAGCAGCATCTTCTACCCGCGCTCAAACGCACTCTGACCGTCTCGTTTCGTGCGGATTTCTGCGTGGGATATTTTAACTTGCGCGGCTGGAAACAGATCGATGAAGCTATTGAGCAGTGGTCGGGCGGCGATGGGCACTGCTGCCGTCTGATGGTCGGGATGCAGACCACGCCGCAGGAAGAACTCAAACGCGCGTTCAGCCTGGGCAGTGCCGAAGACCGCATCGACAACGCGACGGCGATCCGCCTGAAGCGCAAGTTGGCCGAGGAATTCCGGCAGCAATTGATGCGCGGTGCACCGACCAGCGCCGATGAGGCCGGCCTCCGCCGACTGGCGCAGCAACTCCGCGACAAGAAAGTGATGGTCAAGTTGTACCTGCGCCACTCGTTGCATGCCAAGTTGTATCTTCTCTTCCGCGACGACTACAACAACCCCATCACCGGCTACGTCGGCAGCAGCAACCTCACCTTTGCAGGCTTATCGCATCAGGGCGAACTCAACGTCGATGTGCTGGATCAGGACGCGACGCAGAAGTTGGCGACGTGGTTTGAAGATCGCTGGACCGATCGTTTTTGTCTGGACATCTCACAAGAATTGATCGCCGTCATCGAAGAGAGTTGGGCCTTCAGTCAGCCGACGCCGTACGAGGTGTATTTGAAGATGGCCTATCATCTGGCGCAAGAGGCCCGCGCCGGACTGAGTGAGTTCACATTGCCAGTCGAGTTTCGCCGTCAGTTATTCGACTTTCAGGCAGCGGCGGTGAAGATCGCGGCGCATCATCTGAACAAGCGCGGCGGCGTGCTCATCGGCGATGTAGTGGGCCTGGGCAAGACGCTGATGGCAACGGCGCTGGCCCGCATTTTCGAGGAAGACACCGGCGTCAGCACGCTGATCATCTGCCCGAAGAACCTGGTGCCGATGTGGCAGAGCTATGTCGATCGGTTTGGCCTGCGCGGCAAGGTAATGTCGAGCAGTGTGGCGATCAAGGAACTGCCCAACGTGCCGGCGCGCTTCCGATTGGTGCTCATTGATGAAAGCCATAACTTCCGCAACCGCGAAGGCAAGCGGTATCGGGCCATCAAGGAGTTCGTCGATCAAAGCGACAGCCGCGTGATTCTGTTGACGGCCACGCCCTACAACAAGACGTATCTCGACCTGTCGGCGCAGTTGCGGTTGTTTGTGCCGGAAGACCTTGATCTGGGCGTCCGCCCCGAGCAGTGGTTGCGCGAAATTGGCGAGGCGAAGTTCAGCCAGTATCAAGTGCTGCCGAGCACGCTGGCGGCCTTTGAAAAGAGCACCTTCGCCGATGACTGGCGCGAATTGATGCGCCTGTTTCTGGTGCGGCGTACACGCAGTTTCATTCAAGCGCACTACGCCGAAACCGACCCCGTCACCGGCCGCAAGTTCCTGCGCTTCGACGATGGCAGTCGATCGTTCTTCCCGACCCGCGAGCCGAAGACGCTGAAGTTTACGCTGCGCCAGCGCGATCAGGATGATCAATATGCGCGGTTGTATTCCGAGACCGTGGTCGATGTGGTCAATGCTTTGAGCCTGCCCCGCTATGGACTGGGCCTGTATCTCAAGGCCAATGCGCCGCAACTGGCTGATCGCGAAGAGAAGAAGCTGCTGGACAATCTCTCGCGGGCGGGCGCGCGGCTGCTGGGCTACTGCCGCACCGGCTTGTTCAAGCGGCTGGAAAGCAGCGGGCAAGCCTTCATCCAGTCGCTCGATCGGCACGTGCTGCGCAACTACATTTTCCTGTATGCGCTGGAGAATGATCTGCCGCTGCCCATCGGCACGCAGGACGCCGACATGCTCGATCCGGGCAACAACGACGAAGACGCCGACTCGGCGCAGATGACGTTTGAGATGGATGAGGACACGGGCAACGGCGATACCCTGCCCGATAGTCCGAGCGACCAGTTCACGCCGGAAGCCTATCGACAGCGGGCGGCGCAGATTTATCAGGTCTATCGCACCGCCTATCAACGCCGCTTCAAGTGGTTGCGCGGGACACTGTTCAATTCCGGTCTGGCCGCTGCACTAAAGCAGGATGCCGAAAGTTTGATCGGGGTGCTGCAAACGAGCGGGCCGTGGCGGTCCGCTCGGGATCGCAAACTCAAGCGCCTGTACGAGGTGCTGACGCGCGAGCATCCAACGGAGAAGGTGCTGATCTTCACGCAATTCGCCGACACCGTCCATTACCTCACGGATGAACTCACGCTGCGCGGCCTCGCTGCGATCGAGGGCGTGACCGGCCAATCGTACAGCCCGACCGAGGCGGCGTGGCGGTTCAGCCCGTACAGCAACGACAAGTCGATTCCGCCCGAAGCGCAGACACGCGTACTCATCGCGACGGATGTCTTATCGGAAGGGCAGAATTTGCAGGACGCGCACATCGTGGTGAACTACGATCTGCCGTGGGCCATCATCCGGCTGGTGCAGCGCGCGGGCCGTGTCGATCGCATCGGGCAGAGCGCGCCGCTGATCACGTGCTATTCCTTCCTGCCGGCCGATGGCGTCGAGCGCATCATCCGGTTGCGGTCGCGGGTGCGGCAGCGCTTGCAAGAGAATGGCGAAGTCATCGGCACCGACGAGCAGTTCTTTGAAGATGAACGCAACGCCGATCAACTGCGCGATCTGTTCACGGAGAAGTCCGGCATTCTGGACGATGAAGCCGACAGCGAAGTCGATCTGGCGTCGTATGCCTATCAAATCTGGCGCGATGCGATTAAGGGTCAACCGGCGTTGGAGAAGAAGATCGCCGAAATGCCCGATGTGGTACTGTCCACGCGGGAGCATGTGCCCAGCGTGGAGCAGCCTGCCGGGGTGCTGGTCTATATGCGGACGGCCGAGGGAGCCGATGCGCTGGCGTGGGTCGATCGGGCTGGCAACAGCGTGACGCAGTCGCAACTGGCGGTGCTGCGCGCGGCCGAATGCAAGCCGGATACGCCGACGCTGCCCCATCAACCCGAGCATCACGAGCTGGTGCTGCGGGCGGTGGAGCAGATGATGCAGGAAGCGCGGACGACCGGCGGGCAGTTGGGCAAGCCGTCGGGTGCGCGCTACAAGACCTACACGCGGTTGAAGGCGTATCACGAAGACTTGAAGGCGCGCTCGCCGTTGTTTGCGCGTGAAGAGTTGCAACGTGCGTTGGATGATGTGTATAAGTATCCGCTGCGCGAAGGGGCCAAGGATGTGCTCAATCGGCAGTTGAAGGCCGGCGTCGGCGATGCTGATCTGGCCGAGTTGGTCATCAACCTGCGCGATGAAAACCGGCTCAGTCTGATCGTCGAAGAAGGCGAAACGGTTGAAGACGAAGCGCGCATTATCTGCTCGTTAGGATTAGCGACCCTATGATCAACTATCGACAGGCCCGCCAATATCTGGAAGCATTCGACTTCAAGAAATTATTCGTGGAAGTGTTGGGCTGGTCGCGGCCGACGGAGCGCGCACGCTTCGCGCCGATCGAGGTGGAGGGCGAGCACTACCGGCTGACGCCGATCGCCGAACTGGGCGGGATGGTCGTGTTCGTGTGCGAGGATCAATCGGGCGGCGAAGTACCGGAAGCCGCGCGCCGTAAGCAGATCGACAAGCGCGTGAGCGAGTTGGCCTTCGAGCACATCCTGATCTTTGTCGATGGGGCGCGCACGCAGGCGGTATGGCAGTGGGTGAAGCGCGAGGCGAAACAAAGCGCCAAAGCGCGCCAGCATACGTACACCAAAGGCCAGCCCGGCGATTCGCTGCTGCACAAACTGGGTGGGATTGCGTTTGACCTGAACGAATTGGACGACGACGGGCAGGTGTCCATCGCGACGGTGGTGGGCAAGGTTGCCAAACAGTTCGACGTGGACCGCGTGACGAAGCGCTTCTACGACGAGTTCAAAGGCGAGCACGAGGCGCTGGCCAAAGCGATCAAGGGCCTCGACGCCGCGCCCGATCGGGAATGGTACGCGCTGGTGACGCTGAACCGTTTGATGTTCATCTACTTCATTCAGAAGCAGGGTTATCTGGATGGCAACGAGCGGTATCTGCCGCAACGCTTGCAGGCCAGTGAAGCGCGCGGGGCCGATCGGTTCTATCGGGATTTTCTGAAACCGCTGTTTTTTGAAGGTTTTGCGCTGGAGGTTGATCTGCGCCCGATCGCGACGCGCCAACTGATCGGGCGGGTGCCGTATCTGAATGGCGGCCTATTCATGCCGCATCGCTTGGAAGTCGATCATGGCGTACCCCCATCCCCAGCCCTTCCCCCGTCGGCTACAGGGGAAGGGGGCATACACATCCCCGATGCGAGTTTCAAGCGCCTGTTCGCGTTCTTCGATCGCTATGCGTGGCAACTGGACGATCGCCCACTGCGTGCCGACAACGAGATCAACCCCGACGTGCTGGGCTTCATTTTTGAGAAGTACATCAACCAGAAGTTGATGGGCGCGTATTACACCAAAGAGGACATCACCGGCTACATCTGCCGCAACGCGATTTTGCCGTTTCTGTTCGATAAGGTGGGCCGCCTGCGCTATGAGGCGGTGCATCCGTTCCCGCTGCGCGATGTGGAGCCGTACCTCTACGCGGCGCTCACGCAGGCCGAATATTTGCCCACCGAAACCGATCGGGAGTATGCGGCCCGCCAGAGCCGCGTGGCGCACATCCGCGCCGATTTTGCGGCCGGTAAGATCAGCGGCATCAACGACCTGATCACTTACAACCTCGACATCGAGCGCTTCATGCAGGATTGGCTGCGCGCGCTGGACGATCCGTTGACGCTGCGCACCTTCTATTTTGAATGCCTGAAGAAGTTGACGGTGCTCGACCCGACGGTGGGCAGCGGCGCGTTCCTGTTTGCGGCGATGAACATCGTCGAGCCGCTGTATGAGATCTGCCTCGACAAGATCGAGCGGTTCGCGGCCGACCGGCGCATCGGGCCGAAATACCCTGAATTTCAGGCCGAACTGGCGCGCGTGGCCGCGCATCCCAACCGCTGCTACTTCATCTTCAAGAGCATCATCGTCAACAACCTGTACGGCGTGGACATCATGGAAGAGGCGGTGGAGATTTGCAAGCTGCGCCTGTTCCTGAAACTGGTCTCGCAGATCAGCGACGCCGATCACATCGAGCCGCTGCCCGACATCGACTTCAACATCGTGCCGGGCAATACGCTGGTGGGCTATGCCAGTCTGGCCGAAGTGGAGCAGGCTGCCAGCCGCTCATTGTTCAACCTCAATCTGCCGCAGCGCATCACAGAAGCCGATGTGGCGCTGCGCGCCTTCCGCGACTTGCAGACGCAGATCGGCATCAGCGCGCGCGTGCTGGCTCAAGCCAAAGCCGACACCAAGGCGAAGTTGTCGGAGATCGAAGCGGAGTTGAACGAGTCGTTACGCGTCGAATATGGCGCGAAAAAGTTGGAGAAGTTTGTCGAGTCGCATCGCCCGTTCCACTGGTACGTCAAGTTCAACACGATCATGCAAGATGGCGGGTTTGATGTTGTCGCGGGGAATCCTCCGTATGTAGAGATAAATACGGTCTCGGATTATGGCGTTCGTGGATTTCAGACGGAGTCATGTGGAGACCTTTATGCGTATGTTGTTGAACGAGCCTATGCCTTATTAAAGGTTGAGGGGCGTTTAGGTGTAATCGTTCCAATCTCGATTTTTGGAACCGATGGCTTTGAGCCTTTGCAGCAGTTATCGCTCAAACGCCTTGACCCCGTATGGATCTCTTGCTTCGCCAATCGCCCATCGCAACTATTCAGTGGAGCGCAAAAGCGACTGACAGTAATGATTGGCAAGAGGGAAACCGCCGCTGCGCCACAAGTATATACAACCGGTTATCTTCGTTGGTTGAAAGATGAAAGGGATGCCCTATTCCCTTCGCGGCTTCAATATTCAGCCAGACGGACCGCGTTCTCAGTTTTCCCTGCTTCGCTGGAAAAGTTGGGGGACGACTTGGAAGTACCTTTGTTTGCGCGAATCATTGCGAAACGTGAAACTCTGGCTGATGGTGTCTTGGATTCCAGCAGCCACAAAGTCTATTACACTCGCAAGTTTGGGTATTTTCTTGCATTCCTAAATTTCATACCGCGAATTATTGAGATCAGAACCGGTCAAACGCAGCTACCGTCCGAGCTCAAAGAGCTGTGCTTTAGTTCGCCCGAATCGGCACGAATTGCAATTGCAGCACTAAGTTCAACAACTTTCTTCTGGTTTTGGAATGTCCTTTCCGATTGTCGCAACTTGAACAGACGCGATTTGCTCGCGTTCCGGCTTAACCCAGAGAGCTTACCGGACGATATTCGCAAGAGGCTCGCTGACTTAGGCAAAGAATATCTTGTTGCTCTTCGATCAACCTCGAAAACAATGACGAAGAGCGGCCTGCGAATTGAAACCTTCGACTATGCCTCCTGTAAACCCATCATCGACGAGATCGATCGCGTGCTGGCGCGGCACTACGGCTTCACGGACGAGGAGTTGGAGTTCATTATCAATTACGACATCAAGTACCGGATGGGGAAGGATGCAGGGGAAGAGGAGTAAGTGGCTAATGAGAGACTGGATTAAAGCGATTGCAGAGCAAGTGGCCGCATGGTTCGTTCAAGTCAAAAGCTGGAGGATTTGGCTCCCGCTTTTAATTGGTCTGATCGCTGGTCTATTAATTGGAGGCTTAACCGCTCCCGCTCAGACTTCTTCATCTACTTCGTCTCCTTCTCAAAATATTACGTCAGGTTGGCCCGGTCTCGTTTTGGGTGCACTTCTTGGCGTGATAGTGGCATTGGGTTTTGAATGGCTGTCAAAAGTTGCTGCGCAGGTAGCTGCCCGACGCCCTCTAAGCAAAGTGCTTGGCCCCTTGGCGACACAAGAAACGACCGTCTATGTTGGTCCTTTTGCGCGTCCCTTAGACAGTAAATTGTTCCGACTAGACCGTATTCATCCGTTTGCCGAGAAGACAGCAATTGTCGGTACAGAGTTGGTCGTCGGCTACGGCGACACGGTGGCACTTTCATATATATATGCAACCCTGCTCAAATCTGGAAAGCGATCATCTGAAATAATCATCAATCAAGACGCCGATCTACAGCGCGGAAGATGGGGAATTAACTTCATCACTATCGGAGCTGCTAATGCTCGCACCATGGAAGTGCTAGAGTGTTTTCAGAGTACATACTACACATTCGACGACAATTTCAGCTCGATTGTAAGAGCCCCAAAAGCGATAGACGCGACGGCACCGTGCAAACGTGATGACGGAACTTTACTTGAGATATCTTATCGAAATAAAGTCGTCTGTGAAGGTCGTAAGGATTATGGTTTTATTCTAAAGCTCAAGGATGGAGCATCTGATGAGCGTAATAGAATTTTCGTAATAGCTGGCCTTGGGGGAGATGGTACGGCGGGGGCTGCTTTCTATCTTTGGCGTAACTATACTGCGCTTGCACAGATGGGGGATACTTTTGGTGTGCTCATTGAATCGAATGCCGGCCCTGAATCTGCTCATCTGGTTGATTTCGACAAAGTTGCCACTCTCCGACGAGTGCGATAACAAACACTGCGAGGACTATCATGGCTACGGTCACACTTACATGTCCCTATTGCAGGAAGGAATTCAAATTTGACATGCTCAACACGGAAGGTGTGTCTTATCCGTCATCTGGCTCGGCATATGTTGTTCCCAACAGTGGTTCTGCCATACCGAGTGGTATCTTCGCGGGGCAAGCGGGCGGATTTAAGAATATGACATGCCCCTACTGTGGCAGAGGCATTGGGATAGACAGCGATGAACTTTAGGCGTGCCGAGCCAGCCGAAATCATATCGTCAGTTACTTTTGCTGGCGCGGCGCTACGGCTTCACGGACGAAGAGTTGGAGTTCATCATCAACTACGACATCAAATATCGGATGGGGAAGACCTCAGCGGATGAGGACGCGGAGTAGCGGATGGTGGGGGCGCTTATTCCTCATCCGCTACACCATTGAGTGTGTCAGTTAAGAGGATGCCACTACCATCGTTTGGCTATTTCTTCATTATCCCGGCTCGTGTTGAGCCCAATTTCCTCAGGAGAAAATCATGTCTAGCCGTTTGCTATCTATTGTCTGGCGCATCATCTTGTGCAGTAGCCTGTTGGCAGGCGTGTTGGTTGCGCCCGCGCCGGTCGCCCGTGCGGCGACGCTCATCGTAACGAACAACGCCGACAGCGGCACGGGCTCGCTGCGCAACGCCATCGCGGCGGCGTCCAATGGCGACCTCATCACCTTCGACAACGATTACACCATCACCCTCGCCAGCCAGTTGGAAATCATCAACAAGGCCGTCACGATTACGGGCGCGGGACACCACATCACCATCAGCGGCAACAACGCCGTCCGCGTCTTCTATGTCGGCGACGGCATCCACCAAAGCGGGAATCTTACCCTTGACCATCTCAACATTGTGCATGGCGCGCACAAAGGCAGCGAGTGCGCCGGCCAGGCAGTCTCATGCGGCGGAGGCTTGATGTTGGAATATCTCACCACCGCGACGGTATCCAACTGCACTTTCTCGGACAACGATGGCGGTATTCAAGGCGGAGCCATCTACAGTTATTACGGCAACCCCTTGACGGTCACCAACAGCACCTTTGTGAACAACCACGCCCTAGCTTACGCCGGGGCTATCCACGTCTTTTACGGCAGCGCAACGCTGACCAACAACACCTTCACTGGCAACGCAACGACCAACATCGGCAGCGGATATGGCGGGGCAATCCTGAGCAACTGGGGCACGGTGACGTTTCGCAACAATATTTTCGCCAACAATTCCTCTCCCGACGGCGGCAACTGCAACAATAGCGCTGGCACCTTCAACGACGGCGGCGGCAACTTGGTCTGGGGCGATACCGCCTACTGCCCCGGCGCGAACGCCAACCCATTGCTTGGAACGCTGGGCGATTACGGCGGCAATACGCCCACCGTGCCGCTCCTGCCCGGCTCCGCAGCCATCAACGCGACCAGCACGAATTGTCCCACCGTTGACGCGCGCGGCATTTCGCGCAGCGCAACCTGTGACAGCGGCGCATTCGAGTCACAGGGCTTCACCCTGACGAAAACCGGCGGCGATAATCAATCCACGGCAATCAACACTGCCTTTTCCAACCCCCTGACTTTGAGTGTGACCAGCGCCTTCAGCGAACCGGTGGATGGCGGCGTCGTCACGTTCACTGCACCCTCCAGCGGCGCGAGCGCAGCCATCAGCGGCGGCCCGGCGACGATTAGCGGCGGTGCGGTCAGCGTCAGCGCGACAGCGAATGGCATTGTCGGCGGCCCCTACAACGTCACGGCCAGCGCGGCTGGCGCATCAAGCAGTGTGAATTTCTCTCTAACGAATCTCGGGGCGAGCACCACGACGAGCCTGACCTCCTCGCCGAACCCGTCCGTGTTTGGGCAAGCCGTCACCTTCACGGCGACGGTGACCGCGGCCAGTGGCGTGCCGATGGGCACGGTGACGTTCTACGACAACGCCCTCAGTTTCGGCAGTGGCACGTTGACTGCCGGCGGCGTTGCCACGTTGACGACAACCAGCCTAACGATCGGCACCCATTCGCCGATCACAGCTATATATAGCGGCAGCACGAATTACAATAGTAGCACGTCGAGCAACTATGCCCAGACCGTCAACAAAATCGACACCACGACGAGTCTAACCTCGGTGCCGAATCCCTCTGCCTTCGGGCAAGCCGTCACCTTCACGGCGACGGTGACTTCGGCCAGCGGCACGCCGACTGGCACGGTGACGGTCTATGACAATGGCCTCAGCCTCGGCAGTGGAACGTTGAATGCCAGCGGTGTGGCGACGTTGACGATGAGCAGTCTAACCGTCGGCACCCATTCGCCGATTACGGCCACTTATAGCGGCAGCACGAACTACAACGCTAGCACCTCAAGCCTGCTTAGCCAGCAAGTGAACAAAGCAGCCGCGACCATCACGCTCGGCAGCCTGGCGCAGACCTACACGGGCGCGCAGAAACCGATTACGACCACCACGTCGCCGCTGGGCCTGTCCGTCATCATCACCTACACGGGGGTCAGTGGCACCGTATACGGGCCATCGCAGACCGCACCGACGAACGCGGGCACATACAGTGTTACCGCCACGGTGAATGACGCGAACTATCAGGGCGCGACAGCAAGCGCATTGATGATTGCGAAAGCCGATACGCTCACCACGCTCACCTCCGCGCCGAATCCCGCGACGTTGGGGCAAGCGATCATCTTCACGGCCACACTGACAACTATTGCGCCGGGGGGCGGCACCCCGAGCGGCTCGATCACCTTCACGCTCGCCTCGCTCAGCGTCAGCGTCCCGCTCGATGGGAACGGACAGGCCATCTACCTTACCAACACGTTGCCCGTTGGGACGTACGCCATCACGGCACAATACAGCGGCGCGGCAAACTTCAACGCTAGTAGCAGTTCGTTAAACGGCGGTCAGGTCGTGACCGATACGACCATCACGGGCTTGACCGCGCTCAATTCCAGCCCCACCCGCTTGCGCAACACGACGTACTTCACGGCGACGGCGACGGGCAGCAACATCACGTATCACTGGAACTTCGGGGATGGGCAGAGCGGCAGCGGGGCGACCACCGGCCACATCTATACAGCCACGGGCACTTACTCCGCCACGGTCACGGCGACGAATGGGGCAGGCTCGATCCCGGCGACCGCGCTCGTCACCATCGAACCGATCAAGGTGTATCTGCCGCTGGTGCTGAATCGCTACTGAGCAGCACCCGCTCTGACGAGGAAATATCTTAGCGCAGGGCTGGTGCGCCCATAATCATCGTGCACGAGATCGATCGCATGTTGGCGCGGCACTACGGCTTCACGGACGAGGAGTTGGAGTTCATCATCCACTACGACATCAAATACCGGATGGGGAAGGAAGACGCAAATAATGAAGGGCGAAGGATGAAAATAAGCCGTTATCGTGAACTGTCTGGTGCACAGGCCACTTCTCAACCCGGCTCGCATGGTCGGGTCTTGCTGAATCGACTGGGGCTGACCTCGAAACGCGCGTTGGATTTAGCCGAGGCGCAGGCCCTAGCGCGCGTGCAGGAAACCTATTACGCGCGACTCACGGCTAAAACACGGTTTACGGCTGCGCTGGTCCGCCAGATGCATCAAGATTGGCTGAGCGACATTTACGAGTGGGCAGGCGAATACCGACAAGTCGAACTAGAGAAGAACGGTTTTCGCTGGCCGCCGGCGGAACGCGTTGCGGACAACATGCTTGACTTTGAGCGCGACATCCTGCGACAGTACACACCCTGTAACCCTGCTTCACCTGACAGGGTCGCTATGAGTCTCGCCATTGTTCATGCCGAACTGCTGTTGATCCATCCATTTCGTGATGGCAACGGGCGAATTGCGCGCTGGTTGGCGGACATCATGGCGGCACAGGCCGGTTATCCCGCACCGGCGTATGGCTTTTCAGGACGTGGCAGCAAAAAACGGCGGGCAGACTATCTGCTTGCCGTTCAACAGGGCTACCTCGAGAACTACTGGCTGCTGGCACGTTTCTTTGAAGAGGCCATTTTGCGCCGGCGTGAGCCAGACGACTGAGGCTTAGGCAGGCCGCTGGCGCCCTCAAAGATCGACGAATCGTACACGTTCTCGGCGATCATGCGATGGCGCAATTGTGGATTGTGTAGGTAGCGGTTCGTTGCAATGAGGGGTGGCATGATTTAATTGTAACATACAACTGATGATGTCAAAGCATCGGATGGAAAGAAGCAAAGAAGGGTGAAGGAGTAGCAATCTCATGTGGTCATTCCGTAACAACCGGCTGTTAGAACCGGTCGACGTCACTGTTGCCAACTTGATGGCCGCGTTGGGACGTTATCAAGGTCGGCAAACGCTGTATCAGCATCAGGCTCCGCAAATGCTAGAGACTTTGCGGCAGATCGCTGTCGTCGAATCGACCGAAGCCTCCAACCGTATCGAAGGAATCATCGTCCCACCCTCGCGGTTCAAAGCGTTGATGGCCGAGGCCATCCCGCAGACTCGCTCCGAAAGCGAAATCGCTGGCTATCGAAACGTACTGGCTCAAATTCATGCCGGACGGATCGGTCTGCCGCTTACGCCGGACAAGATTCGGGAAATGCACACTGGAATCTATGCCTACCTGGCTGGTGAAGGCGGCGAATGGAAACAGCGTGACAATGTCATTCGACAGACGTTACCCGATGGACGTGAAGCAGTACGTTTCGTGCCGGTCCCTGCCGATGAGACTCCGGCGGCAATGGAAGAACTGTGCCAGCTGTTTCAGACCATGTGGGCAGAAGACAAAGTTGATCGGCTGCTCCTGATTGATGCCTTCATTCTCGACTTCTTATGCATTCATCCATTCTCCGATGGCAACGGTCGCGTGGCGCGTTTGTTAAACTTGCTATTGCTGTACGCGGCCAGTTACGAAGTTGGGCGCTACATCAGCCTCGAACGAATCATCGAGAACACCAAGGAAACCTACTATGAAGCACTGCGGCTGTCGGGGCTGCAATGGGAAACCGGGCAACATGATTTGACTCCCTGGCATCAGTACAGCCTGGGTGTGATCGTCTATGCCTATCGCGAGTTTGAGCAACGTGTAGGCGAAGTGGCGATGGCAGCTGGCGGCAAAAGCCAGTCGGTAAGAAATGCGATCACCGCCTTCAAGCCGGGCGACACATTCACCATCGCCGATCTGGAGCGTATCTGTCCCGCCGTTAGCCGGGCGACAATTCGGCGTGTATTGGATACGCTGCGCGCCGATGGGAAAGTAGTTTGCCTGGGGAGCGGACGTAATGCCCAGTGGCGCCGATTAGAAACGTGATCATGATCACATTAAATGTGATCAATTCTCACACCATGAGTACGTTCAGAACGGCACGACAACAACCAATGAGGTTTTCCTTACGCAAGACAGATCTTTTTTCTTGAATTGGAGCTACTGCCATGCCATATCGTTCGCGTAAGAGTAGGAGCTTGGTAGGTGAGCTGTGGTCAGCCGCTGTAGGCCTTACGGTTCTCTGGGTCTTGATGATAGGACTCAATTCTGCTGTGCTATTTGATGCCTCGGCAATCAAATTGCCGGCCTTTGGCACCAGTACAAAAGAACAAACGCAATTGCTCTACTGGGGATTCACGCTATTAACGTTCACTATATGGGTGGCGGTCGGAGTGGCATTGGTGGCACGTCGCAATCAGCGCCAGCGTGAGATTGAGCAGGCGAAATCAATCAGCCAAATGCAAGCACTGGTGCCCAAGCGATTCGAACAGCTGGTCGCTGAGATGTTCAAGCAGAAAGGCTACAGCGCGACAGTAACTCCACTGCAGGGTGACCACGGGATAGATGTAGTCCTGCGCGCACCCAACGGCGAAAAAGAGGTCGTTCAGTGTAAGCGTTATCAAGGCCAAGTTGGTGAGCCGATCGTGCGGGATTTTTTCGGCGCGATGATGCACGAGAATGCCGTTCATGGATACATCGTAACCACGGGGGAGTTCACCCAACAAGCAAAGGACTGGGCGCGCGGTAAACCGATCGAACTCATCGACGGCGAACAATTGACCCATATGCGTCAATCGCGACCAGCGACTGCATCCCCTGTGGTTACAACAGCATCGGCTCCAGCTGTGTCTATGCCAATATGCCCAAGATGCGGATCCCCCATGGTGCTACGCATCGCGCGCCGTGGTGATCGCGCTGGTAAGCCTTTCTATGGATGTTCATCCTATCCGAAATGCCATGGAATAGTGAATGTTGATTAAATGCACCTTCTCGTGAAGTAACGACTTACTTGGTTTTCGCTATCGACCGGATCAGACTTGACGCGCACCATACGCGGCTATATTCGGCCTCACGCGGG
>Ga0182021_10004659_pt1 | contig 16154 bp, 13 predicted proteins | sample 612E3MmetaG_FD_120493 | JGI IMG/M metagenome (GOLD analysis project Ga0182021, IMG submission 120493) | Permafrost microbial communities from Stordalen Mire, Sweden - 612E3M metaG (Illumina Assembly) | ecosystem: Environmental > Terrestrial > Soil > Wetlands > Permafrost | place: Sweden... | reverse complement strand
GGACAGCACGAGCTCGTACCAGAGCTGCCCGAGCGGGTACTCCGCCCCGGCGGTCGCGAGCGGCGTCACACCCTTGGCCTTGAAGGCATCCATGACCTTGACGAAGTCGTCGAGGGTCGTCGGAACGGAGAGACCCGCAGCCGCGAACATGTCCTTGTTGAAGTACACGCCGACGAACTCGCCGTAGTTCGGGACTCCGTACCACTCGCCGGAGCCCATCAGGCCCTTGTCGCTGTACTTGGCGGTCGTAGCGAGCGACCCGGCAAGCTTGGTGTCCCAGCCGTACTGCTTGGCGGCGTCGGTCAACGAGATGATCAGGCCCTGAGCTGCGAGCTGGCCGGCGGTGGCATTGCCCTTGTTGTACTCCATGACGTCCGGTACGGAGTCGCCGGTGAGGACGATCTTCGCGTTCTTCTGGATCTGCTCGAAGGTCTGCGCTTCGACCTTGACCGTCACTTCGGGGTGCTTGGCCTTGAAGACCTCGATCGCCTTGGCCCAGGCCTGGCCCATGGCGGAGTCGGCGGACTCGTAATCCCAGATGGTGAAGGTTCGAGGTGCTTTGCTGGCGGAACTGCCGGTTGCAGACGGACTGGCGCTGCTACAGGCCGACAAGCCGACGGCGAGTGCGCCCAGACCGGCGCCGCTGAGGGCGAGGAAGTGACGGCGATCCAGGTGGACGGCCTTGATGCGCTTCATTGCGTGTCCTTTCAGTTGGCGGTCATGGACGCTGTGGGACGTCCTGGTCGGTCCTGGCTGGACCGATGCTCATCCCTGGTTCGAGGACGCAGGGGATGAGTTGATTGGGGACCGGCGTTCGCGCCGGGTCGAGCTGGCTGAGCAGGCAGTCGACAGCGAGCCGACCGAGCTCGGCCCCAGGTGAGTGCATCGTGGTGAGCGGCGGGTAGCTCAACGTGCCAACCCCTGGCGAGGTGACGACGCCGAGCACCGACACATCACCGGGGATCGACAGCCCACGGGACGCGAGCTCGGCATAGACGCCGAACGTGGCGAGCTCGTTCATGGTCACGATGGCCGTCAGCCCGGGATCGGTGTCGAGAAGGTCAGCGGTGACTGCGCGACCCATGACTGGCGAGTCGTCGCAGGTACGGGACAGCGGCACGAGACCGTGCGCGGTCATGCACTCGTCGAAGGCGGCGGCCGAACGGACCGCCGGCCCGTACCCAGCCTTGATCTGGTCGGCCGAGTGGTTCACGAAGGCGATGTGCCGGTGACCCAGGCCAACCAGGTGCGAGACGGCCGTAGCCATCGTCGAGGCGAAGTCGATGTCGACGCTCGGCCGGTCTGCCACGTCTCGCGTGCGTCCGATCATGGTGTACGGGACCTCGGCAGCTTCGAGGACATCGATCCGCTCGTCGTCGAGGCACACCTCCATGAGCAGGACGCCGTCAGCCATCCGCTGACGCGCCAGGTTCCGGATGTCGTCGGCCTGGTCCGCACGGAACGGCCACAGCACCAGCTGGTAACCCGCGTCCCGGGCGCGCTCGGCGACGGCCCCGACGAACTCCCCGGCAGTGCCCCCGATGCCGCCGATCTGGGGGTAGATGAGAGCGATGACGCGGCTGCGCCGCGAGGCCAGCGAGCGGGCCATGGCATTGGGTTGGAACCCGAGCGTGTGCATCGCCGCATGGATGCGTTCACGCGTCTCGGGACGGATGGGGCGCGCACCGGAGATCGCATACGACACGGTCGAGACTGACACCCCGGCCGCACGAGCCACGTCCGTGATGGTCGCCATCGCCCACCTCCTTGGATGCGTCGAAGCGTTTCGACGAACCGTTTGATGAATATAGTTGCCCCTCAGACAAATTCTGTCAAGCGGGGCTTCTGGATTGGTCGCGTTGCACATGAACGCCAGGAGGGTGACGCGAGCCCGAAGTAGTTACCCCGCGAACCTTCGGTAACTGCGACCGGAGAGCGATTGTTGTGGCCTAGGGCAATAGCGGATGCCGCGTTGGTCGCTCAGCACGGCCGGCACCGAGCTGATCACCGCGAGGGGCCGACCACGAGCCTGCGGTAGAGTTCGGCCGTAAGAGCCCGGGACTGATGAGTCCTGGGCTTCCGTGTGGGGGCGCGAGGACGCGAGACCCGCGCCGTCCGCCGACAGAGAGGCAGGACCATGCCGGCGATCATCGTGATCGGCACCCAATGGGGTGACGAGGGCAAAGGCAAGGCGACCGACCAGCTGGGCGACCGCGTCGACTACGTCGTCCGCTACTCCGGCGGCAACAATGCCGGACACACTGTGGTCGTCGGCAGCGAGAAGTACGCGCTCCACCTGCTCCCGTCCGGCATCCTCAACCCGGCATGTACGCCGGTGATCGGCAACGGCGTCGTCGTCGACCTCGACGTCATGTTCCAGGAGATCGACGCGCTCAACGCCCGGGGCGTCGACGCGGAACGCGTGCTGATCAGCGCGAACGCCCACATCATCACCCCGTACCACCAGGTCATCGACAAGGTCACCGAGCGCTTCCTCGGGAACCGGAAGATCGGTACGACGGGGCGCGGCGTCGGGCCTGCGTACGCAGACAAGGTCAACCGCATCGGCCTGCGGATCCAGGACCTGTTCGACGCCAAGATCCTCGCCCAGAAGGTCGAGGCGTCGTTGGACCAGAAGAACCAGATGCTCGTGAAGATCTACAACCGACCGACGATCGACCCGCAGCAGATCATCGACGGCCTACTCGCGCACGCCGAGCGGCTGCGTCCGATGGTGACCGATGTCTCGCTGCTGCTGAACCGCGCGCTCGACGCGGGCAAGGTCGTCCTCCTCGAAGGTGCGCAGGCGCACCACCTGGACGTCGACTTCGGCACCTACCCGTACGTGACGAGCTCCAACCCGATCGCAGCAGGCGCCTGTACGGGATCGGGCATCGGCCCGACCCGTATCGACCGTGTCGTCGGCATCGCCAAGGCGTACACCACGCGCGTGGGCGAGGGCCCGTTCCCGGGCGAGCTGCTCGACGACGTCGGCGAGGCGCTGCGCCAGGCGGGTGCCGAGTTCGGCACCACCACCGGTCGCCCCCGCCGCTGCGGCTGGTTCGACGCGCTCGTGGTGGAACAGGCCGTACGGGTCAACGCCGTGACCGACATCGTGCTGACCAAGCTCGACGTACTGACGGGCTGGGAGAAGATCCCCGTCGTCGTCGCGTACGACGTCAACGGAAAACGCCACGACGTCATGCCGATGAACCAGTCGGACCTGCACCATGCGACCCCGGTGTACGAGTACCTCGACGGCTGGACCGAGGACATCACCGGCTGTCGGCGCTTCGAGGACCTGCCGAAGACCACGCAGACGTACGTACGGCGGCTGGAAGCCCTGATCGGCACGCGCATCTCCGGCATCGGCGTGGGCCCCGACCGCGAGCAGCAGATCCCGCTCCACGACCTGCTCTGAGCGTCAGTGGCCCGTGACCCTCGCGGCGATCGACTGGAGATGCTTGGCCACGTCGTCCGACAGGCCGCCGTGCGCGGTGTTGCCGACGGGGCTGGTGCCGTAGATCGACGCGAACACCGTGCAAGCCGCCAGGTACGTACCGGCGGGCGTCGGGTGCCCGTCGTTCTGGTTGAGCACGAGCGACGGCATGAGCGCGAGTGATGCCGCGAAGGCGCGACCGGCAGGGATGATGCTCATGGTGAGCCGGTCGGCTTCGGCTCGATAGCCGGCCTCGAGTGCCGCTGACGAGCACTCGGGCGAGTCCGGTCGGCCCCAGGTGGCGAGGAACATCGGCGTGGCCTTGGCCGCGCGAACCTTGGCCACCATCGCCGCGGCGCCGGCCGCGAACAGGGCCGGCTCCAGCACCGGGTACTGGCTCTGGTCCTGCATCACCACGATGTCCCACTGGGTCGACTTCAACGCGTCCGCGTCGTTCGCGCTCACCGAGTGCTGCTGGAGCGTGCTGCCGCCCGGCGAGACGCGCGAAGCGTGGGTACGGGGCACGAGCGAGGTCAGCATCGAGTCCAGGCCGCCGTTGAAGTCGGTGTAGCTGTTGCCGAGGAAGAGGACGCTCTTGCCGTTCGTGCCCCAGTCACCTGTACAGCCGCTTGCCAGAGCGAGCGCTGACGCGGCGCCAGCGCCGAGAATCGCGCGGCGGCTGAGGGGCATGTCGTCACCGTAGCGATCTGCACACGCGCCTACGACGGGCGTGAGAGTGATCTCCTCGGCTACGGGACGTACTTCTCTTTGAGCGTGATCGTCTTGGACATCTTCTGGCCCGTCGACAGCACGGTGAGCGTGTAGAACTGCGTGTGCTCGGCACTGTCGGCGTAGCACTGGAAGACGACGGCCCGGGCACTGCCGAGCGAGCCGGTCGCGGGCAGGTTGGTGGCGTAGGGGGCTGTGCTCGCATCGAGCGTCGCGACGCCGAAGTCGACTCCTGTGGCCCCGCTTGTCGTCCAGGAGAAGTCGACGGAGAGGTTCTCCGCCTTGGTGCAGGTCACGGTCGTACCGCTGATCGCGCCCTGCGGCACGACGGCGAACGTCTGGACCTGGGGACCGGTCGTGGTCGTGGTCGTCTTGGTGGCCGTGGCCGTCACGGTCTTCGTACCGGTCGTCGCGGAACTCGACGCCGAGGAGGGCGACAGGCTTACGGTCGCGCTCGTCGTCGCAGAAGCCGTCGGAGTGACCACGGCCCTCCCGGTCGCCGTCGGGGGAGGAACGCCCGCGTAGGTGCGGAGATGCAGAAGCGTGGCGATGAACGCCAGCAGCGACAGGATCACGATCCCCATGATGAGCAGCGCGATCAGCAGCCCACGGCCGCGAGGCCTGCCGGCCGGGCTTTGCACGTGCGGGACGTTGCTGGTCACGGTGGCTCCTCGCTCAGGTGGATCGAAAAGATACGCACGTACAGGGAGTTTGGGAAGAGGTCGAAGGTTGCAGCAGTACGGGCGGAGCGTGAGCCCCGCCCGTACCGTCAGCTTGCTCAGAGCGGGTAACGGTCCTTGTCGGGATCGCAGGCCGCGAATCCCGGATAGCCCGGGTAGTGCAGGCTGAGCTCCTTGGCCCGGAACGCCTTCACGTACCGCAGGCACTCGGAGCTGAACCACCCCTCCTGCGTGATCGGCACCGTGATCGTGTTGTCGATCGTTTCCTTCGGTCCGTGGAAGGTCAGGAGCACGTGGCCGGGGACCCCGTTGCCGGTGTGCGCAGAGACGACCTGCCCCCGCACGTAGACGTCACTGACTCCGAGGTTGGCGAACTTCGTGCCCCACGCCGAGCTGACCGAGATCTGCGCGCCGCCGAGAAGCTGGGGGTGCTGGGGTGCCTCGGGCGGGATCCCGTACCCGGCCAGCGTCATGTTGGTCGGCGTGCGGACCATCTTCTCGGAGATCCGCTCCCAGACCGCGTTCAGCCGCGGGTCGCCGAACATCGACTCGACCATCACCTCGACATAGCGGGTCTCGCCAGGGTCGAGCATGGCCGACTGGTGCTCCAGGTACAGCCGGTAGTACTGCGCGAACGCACCGTGGATCTGCGGGACCACGTACATCAGTGCTCGCTGCGGGAACGGGTTGTACAGCGCGACCGAGCTGCGCACCCGGCGTCCGGGAGATGCCGACGCGGAGATGTAGTGCGTGTAGTTGGACTGGGCCTCGTTGTTGCTGTCGCTCAGCTCGACGATGTTCGGGTTGACCGACGGGTCGATGTACAAGGGCGTACGGGCGATGATGCAGCGGTGCCCCTGGTTGCCCGGCAGCCACTGGCTCGAGAACTCGACGGTGGCGGTCGACGACTCCGGCGGTACGTCATGGGTGTCGGTCCCGAGTGACACCTCCGGTGCGTTGCTGACCGTGAAGTCCTTGACGAAGAACTCGACCTGGACTCCTCGGCACGTGATCGGGCCCCGGTTGTGGTACTTCGCGACGACGGTGTTGACGTGCCCCTCCCACGGCGTGTTGAACCACTGCCCTGGGTCGGCGATCGAGCGGGCGTTGCGGATCTCGATGTCGGGGCTCTGCCAGTTGTCGCCGCCCGGCCAGGGACGGATGTACAGGTCGGGGCGGCCGTTCGTCCCGTACTCGATCTGTACGACCGCTTCGTTGCCGGTCGCCGAGATCACGCTCATCCGGAAGTCCGCGACGGCCATGCTGGAGGTGTCCTTCTCCTTGTAGTCCTGCCCGGGGAGGAAGAACGACTGTTCGCCCTCGGCATCGGGTCGCAGGCGGATGATCTGCGGCCGGTTGATCGGGAACGAGAAGTTCTGGCTGATGACGTCGGTGCCGACGACGGCGCCGTTGCCCGTGGACGCGTCCGAGCCGAGCGACTGGTCACCGACCTGGCCCGCTTCCGTACGGCGGTACTCGAAGTAGTAGTTCCAGCCGTCCGCGATCCGGATCTCCACGCCCGTGAACTCGCCTGTCGGCGGGGCGCCGTCCTCGACCGCGTGGAGCGTGATCCTCTGCGAGAGCGGGATCGTCGACCGGGAGAAGTCGAATGTCTGGACCCACTCGGGACGTACCCAGCCGGTCTCCATCCGCTGCGCGATCGACATGTCGGGCAGCTGCGCCTCGCGGCTCATGAGGTCGAGGTTTGACACGTCGCGGCTCACGATGTCCGGCGAATAGTTCCACGAGGCGACGTTCGTGTACAGATCGGGGTAGCCGAGGTTGTGGCCGAGCTCGTGACAGAGCGTCTCTGTACGGGTCCGCGTGTCGCGGGTCTCCTGCCAGTCGTCGGGCATGCCCAGCACGTTGAAGTTCGCCGAGCCGCCGGGGATCGTGAAGTTGCCGCCCCACGCCTGCGGCCAGAAGAAGTTGTCGGTGCTCGCGGTGCCTGCGGACCGTACGACGAGGATGACGCTCTTCACCTGGCTGAAGTCGATGAGCGGGTTGTTGGAGGAGTCGACCTGCGCGGCCGCGTTCGAGATGACGGCCTGCGCGAACGCGGTCGTATCCTTCGGCGCGAACGAGTTGGAGGGCCACGGCGAGGGCATCGTGTCGAACTGACCCGCCCAGGTGTCGTTGATCGACGCGAGCGGCAGGCTCGTGCCCTGCAGCGCGAGCGTGAACGTCCCGTGCGACACCTCCTCGTAGAAGAGCCGCGCACTGTTCGTGCTGCCGACGGCGCTGTCGCTCCAGTTGCTCCGCACGGTGGCGACGCTCGCGGTCGGGTACCGCGCGTCCGACACGTCGACGAGCAGGATCGCGATACCGCGGCTGCCGGACTGAGGCATCACGTCGACGTTCTGCGGCGTGGCCCCCCCACCTCCCCAGGTGTAGCCGGTACGGAAGTCGCCGACTGGTCCGCCGAGCCAGTGCGCGGGGCTCTCCGGGACGGTCCACGTGTCGATGGTGGTCACGTCGAGCGTGCCGACCTTCGTCGAGGTGGCGCGATGGACGGCGTCGATCGTGTGCAGGCCTGGTTCGTACCCGACGAGCAGCATGACCTCGTTCGGTGCGGACAGGTCGTCGCGGGAGAACGAGAACTGGCCGCCCGCATCTGCGTCGGAGATCGTGAAGTCGAGATCGTCCATCGTGTATCCGGTCGTGCCGAGATCGACGGCGATCCGCTGGTACGAGCCGATGAACGGCGTCGGGTCGGCGATCGTGAGCGTCACCGGGAACGGCGGGACGTATGGCAGCGTCGGGTCCCACCACGTGACACCGGCGTGGTCGACGGTGATCAGGGACTTCGTGGCGAGACGCCATGCGGCGAGAGGCGCGTCCGCAGGGCCGAGGTCGGCGACGTGCTTGACCAGTTGGGTGGCCGCGGCGAGCGACTCGACCGTACCGACCAAGCCGTGTCCTGGGACGAGGAACGTCTTCGCAGGGTTGTACGAGGTGAGGTGCTGGGGCGTCGTGAGGCCGGTCCCCTCGGTGGCGAAACTCGCGTCGCCGGGCGCGATCGACAGCCACCTGCCGGTGACCGACTCGACGAGGTGGATGCGCGCCCCGTCGTCGGAGTACGCGACGCCGCCGACGTCCCCGAGCCCCGTACCCACTGTCGTCTCGGTCCCGGTGTGCACGTCGACCGAGATCAGCCTGCCGGTGGCGGCATCGACGAACGCGAGAGCGGTCCCGGCCAACGCGAGCTGCCCCGGGATGCCGGTACCGGTGTGGAGCTTCGTGAGCTTCGGCTTCTTGCGTACGGGGACGGCGACGATCGTGTACGTACCGGCGCCAGTGTCGAGGTCGGCGACGTACGCGGTCCGGCCGGACGCGTCGAGCGCAACGCCCACGGGATGCGAGAAGCCCTTCGCCAGGACGCTCGTCGTACGTGTCGCGAGCGACAGCACGAGCAGCTCGGTGCCCGATGTGACGAGCAGAGACGTCGGCTTGGGCCGTCGCGTGACGGGCTTCGAGGTCGTATGAGCGGCTGTCCGGGCAGCGACGCCCTGGATCGTGAGGGACAGTCGGTCGGTGATGGCGGCCATGGCGTGCTCCTTGGATGGATGTGGCGAGACATCCGTCAAAGAGCGCCCGACAAGGGGTTCTGATACGTACCGGTCAGCGCGTACAGGCGGGCAGCGCCGGAACCGAGGTCAGGTCCAGCTCTCGCAACCCCGCGCTGCCCCCTGTCGCCGTGGCCATCTCGGCCGTGGCTAGCAGGCCCCCGCTGACGACCGCGGAGCCGTCGTGAGCAGTCAGCGGCGCGTACTGGCCGGTCTCGACGTCGAGGATCCAGTAGCGCCGGCCGGACAGCGCCACCAGGTAGCGGCCCCAGACGCTGATCTGCTCGACCCGATCGCCGGGCAGCAGGTAGTTCCGCGCCGTCGACCACCCCTGACGCGCCACGGTCAGCCCCGGGGACGTGGGGGGCGACCACGCCGCAGTGGTCCCGTCCGATGCCACGGAGACCGCATCACCGAGACCCGCGAGAACAGCCGGGACCTCGACCGGAGCGAGGGTGTCCGGGTTGAGCGCGGTGATCTTCCCCGGGATGTCGGTGATGCTTTGAGCGAGAACCACGGTGTCGTTCCACCTCAGGAAGGACAGCGTGCTGTACGGGACCATCAGATCGGCATGAGCGCCCGTCGCGAGGTTCACGGCGATCGCCACCTCGGCCTTGGTGCTGGGATCCGGGATCACAGAGACGAACAGCGTTCCGTTGCTCACGAGGGCGGACGGCGCGGCCACATGGTCGTTCTCCTCGCGCAGCGGAAGCAAGAACGGCTCACCGTCGAGCCGGCGCGCGTGAACCTTGGTCCCGCCGACCTCGTCGAACGCGAGCACGACGATCCAGTCGCCGTCGATCATGGCCCGCCAGACCTGCTCAGGCGCGAGGAGCTGGAAGACCACTCGCGGCTCCGCGCCTGGTGCGGTGAGGATCACCGTCGACCGCGCCCCCACGTACAATGCTCGTCCCGACGCCGCATCGCGCATCGCGAGGACCAGATCGTTGGCGGATGTGAGGGTCGTCGGCTTCAGCGCCGCCTGCCATGACGCCGGAAGCTCCTGGAGCCCGCACCCGGCGCTGCTGGTCGGGACTGGCGAGGCGATCGCCTCTCTCCAGTCCCCGCCCTGTTGCACGCACGCGCCGAGCAGGAGCATGAGGCATGCGAGCGGTACGAGGACGCAGATGCAGCATCTCCGTACCGACGACCTGCTGGCGGGAGAGTCCATTGGGGGTGCCTCCTGGCCCCAGACACTACGAGGCCGCGCTTCCGCGCGAGGCGATCCGTGCAAAGAGATGCCTGAGCGGTTCGAAAGTCGACTCACGGGTAAAGCACAGGTTTTGGACAGTCGAACCATGAGTTGACGGACTCGGGTGGAGGAATGGCCTTGACGAGAGAAGTCGTTGCAACCGTCCCCACGGGGTCAGAGGCAGTTGCCCGCCGCCCCAAGGGCGTACGGCTCAGCCGGACCGTACGCATCCTGGTCCTGGGCGGGATAGTGGTCCTTCTCCTCGTGGAGCACACGTTCTGGGAGCCGGACACGCTCATGGTGGTCCTCGTGGTCAGCGGAGCAGTGCTGGGGATGACCCGCCAGATGCTCGTACGGTTCGCGCCGCTCATGGCCGCGCTGATCGTGTTCGACGCGATGCGCGGCTGGGCCGACAAGATCAACACCAGCGTGCACTTCCTGCCTCAGCTCGACGTGGACAAGTGGCTGTTCCACGGAACCGTGCCGACGGTGTGGTTGCAAGCGCACCTGTGGCGCGGGCACGTGAGCTGGTACGACTTCGTCTTCTTCGGGCTCTACCTGATGCACTTCCTGCTGCCCGTGATCGTCAGCCTCGTGCTGTGGCGCTGGCGTCCTCGGTTCTTCTGGCCCTTCGAGTGGGCCATCGTCGGCACCACCCTGGCCGGTGTCATCACCTTCGCCATGTACCCCGCGGCCCCGCCGTGGATGGCCGCGCAGAAGAACCTGCTCGGCGGCTCGTTCGTACGGATCTCCGGCGAGGTCGCGAAGGCCATGGGCGTCAAGAACTTCTCGGCGGTCGATGCGGCCGTCTCCCCGAACAACGTCGCCGCGGTCCCGTCGCTCCACGCCGCATTCCCGCTCATCGCGTGCGTGTTCCTCATCGTTGCCTTCGGTTGGAAACGTGCCGGCTGGACGGCGATCTACCCGCTGGTGATGTGGTTCGGCGTCGTCTACCTGGGCGAGCACTACGTCTTCGACGTCATCCTCGGCATCATGTACGCACTCGCCGGGTGCTGGGTGTCGCTGAAGCTGTACGAGCGCTATCTCGCCTGGTCAGGACGCGCGGTGGTCATCGGGGCCGTGCGCAGCCGCGTGGCGGCCGTCGCGGTACGGCTCCGCCCCGGAAACGCCACGTGACCGGCCCCCGAGGGGGACCGGCCACGCGAGATGCGTACTGGCTGAGCGTCAGACGCCGAGCGTCTTGCCTGCCGAGCGGAGCTGCGTGGCGGCCTCGATGACGCGGTTGGCGAGACCCTTCTCGCCCTCCCGGCCCCAGGCGCGCGGGTCGTACAGCTTCTTGTTGCCGACGTCGCCGTCGACCTTCAGCACGCCGGCGTAGTTGGTGAACATGTAGCCGACGACCGGACGCGTGAACGCGTACTGGGTGTCGGTGTCGATGTTCATCTTCACGACGCCGTAGTCGACCGCGTCCGAGATCTCCTGGGCGCTTGAGCCGGAGCCGCCGTGGAAGACCAGCGAGAACGGCTTGTCGACGCCGTATTTCGCACCGACCGCGTCCTGGATCTCCTTGAGCACCTCGGGACGCAGCTTGACCGCACCCGGCTTGTACACACCGTGCACGTTGCCGAACGTCAGCGCGGTGATGTAGCGGCCGTTCTCGCCGAGGCCGAGGGCCTCGATGGTCGCCATGCCGTCCTCGATCGTCGAGTACAGCTTCTCGTTGATCTCGTTCGCGACGCCGTCCTCTTCGCCACCGACGACACCGACCTCGATCTCGAGGATCTGGCGCGCCTTGTTCGTGAGCTCAAGCAGCTCCTGCGCGGCCGCCAGGTTCTCGGTCCGCGGGACCGCCGAGCCGTCGAACATGTGCGACTGGAACAGCGGGTTCTGGCCGTTCTTCACGCGCTCGATGGAGATGTCGATGAGCGGCCGTACGTAGGCCGGCAACTTGTCCTTGGGGCAGTGGTCGGTGTGGATGGCGATGTTCACGGGGTAGTTCTTCGCCACGATGTGCGCGTACTCGGCGAGAGCCACGGCGCCGGTGACCATGTTCTTGATCGTCGGGCCGGACGCGTAGTCCGCGCCACCCGTCGAGACCTGGATGATCCCGTCGCTACCCGCTTCGGCGAAACCGGCGAGTGCGGCGTTGAGGGTCTGCGAGCTCGTGATGTTGATGGCCGGGAAGGCGTACGAATTCGCCTTGGCCGCATCGAGCATCGCGGCGTACACCTCAGGGGTTGCAATGGGCATGTCAGCTCCTGTGTTCGTTGGACCCGGTCAGTCTTTCATGACCATTGGTGCCGCGGGGCGTTTGGGTGCGAGGTGATCCTCAGTTGCCGAGTTTCGACGTGTCGATCCACTGGCTACCGCGCGAATAGGCGCGGATCGCGGAGTCGAGGGTGCCGGGAAGCGTGTCGAGGAATGTGATCGGTACGGAGGTTGTCGCGCCGGTCGTGTCGCGCAACGTGAGCCTCGGCTGGCCCGCCAGGGTGCGTACGGTCGCGATGCCTGCCACGTCCGGCCACGCCACCGCCTTGCCGGCGACCTCGATTCCCTGCGGGTCGACCTTGACCGCGTACCCCTGCGCCGCGTTGATCCTGTCGAGCCCGCGCTTCGCGCCGAAGTAGAGCACGATCGCGAGGACGAGCCAGATGCCGGAGAACGCGAGCCCGATGACGAACATCCAGATCGTCTGGGCGGTGTCCATCTGGTCACGCAGCCAGAACCACAGGAGCAAGAGCAGCACGACGCCGATGCCGAGCCAGATCAGGCGCGACCGTACGAGCCCTTGGTAATGCGCCACCCGCTCCGCCGCGGGAAGCGGGTTGTAGCCGACCACCAGCTCCTGCGCCATGGGGTCATCGTATCCAGACGAGCCTGTGGCTCAGTGCCCACGCGCCTGGGCGGCCAGCTCCTGGCTGCGGTCGCGGCAGGCTTCCATGGCGGCGATGAACGCGGCCTTCACGCCGTGATCGTCGAGCGTACGGAGCGCGGCTGCCGTCGTACCGCCCGGCGACGTGACGTTCTCGCGCAGCACCGCGGGGTGGGTGCCCGAGTCGCGCAGCAGCTTCGCCGATCCGTACAGGGTCTGGGTCGCGAGTGTGGTCGCGATGTCGCGGGGCAGCCCGAGCAGGACCCCGGCGTCGATCATGGCCTCGGCCACGTACATGACATAGGCCGGTCCTGAGCCGGAGACGGCCGTGACGGCGTCCAGGTGCTTCTCGGGCACGGTGACGACGCGGCCGACCGCGCCGAGCAGGTCGGCGGTACGGGTGAGGTGGTCAGCGGTTGCGGACGTCCCGCCGGCGATGGCCGACATGCCCTCGCCGACGGATGCGGGCGTGTTCGGCATGACGCGTACGACAGGGGTGCCGGACGGTACGTGCGCCTCGAGGACGGCGAGCTCGACGCCGGCCGCCAGGGAGATGACGAGCGCGCCGGGCGCCAGCGCGCCGGAGATGCCGTCGAGCGCGGCCGCGACGTCGTACGGCTTGACGATGACCACAACCGTGTCGGCTCCGGCGACGGCGTCGGTGTTGTCGCCGACGACCTTGATGCCGTACGTCGCGGTGATCTCGCGCTGCCGCTCAGGTCGAAGGTCGGTCCCGACGATCTGGTCGGCCGCGATCCCGCTCGCCAGCAGTCCTGCGAGGAGGTTCTCCCCCATCATGCCGACGCCGAGCAGCGCGATCATCGCGTGATCCTGCCGGCGAGGATCTCGGCGATCTGGATCGCGTTGAGCGCGGCACCCTTGCGGAGGTTGTCGTTCGAGACGAAGAAGACGAGGCCCTTGCCGTCCGGTACGGACTGGTCGGCGCGGATCCGGCCTACGTACGACGGGTCCTTGCCGGCGGCGTAGCGCGGGTTCGGCACGTCGGTGAGCTCGACGCCCGGCGCAGCCTTCAGCAGCTCGGTCGCGCGCTCGGGCGTGATCGGATGAGCGAACTCGGCGTGGATCGCCAGCGAGTGGCCGGAGTAGACCGGGACGCGCACGCACGTGCCGGCGACGGCCAGGCCAGGGATGTGGAGGATCTTGCGCGACTCGTGGCGGAGCTTCTGCTCCTCGTCGGTCTCGCCCGTGCCGTCGTCGACAAGCTTCCCCGCGTAGGCGATGACGTTGTAGGCGATCGGGAGCACGTACGGAGCGGGGTCGCCCAGCGGCACCGCATCGCCGTCGATCGCCAGCCCCGACGCGTCACCGGCGGCGGCGATCTGGTCGGTGAGCGCCGCGACGCCCTTGACCCCGGAACCTGAGACGGCTTGGTACGTGGCGACGATCAGCCGGGTCAGCGTCGCCTCGTCGTGCAGCGGCTTGAGAACCGGCATCGCGGCCATCGTCGTACAGTTCGGGTTCGCGATGATGCCCTTGGGGGGGTTGAGCGTGTCGCCGGGGTTCACCTCGGAGACCACGAGCGGTACGTCCGGGTCCTTGCGCCAGGCGGACGAGTTGTCGACCACGATCGCGCCGGCCTCGGCAACCTGCGGCGCGTAGATCGCCGACATCGTCGCGCCGGCGGAGAAGATCGCGATGTCGATGCCGGTGAAGTTGGCGGTCTCGGTGTCCTCGACCACGTACTCCTTGCCGCCGCACGTCACCGTCTTCCCGGCCGAACGAGCCGACGAGAACACCCGCAGCTCGTCGTACGGGAACTTCCGTTCCGCGAGCAAGGTGAGCATGACCCGACCGACCTGACCAGTGGCCCCGAAGACTCCAACACGCATGGCGCACAGCCTAACCGGGCAGGGACGGTGCCCTCGTGAGATATCCGGGCGTGGAAGGCCGTCGCCCGACCGTCAGCCCCACGCGGCGACGTCGCGGCCGAGGAGCGCGGCAAGCCGGTCCAGGGCTGGGGCGTCCGCAGGCACATCGTGCGAGGCCGCGAACGGGGTGCGGCCAGGCGGCAGCTGGGTGAGGGCCTGACTACCGAACTGGAACTCCTGCTCGACGAGGGCGTCGCCGAAGTCGACCGGCTGACCGGTGGCTCGGGCCAGGTCCCAACCGTGCACCAGGATCTCGGTGAGCCGCAGGTGGAGCGCCACCGCACCGGGCACGGTGCCGAATGGGACAGTCACTGGCCGATCGAGGGCTCCGGGCAGGCGAAACGCTGTCAGCAGGGCTTGGGCGGCGTCGTGGAAGGCAGACGCCGGCCGGTCACCGAGGATGTCGCCGGGAGCGGTGCGACGGTACTCCTCCAGCGTCGTCGCACCGTCGAGCATCTCGGCGAACAGTTGGTTGCCGGACGCCATGTGCCCAACCAAGGTTCGCACGTCCCACTCGGTACAGGGCGTCGGCGCCCCCCACTGGTCGGGACGTATCGCGGCCACGAGACCCTCGGCGATCGACAAGCTCGTTTCCAGCTGGGCGGCGGACGGTGCGGTCATCGAGGTTCTCCTGAGCGGCAGGCGAGGCGGCGAGATACCGGTCCGCGGCGAGGGTGAGATCCGGAATCTCACCGGCGCGCTCGCCGGTGGTGCGTTCGGTGGTGATACGTCGCGCGTGCAACGGTTCATCATGTTAAGCAGGTGAACCGGAGGTTCTCATGGCCAATTGGCCATGAGAAGCGACAACTCACCTGCTCATCATGATGAACCACGGACCTCGCCGAGGCTATAGCCACGACAGGTACGGCTTGACGAGGGCGTAGCCGACGAAGGACACGATGTCGAGGATCGTGTGCGCGACGACAAGGGGCATGACGCGGCCGAACCGTTTGTACAGCCAGCCGAAGACCAGGCCCATGAGGAAGTTGCCGAAGGCGCCGCCGAAGCCCTGGTACAGGTGGTACGAACCGCGAATCACTGCAGAGACCACGATGCCCACCCACGGCTTCTGGCCGAGGTCGGCGAAGCGCGTCAGCACGTACCCGAGCATCGTCACCTCTTCGGTGACGCCGTTCATGGCGGCGAGGCCGATGAGGACCGGTACGGTCCACCAGTTCGCGGCCAGGTTGGCGGGGTCGACGTTCGTGTTGAGGCCGAGGGCGCGGGCGCCGAGGTAGATGCCGAGTCCTGGGATGCCGATCCCGGCCGCGATCCCGAAGCCCCACGCGAGATCGCGCCCCGGTCGCTGCAGGTCGAAGCCGATCAGCCGCCGGGCGTGCTGGTGGGTGAGGTGCAGCAGGTACAGGACGAGCAGGACCTGTACGAGGGGGAACGCGATGTACGTCACCTGGTAGGCCAGGTCGAGCCAGGGCCGGTCCGGGACGGCCGAGGAGTTGAGGCTGGTCGTCTGCTGGCTCAGCGGCTGGTTCGGCCGCGTGAGCTCCTCGATGATGGACAGCAGCGAGTACACCGCTGACTTGCCGAGGCCCAGGAACAGCACGATGACCATTTCGAGGCCGTACCGGGGCTTCGGATCCACGGGAGAGAGTCTGCCCGGCCACGCTGTGGCTGTCGACAGAATCCGGGTTTTCGCTGCCCAACCGCGTCCCAGGTGGGCGGATTCAAGGGTTCAGTGCAACACCAGTTGTGAGTGGAGTGTTTCAGCTGGGGTGGCGTAGTCCAAGACTTTGCGGGGTCGGCGGTTGAGCTGGTCTTGCATGGCAGTGATGTCGGCGTCGCTGACCAGGCTGAAGTCGGTGTCCTTG
>Ga0182021_10004656_pt1 | contig 16165 bp, 16 predicted proteins | sample 612E3MmetaG_FD_120493 | JGI IMG/M metagenome (GOLD analysis project Ga0182021, IMG submission 120493) | Permafrost microbial communities from Stordalen Mire, Sweden - 612E3M metaG (Illumina Assembly) | ecosystem: Environmental > Terrestrial > Soil > Wetlands > Permafrost | place: Sweden... | reverse complement strand
GTCACGCTCACATCGCCCTTCGGGCTTCCATTCAGGACCGCGATCTTCATGTGTCTCCTCCTCATATTCTTACATCGTTATAGTAACGATGTTAAGTTCAACATCAAAAAAAGGGACGCACCTGGGCGGCGCCCCATCCAGCATTCTCGGTCAGCCTTTCGGCCCGCCGGGATAGTAGTGCATGAACAGCTCCTCCAGAGACTCCCTGGTCATGCCCTCCGCCGGCGGAAGCATCCCCGACATCATGAGGGAGCAGAAGCCGTGCAGCATCATCCAGCCCATCATCGCCATGTGCCCGGCGTCCGGAACTGGATTCCCCTGCACGGCCATCTTCTCAAGAGCGCCGCGGGCCGCGTTGTAGGTGAAGTACAGCACCGGGTGGTCCTCCGCGTGGGCGCGCTCATCGACGGGCGCCTCGAAAACCAGGCGATACAGGTTGGGGTTCTCCCGAGCGAACGCCAGGTACTGGCGGCCGAGCTCCGTAAGAAAATCCCGCGGCGGCAGGCGCGGATCGATTCCCCTTATCCTGTCGTTGAGCTTTTCCGTCGCGTCGATCCTCAGCTTGCTGAGAATGGCTTCCTTGCTCTCGAAGTAGTGGTAGATCGCCGTGGCGCTCACGCCGACCTTGTCCGCAAGCCTCCGCATGTTGATCCCTTCGTAGCCGGAAGTGACCACGACCTTTTCGGCTTCGTGCAGGATCTTTGCGGGAAGATCGGTGTTTGCTGCTCTTGTCATGCATAGCCTTCTTAACGTAGTTACTTTAACACTGTTCTATTGTTTTGTCAACACCATTTTCAGGATTTTTCCGGGCGATAAGAGCAAGCGGCTCCCGGCACGGCTTTCCTTTCCGCCGGGTTGTGTGTATACTACATATTAATTTATATATATAGAGAGAGGAAGATATGACGGAAAACCTCACGACGGCGGAGTTCAAGGAGAAGGTATTCGACTTCACGAAGAACGACGAGTGGAAGTACGACGGGGCCCTGCCGGCGATCGTCGACTTCTGGGCCGAATGGTGCGGTCCCTGCAAGATGCTGTCCCCGATCCTGGAAGAAATCTCCCGGGAGAACGAGGGCAAGATCAAGGTCTACAAGGTGAACTCCGACGAGGAAGTCGACGTCGCCATGGCGTTCGGCATCCAGAGCATCCCCAGCCTCCTCTTCATCCCGGTCGGCGGTGAAAAGCCCCAGAAGATGGTGGGCGCCTATCCGAAGCGGACCCTGGAGAAGGCAGTCAAGGAAGTCCTCAAGGTCGAGTAACGCCGCAGAGCGCCCCAGGCGCAGCACCGGCCGTCGCGCGTGGTCAAATGGCCCCGTGCGACGGCTTTCTTTTTTTGTTGACAGGCGAAAAGTCCCGTGTACCATAACTTCCATACAAGTATGGAAGCGTCCGGTGTACAGATGGAAATCGTCGAGCAGGAGAAAGAGCAGTCGATCCAGCGGTGGGTATACCAGGTGCTCCGGGCGAACATCATAAAGATGAGACTGCGGCCCGCGCAGCAAATCAGCGAGAACGAGATATCCGATTCCCTTCACATCAGCCGTACGCCCGTGCGGGAGGCGTTCATCCGGCTTGCCGAGGACGGGCTCCTGAAGATCACCCCGCAGAAAAGGACAGTCGTATCCCCGATCAGCCTGCAGCAGGCTGACGAAGCGAGGTTCATCCGGCGGGCCATCGAGAAAGCAGTGATCAAGGAGGCTTGTGCGAGCCTCGGGGAGCCAGCCAGGTGCGAGCTCCGCGCCAACGTCGACGAGCAGATCCTATGCCGCGCGGCGGCGGCGCATGACCGGATGCTCGTCCTGGACGACGAGTTTCACCGGACGATATTCAAGAGCTGCGGCAAAGAGCTGAGCTGGCTCTACGTCCAGAAGCTCGACTACAACTATGACAGACTGCGCGCCCTGGCGCTCCCGCGGACCGTCGGGGAGATCGTTGCCGAGCACGGGAAGATCCTCGAAGCGATCATCGTCGGGCGCGTCGAAAGCATCGATGCGCTCGTGGAGGAGCACATGAGCACAAGGGCTATCGACCAGGCCATCCACAGTTGCCCCCGAGAGTACTTCGATGGAAACGCGGAGCCCGCATTTTCGCGTCCCGTCGCACCCAAGGAAGGAGGTACTAGACCGGTCCAAGAGGTTCGTTTGCAGCACGCGCACTGATCACAGCACACAGGAAAGAGGAGGAAGAGGTGAAAGGATTTCTTCGGATTCTGGGAATTGCGTTGGGGCTGGCCATCGTGCCGACACTGCTGTTCGGGCAGGACAAGCCGGTGAAGCTCAGCATCATCGATGTCGCGGGGAACCTGCAGCTTTCAAAGCCCGCCATCGAGGCATTCAAGAAGGCCAACCCGAAGCTCGTGTCGGACATCGACTACATCAGCCTCACGGCTCCTGAGCTCGTGGCAAAGATCAAGGCCCAGCAGATGGCGGACAACCTCGATACCACGATGGTCCTCACCGGCTACGACGGCATGGCCTCGGGCAAAGAGCAGCAGGTTTGGGAGCAGCTCATGCCGAAGTACAAGTCCATCTTCCAGAGGTCGGTGGACAATTACCTTCCGGGGGCAAAGGCAGCGTATGACTTGTTCGAGGGCTACGGGATCACATACGTTTTCTGCCCCGGCGGACCCATGTTCACCTACAACCCGGACAAGGTGCCGAACCCGCCGAAGACCGCCGCCGATCTCCTGGCGTGGGCAAAGGCCAATCCCGGCAAGTTCCTCTATGCACGGCCGGCCAACTCGGGCCCCGGGCGCGCATTCCTCCAGGGTTTGCCATTCATACTCGGGGACAAGAACTTCAGGGATCCCGCGACCTGGGACAAGACATGGGCCTACCTGAAGGAGCTGGACAACTACGTCGACTACTACCCGTCGGGGACGGGAATCACGTTCAAGGAGCTGGCGGAAGGAACGCGGTGGATCATCGCGAGCCACCTGGGCTGGGACATGAACCAGCGCATCCTCGCCACAATACCCCCGGGCTACCAGGCCTTCTTCCTCCGGGGCACGACGTGGGTCAACGACAGCCAGTTCATCGTGGTTCCCAAGGGTCTGGATCCGGCGCGCGAAAAGGCGACCATTGCCCTCATGGACTGGCTGATGCAGCCGGCCCAGCAGGCGATCACGTATGACAACGGCTACTTCTATCCGGGCCCTGCCATCAAGGGCGTTCCCCTTGCCATGGCGCCGCAGGCCAACCAGGACAAGATCAAGGCCTTCGTCCGCACCGCGTACGAGGAGGCGATCGTGAAGCTTCCCAACACGACACAGCTCGATGCGAAGCCGCTCGTTGCGGCGTTCGACATGTGGGACAAGCTGGTCGGGTCGAAGGTGAAGAAATAGGATTCTCCCGTTACTGCGGGATGCGCCGGCCTCCGCCTGTGCGGAGCCGGCGCTCTCGCGAAGCCGGTTCGGCCTCAAAGATCTCCCGGGATGAGGTGAGGTGTCCATGAAGGAGTTCACGCGTGTCATCATCAGGAATCTGACCAAGGAATTCGGCGGCAAGGTTGCCCTTTCCGACTTCTCCCTGGAGATCGGCCGCGGTGAGTTCGTCACGTTCCTCGGCCCCTCCGGGTGCGGGAAATCGACGGCGCTGAACTGCATCGCGGGACTGCTTCCCATCACGCGGGGCGGGATATTCATCGATGACGAATGCATCGACGACTCGGTGACGAAAGTTCCCCCGGAAAGCCGCGAGTTCGGCATGGTTTTCCAGAACTACGCGCTTTTCCCGCATCTCACCGTGTTCCAGAATGTCGCGTTCGGCCTGCACCTGAGGAGGACGGCAAAGGCCGTCGTTGAAGAGAAGGTCGCCGCGGCGCTGAAGCTCGTCCACCTGGAGGGCCAGGGGCAGAAGTACCCCACCCAGATGTCCGGCGGCGAGCAGCAGCGCGTGGCCATCGCCCGGTGCATCGTGCTGGAGCCGCGCCTGCTCATGCTGGACGAGCCTCTCTCCAACCTCGACGCGAAGCTGCGCGGGGAAATGCGCAACGAGATCCTGTCCCTCCATACCCGGCTGAAGGTGACGACGATCTACGTCACGCACGACCAGCAGGAGGCGCTGGCGCTCTCGGACCGGATCGTAGTGCTCCGCCTCGGGCACGTCCAGCAGGTGGGGACTCCCGTGGAGATCTATTCGGATCCTGCCAATCTCTTCGTGGCGAACTTCATGGGGTTCAAAAACATCTGGCGGGGAGACCTGGTGTCCCTCACGGAGAGCGACGCCGGCCTGGACGCCGAGGTGCGGATAGACGGCGCGTCGCTTCACGCGCGGCTGCGCTACCTGCCGGGGGATCCCCGAAGGAAGCAGGTCGAGGAGGCGTTCGCCCAAAAGCGAAAGGTGTGGACGGCGATCCGCCCGGAGGACATCATCGTCGGCGCGCGGGAGGGAGCCAATGTCCTCGACCCCAACGTGATCCTCGTAGAGTACCAGGGCCAGACGAGCCTCGTCAGCGCCATGCTGGGACGGGACATGCTCCTCGAGCTCAGGCCCGCGGCCCCGCTGCGGGTCGGAGACGCGGTGAAGGTGAGCATCGACCCGGGTCGGGTGTTCCTGTTCGCGGACAGCGGGGAGGGCTGAGTCATGGCCAAAGGGTTTCGGGGAGGCACATTCCTCCTGCTCCTGCCCGCGACGACCTTCGTCGCGCTCCTCTTCGTGTACCCGTTCATCTACGGCTTGATCCTGAGCTTCACCGATGCGTCAGGAGCGATCACGCTGGGCAACTTCACGCATTTCTTCGGCGACTGGTGGGAACGGCGGACAATCGGGGTCACTCTCGGGATCTCGCTGCCGGCAACCCTCATCAACGTGGCCCTGGCAATCCCCTTCGCGTACTACATGCGCCACGGGACACGGGGAGAAAAGGTCGTCACGTTCTTCCTGATCATCCCGCTCACCCTGGGCACCGTGCTCGTCTCCGAAGGCATGCTCACCTTCATGGGCCCCGCCGGTTGGCTCAACCAGCTCATCATGCTCCTGGGGATCTCGCCGAAACCGCTTCGCTTCACTCACAACTACACCGGCGTCCTGCTCTCCCTCGTCATCCAGGGCTTTCCGTTTGCTTTCCTGATGATCCTCGGTTACGTATCGGGCATCAACCCGGACCTGGAAAAGGCCAGCCAGATGCTCGGCGCCTCCAAGCTCCAGACCTTCGTGCGGGTCCTGTTCCCCCTGATGGCGCCGGGCATCGCAATCTGCTTCTGTCTCAATTTCGTGATGGCCTTTTCGGTATTCCCATCCGCCGTGCTCCTCGGCGAACCGTCGGGGCCGACCCGTGTCATCGCCTACGCAGCGTACCAGTGGGCATTCGAGAAATTCGACTTCAACATGGCATCGGCGATCTCGATGACGATGGCTGCCATCGAGCTGGTCGTCATCTCGATCGTCCTTGTATGGCGGAACTCCATCTATCGCGGTGCTTCAATGGTGGGAAAGGGATAGCGCAATGCAGACCAGAAGAATCCCCGTCGCAAGCATCCTCTTTTACCTGGCGATGTTCGTCTATGTTGCGGTCGTCCTGGGAATCCTCCTCACCGTCGTCCTGAACTCGGTTTCCAAGGGCTGGTACAGCGGTGCGCTCCCCCCGTTCCTGACTCCCGAGTGGTACGTCTACGTGGCAGGAGAGCACGACATACTGAATCTCCTCTTCGTCACATTCGTCGTCGCGGTCTCCGTTGTCGGCGTCTCGATCATCGTCGCCTTCCCCGCCGCATATGCCCTGAGCCGCCGGGAGTTCCGCGGCAAGGCCTTCCTCCTCTCCTTGTTCCTCCTGCCGATGATCGTGCCGCCCATGACCTACGGGATCCCACTGGCCATGATGCTGTACAAGGTGCACCTGGCGGCGCGCATCATCGGGGTGATCCTGTCGAACCTCGTTCCGATCGTGCCCTTCGTCATCCTGATTCTCATGCCCTTCATCGAGCAGGTGGGCGTGAACCTGGAGTCCGCCGCAAAGATGCTCGGCGCCCGGCGCCTCACCGTCTTTCGCAAAATACTCGTTCCCCTCACCCTGCCGGGGATTCTCACCGCGGGGATCCTCTCCATCGTCCGGACGATCTCCATGTTCGAGCTCACGTACCTGGTGGCCGGGGGCAAGTCGCAGACCATCGTGGTCGCGCTGTACGCGGATGCCTACGCAGCCGGCGCACGGCCCCCGCAGGCCGTCGACGCCCTGGCGGTCATCTATTTCCTCACCACGATGGTGTGTCTCGTCGTGGCCCTGCGGTTTGTCAGCCCCACGCAGATGGTGTTCAGGATCAAATAGCGCGCTTGCCGCCTCGGGGCCCGGTGGTTACTTTGGCTGAGAGGTGTGCATGACGCGAAAGACGCTTTTCCTGGCAGCACTGGTCACCGTGGCGGCATCCGGGATTCTCCCTGCCCAGGACACTTCGACGACGGACGCCGACAAGGGAGATCCGAGGGTCCCGGCGGCGCTGGACAGGGTCGGTCTGCACTACACGGCCACCAGCAACGGAAACTACTCGGTGACGTATGACCTCGATCGCGGCCGGAGCCAGGTCGCCTATATCGTGGGAAAGACGGAGACCTACGACGGGGTGGAAATTCGCGAGCTGTGGTCGCGCGCCGGCACGTTCGACCAAGCCCCGTCCGCGGAAGTGATGCAGAAGCTGCTGCTGGACAGCGGCGCGGAGAAGATCGGGTCCTGGGGCCTGGAGGAAAGCAGCAAGGGCGGATACATCCTGTACTTCACCATCAGGGTTCCCGTCTCCATTGCGGACGAGGCATTGAAATCCCTTGTGGAGCTCGCGGCCGACGTTGCCGACCAGAAAGAAGACGAGCTCTTCAACGTCGACGAGGAGTGATGCCGACTATGTGACGAACGCGGCAGCCACCGAACCTGCCAGGCGGGCGGCGGCTACCGTGATCGGACTGGCGCGATGGGGCAGGAACCAGGAGCAGCGCCGTTCGTCCAGCCAGCCCTTGCCGTTCCAGTACGCGTAGTCAATCGATCCGGGCGATGCTTTTCGCCAGCCTGCCTGCTGGATTCGAAATATCATCAGGGACAGGAACGATGGCTTCCGTGCGCCGCCGCGTCGAATATCCTGAACCAGTCTTTTCGCGACCCGCTCGATCTTCTCCGCGTGCCGTTCCCGGACCACATCCGGTGACATGTTTGCCCCGGTAGCGAACCACGCCGAGCAGGCAATCCGGTAGCCCCACGTCCAGAGGGCAACCTGCATGGTGCGGAGTGTGTGACGGGCCGACGTAGCTCCCGTGGTGGCAAGAAGCATGGCGGTCCTGCCCGCGAACTCGGGCCGATGACAGACGTGGGCGAGCCTGTCGATCCAGTTCTTCATGATGCCGTTCACATCGTTGACATAGACCGGCCCGGCAAGGACCAGGATGTCAGCCTCTTTCATCTTCTCCTTGATGGGCAGAAGCTCGTCTTCCAGGGGGCACGTGCCCTCGCCCTGGTCGAAACAGCTCCTGCACCCCCGACAGGTTCGGATGTCCCTGTGCGCAAGATCAAGCACCTCGGTTTCCAGGGAAATCCCGGCCGACCGGGCTTCCGTCCGGAGAGCCGACTCTGCAAGGCTGACCACCCGGCCTGTGTTTCCTCCGGCTCTCCCGCTGGATTGGAGAAACAGCGCTTTCATCGGGGTCATGCCCTTATCATCCGACAGAACACGCGCGCGTTCAAGCTATCCATCGTTCCCTCTTCTTCGTGATCTGGCCCTGTCCCCTCTGGATGCATTCAGAGCGCTCGCCCAAAACACAGGTTGGCGCGTGGCGCGCGTCCTGGACAGCCCCCTGAGTCACGATGCGGTGCTGACGAAGGCGGCCCACTGATGGAAAGAACACGAGAAGGACTTGCCCTCGGCAGAGCCGGCGACTATGGTGCTCTATAGTGCCGCGAGAAACCTGCTACACGTGCTGGCGTCCCCTATCGTGCTGCCTCTGCCCGTCAGAAGCGCCGATGGACACGCGGACGCGGATCGTCCTCCTGATGCACCCGAAAGAGTTCCGCCGCCAGAAATGCACGACAGGTCGGCTGACGTGCCTGAACCTGGCCAACAGCGAGATCATCCCGGGAATCGGTTTTGACGATGACGGCAGGCTCCGTTCGTTGATCGACGATCCGGGCAACTACCCCGTTCTGCTCTATCCAGGAGAGGACGCGATCAGCATCAGCGACGGGCAGCTCCCGGCCGCGGCCATGGACGGGCGCAGGCTCGTCGTCTTCCTCATCGACGCCACGTGGCACTGTGCACGAACGATCGTGCGGCACAGCCCGTCCCTGCTGCGCCTGCCTCGCCTGGCAATCCAGCCTGCGGTGCCCAGCCGGTTCCGCATCAAGCGCCAGCCGGCCGAATGGTGCCTGTCGACGATCGAAGCGGCACACGAGCTTCTCCTCGCCCTCGAGGCAGGAGGCCTTGATGTCTACCCGGACAAGACCCGGCTGATCGATGCCTTCAACGCGATGCAGGACTTCCAGCTCCAGCAGATTTCGAGCGCCCGGAAGTCGCCGCGCCACGTCGTCAGGGGACCTCGAGTCGCGCGAGAGGTCACCGCCTCAGGTCTTTGAAGCGGCTTTCTTCTTCTTGGCGCCGGCGCGGGCCTTTCCGCCGGCCCGTGGCTTCGCCGCGGGCCGAGCAATCGCCATCGGATGCCGGGGCTGGTAGAGTCCCAGCTCGCCTACGCTATGCGTACTGGCTGATCAATTCCTGCAGATCGGGTTTGACGCTCTTCGACACCCTCGTGCGCGTCTCCTCGACCGCATCCAAAAGGGTGGGACGGATCGAGCGGTAGTACACTCCTGTGTACAGCGGGTCCTGGCTCGATGCCAGCGCCATCGCGGCAAAGCGGTCGGACGCGTCATGTCCCTCGGGAAGCGGCTTTACGATCTTTCCCCAGGGATCCCGCATATCGTTGAACGTGAGACAAGGATTGAAGATCTGAACAATTGCCGCCCCGGGGTGTGCGAGCGCCTGGATCATGACGTCGAGCAGCTCGGGTGCCCGGCCTGCGTAGGCGCGGGCGAAAAACGAGATGTCGTATGCCAGGCACATCATGGCGGGGTTCAAGGGCGGCTCGGCAGGCCGTATCGGCATCGACTTGGAGTACGTGCTCACCGGTGTCGTCGGTGACGCCTGTCCCTTCGTGAGGCCATAGATCTCGTTGTCCAGGACGAAGACGGTGATCTTCGGGTTGCGTCGTGCGACGTGAGGAAGGTGACCGCCGCCGATGCTGAAGATGTCACCGTCTCCGCCCACGACGACGTGCGTCAGCGCCGGATTCGCCAGGTACCCCCCGATGGCGATCGGCACGGCGCGGCCGTGGACGGTATGGAAGCCGTAGGTCCCCATGTAGGCCGCCATGCGCGACGAGCAGCCGATGCCGCTCGTGATCATGATGTTCTCGGCCCTGAGTCCCAGGAACGCCAGTGACTTCCGCAGCGTGGAAAGGACACCGTAGCTGCCGCAGCCCGCGCACCAGACCGGTTTCAGGCCGCTGTTGAACAGGGACGCGGGCGTCGAGCCGGGCGCTGCCGCGCCGGCCCTTTGGAGGACTTCAGCGGGCGATAGTGCAGATGCCATCGTAGACCTCCTGTGGAGAGAACGGTGTGCCATCGTCCTTGTTCCACTGGACGAACTCACCGTCCCACTGGCCGAAGCACTGGGAGCGCAGATAGTGCGCGAACTGTCCGGAGTGGTTGTTCTCGGGAACCAGCACCCGCCTGCACCGGGACAGCAGGCGCCGGACGTGGTCCATGGGTAATGGCTGCAGCAGCCGTGGATGAAGGGCGATGACGGGATGCCCCTCTGCCCGGGCCATCTCGACAGCCTCGCGGATGACCCCTTCCGTGCTTCCCCAGCCCAGCACCCCGATCGTGCCGTCCGGATCTCCCCACCAGCGCACCAGCTCGTCCTGGCCCTCCAGGGCAAGGGCCATCTTGCGCGCGCGTTTCTCCAGCATCGACGTGCGGTTGGCAGGCTCAGCGCTCGGGTTGCCCCGCTCGTCGTGCTCGAGGCCGGTCGCGGTGAACATGCCGCCGGGCGTTCCGGGCAGCACGGCAGGGCTGACACCGCTCTCGGTCATGCGGAAGCGTAAGAAAGCTCCGTCGCCGTTCGGCGTGAAGACGAGACGGTTCTCCACCTGCACCCGCCCGGGGTCCAGCATGGGAACCGAGGAGATGCGGCTGATGAGCGCCTGGTCGGAGAGAAGGACAACGGGCGCCTGCAGGCGCTCGGCGAGGTTGAACGCGCGCATCGTCGTATAGAAGCTGTCCTCCACGCTCGTTGCGGCCATGACCACCCGGGGGGCATCGCCGTGCGCACCGTACAGCGCCAGATTCAGGTCGCCCTGGGCGGTCTTCGTCGCCATTCCGGTGGAAGGTCCCGCGCGCTGCACATCGATGACCACGAGCGGCACTTCGGCCATGGATGCCAGGCCGAGCAGCTCGACCATCAGGGAAAGGCCCGGTCCGCTCGTCGAAGTCATGGACTTGACGCCGCCGCTGCTGGCGCCGAGCACGGAGCCGATCGCCGCGATCTCGTCCTCCAGCTGCATCACCGTTCCGCCGAACGCAGGCAGGTACCGTCCCAGCCATTCCATGATCTGCGTGGCCGGCGTGATGGGGTAGCCTCCGAAATAGCGCATGCCCGCCGCGACGGCGCCGAGGCACGTAGCCTGCGTGCCCGTGAGGATCACACGGGCCACACCGTCATCGCGCGGGGTGACCTGCATTGAGGAGTGCGAGATATTCTGTTCGTTGATCAGCCGCATGCCGATCCCGAAGGCTTTGAGGTTTGCCGCCACGACATCCGGACCCTTGGCCTTCCAGCGGTCGCGGATGAGAGCCTCCGCGATCCCCTGGTCCAGGCGCACGAGACCCGCGAGCGCCCCGAACATGACGACGTTCTGGGCGATCTTGTTCCCGACTTCGCTCACCGCGAGGTTCTCGCCGGGCACGCCGATTGTGCGAAAGGGCAGATCGCCCGGCACGTGAAACCGCGATGAGTCGTACATCACCAGACCGTCAGCCGGCACGAGGCCCGCCCACCGGTTGAAGGCGTCCTCGTTCAACGCGAGCAAAATGTCCGGACGGTTTCCGTAGCTCAGCGTGGTCTGCTCGGAAATGCGGGTCTGCAGGTAGGCGTGGCCGCCCCTGATCTCAGCGGGAAAGGTCTGGAAGGTGTAAACGCTGTAACCACTGCGGGCCGCGGAGCGAGCAAGGAAATCCCCGATCGTCGTGGGCCCTTCGCCGGCTTCGCCGGCAACCCGTACCACGAAGTCTGTCATGAGACGCTCACCTGCCAATCCGCAGTCTGCGCATTCATCGGAGTTGAATGATTGTAGTCCCCACACCAGCTACATGCAAGAAAAATAATATATAGATTTGCTAATATATTACGTGAAGGCGTTCACGATTGAAACGGGAAGCCAGCAGTCGCTCTCCGTCGCGGCAGTATCTTCACCTGGAAAGATCTACGAGTCGAGTCTCGGAGATCTGGCTCTGGTCCCAATTGCCATTACCGGGGTTGTCGCCGAGCCCGAAGGTCACCTCGACCGGCGTCTTGCAGTACCGGGCGATCTCGTCCAGGCGAAGACGACCGACGAGCATCGTTGCACCGGTCTTGAAGTCCTCAGCGAGGGGAACTCGCTGCGACACGCGCTGCTTGATGTCGTCAAAGATCACTGCGTATGCGTTCAACCTGTTTCCCGGTCTCAAAGAGGCCACCCCCAGATCCAGTTCCTTCGCCTTGTCGAGATGGAACGAGAGCTGGCAGTCTATCTCCTGTTTCATTCCCGGCGGAGGCGCGAGCATGGGGTTCGCCCGTGCAAAGTCGACTCTCCAATAGAGATACTTGTCGTCCCGACACAGGTAGACCTGCGTCATCGCCACTTTCGTATCGCCCATGAACGCAGTCGGATCGCTGAACATGGCCGATAGGGGCTCGATCGCTTCCCAGCTGTCGGGCTTCCCGTCCAGAGCGATTGTCCGCCGAGGAAGCGCCCATGTCATCGCGTGTGTGGAGGCCCAGCTCGTTTTTCCGGGATCCACCTCGATCGTCGAGGTCCACTTCCCGGAGTCGGGAGCAGTGACCGCCACATCCAGAAACCCCGCGGGCACATCGATCCCTGCCGCGAGCGCCTTCTCTGCGTCCACGGTCTGCCCGTCAATCTGGACGATGCTCCCCGTCGGCGAATCCTGGATGGCGAGCTGCCCCATCCCTTCGGCAAAAGTCTCCGAGACAACAGCCGTCTCGTCCGGGTTGACCTGTACCTGCACGGGATCCCCGACAGTAAACAAGCGCTTGCCAACCTTGACGTTGGATATCTCGACAACATGATCGCCGGGATCGACATTGTTGAAAACGAATGGCGTGGTGCCCGCGAGGTAGTAGTCGAGCTTCACGGCTGCGCCCGCGATGGAGGTCTCCACCCTGATGGACCCGGGCAACTGAACCATCTCAGGGTTGAGGCTCACCTTGTCCGCCGCCGCTGCAGCGAGCTCGGTAACGTAGGTCTGGTACTTGTCCTTCTTCAGCTCCACGTGATGCAAAGCCCCGGGCTCCACGTCCACCACGCGCGGGGTCACACCCCGGTCAACTCCATCGACGAGGATCGTCGCCCCTACGGGCACCGCCTGGACGTCCAGGTACCCCTTCGGCCACGGCAGCCACGCAGTGCTCGCGCCCCGCGCGATCGTCACCTTCCCGCTCACTGCGGGCATCCCCGGACTGCCGGCCTGCACGTCGTAGCTCCCCGTGGGAAGCGTCGCTGCCCCGGGGCCCGTAAAGTCCTTCTGCCCGATCTCCGTGCTCCGCACCGAGATCACAGCGTCCCGGGGCACTTTCAAAGCCAAGGTTCCCGTGCTCCGGGCCAGGTTCAGCGAGGAGTCTGTGGCCTCCCCGTCCGCAATCGTTGCAGCGGCGTTCGCATCCTCGTGCCCCGCAAGCCGCGCGCTGACCTGCACCGCGCCCGTGGGCAGCCCCCGCAGGCTCAGCGGCGCTGTTCCCACTTCTTTTCCGTTCACCGACACTGTTGCCCCGGCAGGGTCGGTCTCCACCGAAAGGGATCCGAACACCAGGTGCGTGCCGCTGAGGCCGTCCAGCAAGGTGCCCACCAGCTTGTCGGTCACGTCGAACATGTCCAGCGCACCGCTGGAGGAGCCCTCGGGCTCAAGGGTGATCGAATCGGATCGGCGATCGTAGACGACAAGTTTGAACAAGTAGCCGCCCTGGGCCAGGACGGTGCCGCTTCCAAGAATGGCCTGGTCGATGCGGTTGGCCTGGCAGTAGGCCCGCACCCGGGCCAGGTCCTTTGCAGGGTCCGCCGGCGGAAGACGCGTCACCTCGTAGCGCTGGAGGACATCCAGGGAAAGCTCGACACTCTCGGCGACGGTGTCGAGCACGGCGGTGAGGGCCGCGTCGCTCTTCTGTCCGGCGGGCTCAAACAGAGCGATGCGTGCGCGTGCCGTGTCCGACTGGGCGTCCAGTGCGAAGAGAATGCAGCCGGTAAAGAACAGAGTGAGCGCGATCTGTCTCATACGGTCCCACCGCTTTCACGCTGATTCACATCAGCAGAATCTTTACGACCTGCTACGCAGGTTGCGGAAAAAGCGATTCCATCTCTACCTGGACGGCACCTTCCTTGTCGTCACGGACCCAGATTTCCCCGTCCTGGAGGGAGCACTGGAGTTTCATCGATGGGCTGGACATCTCCGCGAGGTCCCTGGCGGAGCCTGCGCTGACGTGATGCACGACAAGCCTCTTCTCACCGGCGAACCTCTGCTTGATGGGATCCCACCAGAGCTCGGGCCTGGCGGAATACGCGTAAGTCATGACCTGCCGCGAACGCCCGAGTGCCCGCGCCAGAACCTTCTCGTCAGGATGGCCGAGCTCGATCCAGAGCTGGATGTCCCCCGCGAGGTCCTTCAGCCAGAGATCGGGCTCCTCCGAATCAGAGATGCCTTTGCCGAACTCCAGCCGCTCGTGGGCATTGAGGGCGAAGGCAAGCAGCCGGACCATGAGACGATCCGCCGTTTCCGAGGGGTGACAGGCCAGCATGAGCCGATGCGTGGCGTAGTAGTTGCGGTCCATGTCAACGATCTCGAGCTCTGCCTTGTAGATCGTCGCTTTCAGCGCCATTGCCCTGCCCCGGGCGGCCCTGGTGTGCGCCCCTTCAATAGACCCTGGCGATTTTGAAGACTCCATGACTCTTGTCCCACGACATTTCTACATGGTGGAATTTGACCGCAGTTATCAAGTCGTTCGCGTCTTTCGGATAGTCACCGGACGTCGCACCGTCAACGGACAGAAGGGTCTTCGTCCCGATCTTGGGAATCGTCAGCAGGTAATGGAAAAGCTCCGGTCCTTCCACTTCCGACTGGCGGTTCACCATTCCATGACCGGCAGTGGGCAGATCGCCCTGGTGCTGGGCAAGGTACTTTTCGTCGAAGAACTTCAAGAAGACACCGCTGGGCAGAACATCGTCGGTGATCTCCTTCCGTTCGCCCGGGACTGGCTCGTAAAAGCCAAATCCTCCCCACGTTGACTCGGCCACCATGTCGCTTTTCCCCGCCCTGGGGTAAGTGGCAAAGGTGTACTCCACAGGACCGCCATTGCTGTCCACGTCCGGGTTGAACACCAGCACAAACTGGATATAAAAATTCTTGACGTCGAGAGTCTTTATTTCGGCGGACCTCGTCGTGACTGAACTGGCAACCTTCAGCGCCCACTGCCCGCTTTGTTGGGACAGCTGGACCATGTTGCTGTAGTAGGTGTTGAAAATCTGGACGAAATCGTCGGCATGGACTCCAGCGGTGAGAAATATGAGTGCCAGGAATGGAGCGACCTTCCTCAACATGGACTGCCTCCTAGTGACTTGTTCTGACTTCGGCACAGGCGGCCCCCACGACGCCCTTCTCGTGTGCTGGCTTGAAACATAATGCTTTTGTCCGCGTGCACAAAGTCTCGCGGGTTCCATTCCTTCGCATCCCTCGCACGCAAGACCTGATCGCGGGTGACGCTGAACCTAGGGAGAGCTGTACGACATCATACGCGCGGGCAGAAAGGGATGGCCCGAGACGAAGAAAGAGGTCATGCGGCGGATGCTGGGGCAGCGATCAGTCGCGCGGCGGGCTACTGAGCAGATCGCGAACGCGTTCGAAGGCTACTCCTTGAAGAATGCGTCAACGGTGGGGATGCTCAATCCGAGCTTTATCGCAATCTGAGGAATGCTCTGCCCGTCCCTCCGCAACGCCCGCGCCTGCGCGGACGGTGAGAGCTGCACGCTGTCTTCTCTCGGCGTATCCGGCTTTTCTGGTGTCTTTTCAGACCGGATCGGAGCTTTTTCTGTCCTTGCGGTGTATGCCCTTGTGAGATCCGATTGCGACTTCGGAGTGATCTCCGGGGTCCGTCCTGCTGAAATCTGATCGATCATGTTCTTCTCTCCTGCCTGCCGAGGGTGTCATTTGCGCGGCCTCGACATTCTTATTATCGGCAGTTGGGACCGCAGGACAACAGGAAAGTAGGCAGAGCACAGGTCGCCAAAGCGGACCGCGTATACCTAGTACCTCCACCCCATGACGTCGAATCCGAACACGTTCATCACCACCGGCACCGCGTAGATGACGGCAATAACCGTGACGCGGCGCCGCACACTCTTGAGACCCAACACCCAGTTGATGGCCGCGAAAAACTCGAAGTACCCGAACACGAAGATGAGCCAGATCCCGGCAAAGGACCGGGTCCAGAACGGGTATTCCCAGACCAGCAGGCCGCCGATGTTCAACACGCATTCCACCAGCACGCAGAACGCGGAGAAGCCGATGGCCCAGAACCAGCGGCCAGGAAGACCCAGGATCCGCTCGGAGCGGTTCTCAGGACACATATGATAGAAGACAATCCCGGCAATCGCGAACATGAACATGATCTCGATGTTCCAGCCCACCAGGGTGCGAAGTGCTGTGTCCCCCGGGGTGGTCCAGAATGCCGAGCGGCCCGAGAGCGCCAGCACCCAGCCGTTCCACGTCTCGTTGAAGAAGTCCATCCCGAAGAGGGTCAGCCCTGCCAGGATCGGGTCCCAGTTCCCGTTGGCGCGGGCCTTGCGCATCTCGGTGGCGTAGATGAACAGCACGATGGCCAGGAGCGGGATCACGTACCACTTCAGCATGGAGAAGTCGCGCAGGTGCT
>Ga0182021_10004654_pt1 | contig 16170 bp, 12 predicted proteins | sample 612E3MmetaG_FD_120493 | JGI IMG/M metagenome (GOLD analysis project Ga0182021, IMG submission 120493) | Permafrost microbial communities from Stordalen Mire, Sweden - 612E3M metaG (Illumina Assembly) | ecosystem: Environmental > Terrestrial > Soil > Wetlands > Permafrost | place: Sweden... | reverse complement strand
CGAAATCGACCCCGCTGCCGCCGATATAGGTCGAATACGCAAGAGCGGAGCCATCAGGAGTTAGCTTGCTTACAAAGGCATCATTGCTACCGCCGAATGTTTGAGTAAACGCTCCAGTTGTAGTCAAGAAATCAGATGAGGCAGTCCAGCCAGTAACATAGATCGCTCCGTTCGGGTCAAGCGCGACGCCAAAGGCGGCATCGTCTCCACTGCCCCCGAGTAAAGTAGAGAATATGACGTCAGTATTGCTTGTTGTAGGCGAAAGAGTGGCGGCCTGATTGGTGGAAATTGACTGAACCTGGCGGGCGAAAGGCAGGCTGACTTCGTTCCCATTAACTACTGGCTTGCCTGCATTTCCAGGAAGTAACGTTCCATCTTGACCAACTAGCGTCAACAACGGCACACGAATATCGCGATTTGCCGCCGTCAGCCTCAAACTGTTGTGCTCTAATACTAAATTATCGGCGCCGTCTAGTTGTAACCGTACTGAATCCAAATTCGCGGCGCCGTGTGTAACGAGTCGCCATGTCCACTGATCACCTTGACTCGTGATTTCCAGATCAATATTGGGATAGATGTCCACATAGCGCACGCCAGTCCAAACCGCGACGTTGGTGTGCCACTTGGCGGAATCCTTGCCGATGAAGTAAGAGACTTGAGTGTCCAAACGGCTATAGGGCTCAAGTCGTGAATGCGGGTTGGCCCCGACAAAGCTAAGTTTAATATTTACTCCCGGTAATTGAATTGGAGACTTCGAAACCGAAGACAGTAACGGAAGTTGTCTATTAAGTAGACCTCTGGTTTTGAGCGCGGATGTGTCAAGCACACTTAGCCAGACTCCATCATCGGTCAACCAAATGATCCGGTCACCCGTGTGCGCTTGAAAGCGAACATCATCGGCAAATTGTCCCTCGTTCTCAACAAACATTAAACCCTGATGGTCCGTCCTCGCTAGTGTGGTTACGGGGCTTGCCAGGTCACTTTCACGTACGCGCGAGAGTGTGGGCTTGCGCTCACTCAATTGAACCGATTTTGAACTGAATGTGGGTGAAGCCCAAGTGACGCGGGTAATGACCTCAGTAATCGTTGCGTTTGTTAGAGAACTAATCATCGGCAGAACGTTCGACGAACTCCTCGAGACGTAGCCTCGGTCTGTGCTGGAATCGGCTGCAATGAGGTCATTATAAGAACCAGCATCAATTCTGCTAGAAATCGTGTTGGTCGTGCCGGTGATCACGGCCAGGTTACTCATACGGTAGACAGCGGTGTTTGTCTTCGATAAAGGCAGCGTCAGCATATAGGCCGCTAATGCCACATATCGCCCGTTAGCGGAGATGGGCGGAGGGTAGGACACACTATTCCACCGTGTCCTATCTGAAGCACTAGAGACGCGAGTGATGTTGCTGGTTCCAGCAGTTTCCGTCTTTCCTGCTTCTACACCGGTTAAGGTTGTTGACAAGTGGGCAACTTCGCTCTTCGTCTCACGGCTTGTGACATTGGGACTTGCGAGTAACGGAGTGCTAAGTGAAGTAGTTGCAGCGCTGATGAGGACCAACACGAGGCTGATCGCAATTTGAAGGGGTCGAAAGCTTAGCATGGTTTCCTCCTAGGAAAATGCCAAAGACAGTCACCACATCTTGCTCGCCCCCGCTATCCGCCTCGCACCGACTGGACATCGGTCCTGTCACCGCGAGCGGATACCTCAGAATATTCTACACCCAAAATCCCCTTTTACGTCTACGACTTTTTGCGTCTCCCATGACGTGCGTTGATTGTGTGCACTCAACAACGACCGACACGTTCAACGCCGAATCAATATGAAGTAAGGGGCAACGTGTCTGCTGCCGCACCCTCATCTTTCCTTCTTTTTCGTTCTCATTGCGAGCTCTTAACTCGCTTTGAGTCCTATCTACCTTGAGCATTCCAAATCACTGCTCACTTACGTCGTTCCACCTCTATCTACGTATCCTGTTATCTACGCCTGAGTGCTAACCCGTCATCAGCTCCTCAGCACTCGTCTACGTCGTTGGACCTCTAGCCACGTTCCCCTTTCTTCACGTTAGTCACAACGCTCGTTGTACTGCCGACATTCTGCCTGCGCAGTCTGTTACCGGACGAATTGTTTAGTAGTGGTTGGGCCATGTAGGGCCGAATTGTTTGGTGTGCCAAGTTCAGCGTTAACCCCATTTAATCAGGCTGTATCTCACCAAACAATGCAGCCCGTGACACTCTGGCCCGACTTACGGCGCGTTCTGGACAAAACTGGACAAAAATTCGGCTTGTTTCTCGATTGCGCTGGCGCACTCACTCTTTGCCGAATGCCTTCGGGTACTTCTTCACCGCGTATGCCATGATCAGGTAGGTGTGGCAGAAGCCTCCGTCACGACAAAAACAGAGCAAGGTCACTTCACCATTCACGGCCTGGGCGTAAAGCCAGCGCCATGCCTCGACGGAAACAGAGTCGAGAATCTTGGTGTACTGTGCCGTGTATTGCGCGTCAGTCAAGGTGCCACGTTTGTGGCCCATGACCATGTTCCAGGTCGGGGCAAACGACCTAGCAAAACCGGCAGCCGACTTCACGGTGACATCCACGCCCTTCACTCTAGGACGAATCTGAGCACGAGTCAGTTTGACCATGATGCCTTCACTTTCTACCTTGTGGGCCGGATTCACTTGCTCAAGGCGAATCCGGCCCAGCTCTCAAGGAGGAGAACCTGAATGGATTGCGCCGGCGCAATGGTCGCTGCGCAGCCACGTGCAGCAGTGTAGCGCAGAGAACCAGCGGAGTCATCGCACGGCGAACGTACTTGACAACAGGTGTACACTGAAGATAAGCAAGGGAGGGTTTCGTGGTTTGATGCAAGCCGCGAACCGACAACCTGTGTCATACGCGACACTCGACGCTCGGCCACGGCAGGCCGGGCGTTTTGTTTTGCCTTCAGAACTGAGATCGTATTTGCAATAAACTCAAGCGATTCGTTCTCCATATGGAGAAAGCGTTATCCGCCGTTTAGCAGCCAACCTACAAGGAGGCAAAAAATGCCAGCGTTCGATTATCAATTGTTGCTCAAGCACCTTCTCACCCAGGGTGTAGCATGGGCGCCCGATCAAGAGATCATCTATCGAGATCAGGTGCGCTATACCTATCGCGCCATGTACCAACGCGTGCTGCGCCTGGGTGGGGCCTTGCAAGCTTTGGGGATCAAGCCAGGCAACCGGGTCGGTGTGATCGAGTGGGACAGCCACCGCTATCTGGAGATGTACTTTGGCATCCCCGGCATCGGCGCTGTCCTCCACACGATCAATCCTCGCCTGGCCCCCGAAGACCTTGTGTACACGGTGGCTCATGCCGAAGACGAGATCCTCATTTTCCACGAGGACTTTGCTCCCCTCGTGGAGCGGATTCGCGCCCGTGTTCCCACCATCCGCAAGTACATCCTGCTCACAGACAGGCCGCAGGAGACCGGCATCAAGTGGGCGGATGCCGAGTACGAAGAACTCTTGGCCGGCGCGTTCCCCCTGGCCGAATTACCCGACCTCGACGAGAACACTCTGGCGACGCAGTCCTACACGACCGGCACGACAGGTCAGCCTAAGGGGGTTTATTTCACGCAACGGCAACTCACTTTGCATACCTTATCCGGCGGCCTGGCGCTGGCCGGCTCTGGCAACAGCGGCGGTGTGGGCAAGCACGATGTCTACATGCCCCTCACTCCTATGTTCCATGTTCACGCCTGGGGCGTCCCCTACCTGATGACGGTCCTGGGAGTCAAGCAAGTCTACCCTGGCAAGTACGAGCCGGAAATGCTCATGAAGCTGCTGGTGAAGGAACAGGTCACCTTCAGTCACTGTGTGCCCACCATCCTCCAGATGATTGTCACTGCACCGGTTGCTCAAAAAGTAGACCTGAGCAAATGGAAGGTCGTCATCGGCGGGGCGCGCCTACCCAAGGGCTTGGCCATGGCGGCGACCAAGCTGGGCATCACGGTGTGGGCCGGCTATGGCATGTCGGAGACCTGCCCCATCCTCACGCTTGCTCACCTCAAGCCTTTCATGGAGTCATGGGAGGCCGACAAACAACTGGACGTCGCCATTTCCACTGGATTCCCGATCCCGCTGGTTGATTTGCGGGTGGTGGACGCCGCCGGCAAGGATGTGGCGCGGGACGGCAAAGAAAGTGGTGAGATCATAGTTCGCGCCCCGTGGCTCACTCCGGGTTACTACAAAGACCCGGACAAGAGCGAGGAGCTGTGGGCCGACGGTTGGCTGCACACGGGCGATGTGGCGAACATGAACGAGTCTGGATATGTCCAGATCGTTGATCGGCTCAAGGACGTGATCAAGAGCGGTGGCGAGTGGATTGTATCGCTGGAACTGGAGAACCTCCTCAGCCTGCACGAAGGAGTGCTGGAAGCAGCGGTGATCGGCATCCACGATGAAAAGTGGGGGGAGCGTCCGCAGGCTATCGTGGTGGCGCGCGAGGGACACAAGGACAAGCTGACCGCCGACGACCTCAAGGCGCACTTGACCAAGTATGTGACAGAGGGCGTCATCACCAACTGGTCAGTGCCCGAAAGCTATATCTTTGTGGACGAGATTCCCAAGACAAGCGTCGGCAAGATTGACAAGAAGGTGCTGCGCAACCGCTTTACCTAGGCGATGGTTTGGCGCTAGCCGCCTCTCGATTTCGGCGGTGCAAGGGTGCAGAGAAAATCTTCTCTGCGCCTTTGCGTTGACGCGATTCGGCATGACCATTTCGATATACGCAAAAGGGCATCTGCCCCGTGCAGTCCACCCAGAGTAACAGCTGCGGTGGACTGGCCGGGAAAGATGCTGTCACTCACCATCCACACGTCGGGCGCGCGTCAGTTTGACCATGATGCCCTCACTTTCTAACTTGTGAGCCGGATTCAATTGCTCAAGGCGAACCGGCCCAATCCCAAGGAGGAGAGAAACCTACTTTTGCGCCGGCGCAAAACCAGCACATTCACTTCTCCCACTCAAATGTCGCGTTGAGCAACACGTCGGCTTCTTCAAGAGAGCCGTTAATCACACCGATACGGCGGCTCAATTCCGGCACGCCGATCTTCGCCATGTCTTCACCGTGCGTGCCACGATTCTGCCCGGCTACGTGGCCCTCGGCGGCTTCGAGGTTGTAGCGTGCCGAATTCAGCGCGCTGTATCGCCGTCTCGCCAGTGCAAGTCGCCTCATGCCATAGTGCTTCACGGCGTTTGCCATTTGCCGGTAGTAGCTAGCCTTCTCGGTCGCTGCATCAGCAATGGCGTTGACGATTTCCAGTGCCTTGGCTTCATCGTGGATGGCGTCCGTGCCTGAGCAGCAGCTGCACCCAAAGGTGGTCGCCGTAAATTGGCCGTAGCCATTGAGTTCCGCAAGTTCGTAAATGGTCATCTTCACTTTCCAATCGAGAAGGTTGCAATAGAATTTTGAACCGGTTCAGGCAACGGCGTCACTTGCGCCGTTGCGCCGGCGCAAATGCACAGGACAAACAACAGAATCAGGATACAGGCTTTCATCTTCATAGCAATCTCCAGCGAAAAAGTAAAGCGAGATGGATGGATTCGAACCATCAACCTGCACCATTGCTGGTGTCATACTCTACCGTTGAGTTACATCTCAGACACGCATTCGGTGTCAGAATCAACTAATAAGCACAGCATGACCCAGCAGCGCCATGATGCCGATTGCGCCGGCGCAAAGAAACACAAGAATCCAGGCGCAGCCACCTTTACCACCGCCATTGCCGGAATTCCGCCCACCCTCATAACCACCGGGGCGAGCACCGAACATCAACACGGTGACCATCACGATCAGGGTCATGAACGGCCCCAGACAACCAACGCTACTCTGCAAATTCTTCACGGCAAACTCTCCTTGAGACAGATATGTAGGGCACAAAGCCCTGACTTAACAAAGGGAAAGGGCAGATGAACTAACGCACCTACCCTATTCACAACCAGTACACCATTGGCGTTATCTCGCCGGGCCGAAGCTCAACTATTCACTATCGCAATAACATCGCCAAAGCGGGCAATAGGTTTCATAAGCGAGAGCGTCACGAACTGACGGCGTACTTCACAACACCCTTCTGCACCCTGAATAGGGCTTGACTTTACAGAGGCTTAGGACTCTCGTCTGTGGTAGCATCACCATTCACAAACGGTGGCATTACGGGGCTTCGCCAAGCCCCTATTCGATTATCGAGGCACATGCTTTCAATACATCGTTACGCTACACCCCCTCACGATAGGAATAAGGACAAAACAAAAAACAAAGAAAGACAGACGCACGTGGCCGGAAACATCCCGCTATCACAGGGGGTTTCGCTTACTCCCGCATCCTTGCTCTTACGTGCATCTGCCTTCACTCATCAGCCAAGATACGTGCAGTGACCCGCTTACCAAACAATCTGTGCTCCGGCCACTGCACGTGTACCTGACCCTTTCACTATCCCCCACACGCGCGCGTAGGAGTTAAGACTAGAACGCGGACTGCGGGGCGGCGGCGGTCACGTCGAAGTCGCTGGTGATCTGGACGGACTTCGAGCCGAACTTGATAATGCGGTAGTTGTCGCCCGTGGCCTTGCTGGTGCTCCACGCTTCCTCTTTGGCGTTGCTGCTGCGGGCCAAGCCGGTGATGCCGACATACGCCACGACACTCTTGCCAGCCAAGCGGGTGCCAGCATCCCCGAACTTGTAGGACGCGTTCATGTTGCCGATCTTGCCCATGACTTCCACGGTCACGCCCTTCGCGCCGAAGTCGCACACTTCAACGAATGCGGCCTTGAAGTTGGGGTGAACCAAGGTGCTGAAATCGACCTCGGCGACGGTTTGAGTCTCGGGCTTCACGAAGTTGCTGCTGCGGCGGGTTCCTGCGTAATTGCTTCCCATGACGATAAGCTCCTGTTGATCGATGTGCAAGAATTGGCTTGCCTCATCCGTTCAGCGCCTTATAGGTGTGGAGGGTCACCTAGAAGGCACTGAACGCATGAGACAAACCTACCCGCCAGGCCAGTGGACTTACAGGCGGGATCGGTTTGGTGGGCGCTATCTGCACCCGTAAATAGGAACGCCACCGATCGCGTATGCAATCCGTGGCAGATAGGAAGGTTAGATTGTGCTGACACCTTGAGTTGATCGTGGTGTTCAGTGCCATTTACATGCGGTTTCTTCTCTTGGCGAGAATGGCTATCGCCTCACCTTGTGCTTGCGCACTTTGACTCTTGGGTAGGACATCCCTCACTCACATGACACCGTGATTAGCGCTTCACTTTCTTCTCTAGGCCAATGTGAAATACATCTGGGCCCCGGTGTGGTTACCGGTCTTACTTGAACGCGACTCACGGGCATCCCGGGCGTGAATTCACTCAAACACCACCCATTTGCGCCAGCGCAACTTTCAGATCATCCTGCTTTTCTCCGTGCAGGCTACGCTTCTCATCGTGGGAATTGCACCCGTGTATAGCCAAGAGGTAGACCATCCGCGATCTACTGATAAGTGGCTGTCTTCTGGTCGTTGATCCATGTCAACGCCTATCCTGTGCGGACTCTGACGAGCCCACGGAGAGCCAATAATGCACTCCCGCTACTCTCGGAGCGAAAGCGACCCTGCCAGCCAAGAACAGCACAGGCAGAGCCACATTACGCTTCAAGGAGTAGCAAAGACTGGAGATAACCCCAATCTTCACGCACATAGGAGCGAAAGCGACCCCCCGAACCAACGGAACCGAGTCAGTAGCAGTACGCTATTGCGTACTGGACAGTCTGCCTCGCCGTGTGAACGGGTTGCCGGAAACATCCGGCGGGTCAGCAGGAAGTGACACTATTACTCAGACCTGCGCTCATTCGAGGGATGAAACGGGTTCATCCTTCGAATGAACACAGGGCTTTTCAGCCCTATGTTCAATGGTTGACCCTACGCAGCTTCGCAAATCAGCCACATATGGTCTTCACTTGCAACACGATTCGACAGCACACTCACGCGCGCCGGCAGCGCATTGACGTGCGTGCCCTTGCCCAACGAGCACAGCATGTTGCCCGTATCGACGCTGAACAGACCAGGAATATCCATCTTCTGCTTGCGAACGGTGATTTCCACCACGTCCACATCGAACACCTTCCCGGTCAAATCCAACTTGGCCGCGGCGTTCTTGCAGTAAGACTCGGTGGTCTGCTTATGAGCGGCCGTCTCACGCTTGCTCAGCGCGTTCACATCGGCAAACGTGAAATTGACGGGGATGCGCTTGAGCGCCTTACCCAAGTTGAACCACACGGCACGCGCATCGAGGATAATGGCATCGGCCATAGCCTCACGCTGCTGCACTACGACGATACCGTTCTCAGTCCATTCGGGTGTACCAATCAACCCGATTTGGCGCAGTGCTTTGATAGTCAGATCGCCAAAGCCTTCCTTGCGGCCCATACCCTCGCCTAGTGATTCACCCATTTGCCAAAAGGCAGAGTCACGCACTACACGCTCATCACCTTCAGCAAACGCATCACCATCGACGACTAACATCTTGGCGTACAGGTCAGCCAGTCCACCCAACATCACCATCGGGCGCATTTCTTCGGGGAATTGCGAAATGTATTCCTCACACATCTGACGAACGTTGTCGAAGTTTTCCTCACGCGCCTCGTCATCGTCGTGGCTCCACGCCAACACACTGGCATCCTGCACTAGCGAATCAAAAGCCGACAGGGTGTCCACATCCTCAACAACCTGATCGCCAAGAAGATCGTGCCAGTACGAACCCCACACAGCCTTGAAACGACGACCAGCATCAGCAAACTTCAAACCGTCAACGTACAGCTGTGCGGGAGGTCGGGCAGCATTGCCGGCGTTCTCAACCTCAGCCTTGTACCACGCGATTTCAGACTTCAAACCAGCGTACAGCTCATCAATCCAGCACTCACCGGGCTTTGCCACACGGAAGGGTGCAACGATCTTGTTGCCATCTTCATCGTAGGACGTGACCAAACGCTCAAACTCCTGAGCACGGCAAGCGGGAATAGGCTTGCCACCATCGGTCATGCTCTGCTCGGCCAACCACAGCAATTGCTTGCGGTCATAGGCAACCGCGATCGAGCAATCATCGAAGGTCTTAACGGCCGCGTCAATGAACGATTCAACGGTGTCAGACACCTTGTCGGCCAACTTGCCCAGCACGCCCACGACAAACCACAGATCCAAGCAGTGGATACCCACTGCGCCAACGCTGGTCAACATCTGATCTGCCGCTTTCGCAATCACGGCAATCGAATACTCTTTCGGCTTCTCACCCTCGTAAGGCTGCACGAGATTGAGGTACTTGGTGCTCTCCCACAGATCAGCCGTGGGTAGATTGCGGCTATCCATCGCCAGCCACTTGGCACCATTCACCCATTCGAGGTCATCGCCACCACCGAAATTCAACACAGCAAACTCACCCAACTTATTCGGCGAACGCCACAACAGGCACTTCTTAGCGCCGTCGAAGTCAACAAACTGGAATACACGCAGCATGTCATCATCGTCACTGCCGCCCCACTTGATCATCAAGCCTGGGGCAGCGGCTTGCAACTTGGCTAAACGAGCGTCAGCTGCGTCACGTTGTTCTTGCATCCATTCGCTTACGGGCGTATTCAGCAGGGTGTGACTGCCAGCCAAATGCAGCTCAAGGTCAAACACTTTGGCAAAGGTCTGGTCACTGGTGACCAAATCCACGTCATTCACCCACAAGGTAGCGCCTTCAACGTCTACCCAGACGTGCCCACGCTGTAACTTGGCGATGCGATGATCGTCAGAGACAGACGCCGGCATGACGTACAGATTGATACCGGGCAGCGGGAAAGCCATATTGCGCTGGCGCGCCTCGATGTGTTTCAGGCCCAACGCCAAGAACTGCTTGGTTGTGTGCTTGAACCAACGCGGGTCCAAACCACTGACAACGCTGTTGAACAGCGGGAAGTCGAGCATCTTGTAGGCTTGACCCTCGAACTTGGCACGGGTCGCCTGTGTCACAATGGCATCAATCGCCTTGCCACTGCTCAACTTGTCGAGGTAGGACTGCAGGTATTCATGCGCCCAACCGACTAACTTGGACTCGAAGAACTTGCCCAAGTTGATAGCCGACTGAACGTCCAAGAACAACGGAGAAGCGTGCTGCACCTGGAATGAGATGTACACACGATCATCGGTGCGATACAGATCGGGCTTAACCTGCCCGTCGATCAACTTGATGTCCCACTTGTTAGTGCGAACGACCTTCATGTTGCCCTTCCACTCACCCTGCCGATCAAGGATCGTATAGTCAACACGACGCGCCTTGCGGGCCTCGTTGCGTAGGGCAGCAGCCTCATCATCATTCAAGGCTTCGTCCTTAATACGCATCTCTGCCATGTGCATTAGATAAGCACTGCTTACCCAACCGGCACCGTCTTGACTGAGCATACGCACGATTCCACGACGCACGTACTTGATGCGTACAGCAGTCTCTATTGTGTTGATGAATAGAGAGGAAGGGCGCAACACACGACTAATGCGCTTGCTTACAGGACCAATGCCCTTGCCCATGCGTATGGCTACGCCCTTGAGTGCAAGGAACGCTTCTGTATTCGTGCCCTTAACGAACAAGGCTACTGCTTTGTCGTCTTTCATCCAAGCTAAGGCTGGGTTGCTATTCAGCATCCCACGCAGTGTAGCCATGCCATCGTTCTTCTCAGTCAATGGCGCTGATGCCATCTTCCACTCAGGCACGTCTTGCATGAAGCCGTACTTCCACAAGCGCATGTCATAGTGGGCAGTATTGCCAGCTACTGTCTTGCCAAAGACGCCCTTCTGATCAGCCTTGAACAAGGCTTTCAGATCGAAGGCTTTAGCAAAGGGGTTAGCCTTAGCTGATGCTTGTCGTACTACGTCATTGGGACGCAGCACACGCATAGCAGATGCAACGTTGCCTGACTGCATTAGGTTTACAGCACGCTTGATGATCGCGTCTACACGATGCTCATGGCGCGATACTGCGTTGTTGTGACGCACTGCATTGCGATTGCAAGCAGCAACTACATAGGTCATGCGTTGAATATCGAACTTCACAATGCACACTGCTAACAGTGCGACCAGCGCAAACAGCACGAGAGACAGATTGATAGCCATGACTAACGCCCTCCAGCGTTTGATCACGTAGTGCATGAAGTGCATGCACACACAAAGCACAAAAGGCTATGCCCTATTTCTAAGGCACAGCCTTCTGTGTTGAACAAGCACGTCCTATGTGCTCACATAGGACGTGCTTGTTCTATTCAGTTGTGTTGAGTGATGAGTTAGGGCAATGCTGCGCCCTGCTCAGTGAAGACGCGCATCAGGCCAGCCTTCTGATTGGACTTGATGGTCAGGTTCCACTCGCGCCACATACCACATTCGGGACGCTTGCTGGCGTTGCGGAACGCCCACTTGCCATCGTTCCGAACGACGATTTCCATGACGCCCTTGTCATCAGACACCATCTGGGCGCATACCTCGATCTTCGACCACTCGGCCACCCACATTCCGGCCAGCTCGGGCCGCGTGTACTTGCCATTGGTCGATAGATCGGTTTCAAACCCAGCCTTCGCCGCAATCTTCAGATTCTCTTGAACATTGCTGCCACCACAACCCACCAACACCGACGCAACCACAGCCAACAGAACGACCAACAGAACCAATTTGCTAGACATTTCATGCCTCCTGGGGCGTATATAGAGAGGCCCCGGCTTCACTTTTGTGAGGCCGTCACTCTCTATCTGACCCTTTCGAGAATCCCCAAGGGACGCCGAAACTCTCGCTGAGCGTTGCTTTAACGGTATTCGGTCATAGACTGAAACCATCTTGAGAGGAGACGAATGAACAAGTTATTTGAGAAGATTCGGTTAGAGGTTTTGCGCCGGCGCAAAGTGCTAACGCCCGGCATGCGAATCGTCGTGAACTCCGACAATCCGCTGTTCTTCGCCATCGGGGTGTTGACGCTGGACGACAAGAACGCTTTGCCGCTAAAGGTCGTCGAGGCGTCACTCTCACCTGAGCCGGATGTCGAGGTTGACGGTTGGCTGCGTTGCATAGATCCCGGCAAGCAGTGGACTGGCGGAGAAATCCCGACCATCGTTAAGCATGGCAAGGTGAAGTGGGACTATTACCCACGTCTCAAAGAACAATTTGGCAACCCCAACGGAGTGCCGTCCGATCTGGACGGCGCTTCGTGTCAAAAGACTCCCTAAGAATCACCGGCGAAGACCTCGCCGTCATCAATGAAACGCTGCGCACGGGCGATCTGAACATCTTCACCAGTCGCTATATGTGCTTACCGAACTCCGGCACCATGTGGATGCCGGGAAATGATGCGGTCGGCCATTATCGCGCTGCGTTTCGCTACGACCTGCTGTACGACGCCTGGAAGCGGCTAGGGAGGCCGGAAGATCAACTCGTCGTCACGGCGCGCGCCTATCAATATAACCTGCGCGTGGTGTGGGACGGGGTGGACCCGACCTTCCTGCTGCCCCACGGCTATATGTTTCTCGATTGGGTGAAGCCGGTCATCGATCCGGCGACCAACCTTGCCCTCATCATCACCGGCACGGGTACAGGCAAGTGCCTGCCGGGACGATCCATCGTCTCATGCGCGGATGGGACAAGGAAACGCATAGACGAATTGCAGGTCGGGGACAAGCTGGTTGGTGTGGACGGCTCGTACCGCATGGCAGAGCAGACGGTAGTTTCCCGGTGGAGCAACGGTCTAAAGCCATTACTGCGCGTCGTGACGTCCAACGGCACAACGATTGACTGCACCCCCAATCATCCTCTACTTAAGGCAACCGGGTGGGTTGAGGCCGGGAAGATTGCCGTTGGCGACCGTGTTGGACTTCCGAGGAGTTTGCCATCGTCTCACAAAGAGGCGACGGTCACGTTGGACGAGGCCAAAGTTATCGGGTATTTGCTCGGCGATGGCGGGCTGACTGATGCTTCCGCGCGATTCACGAATAGTGATGTCCTTTGGGACAGGGTGGTATCCATTGAGTCGATCCCGGCAGAGGAGACATTCGACATCGAGGTGACGCCCGATCACAACTTCGTCGCGGACGGATTCTATACGCACAACACCTCCTCCATCGCGGTTGCCGCTCTGACCTATTGCGTGTTGTATCCCGGTTTCCACTTCATGAACCTGGCGCCTACGGGCGATCAGGCCACCCTCATGATGGAGGAAGCCGAGAAGTGGATCACCAACACGCCTTACGAGAAATTCATCCGGCGCACACGCACGGGCGAACTGTTCAAGATGAAGCCGCAGCCGAAGATCACCATTTCATCCCCCTTGGGCCCGAAGCATCCATCGTGGTTCGTCTGTCAAACCGTAGGTCTGACGGGGGACTCGATGCTCGGCAAGCACGAGGACTGGACGAACATCGACGAAGTGCAGCTGGTCGATCACATCGAGGAAGTGGTACCCAAGGTCGTCACGCGTAGCCGCGGTCAACGCTCGTCCGGGTCAATGCGCTGGTCGAAGTTGACGATGCTCACCAATCCGGGGCCGAACCCGGCCCTGTTAGAGATTCGCAAGCTCATCGAGAAATTGCAAGCCGATCCCGATACCCGCGTGAAGGCGATCTTCATGAAAGACATTGATTCGCGGGTGAACGTCAACATCAGTGATCGCCAGCACGAGACGATGACCGCGCTGATGGACGCCAGCGATCGAGAGCGCTGGTTGGGTGGCTTGGCCGATGCGGGCTTATCACGTGGCGACATTCCGACCAAGTTGATCGAGCGTTGCGAGAGCGACGAAATGACCACGGCGCTGAAGGACGGGAAGTACGAAGTGATCAAGCGCGACGGCATGGGCATTATCCATTACGAGATACCGCCGGACGGCGATCACGAGTACATCGTCGTAGGCGATCCCGGCATGGGTAATCCGGTCAAGAAGTCACTGAATAACATCCCGATCGTGCTGGTGTTCGACATCACCGATTTCTTAACCAGACCGGCCCGGCTGGTCTACTTCTCGATGATCGACGGCATGAACGAGTACAAGCCGTGGCTGTCCGAGTTTCGCAATTGCATGTTGACCTACAGCGCCAAAGGGTATTACGACGCCACGAACTTGCAACAGGCATTTGAATCCGCCGGCGCGTTCGACGGCGGCATCGTCGAGGATGGCAAGGGCGGGTTTATCAAGGTGGGCCGACCCTTCGACACCACTCCGGTGACCTTCGCCGTGAATAACAAGCGGTGGGCGCGTGGCACATTCGTCATGCTGATGCAGGATGGTCAGTTTGAATGGCCGCATCTCGATACCCTGTGGCACCAAGCGGCCATCTACAAAGAGACAGGCGAGGGACACCTTAAGCTGGCCGACGACATCCTGGCGGCTATGTTCGTGTACACGTTGGCGTTGCGCATCGAGGGCGCGCTGTGGGAGAAGATGGCTAAACACTACCATTGGGACGCTGAGGAAGAATCCAGCGGCGCGGAAGAAGACGACGAATCCATGTTCATCGCCAGGCCACGCAGCAGCGTACGCATTGCGCGCAATCGCCGCCGGAGGGGGCGCAGATGAGAATTTGCTATTTGAAGCTCAAGAGATGGCTGTTGTTCAAACTGATCTATGCGTTATCCGCTGTGCTACGCTTCCTGAAAAGCAAAGTGCCAGGATATGAGCACGTCGAGTTTGGCTACCGGCATCGCCGGCGTAGTTTCAGGGGCTACCGTAGACGAATTCGCGTCGCCAAGCGTTGACTTTCACCAATATACCCGTAGACTGACTGATGGTTGAGATATGTTTGGGAGATGCGGAGATTCATGCCCTTAATTAATCCGAAAGATGCAGAAGACATCTATCGCTCGTCAGAATGGGCCGCCCGACGCAAACAAGAGCGCGCGTGGGACGACGTATTCACTGGCAAGGACATCCTCGAAGCGATAGACGAGATGCCCGACGATCTAGGCGAGGAACAACCCAAGTATCCGATTGGGTTGACCGTGGCCGAGGTATTTGCAGAGACGCATCGTGACGTGTTGTTTGGCATGCCGCCCAGCACGGACACGTCGCCGGTCTCTATCCTGCTGTCTTCTGACGGTGATGTGTACAAAGACGAGTGCCACAAGTTGCAGCAAGCCATTGCTCGCATCATGTACCAGTCGCATGGCGCTTCTCTGCTGATGAAGGCCGGTCTGATGATGCAGGTCTACGGCGGGTGGGTGTTCAAGATCGCCCCCGACAAAAACGCCAAGCATCTACGCCACCGCATTCGCGTGACGGGGATGGAGCCAAGCAAGATTGATCCGACTTACGATCTGGAAGACGTGTGGCGGCTGCGTGAGTGCAAGATCGGCTACATGATCTCGGCGGCAGACGCGCGCGATCGATACGGCGTGACTCCGCGCAAGAACAAAGCCGAAGTCGTCTACCTGGAGCACTGGACTGAGAACGAATTCCGCATTGTCGTTGACAATGTGATTCCCAACGTTCCAGGCTATGGTCCGTTCGAGGGTCAACACAATATCGGCCGCACGCCCGTCCTCTACCTGGCCCACATCCCGTCAGGCTTCTGGGGGATGAGTCACGCTTCGAAGATCGCCAACATTGAGCACGAGATGAACAACCGCCTGACGGATAAGGGCGACGTAGCCGACGAATCGGCCCATCAAGTGCTCGTGGGCAAGAACCTGCGAACCGCCCCGAAGGTTGAGCTGATCAAGGACGGCAAGAATCGAGCCGTCCGACCGTTTATCAATATCGGCACGGCGCAGGCCATCCCCAACTCCCCCGATCCGAGCATGGAGTACGCCAAGCAATCGGCCATTCCAGAGAGTGTATCGGGCCTGGCTGAAGAACTGCTCGCCTATGCCCTGATCATGACTCGCGTGCCCGAGGCGGCGATTGGCAAGGTGGTTAAGGGGACGGGCCGGACGACTGGCCCGGTGACGGTGGCCGAGATGTGGGCTGCAATTTCTCACGCTACAGCAGAACGTACCGAAGTGTCGGCAGGGCTGCGCGAATCAGCCGACCTCATGTTGCGCGAGATGGCGCTTTTTCAGGCCGACGGCACATACGACGAACTCGGCGTCAAACTGCCAAAGATTACCGAAGAACTGATGTCCGAGATTATTGCCTCGTCGGCCTGGAATCCGCACGT
>Ga0182021_10004653_pt1 | contig 16170 bp, 17 predicted proteins | sample 612E3MmetaG_FD_120493 | JGI IMG/M metagenome (GOLD analysis project Ga0182021, IMG submission 120493) | Permafrost microbial communities from Stordalen Mire, Sweden - 612E3M metaG (Illumina Assembly) | ecosystem: Environmental > Terrestrial > Soil > Wetlands > Permafrost | place: Sweden... | reverse complement strand
TACCTCTGCTGAGACACTGGTCCTTAGTCCGAAGGGGCACATTGAGCATGACCTGCATCTGGTAGACGACGGCCAGACCACTTGGGTCAGCGTCGAACCCGGCACCGCAGCGGTGCTTGTTTCTTGGCTGGACTCGATGCGTTTCATGCTGCGCGTGCAGGTCCGTGATGTCAGCCTCGACTTCGCCGTCATCGGTGAGCCGGTACGCTCGGAGTCCACCGCGGGCGAGCCTTTGGCCTGGAGTGACCCTTGGCCGTTCCTGGTCGGCGACACTGTCGCGTACAGCGCAGTGCTGGATGTCGCAAAGCATCCAGGAGTCGGACGACCCTGGCGTGAGCTGATCGTGAGCCGGGATCGGCTGGACGCTGTGCTGGGGGACAGACCGTTGGCGGGAATGTGGGCTGCCGAGGCCCTTCGGGTTGCTGCCTGGCGTCCGCGCCTGGGCTTTGAGACCGACCAACGCACGATCCCGCACGAGGTCGACTGGCTGCGCACCGCTGTGCACCTGCACAAGGGGTGCTATCGCGGGCAGGAGACCGTGGCTCGCGTTCACAATCTTGGGCGCCCACCGCGCCGACTGGTCTTCCTTCATCTGGATGGTTCCGGTCACACGCTGCCCGGTCGCGGCGTCGAGGTTGAGGTTGATGGCAAGGTGGTGGGTCGCCTGACGTCGGTGGCGCGTCATCATGAGTTGGGCCCGATCGCTCTGGCCGTCATCAAGCGCAATACTGCTCTGGACGCCGTGTGCACGGCGGCCGGGGTCAGTGCCAGCCAGGAGGAGATCGTTCAGCGTTAGAACTCGTGTCCAAGTCAGGAGGCTGCGGGTCAGGAAGTCGCTTTGGCCCTCTCCTTGGCGCGTTGCGACTTGGTGTCTGCTGACTCGGGGCCATACCCGTCGCGGTAGTTGTAGTAGGCGTCGGTGCCCTTGATCGGGACCAGATTGAGTACTAGGCCCAGGACACGGCCCTTGACGGTCTCCAGGGCCTGAAGCGACCTGGCCAGATGGTCACGATCCACCCGTCCTGCTCCGACCACTACGACGGTCCCGCCTGCGATGGTGCTCAGCACCGCAGCGTCGGTCACTGGCAGCAACGGAGGGGTGTCGATGATCACGACATCAAAGCGGGACTCGAGCTCATGCAGGGTCTCGATCATCGCGGCCGAGCCGAGCAGCTCGCTGGGGTTGGGCGGAATCGAGCCCGCGCCGATTACGTAGACGTTGCTTTCGGCGAACTGCTGCAGTACCTCGCCAAGCTGCGCCTGGCCGATCAGGACGTTTGTCAGGCCAACAGAGCCATCCATGCCCATGTACTCCAACAGACGGGGGCGACGAAGGTCACCCTCCACGATGCAGACCCGGGCGCCGCCGGCAGCCATCGTGATTGCGAGGTTTGCCGTCGTCGTCGTCTTGCCTTCACCGGGGACCGATGAGGTGAAGACCAGGGAGCGCGGGTGGTTGGCCGCGTCCACGAACTGCAGGTTCGTTCGCAGCGTGCGAAAAGCCTCCGCCCGGGGGCTATGTGGGTCAGCCTGGACGATGAGCGGGTTCTTTGAGGCATCTGGGTCGAAGGCGATGCCGCCGATGACTGTGGTGTCGGTGACTACCGAGCAGTCCTTCTCGCTCTTGATGGTCGTGTCGAGCAGATCCCGCAGGAGTGCCAGGCCGAGGCCGAGCAGTAGGCCTAGCACCACGCCCAGCCCCAGGTTGCGTATCGGCTGGGGGCTGACGGGCGAGGTGGGCACCGTAGGGGCGCTCACGACGGTTACCTTCACCGGGCTGGACTGGCCCTTGTTGACGCTCTCCAGTTGGGCCACTGTCTGGGTGAACTGCGTGCCGACAGCGTCGGCGACCTCAGCGGCCACCCGTGGGTTGGTGTTGCGGACGGCGACCTGGATCAGAACAGTGTTAAGCGGCACTGTGGCGGTGATCTGGGTTCCGAGGCTTGCCGCGGTGGTGTTGAGGTGGAGGGTCTTGATCACCGGGTCAAGGACGTTGGGCGTCGTGATGACATCCGCGTAGGAGATGACTCGTTCCTGGGTGAAGTTGCTGCCAGACAACAGTGCCGAGCTGTCACTGCTACCTGCGGTCGAAACGAAGAGCTGTGTCTGGGCCTCGTAGACCTTGGGGCTCAGAGCGGTTGCCAAAGCGGCGCCAGCCAGGACCACAAGGGCGACGGCCACAATGATCTGCCAGCGTTTCCGGATGACACGGATATAGTCTTTGAGCTCCAAGACGTTCTACTCTCTCCCCCCACGGATGCGTGGTTTACCCCGTAGGGAAACGATACTGCAGCAGGCCCAGGCCCCAGCTATGACAGCCAGGGCCGTGACGCCATCTGGCCGCTGACACTATGTCAGGTATGAGCAACTATTCTACTCGGATCACGCGGGCCACGGCCCCCGCTACGGGGACTCTCATCACTGTCGCTCCTACCGGAGCCGAGACCGCCAAGAGCCACTGTCCCCAGCTGCCGACGACGTTGGCCGAGCTGGTCGATACCGCCGTCGCGTGCCAGGCAGCTGGCGCCTCAGTGATCCACATTCACATCCGGGACGCGGACCACCGGCCCAGCCTGGATCCCGTTCTTCTACGCGAGACCGTCCTGGCCGTGCGCGAGCGGACGTCGTTGGTCATCCAGCTCTCCACTGGTGGCAACGTTCACGATCCGCTCGAGAAGCGACTGACGGTCCTGGACGCCGAGCCTGACTCCTGCAGCCTGACGTGTGGCACCACTAACTTCGGCGACGACGTCTTCCTGAACCCCTACCCGTTCATGGTCCAGCTCTACCGTCAGGCCCAAGAGCGTGAGATCGTCCCGGAGTTTGAGCTGTTCGACCTGGGGCACGTGGCGGCGCTGCGACGACTGATCGATACCTTCGGGCTGCCCTTCGGGGGCAAGGTGCACGTCGACTTCATCACCGGCGTCCCCGGCGGTATGCCGGGCACCCCGGCCGCGTTGCTGGCCGGCATTCAGGCTCTGCCGGAGGAGGTGACCTCCTGGGCTGCGACGGGCGTGGGTCGCAGCCACCTTCCGATCGCGGCAGTGGCGCTGGCATCCGGCGGGCACTTGCGGGTCGGCATGGAGGACAACCTGGTCTTCGCCAAGGGACGGCCGGTTCAGCGCAATGACGAACTCGTGTCGCGGGCGGCGGATCTGGCCCGGCTGATGCAGCGCCCGCCGCTGACCACCGACGAAGTGCGCACCCTGTTGTCGATCAAGGACCGGCGCAGCGCCTGAGCAGATCGAGCGCCATAGTGCGCCCCGACCAGCACGCGATGCGTCAAGAAGCCGCTGCTTGATATAGCTTGCATTATGCTAACTGAAGCTAGCATAATAGAGACATGTCGAAGTTCACCCCGATATCCGTCCACGATCTTGGCGAGTACCTGCGAGAGCAACGCCAGTCGGCGCAGCTCTCGTTGAGGCAACTGTCCGAGGTGGCCGGGATCAGCAACCCTTACATCTCCCAGATCGAGAGGGGCCTGAAGAAGCCGAGCGCAGAGATCCTGCAGTCGCTGGCCAAGGCCCTGCGGATCTCGGCCGAGTCCCTTTACGTCCGCGCCGGGATTCTTGATGAGCACCCCGGCCCCGGTAAGGTCCCGGTCTTTGACGTCACGGACGCGATCCTGGCTGATCCCAAGCTGAACGACCGACAGCGCGCTGTGTTGTTGGACGTCTACGAATCCTTCGCCGGTGAACCAGCGGCCAGTAAGGCTTCCAAGGTGTTCAAGCCCACGACGACCACGACGGCTACGACGGCCACCAAGCCCAGGAGACCTCCTAAGCCGCGTCGCGCACAGAGCCCAGAACAGAAGCAGAGCGCAGAACAGAAGCAGAGCCCGCAGTCATCAAACAAGGAGATGAAGTCATGACCCTGGTCAAAGACATCCGAAAGAACATCACCGACACCACCCCTGTCTACGCCGCCGTCGGCGCCACAGACCTGGCCGTCGAGAGGCTTCGCGAAGCTCGCGCTCGCGCAGGGGCCGTGCGCCTTGACCGCGACGTTCGAGTGATTCAGGACAGGGCTGTCAAGCGTTTCGAGAAGACTGCCGAGCAAGTTCAGCAGATCCCGGCTCAGGTTCGGGACCAGACAGTCCAGGCTGCTGGTAAGGCTCGGGAGACCTACTCCGACCTCGCAGTACGCGGAGAGAAGCTGGTTAAGCGGATCCGCAACCAGAAGTCCACCAAGGACCTCTTTGCCCAGGCCGGCAACACCGTGTCCCTTGGCAAGGGTGCCGTGACGACCGTGCGCAACGCCGCACTGGACACTCAGCGCGCAGCCAGGGTCACGCTGGCTACCGGTCGCCGTGAGGCGGGCTCGGTTGCCGTTTCTGTCCAGGAGGATGTCAAAGCCACCGGCCGCAGAGCGGGTAAGGCTGCTTCCACAACCCACAACACCGCCGAGGGCACCGTTGCGACCGCCAAGAAGAGCGCCGCATCGAGCGAGCGCGCGGCCAGGTCGGTTGCTGCCAGCGCTCGCAAGACGGCCACCTCGGCCGCCAAGACCGCCACCTCGGCCGCCAAGACCGCCACCCCCAAGGTTGACCGCTGATTGCATCAGCAGTTGGCTGGTTCGGCTAGCTGAGCAGTTGGCGTGGCCGGTGTCCTTCACTGGACACCGGCCACGCCAACGTTTGGGCAACCGCAGGTGGGGGGCGGCACTGGTGCGCGCAGTAGAATCGCAGCCGTGAGCGAGCAGCGAGTTTCTCTGCATGACGCACCTGTGGTGGCCCATGTCATCCGCTCCGGCTTCGTGGAGTCGGTTCATCACGGCAGTGTCGTGGTCTTGGATGCGGAAGGTTCGGTGCTGCTGGCGGTCGGTGATGTGGCTGGTCCGATGTTCCCGCGTTCGTCCAGCAAGCCCATCCAAGCGTTGGCCATGCTGCGCGCCGGCCTGGACCTTGACGGCGAGCTGCTTGCACTCGCGGCCGGGAGCCACTCGGGGGAGTCGTTCCACCTGGAGGGCGTCCAGCGGATCCTTGCAGCAGCTGGGCTCGGCGAGTCAGACCTGCAGAACACCCCGGACCTGCCCTTTGAGGAGCAGGAGCGCGATGCCTGGATCGCAGCCGGGCGTAAGGCGACCTCGCTGGCACAGAACTGTTCGGGCAAGCATTCCGCGATGCTAGCCACCTGTGTCGCAGCCGGTTGGGAGACTGCGACTTATCTGGAGCCGAAGCATCCGTTGCAGCTGCTCATAGCCCAGACACTGACCGATCTGTCCGATGAACCTGCTGCGGCCACCGGTATTGACGGTTGTGGCGCCCCCGTCATGGCAGTGTCGCTCACCGGGCTGGCGCGAGCCTTCTCACGCTTTGCCGTTGCTCCCGAGGGCACCGCTGAGGCCCGGGTGACGGCCGCCATTCGGGCATATCCGCAGTGGCTGGGCGGAACCCGACGTGACGTCACCTCGCTGATCCGCGGTGTGCCCGGCTTGATCGCCAAGGACGGTGCCGAGTCGGTCTATGCCGTGGGGCTCGCCGACGGTCGCGGCGTCGCCCTCAAGATCGCCGATGGCGGACAGCGTGCACGGCCCGTCGTGATGGCAGCAGTGTTGCGAAGGCTGGGGATTGAGGCTGAGGTTCTCGACGAGCTGGCCCACGCCCCGGTGCTCGGCCACGGCGAGCCGGTCGGGTTGGTGGAGGCTGTGGGGATCTGAGCAGTGTGATGGTGGATCTCTGATCCTGGCTGGGACCCGTAGGCTGGGAACATGTCCATGTCCAACATTTTTTCGAGCATCCAGTCGCTCATCTTCTTTGCCTTTGGCCTCGCCGCTGTGGCGCTGTCGCTTTTCGGGCTTATTGATGCTCTGCGTCACCGTCCTGATGCGTTCACCGCTGCAGGCAAGAGGACCAAGAACTTCTGGCTGGTCATACTTGGGGTTGCTCTGGCGTTGAGCTTTGTCAGCGTTTTCACTGCGTTCGGGCTCACCTGGGTCCTTGCCGTGGTCGGCGCGGGCGTCTACGCAGCGGACGTGCGCCCGGCCCTGCGCAAAGTCATGGGACGCGGGTCCTCCGGTGATGGTCCCGGTCGCTGGTGACGCTGGGTCCAGCTGGCGCAATCAGCTCGACCCTGGATGGCCCTGACGGTCCGCTTGAGTTCGTCACGACCGGATCAGGTTTGCCTGCGACGGTGTTCGCCCATGGCCTGGCGGGTTCGATCCGGACGACTCGCCCGTTCGGGTCTGGGGTCGGGGGGAGTCGCACCTTCCTGCACTTCCGGGGTCATGGCGGCTCTGCCGCCGTGACCCCGTGGACCTATGCCGCCCTCGCCCAAGACCTGAAGGCGGTCGCTGACCATGTCGGGGCGACTCAGGCGCTGGGGGTGAGCATGGGCGCCGGCGCGTTGTGCAGACTGCTGGCACACACGCCGGGGCGTTTCGAGCGACTGGTGTTTGTCATGCCCGCCGCCTTGGACCAGCCCCGTACCGATGATGGTCTGAATCGAATGCTCGAGATGGCACACTGCGTCGAGAATCGCGACGTGCAGACACTGACGGCGCTCTTGCTCGAGGCAGAGCCTGTCGGTGTGAGAAACCGGACCGGCGTTGAGCTCGGGTGCCGACGCCAGGCCGCCGCGATGGTGGGAACTGAGGTCGCGCAGGCATTGCGGGCGTTGTCCACCACGGTGCCCATGAAAGAGCGTGCGGCGCTTGGCGATGTCAGCGCGCCAGCACTGGTCATTGCACAGGAGCAGGACCCGGCGCACCCGGTATGGGTTGCTGAGCAGCTCACGGCCTCACTACCAGGGGCACACCTCGAGGTTATGGCGCCTGGTGGCCTTATGTGGCGCCACCGAGCCCGTATGAGGGATCTGATCGGGGGATTCTTGTCCGCGCAACCACCTGGACAGTCCACCCGAGCGAGTCGGTCCACCGGGGGCCGGCGAGACTGATGATCGAAATACCTGGCGCTGCCCCCGTGTTGGGACTCAATGTTGATTAGTCGTTTCTTCAGTTGTTCAGGTGCCAGGAGGGACCTATGCCGGCAGTGCCGCAGGTTCGTCGGGTAGCGATGCTCAGCGTCCACACCTCGCCGCTCGAGCAGCCAGGAACCGGTGATGCGGGCGGTCTGAACGTATACGTCGTCGAGGTCTCCAAACGGCTAGCACAGCGTGGTATCGAGGTTGAGATCTTCACCCGGATGACTGATGGCGCCCTTCCGCGGCAGTCAGAAATAGCGCCTGGAGTCCGTGTCCGCAACGTCATTGCGGGGCCGTTCGAGGGTCTGGGCAAGGGCGACCTCCCCGGTCAGCTGTGTGCTTTCGCCCAGGGAGTCATGCGCGCGGAGGCAGCCCGACCTGAGGGCTGGTACGACCTGGTGCATTCCCACTACTGGCTCTCCGGCCAGGTGGGCTGGCTGGCGGCTGACCGCTGGCGGGTGCCTCTGGTGCACACCATGCACACGATGGCGCGAGTCAAGAACTCCCGCCTTGCCGAAGGGGATACCCCAGAGCCGCCCGGTCGCGAGATCGGCGAGGCTCAGGTCGTGGACGCTGCAGATCGCCTCGTGGCTAACACCGGCGGCGAGGCAGGTGAGCTGGTCGACCTGTACGGCGCGGATCCGGGCAAGGTGCGGGTCGTGTCGCCGGGGGTGGACCTAAACCTGTTCACCGTCGGGGATGTGGCGGCAGCGCGGACCCACGTAGGGCTGCCCCAGAACGCGCACGTGCTGCTCTTCGTGGGCCGGATTCAGCCACTCAAGGCTCCTGATGTGTTGCTCAAGGCGGCCGCAGACCTCCTGGCCCGCCGGCCGGAGCTGCGCCAGAAACTTGTAGTCGCCGTCGTCGGTGGGCCCAGTGGCTCGGGGCTGGGTAAGCCCCGGGCACTGCAAGAGCTTGCCCACCAGCTCGGTATCTCGGCGCAGGTGCGCTTCGTGCCACCGGTCGACCGGGCGACCCTGGCGTTGTGGTACCGCGCCGCTGACATCGTTGCCGTTCCGTCCTACAGCGAGTCGTTCGGTCTAGTGGCGGTCGAGGCCCAGGCTTGCGGGACCCCGGTTGTTGCCGCTGCCGTGGGCGGCCTGCCCTATGCGATCGGTGACGGCGGTCTGCTCATCGACAGCCACCGGACCAACGACTGGAGCGCTGCTCTGGAGGCTCTGCTTGATGACCCGGGTCAGAGAGAGCGGTTGAGCCGTAGGGCTGTTGAACACGCCTCGCAGTTCAGCTGGGAGCGCACCACTGACCAACTGCTCAAGGTCTACGCCGAGTCCATGCTGGCCCAGACCTCGTCACCGATCCATGACGCTGAGGGACTCACTGGTGTCCCTGCGGCGGTGACTCCTTGAGCGAAAGCACCGCCGGTGGCAGTGCCGGCGCCCAGGAGTGCGTGCGTCAGTTCCTGCAAGAGGCCGATGTCGAGTGGGAGCTCGGGCGACGGGCAGGCGAGTTCATCGTCACCTTGCCGGGGGACAAGAAGCTCAAGACCCTGTGCTCACTGGTAGTGGGAGACCAGTCTTTGTCCATCTCTGCCTTTGTGGTGCGCAACCCGGACGAGAACCACCAGGCCGTTTACGCATATCTGCTTCGCCGCAACCTGAGGCTTCCCGGACTTGCCTATGGAATCGACAAGTCGGGCGACGTGTATGTCACTGGGCGCGTCCCGCTACAGGGTGTGACTGCTGCCTATCTTGACCAGATCTTCGGCGTAGTCCTGGATGCCGCAGACGGCGCCTTCAACGAACTGCTGGCGATGGGATTCTTGGAGTCGATGAAGAAGGAGTGGGCCTGGCGCATTTCGAGGGGCGAGCCGACCAAGAACCTCGAGGCCTTCCGCCACCTGTTGGAGACTCCCCCCGCCGGGCCGGCGCCTTCGCCATAGACTCGCGCTATGACCTCCCCTGAATTTTTCACTCTCATTCTCCTACGACATGGGGAGAGCGAGTGGAACGCCAAGAACCTCTTCACCGGCTGGGTTGATGTCGACCTGACAGATAAGGGTCGAGCCGAGGCGATTCTGGGCGGTCAGCAACTCAAAAAGGCCGGCCTGCTGCCCGACGTCGTGCACACCTCGGTGCAACGTCGTGCTATTACCACGGCAAACCTGTCCCTGGATGCTGCCGACCGCCACTGGATCCCGGTGAGCCGTTCCTGGCGTCTGAACGAACGCCACTATGGCGCGCTACAGGGCAAGAACAAGAAGCAGACCCTCGAGCAGTACGGCGAGGAGATGTTCATGACCTGGCGGCGCTCCTTTGACGTCCCGCCGCCGCCGCAGCCGGTCGACGACGAGTTCAGCCAGGCACACGACCCGCGATACGCCGACATCGAGGGCGGCCCGCCCACGACGGAGTGCCTCAAGGACGTCATTGCTCGGATGTTGCCCTATTGGGAGAGCGCGATTGTGCCCGACCTTCGCGCCGGCAAGACCGTCCTGGTCGCCGCGCACGGCAACAGCCTGCGCGGGATCGTCAAGCATCTGGACGCCATCAGTGACCAGGACATCTCTGGGCTCAACATTCCCACAGGTATGCCGCTTGTCTATCGTCTCGACAAAGACCTCAAGCCGCTCGTCGCGGGCGGCCAGTACCTCGACCCCGAGGCAGCAAATGCAGCCGCCCTGGCCGTGGCCAACCAAGGCCGGTGACCGCTGAGCCTGCTTAGGCTTCCTCGTTGTCAAGATGGGCTTCGGTGTGTGTTTTGGTCTGGAACTCGCCGGTGACCAGGTAAACGACTCTGCGCGCGACCGAGACCGCGTGGTCGGCGTACCGCTCGTAGTAGCGGCCCACCAGCGTGGCGTCGACGGCTGCCTCGGTGCCGTACTTCCAGGTGTCGTTCATCAGCATGGTGAAGATGTCCCGGTGGAGGCGGTCCATCTCGTCGTCGTCACCCTCGATGGCTATGGCAGTCTCGACGTCTTTGCCCGCGATGGCGGACCCGGCCTTGCCCACGTTCCGCTCGGCCACCTGACCCATCTCCAGAACGGTCGAACGCATCACCGGCGGGATGGCGGAGTCGGGGTAGCGTAGCCGGGCCACCTTGGCCACGTGCCGCGCGAGGTCCCCCATGCGTTCGAGGTCGGAGCTCATCCGCATCGCGGTGACCACCATGCGCAGGTCGGTGGCCACGGGCTGTTGGCGTGCCAGGAGGTCGATCGAGTGTTCGTCCAGCTCGCGGCGCAACGTGTCGATCTGCTCGTCGGCGGCGATGACGCTCTCCGCCAGATGCAGGTCGGCGTCCAGCAGCGCGGTGGTCGCCCGGGCCATTGCCGACCCGGCAAGCCTGGTCAGTTCGACCAGCTGTACGGAGATCTTGTCCAGATCCTCGTGGAAGGAGTCGCGCATAAGTCCCTTTCTTGTGGCGGGTAGGTGCCATCCGCTGTGGTGGGTAGGTGCCATCCGCGTGGTTTGGAGGGTCGCACTCGCCGGTGAACTGTAATCGGCGCGGAGGTGAACAGTAGGCGATGGTAGTGCTCGACTCAGGGGTCGGGCGCGCAAGCAAGGATCTCAGCGTGCGTACGCTGGGTGTTGTGGACCCGACGGCTGCAGCACTTCTCGGCGGCGTGCTAGGTCTGGTGACCGGTGCCACCTCGGTGGCGTGGGCGCGCCGGCCCGATCGTTCGCCGCACCCTCTCCCATCGACTCCTCATACTCGCACGTTACCGGCGGGGGTGTCCGATGTTTTGGCGGTCCTGCGCTCAGGGGCGATAGTCCTGGACGCCGCCGATGCCGTCGTCAGTACCAGCCCCCCGGCTGTGGCCAACGGATTGGTCCGCGGTCACGACCTCGTCCACGACGAGCTGCGTCATCTGGCTCGCCAGGTGCGCCGCGACGGCGTCATCAGGGAGGTCGAGCTTGACCTTCCCCGCGGTCCTCTTGGGCGTGGGCGCATCATGGTTCGCGCCCGGGTGGCCCCACTGGGCAGCGACCACGTGCTGCTGCTGGTTGACGATCGCACTGAGGCTCGACGGGTCGAGGATGTTCGGCGCGACTTCGTCGTCAACGTCAGTCATGAGCTCAAGACACCGGTCGGCGGGCTGGCCCTGCTCGCCGAGGCCGTCCTTGAGGCCAACGACGATCCCGAGGCGGTGGCACGCTTCGCCCACCGGATGCAGGTAGAGAGCACCCGGCTCACTCGTCTGGTCCAGGAGATTGTCGACCTCTCCCGCCTAGAGTTCGCAGGCACTCTGCACGACCCCGAACTGGTGGATGTCGGCGCCGCAGCAGCCGAGGCCATCGAGCAGTCGAGGCTGGTTGCCGGTTCCCGTGGCGCCGAGATCGTGTCTTCGTTGGCGCGGGGCGCACAGGTCTTCGGCGATGCTGACCTGCTCACGACCGCCGTCCGCAACCTGGTCGGTAACGCCATCAACTACTCCGCTCCCGGCGCGAGGGTGGCGGTCAGTGTGCGTTCCTCGGATCAGCTTGTCGAGGTTGCGGTCGCAGACCAGGGTCAGGGTATCCCCGAGAGTGAGCAGGCGCGGATCTTCGAGCGGTTCTACCGCGTCGACGCCGCCCGCTCCAGAGCTACTGGTGGCACCGGTCTGGGACTGGCCATCGTCAAGCACATCTGTGCCAACCATGGAGGAGATGTCACAGTCTGGAGCGAGCCGGGCCACGGCTCGACCTTCACCATCCGCCTTCCGGCGGCGCCCAAGGGTCGCCCGAGTGCCGACGGGCCGCGCGCCATACCTGCACCTGCTGGTTCCCCGGAGTATCCGGGTCCTGGACATCGAACACGAGAGGTCACTTCATGACACGCATCTTGGTGGTCGAGGACGAGGAATCGTTCTCCGACCCTTTGTCCTACCTGCTGCGTAAGGAGGGATATGAGGTGTCGGTGGCCGAGACAGGGCCGATGGCCCTTGAGGACTTCGACCGCGCAGGAGCGGACCTGGTGCTGCTCGACCTGATGCTCCCGGGGCTGTCAGGGGTCGACGTATGTCGGGCACTGCGGCACCGCTCGTCCGTGCCGGTCATCATGCTGACGGCCAAGGACAGCGAGATCGACAAGGTCGTCGGGCTCGAGATCGGTGCGGACGACTACGTCACCAAGCCGTACTCAAGCCGCGAGCTGTTGGCCCGGATCAAGGCGGTTCTGCGTCGCGGTCAGGAGCCGGAGGAGCTCATGCCGGCCACCTTGGAGTCGGGTCCGGTGCGGATGGACGTCGAACGCCATGTCGTCACGGTGAACGGGACACACACGCCGTTGCCGCTTAAGGAGTTCGAGCTGCTCGAAATGCTGTTGCGCAACTCCGGCAGGGTGCTGACCCGGGCACAGCTGATCGATCGGGTTTGGGGAAGCGACTACGTCGGCGATACCAAGACCTTGGACGTCCATGTCAAACGACTGCGCTCCAAGGTCGAGCCCGACCCTGCCAACCCGCAGTTCATCGTCACTGTTCGTGGTCTGGGATATAAGTTCGAGACCCCTTGAGCCTGGCCCGGTGCACGTGAAATGGCATTCTGTCAAGACCCGGTGCATGGCGAATATCGGCGATATCATGGCTCTGACCTGCACAAACGCGGGATCGCCTACGCCGCTGTGTCCTCGTGCCGTGGTACCCTTAAGGTCGCGAAAGGGGTACATAGCAGATGGCCTTCAAAGTCGGTGAAACGGTCGTGTATCCGCACCATGGTGCGGCATTGATCGAAAAAATGAAAACTCGCACCATCAAGGGCGAAGAAAAGATCTATCTTGTACTGAAGGTCGCCCAAGGCGATCTGACTATCGAGGTCCCCGCCGAGAACTGTGACCTCGTGGGTGTGCGCGACGTCGTAGGCCAAGAGGGTCTGGAGCGTGTCTTCGAGGTCTTGCGTGCGGCGCACACCGAGGAGCCGACGAACTGGTCGCGGCGCTACAAGGCCAACCTCGAGAAGTTGGCCTCTGGCGATGTCATCAAGGTCGCCGAAGTTGTCCGTGACCTGTGGCGTCGTGACAAGGACCGTGGCCTCTCCGCCGGAGAGAAGCGCATGCTGGCCAAGGCCCGTCAGATCTTGGTCTCCGAACTCGCGCTCGCAGAGAAGACGAACGAGGACAAGGCTGAGGCCATCCTCGACGAGGTTCTCGCTTCCTGATCGAGTGCCCCCTCAACGAGCACTATCTCAGCAAGAGTTGGCTGAACAAGTACCCGAATCGAGGGTGACGAACTCCCCGAGCGTCGCTGTCATCGTGGTGGCCGCTGGTAGCGGTGTCCGTCTGAATGCGGGGATGCCCAAAGCGTTCGCCTCGTTGTGCGGTGAGTCATTACTGGCTCACGCACTGCGGGGCGTCTTTGGCTGTCCCGAGGTGGGGCACGTGATTATCGTGGCGCCGCCCTCGGGCGTTGACCAGTGTCGTGACCTGGCAGGTCAGGACCATCGGGTGGATATCGTGGCCGGAGGGATGGATCGTTCGGCTTCGGTTCAGGCGGGGCTGGCGGCCCTGCGCTCGCTTGACAGCATCGTGCTGGTTCACGACGTCGCCCGTTGTCTTGCGCCTCCTGAGCTGTTCGCCAGGGTCATCAGCGTTGTGCGCGGCGGCCAGCCTGCCGTGGTTCCAGGACTCCCGGTGACCGACACCGTCAAGATGGTCGACGCCCAAGGCCGCGTTCTGCAGACTCCCGATCGTGAGTCCCTGCGCGCCATACAGACCCCTCAGGGGTTTCGCCGTGAGGTGCTCGAACGCGCCTATGCCAGCGGCGCGTCGGCCACCGATGATGCAGGGCTCGTGGAGCGCAACGGTGGGCACGTGCGCGTGGTCGAAGGCGATCATCGGGCGCTGAAGATAACCTCCCCTCTCGACCTCGCCGTTGCGACGGCTCTACTTCAGGATGGCTGGCATGGCAGATAGCCCGCAGTTCTCCCCTCCTCCTGCGAGCGGCTTATTGCCTCTGCCACGCATAGGAATCGGTGTGGACGTGCACCCGTTCGCCGATGACGACCGAAGCTTGTCGCTGGCCGGGCTGACCTGGCCCGGAGAGCCCGGACTGGCCGGCCACTCCGATGCCGATGTTGCTGCTCATGCTGCCTGTGATGCGCTCTTCTCCGCAGCCGGGATGGGAGATCTGGGCACCCACTTCGGCACTGACCGCCCCGAACTGGCAGGCGCTGCCGGCGCCACCCTGCTGGCGAAGGCTGCGCAAGTGGTGACTGAGGCTGGTTACCTCATCGGCAACATCGCTATCCAGATAGTCGGCAACAGGCCGAAACTCGGCCCCCGTCGCGAGGAGGCTCAGGCAGTGCTGAGCGCCGTTGTGGGGGCACCGGTTTCCCTTTCTGCCACCACAACCGATGGGCTCGGGATGACTGGACGTGGCGAGGGCATCGCCGCGATCGCCACGGCGATCGTGTTTCCGTACTCCTGGCCAACGCTATGACCGAATCGTGGCAGGATCTTGCCTCGGCTCGGTTGGCTGGCGCGCGCTCGGCCGGCTCGCCGGTAACCTTGGCTCGTGAGCATTCGCCTGTATGACACCGCCACACAACAGCTGCGCGACTTCGTCCCAGTCACCGAGGGCAAAGCCGGCATCTATGTTTGTGGACTCACGACTCAGGGGGCGCCGCACATCGGGCATGTCCGGTTCGCCGTTGCGTTCGACATCTTGCGCCGCTGGCTGACCCGCGGGCACGGCTTTGACGTCACCCTGATCCGCAACGTCACCGATATCGACGACAAAATCCTGGCCAAGTCCGCCGAAGCGGGTATCCCGTGGTGGGCCTGGAGCTATGCGAACGAACGCGCCACCAATGATGCGCTCGACCTGCTCGGAGTGCTGCAACCGACATACGAGCCGCGAGCGACCGGGCATATCACCGAGATGCAGGAGATCATGCAGACTCTTATAGACAAGGGTCATGCGTACGCCGCACAGGATGGCAGCGGCGACGTCTACTTTGACGTGCGCAGCTATCCGGCCTATGGCGAGCTGACCCATCAGCGGATCGACGACATGGAGGCCGCTGCAGACGCAGACCCGCGCGGCAAGCGCGATCCGCGCGACTTCGCGTTGTGGAAGGGCCGCAAGGTGGGCGAGCCTGAGACTGCCAGTTGGCCCACGGCATTTGGCCAGGGTCGTCCGGGCTGGCACCTGGAGTGCTCGGCGATGGCGCGCAAGTACCTGGGTGACACCTTTGACATTCACGGCGGTGGTGTGGACCTGCGCTTCCCGCACCATGAGAACGAGCAGGCACAGTCGCGTGCGGCAGGGCTTGGCTTCGCCAACTACTGGTTGCACAACGCGTGGGTGACCATGAGTGGCGAGAAGATGGGCAAGTCGCTGGGCAACGCGCTTCTTGTCAGCGAGATCACCAAGGCGGCGCGCCCCCTGGCGGTCCGTTACTACCTGGGTGCGGCTCACTACCGCTCCACCATCGAATACCACGAGGGGTCACTTCGGGAGGCCGAGGCTGCGGTGGATCGCATCGAGGGCTTCTTGCGTCGAGCCCTGGGCCGCGGCGCTTCCGAGGAGGGCACCGAGCTGCCGCTGGGGTTCGTCGCGGCTATGGATGACGATCTCAATGTTTCAGGTGCATTGGCGGCTGTCCACGAGAACGTGCGAGCCGGCAACACCGCCCTCGACGAAGGCGACGAGGACGAGGCCAAGCGGCTTGGTCTGCAGGTTGTCTCGATGACCGAGGTCTTGGGCATCAATCCGCTCGACCCACACTGGAACTCAGCTTCCGGCGAGGACGCTGACGATGCCATGACGGCGCTGGACGCACTCGTGCGCGACGCCATCGAGGCCCGTGAGGCCGCCCGCGCGGCACGCGACTTCAGGGTGGCCGACCAGATTCGCGATCAGCTAACCACGGCGGGCATCGCTGTTGAGGACACCTCCTCGGGCGCGCGCTGGTCGCTGGCCCGCCGTAACGACGCCTGAAAAGGGACCGAACATGCCAGGAAATTCACAGCGCCGAGGCGCCATCCGTGGATCCAAAAAGGGTCCGAGCGGCGGTAGCGGCGGCCAGCGACGTAAGGGCCTGGAAGCCCGTGGCGCAACCCCCAAGGCCATCGAGCGCACCAAGCACCCCGCGCACAAGAACGCGGCTCGCGCGGCGAAGCCTTCGGCTGCTCGTGGCGCCCGTAGCGCGGGCCCCTCTCGCAGTGGTGGTGCGCCCCGCCGGACCAAGGGGTCCAGCGAGATCGTTTATGGGCGCAACTCTGTACTTGAGGCGCTGCGGGCGGACATCCCGGTGACCACGATGTACATCGCCGGCCGCCTCGACTCAGATGACAGGGTGCGTGAGGCCCT
>Ga0182021_10004652_pt1 | contig 16175 bp, 6 predicted proteins | sample 612E3MmetaG_FD_120493 | JGI IMG/M metagenome (GOLD analysis project Ga0182021, IMG submission 120493) | Permafrost microbial communities from Stordalen Mire, Sweden - 612E3M metaG (Illumina Assembly) | ecosystem: Environmental > Terrestrial > Soil > Wetlands > Permafrost | place: Sweden... | reverse complement strand
TGTGCTCGTTAGAACACGAAGTCAAGATCACGGAACTATGATGGATCAACTCAACGACACGACGCCGGTGCCGCCACCCGCGCCGGCCATTGCCCACGTGGTTGATTTTTATCGACGCTATCCGGGTGAGACGGTGACGTTGTTCACGCGTGTCGACGTGCAGGCTGCGTCGGCCGGCTTTACCTTGCGGATTGCGATCCCCGACGGCCTCATACCGGGTGCGACGCTGGCTTCGCCCACGCATGATGGCAGCCTGCCGCAGCTGGTGTTTGTGGAAGACGCGCGCTATCTGATCTGGAAACTCAACCAAGACGTGCGGCCCGGCGAGCGCTATGAGTATCAACTCGAAGCGACGATCGCGCCGACGGAACACGATCGATCGTTGAGCAGTCGCGCCGTGGTCGCCGCTACTACCCGATCGGATGGTGATAGGCCCCCGGCTTTTGAAGCGGACACCGTGACGATCGCCGTCTCGGCCAAGGGCTGTTATCTCAAATACTTGCCCGCGTTGTACACCGAACAAGACGATCTTATGGGGCGGTTCTTGATGCTCTTTGAAAGCTTCTGGGAGCCGATCGAGGACCGCATCGACAACATTCATTACTATTTCGATCCGCGCCTGGCGCCGAACGACCTGCTGCCCTGGGTGGCGACGTGGGTCGATCTGGTGCTGGACGAGCAGTGGCCTGAGGAGAAACGGCGGCGGCTGCTCAGCGCGATGGTGCCGCTGTATCGACAGCGCGGCACACGCCACGGCTTGCAAAAATATTTGGAAATCTATACCGGCCAGCTGGCCCACATCGCCGAGCATCGCGCGCACAATTTTATGCTGGGCAAAATTACGCGGTTGGGTCCCAGTGCCGCTTTGGGCAAGCACAATGTGTCGTACACTTTCGACGTGATTTTGAAACTACCGCCCGCTGAAAATGAAGACAAACGCAAGGAGCGGCGGCGCAAGATCGAAGCGATCATTGAATCGGAAAAACCGGCGCATACCGCTTATACGTTGATCATTGAAGAAACTCCTTAAAGGCATGGCATGTCGATCGTCAATCCCACCAGTATCAATAGCTACGACGAAGTGCCCTATCCGAGCACTTCGCACGTCTTCACTCACCCCGATAATCTGGCGACGGCGGCGACGTTGCTGGGCTTGAATCCCGCGCCGGTGACGCGCTGCCGCGTTTTGGAGCTAGGTTGCGCGGGTGGCGGCAACCTCATCCCGCTGGCGTTGGAACTGCCCGACAGTACCTTGGTGGGCATCGATGCGTCGGCGGTTCAGATCGGCGATGGGGAAGCGGCCATTGCGGCGGTGGGCTGCCGGAACATCACGCTCAAGCAGCTGGATATCTTGGATGTCACGCCCGAGTTAGGACAGTTCGACTACATCCTGGTGCACGGCATCTTTTCGTGGGTGCCTGTTCCGGTGCGCGATAAGATTCTGCAAATCTGCCAACAGAATCTAGCGCCCAACGGCATCGCCTATATCAGCTATAACACTTATCCCGGCTGGCATATGCTGGGCAATATTCGCGGGATGATGTTGTATCACACACGCAAGGTGGCCGAGCCGCGCATGCGGATCGCGCAGGCGCGTGAACTGCTCGGTTTCATGACGAACTCCCTCGTGACCGCCAGCGAACTGAGCAACAGCCGGCTGATCAAAGCCTATGCGGGGTTCCTGCAAAGCGAGGCCGAGCACATCGGCTCCAGCACCGATTCGTATGTCTATCATGAAGAACTTGAAGACGTCAACGATCCGATCTACTTCCACGAGTTTGCGGCTTGGGCGGCGCGCCACAACTTGCAGTACCTGTGCGAAGCCAACTTCAGCGACGTCTTCCTCAACGATTTTCCACCCCAGACCAGCAAGGATCTGCTTAAACTATCCCATGACTTGATCGAGCTGGAGCAGTACATGGATTTCCTGCGGAATCGCACTTTCCGCAAAACGTTGTTGGTGCATCAAGCTGTGCCGATTTCGCGCCAGCTGCGGCCCGATCGGATCCAGCAGCTCTACGTGGCTGCCAATGCCCGATCGGCTTCACCCAACCCTGACGTTCGATCGATCTCGGTAGAAGAGTTTGGCAATCCAGAAGGCTTGAAATTTGCCACCGATCATCCAGTGACGAAAGCGGCCCTGTTGTATCTAGCGGAGATTTGGCCGCAGGCCGTTCCGTTTGCAGAGCTGCTTGAGCAGACGTATGCGCGTTTAAGCCAAACCGCGCCGGAGCCGACAGCTCGCGCGCAAGATACGCAAGTGCTCAGCGCCAACTTGCTCAAGGGCTATGCCTACAGCGGCCGTTTGATCGAGCTGCACACCTGCGCGCCGCGCTTTGCGTCTCAGGTCAGCGAGCGTCCCACGGCCAGCCCTTGGGCGCGTTATCAAATTCAGAGCGGCCCGGAAGTAACTACTCTATGCCACACGCGGGCCGAACTGAAAGGCATTGCGCAGTATGTGTTGTCGCATCTGGATGGCACACACGATCGGGCGGACTTGCTCGCCGGGCTTGAAAAATCGGTGGCAGCGGGTACCCTGATCTTGCAAGCAGTCGATGGCGAGAAAGCGGCGGCCAAGCAGGCCGCGGATCCAGCTGCGCCGGATGGCGAACAAGTGCGACATATTCTGGCTGAAGAGTTGGAAGAAGCCTTACAGGGCCTGGCGCGGGCCGCGTTGTTGATGGCTTGAATCGTCCAACCATAGTCTTGTAGTAACGATTTGAAATCGTTACTACGCACGACGAGGATAAATGACCGTGAGCCAACAAGATCTTTTCAAGCAATATCCATTTCGGCGGATCAAGCCGTATGATGGGATGGTGGTGACGGCGGATGTCTGGGAAGAAGCCCATGATTATCACCGGCAGCAGCAGCGCTATCACAACCTGCTCAATCATGAACCAGGCATCTTGACCGGCCTGGAAGTGATGGCGAGCGATCCGCCGGACAGTTCGGTTTATATTCAACCCGGCATTGCCGTGGACGCGGCCGGGCAAGTCATCGTTTTGCCTGAGTCGTTGTCATTCGATCTGGGCGCCGCACAAGGCCCGCTTTATCTGGTACTCTCCTACGATGAAAGCCAGCCCAAAGCCGAGGATAGCGCCACGTCCGCGGAGGATGCTACCGACGTTAAGCTCTTGGTGCGCGCGCAGTATGGTCTTGAAGCCGTAGGTACGCCGCCCGATCTCGCTGCGCCCTACGTCGAGTTGGCGCGCGTTTATCGACAGGGCGCGAACTCGACGATCACCAATGCCGACAACGTGGTGCAGCCTGGGCTCAACCAGATCGATCTGCGTTTTCGACGTCAGACTGGCACCTCGGCCCGAACCGCCGTTAAAGTCGCCGTGTGCTATGTGGGCAAGGCCACCGATAAAGCCGCGAAGCGGCATGGCCATGGCGCTAACGTGTTAGCCCGGGTGCTTCGTCACGGTGATCAACCGGTATGGGTGGACGATGCCGTTGCCTTAGTTGCTGGCGCCGATTTGAGTAACTACGCCTTGGTGTACCTTGTCGCTCAGGGCGACTTTCAACTGACAGCTGATGAGATGAACGTCTTGTATGTTTATCTGCGCAGCGGTGGTACACTGTTGCTTGAGTCTTGCCACAAGGCCACTGCGGCAGGCAAAGCCGATCCGGTTTTTCTCGATATGCTGTCTTCATTCGGCACCACATTAACTGACTTGCCGGCCGATCATGTCTTGCTGAACGAGCCGAATTTCTTTGCCGTGCCGCCGGTCGGATTTGAGACAGAAGGCACGCCCAGCCTCAAGGTGGGCGAGGGCGTGATCCTGTCGGCGTGTGATTATGGCTGTCTCTGGCAAGGCGAGCGCCGCGGCCAGGCTGCTTCACGTGAGGAAATCCGGGCGGCGCACGAATGGGGCAGCAACATCATCGCGTATGCGGCAGCGCGCCGCGCACAAACCAACCGCTCCCAGTAGGCGGTGGGCAGCTAGAAATGGAGTGATCGGCCAATGGCGCAACGAGGCATGGTCGAGGTCATCGATAAGGGCGGATGGCGCAGAAGTTTTCCGCTAAACAAAAACATCATTCACATCGGCAGCGATGCGCGCAATGACATCGTCATTGAAACGTGGCACGGCACTGGTCTGGCCGCGCGTCATTTGCAGATGGTGCCTTCGCCGACCAGCAGCTTAGGCTATCGCCTGGTCAATATGGGCGCGATCGAGGTGTTATTGGGATCGAATGGTGAACGATCGCTGCCGCCACGGGCGGCCATCGATCTAGCCGATGGCGACATCGTGCGCCTGGGCGAGTTGACGTTTATCTTTCACAATGGGGGTGCGGGTGCGCCGAGCATAGCGAGCGCAGCGAATGCCGCAGCGAGTGTGGTCGCCCCGACAGGCGCACAGCCCGCCGCCAATCGTGCTACTCCGGTGGCGGTGGCCGCGCTGGGCGTGACGACGGCCGCCGTGGCTGCGGCTCGCAAAGGCAACCCGATCGGGTTGAACCTCACTCTAGCGCAAGCTCTATTAACGCCCGGGCAGCCCATCGATGGGGCAATCACGATCAAGAATCAAGGTGATAAGACCGGTGTGCAGTTCAAGATTGAAGTAGAAGGTTTTGATTCTGATTCATATGAATTAGGCCCTGCGCCGATTCTATTTCCCGATGTGGAAAAGCAAGTACTGTTCCGGCTGCGGCATCCGCAAAAGCCTAATCCGTCCGCGGGTGATCGCCGCTTGACGATTCGTGTCACTGCGCCGAACGCGTATCCGGGTGAAGTCGCCACGGTATCGCAAGTGATTCAAGTCGCGGCGTACATCAAGCACAGCTTAGCGTTGGAGTTTACCTAGCGAGCGCGAAGTCGGCATCTCATCCGTCGCGTGAGCGGCCGCCGGGCGCTCACCGGTTTCTGGAACGGCAACTATGAAACGTATTCTCCTTTCAGTGTTGTTCGTAGTGATGATTAGCAACGGGCTCACGGCCAACGCATTCGCTTCGCTCGCCTCGTCGGGCACGGTGTCGGTGTTGTTTCCCAGCTTGACCGACGGGCAAATGGTCGGCGGCGTGGTCGCGCTGAAAGTGATTGTGGCTGCGCCGGAACCGGTGACGTCGGTTGAGTATTTCATGGATAATGGCTTGTTGGGCAGGGTGGTGCTGGCGCCGTACACTTTCGATTGGGACACGGCGCAATTCGCGCCGGGGCCGCATACGTTAGCGGTGCATGCCACCGATCGGGCGGGCAACACCGGACAGGCCGAGGTGCGCTTGAACGTGGTGCCTCCGCTCGATCTGGTCGTTTCAGCCCCCAGCGACACCGTCTTGATCGGCGAGAAGATCAAACTCAACGTGAACATCACGGCGCTCAATCCGGTGGCGCAGATCGATCTCATCGTGGACAACCACGTGGTCAGCAGCGATCAGACGCCGCCGTTCAATCTGACGCTGGATACCCGCGACGTATCGCCTGGGCAACATATCGTCACGGTACGTGCGATAGATGACAAGGGACAACTCGCCCGGGCCAGCTTGCCCTTGAACTTTGATGTGCAGGATGCCGACTACACCTGGCTGCGCGTGCTGCTGATTGTCGGTTTGATTATCACCGTGATTGCGGCCGGCTTTGCCGTCGGGCGGACGATTCAAGTGCTGCGCCGATCGTATCAGCGCACGTGCCGCGTGGAACTGCGTAACTTGGGTAACGTGCCCACGCGGTATGAGCTGCTGGCCGATGATCCGGCGGGCGTCTTGAAGTTCCGCTTGCTGATGAATGGGGTGGCGATGCCCCAGGAGTCCCTGGAGAAGCCCGTGGTCCGATCGAGCGAAGCAGCTCTGCAGAAGCCGAGGCGAGCGGAGCGAATGCCCGCCGCACAGCCCGATCAGCCCAAGCAGCCCAATCAAATGCGTGAAAAAGGGCGTGTCCTGGTTGACCTGGCGTACACGCTGGGTACCATCATCCCCGGATCGATCGGGCAGCGTTTCACACAGTACGGTGCGGCAGCACGTAACGTCGACTATACCGCGCAGCGGGTGGAATATGCCGGACAACAGGCGCAGAGTCTGGGGGGCGCTTCGCGTCCAGCCTCAGTCACAGACACCGCGGCCGCCAGCACGGTCGCTGTCGGTGCAAACTATAGTGCACCAACACCGCCGCCGATGCCCGCTCTGGACATTACACCGGGCGCATGGTATACACCTTATTTGCAACCAGGGGATGTGGTGGCGCTCAGTTTAGTGATCAATCCCGGGCATCCCGATCAGACTCAACACTACACCTTTCGGGTCAGCTCACGCGCGATTGAGCCGGCGCAAGACACGCCGTTGATCGAAACCGGGCAACTGCAAGTCGCCGGTGTACCGCTGATCAAGTATTATCTGCCGTTTTTCATCGTGGCCGGAGTGATGATTGGTGTGCTGGTCGTGATCACGCTGCTGCTGGCGAATACGGGCGCGTTAGGATAGGGTTGTCAGTGATGGATGTGTGGCACTAGAGCGGTTTCCAGGTTGATTGACGACCTTGTTTGGACTCGAGGCTTCAGCCGGTTGGCTGGTGCACGGCGGATCCGGCTAAAGCCTCGAATCCAATGTCGTAAACTAAACTGGAATTCGCCCTAACGGGATACGTCTTTTTAGAGCGAGATGATGGCGCTGGCGCGAAGTCGGCGCTCCAATTTCAGCTGTAGGGAACAAGCCATGGCCGCGTTTGATCAACTCGAAATCGTCAATCCAGATGGCAGCCTGTCATTCCATGATCTTGATCCGGCAAAGGGCACGACCAACATTGGGAGTGATCCGGAAAATGATATTGTCATCGAGAGCCCGCAGGTAGCGCCCTTCCTGGCGATGATCGATCAGCGTGACAAGCCCTTCCAGATTATGATCCTGGATCAAGACGGGCACGTGTCATTGGACGGGCAGCCGTTAAAACCTAATCAAGGGTATGACCTGCACGGCTGGAGCACCGCAGAGATCAACGGGTATTCGTTGGTGCTCATGGAAAACGGCCAACCAGACCAGTCTCCGGATGAAGCACGGCGTGCGGCGACGGCGGGCGTGCTCGGCTTGGCCGTGGCGGGAGTCGCGGCAGCGGTGCGACCGATTGCCCCGGGTGCGGCTGCGGCGCTGTCGGCGCTGCGCATTCCATTGCCTCCTGCCGATCACATCGATGAGGTGCTGATCGCGGAATTGCTCCAGCGCGATGCGACCATTGAATGCGAGCAAAGCGCGACTTATCCGCTGAACCTCATCAACGGCGGCGATATTGTGGCGACGTTTGACATCGCCGTCGAGGGGCTCGATCCGGAGTGGGTGATTATCGAGCCGCCCAGCATCAATTTGAATGAGGGCGAGCATGCGTCGGTCACCATCGCGATCACGCCGCCGCGGGTGCCGGCCAGCCGCGCGGGCGCGCATCATTTCGCTGTGGTCGTCACTTCGCCCAATCACGCCGGGCGCACCACGCGTCTGGGCGCTACGATCAACCTCAATCCTTTTTTTGATTCGGCGGTGAGCGATCTGTCGCCGCGCCAAAATTCTACCGGGTTCAGCAAGAAGAAACGCACCGCCGTCACCCACCTGACATTGACCAACAAAGGCAATTCAGAAGCGATATTTCGAGTCGATGGCGAGGACGATCAGCACGGTTGCGCTTTTGAATATCAACAGCCGGAACAAGGTGCGGGGCGTTCGGCGCGGCAGACGGAAGTGCGTTTGTCACCGGAAACATCCACCACGTTAGCGATCTATGTCACACCCATCAAGCGCCGCGTGCTGGGTTTCCGCAAGCATAGCTATTCTTTAACAGTCACCAGCATGCCGCTCAGCGGGCAGCAGACACCCCGATCGGTTCTAGGGCAGCTGCAGGCCGCGCCCCTCATCGGCCCGTGGATCCTGCTGCTCATGTTAGCGTGTCTCACCCTCTTAGTTGTCTGGATTTTCCATCCCTATATCAATGCTTTTGCGCCGAACAGTCCCACAGATATTCTGGGCGGCCAGAGTGTAACGCTGGGCTGGGATACTTCACCGTTTGTTCATTTGAAGCTCTTCCAGGAAACCGCCACAACCGATGGCGCTACCACGCTGCAAGAAGTGGAGTCAGTCGCTGCGCCGAATGGAACCAAGACGCTGACGCCCTTACAATCGATTCGTTATCGCTTGCTGGCGGGGAATTTTCTTTCGGACTTGCTGCCATTTCTGGGGGTACAAAGCGAGTGGATACCAGTAAAAGTAAAGCCTGTACCGCCTAACATTGAAGCGTTTGACACATTGCCGGTGTCACGCACGGTCATCGTGCTCGGCGAGTCGACCAACTTGATGTGGCGTGTCCTGGGCGCGGAAAAAGTGACGCTGATAGGCAGTGACGGCTTAATGCAGTCGTTAACGCCGACCGACACCGGTTCGCTGCCGGTGTCGCCGCTGGGCCGTACAAGTTATACGCTGGGTGCCGTCAATCGCTATGGCACGGCCGAGCCCAGGCAGATTGTCATTGCTGTGGTCACACCCACGCCGACGCCCGTTCCTAAACCCTCGATCGTGCAATTCGACGTTCAACCGCGCGTTATCACCGAGGGACAGAGCGTCAACATCAGTTGGGAAGTGCTGGGGGCAGAGACGGTCAAGATCATCGGTATTCCCGGCGCTGATAAATATCCACCTAAAGGCAACCTCACGCAAGCACCGTCGCCGCCTGGCGTGGACTACCAGCTCATCGCCTCGAATGGGCCACAAGGTTCTGAGGCGACGGCGAGTGTTGGCCCCTTCCATGTCACGGTGAACAAGGCTCCGCCGCCACCACAGCCGCCGACCATCCCGGTGTTTGAGGTGCTTCCAACGGAAGTGGTGCGCGGCACAGTGGATGCGCAGAATGTGAACTTGCAGTGGCAAATCTCAGGGTCAACCACCGACGTGACCCTGTCAGGAGGAGCGGACATTAACCTCAAGGGGTTGCCGGCACAAGGTGAATTGACTGTAGCAGTCGATAAGACGACGATCTTCATCCTGACGGCCGTTAACGGTCCCGTCAATGCGGTGTCGACTGCGACCGTGAAAGTGGACGAACCTATACCCGCGCCGACGATTGATTCGTTCCTGGTCGCGCCGAGTGCGATTGATCAGGGTGGTTCGGCCATCTTGTCGTGGACGGTGTCGGGCGCCTTCAGCGATATTACGATCACCAGCCCGGATATTCCCTTTGTACCCAAAAGCGGATTACCTGCGGTGGGTAGTCTCCCGACTATCCCCCTGAATACCGGCACGTTCATCATCACCGTTAGCTACAAAGATAACGCTCAGAAGGTGCAAAGGGTAAAAAGGAACACATCCATCACGGTGAACCCGCTTCCGTTACCACTCATTAGCTCTTTTAAGGCCAAATGTGACATCAATCCAACCGATCCAACCTCGTGCGGTTTGAAAGAGCTGCCGACCCCGGTGACCAACACCATCAAATATCAAATCTGGGCGGGTCAAGTCGCAGACTTAACTTGGTTGACACACAACGCCGTTCCACAGATCATGCTGACGTTGTCCATCAACAATACCAAAAAGTCCGAGATTCCTTATCAAAATAACGACGGTAACGAAAGTCCCACGCCAGCTTATCCGACTCAAGCCTTGGCGGACGCCCGTGTGGACTATCTCTTGACGGCGAGCAATGCGGTTGGTGCTGTGACGAGCTATCGAATGATTTTTGAACCTAAAGTACAACCGGCACCACCGCCCTATGGCATCAATGGGTCTGCTGAGGGTGTAGTTGGTGGCAGTGCGGTAACGGTTACGCTAACGTGGAATTACTTGCAATCAGACTTGAGCAAAGTCACCGATTTCCTCATCAAACGCTATAGTAATGGCGGCGCGACTCAGGTTCAGATCAAAGTGCTTCCATCTGCATGCACCCAGTCCCCCCCCGACGCGGTTACGTGTACCTATGTGGACAAATTGTCTGCTCCAAACACGTGTGGCCAGGAATATGCGGTAGTCGCCGAGTATCAAGATATCGGTGGCATAGGTCAGTCCGACTCAAGTAACTCGTGGTCGATTGGGCCATGCGGACCATGATCAGTGTGTATGGGTTTGGGGGAGTGATAGAGTCTCTATACAGCCCCGACTCTCCGGGCTATTTCCAAGATCGAGGCTAGATATGGTTTCACCGGCATTTCGCGCCATCACCAAGTTTATATTGGTCAATAGCGTGGCCTGTGTCTTTGGGGTATTGGTGCTGAGCATTCTGAGCACGGGTGCTGCGCCGGTTCAGGCCGCGCAGCTGCCTAAACCAACTGCTCCGCTAGCTCTGCCGCTTCTACCTCATAACCTTCAGCCCCCAACGAACTCACCTGTATTGAACTCTCTCGCGGCATTGGTGCCTGCTGCCCGCCTGGTCGGGCCGAGTAACCCTTACCATGATTACGACCGCCACGTCTCAACTTCTAATGTGGGTAACGGCAACCTCATTGCCGGCAACTCTATCTCGCTCATCAGTGGGACGCTCAGTCAAGATTGGGGTGATTTTGATCGGGACGGCTATCTTGATTTGGCGCTTGGTTCATCAAGTGGCATCAGCATCTACCATAACCTTTCTGGGCAGCTGAGCACTTCAGCGTGGTCGTTGCCAGGCGGCCCTGTCTATGGTGTTCGCTGGGCCGATCTGAACGGTGATGGTCGTTTAGAACTGGTAACGGTTGGCGTTACATCGACCACCGGGCCGGTGCGTAATCCAATCTATAGTTTTACCGGGAGTGGTTTTACCCAGACGGGAGTATTCACATCGGACTATCCGCTGGCGCGTGTAGTCGCGCTCAATAGTGCTGCGCCAGACTTGATCGCCAGCACATCGGCGATCAGTGTGGCGTGTCCTGTTCTGCGCTTCAGCAACAATGGTGACGGCCAATTCACGGCTCCCGCTACATGCGTAAGCACGTCAGCCACGGCCGCGATCGGGACAGCCGATGTCGATAAAGATGGTTACCCCGATCTCGTCATGGGCCGTTTTCCCAACAGCCTCGTGCTCTTGAAAAGCCAGACGGGTGTGCTGACCGATACGAATGGCGCCACCCCGTTTGATACTTCACCATTTTGGCCCTACGACTTTGCCTGGGGTGATTACGATGGCGATGGTTACCTCGATCTGGCGGCGGCTTTTCCTCTTCAACGACAAGTCCGGATCTATCACAATGAAGGGCCTGCCGCTAATCCACCATTCAAACTGGCTGGCTTGATAGCGACCCAGCGTTTTATGACACCGCTCGCCATCGATTGGGGTGATTTCAACGGTGATGGTCAGCTCGACTTAGCGGTGGCCGATGATCCCCCTAAAGTGTACTTTAATGTCAATCAGTCGATCGGGCCTGGCTCAGATAGTCTATCGATGAGTAATAGTCTGGCGCATAAGAACGTGTGGAGCACACGCGCTGTTGCTTTGGACAACAGTAACTTGAGTTTGTCGCTTAGCGCTCAACCAGGGCCTGGATTACTTTATCAAACGATGGCCGGACATCTTCAACCACAGATCACGCCAATTGCCGGTGCGATCGCCGCTAATGGCGCGGCCTGGGGGGACGCGAACGGCGATGGGCAAATGGACCTGCTGCTGGGAGCGGTTACCTCGACGGTGCCGAGCACAGTGTATTGGAATGCAGGTGGTGCTTTCTCCAATGCAAACTCCAACGCTTTTCCTTCCGATGGAGCGCAGAGCATCGCCATCGGGGATTTGGGCAAGCGCGATGGGCGATTGGAAGCGGTGGTGGGTACCAGCATCGGGAATATCAGGGTCTATACTTTGACGAACGGCGCACCTATTCAAGCGAGTGCTTGGGGAACGGGTGTGCCCATTAATGCTGTCGCGCTAGGCGATTTGAACAATGATGGCTGGCTCGATCTCCTGGCAGGTGGCGGCACCGCCGATGGCTCGATCCTGGTCTATGCCAACTCCAGAGGGCGTTTGAGCTCCGCACCTGTATTTTCGACGACCCTGCATGAATCTGGTCCGGTGCGTAGCGTGGCGTGGGCTGACTACGACTCAGATTTTTATATGGACTTTGCCGTCGCCACTGATCCAGGCTATGTCTATGTGTATCACAATAACCAAGACAAATCGTTCACTCGGGTCTTTACTCTCACTGAGAGCACTCACAATACTGTGGTGGCATGGGGCGATTTCAATGGCGATGGCACACCCGATCTTGCTGTCGGCACGGATGGACAAGGCGTGAAGTTGTATGAGAATCACGGCGGTCAGCTGTCCGCGCAATCGATTTGGACGTGGACTTCTCTTAGCCACACCACCAGTTTGGCTTGGGGAGACTGGAACAACGACAGCCAGCCCGATCTTGCTGTGGGTAACGATGACGGGCCGGTTCAGGTCTTTACGAATCTGGGCAGTAAGCCCGGCTCACCACAATTCGCGCTCATTTGGTCATCGCGCGAGGGCGGGGGTACGACGGGCGTGGCGTGGGGTGACGCCAATCATGATGGCTATCTCGATTTGGCCGTCAGCCGCCGGACAGGATTGAGCGGCGTGTATCGGAACACGTCAGTGTTGCCGTGGGGTTTGCCTAATCCCCCTTCGTATTTATCGATCGCGCGTCCTGGCAGAACCTGGGATGCCTATCTCTATTCATCGTCGGAATTGCTTCCAGGCTATTTCGATGCGCTGCCATTGATGGTGGCTCCCACGGTTACCGTGTATTACACGGCCTATAATGCGGCGGGGACGCCGATAACTAATCCGGTGTTTGAGTTTTCCCTCGATGGTGGATCACTCTGGTCTACAGCCAGCTATACTGTCAGCAGTCCGCCTCCACCGGCGATTACCCAGACCGCTCCGCTTGGGCGCGGTAGTGTGTTCATTTGGGACGCGCAAGCCGATCACGCGATCAGCGACAATGCTTTGTTCCGCGTCCGAGCTGTCGACCAAGCGTCGACTGGACCTGTTCAGCGTGCAGCAATCGCGGCGGTAAGTCCGCCGTTTCGTGTGCGAGGCCTGTCCTGTATATGGTCGGCTGGGCTGTCGATTGACTATACGCCAAAGACCAATAATCCCATTGCGCCCTTTACGACTGTGAGATTTATCGGCGTGCTCGCCGAATCCAGCGGCGATCTGATGACATACACGTGGGACTTTGGTGATGGCACCACAGGCAACGGAAAAGAAGTCACTCACTCCTTTGACCACGAAGCCTTTTTTACGGTCCGCTTGACCGCGACCAGTGCAACTTGTCCAACCCCGCAACCGCTGAAGGCTACCCAAATTATTCAAGTGGGAAATCCATTGCAGTATAGGCTTTATTTCCCGCTCGTTCAGCGTCAAAGCACCGCTTCTAATGTATTGGAAGCAAACCAGGTAGTGGCGCGTACAACGGCTCCGATCGGCATGCCGCCGTCGGTGGTTCAGCGCCGGGCCGTTCCGGCCGCGAGTAACTCAACTTGCCTAGCGATCCCCATCGCGTCTTTAACCAGCCCGACCGTTCCGTGGATTACAACGACCAAGGGGTATGTGGGCCAACCTGTGCTCAATAGTGATGGTACACGCCTCGCGTTCTGGTCCACTGCCGATCTCGTGGGCGCCAACCCGGACGGTAACATTGAGTTGTTCTACGGAAAAATCGATCGGGTTCACAGCTGTATCACCATTACTCAGATCACTAGTTCGGAGGGTGGCATTTTAGAAGGCTTCAACCTGGGGCCGTCCATTAACGCCGCGGGCGATCGGATCGCGTTTTTCTCCGATCGTGATTTGGTTCCCGGCGGAAATGCTGATCTCAATTTTGAAATCTTCCTGGCAAGTGACACCGGCACCGGCATCTCGCTCACGCAAATCACCTCCACCACCGATCGGGTGAACTCGGCCCCCGCGCTTGATGCTGACGGAACCCACATTGCTTTTGTATCCGATCAAAATCTGGGTGGCACGCCGGCCAACGCCGATGGCAATCAGGAAATCTTTGTCGCCACGGTCGATGCGGCGGGGCAGACGGTGCTATCCGATACGCAAGTCACCGATACCGGGATTGGCACGTTCAATGACGAACCAGCGATCAGCACCAGTGGTCAGCCGATCGCCTTTGTCCGAGGAGGCAATCTGCCGGCCAGCGGGATTCAAGAAATTTTTGTCACGACCATAGGGCAGAGCACGGCCACTCGCGTGACCACGTCTACCTTGGATGTGATTAACTACCATCCCACTATCGACAGTGGTGGGACTCGCATCGCTTATGCCTCCGCCACTATCAGCCAAGGTACGATCAATCTGGCGACCCTCTCCGGGACGAACATTGACATCAGGCCGCTGTCCGCGCTGACACTTGGCGATCAGCTCGCTCTTAATGCGAGCGATGGCTCTCGCATTGCCGCCATTTCTGACCATCAGCAGGTCAAGGTATTGAATCCTGGCACGAGTAGTGTGAAGCCGGTCTTTTCCTGTACCAGCGCCAATTGTGATTCTCCTGCCATTAGCAGCGATGGCATGCATGTCGCTTTCGTTTCAGGTTCCACGCTGTATGTGGCGTATTACGAGACCGCCAATCTGTCGATCACGCTGGATTCAGCCACCACACCAGCCGTGGCCGGAACTTCTGTGACGTATACGTTTTCAATTGTCAATCAGGGGCCGAGCCCGGCGGACAGCGTTGAAATCACAGGCAGTCTGCTATCCAGTCCCGGTGTGACGCTGACAGCGGCGTCGACAACTTATCCGAGTGGGGCCTGCAGTCTGCTGGCAGGGAATATGTCTTTGGATTGCCATTTTTCCAGCTTGCCAGGCGATTCTGTGACGCCCATCCTCATGCAGGCCGTTGCTGAAGTTGATCCTGGCAATTTAGGCCCATTCACGTTCGATACGAGAGTGAGTGCCTGGCAAAAAGGCTCAGGTACGGGCAACAATGTGCTTACCTTGTCACCGAATGTGGTTGCCGAGTCGAACTTGGCGGTGAAAAAGTTAGCTGTCGGGACGGTGACTGCGGGCGATCCGTTGACTTACACGATTCTGGTCACAAATACCGGTCCGTCACATGCGAGAGCTGTGACAGTAACGGATGAGCTGACGTCGAGTTTGTCGAATTTGTCGGTTTCGCCCATTTGCGGTTCGCTCTCGTCCCATCTATTGACTTGCCCATTAGGCGCTTTGTTAAAAGATGGAAGTACATCGATCGTCGTTACGGCGACGGTTGATCCATTCCTTCCTCACCAGACGCAGATTCTTAACACGGCCACTGTGACAGGCTCAGCAGCACCTACCACGGCTAGTGACACGGCTACAACGACGGTCCTCCAACCCGATTTGACGATCAGTAAAACGCATACCATCTTCAGGCAAGGAGGAACTGGAACCTATACCATTACAGTCAAAAACATTGGTCAAGGTTCAGTTCATCAATCCGTGACCGTTACAGACACCTTACCAGGTGGATGGTTGACAGCGACAGGGTTCATTGGGCCGGGTTGGACCTGTGATCTGCCAACGTTGGTCTGCATGCGGAATGACCGGCTGGATTCAGGTCAGTCTTATGACCCGATTACACTCACGGTGAATATAGCAGCCAATGCGCCGACGAGCCTCACTAATACAGCGGCAGTGGGGACTGCTATCGAATCCAATACAACCAACAATACGGTGAATGATCTGACGCCCATTGAGCAGGTGGCGGATTTGATCATTTCCAAGACGCATTCTGGTACCTTCAGGCAGGGAGGCACGGGCACGTATACAATCACCGTCAGCAACGTGGGGTCAGGGCCAACAGTTGGGACGGTGACGATGGTGGATACTTTGCCGGTAAGCTTAACGGCCACAGGGCTTACTGGCACTGGTTGGATTTGCCCGCCGGGGACGTTGACCTGCACACAGAATGATGTGTTAGGGGTAGGAGCGAGTTATCCTTCGATTGTGTTGACCGTCACGGTAGCGAACGATGCGCCTCCCAACGTAACTAACCGCGCAACGGTGTCGGGGGGCGGCGAACTCAACACAACCAACGACACGGCGAGTGATCCGACGCCCATTGAGCAGGTGGCGGACCTGACCATTTCCAAGTCGCATTCTGGTAACTTCACGCAAGGAGGCACGGGCACGTATACGATCATCGTCAGCAACACGGGGCCAGGGCCAACGGTTGGGATGGTGACGATGGTGGATACTTTGCCGGTAAGCTTAACGGCCACAGGGCTTACTGGCACTGATTGGAATTGTAATCTGGGGACGCTGACTTGCACCCGGAGTGATG
>Ga0182021_10004651_pt1 | contig 16176 bp, 12 predicted proteins | sample 612E3MmetaG_FD_120493 | JGI IMG/M metagenome (GOLD analysis project Ga0182021, IMG submission 120493) | Permafrost microbial communities from Stordalen Mire, Sweden - 612E3M metaG (Illumina Assembly) | ecosystem: Environmental > Terrestrial > Soil > Wetlands > Permafrost | place: Sweden... | reverse complement strand
TAATGGAAAGATATTTGCAACCAAAGTCACATGTGATTTAATTTCAATAATGCTTAGAGACAGCGCCAAGATCCAGGAAATGGATGCAAAATGGAAAAACAAAAAAGACAGGAGGGCAGGAAAAAATATTGCAGTCCCTCTTTATACCATGATTGATGCTGAAAACACCTTAAAGTATCTGGTGCCTTGCAGCTATGAAAATATGATTGAAATAAGCGGGGCAATCAAGGTTAATTTTGTTGATGCCGGCCATATTTTAGGCTCAGCATCAGCAGAGATATTTTTAACTGAAGGGATGACAAGCAAAAAAATTGTATTTTCTGGAGATATAGGAAATACAAATCAGCCCATAATAAGGGACCCTCAATATATCAGGAAGGCAGACTATGTGGTTATGGAATCAACATATGGAGACAGAATCCATGAAAAAAATGAGGATTATACCTTGGGCTTGGCAAAGATTATAGACGAAACACTGTCAAGAGGCGGAAATGTCGTTATTCCTTCTTTTGCTGTTGCCAGAACACAGGAGCTCTTATATTTTATTCGAGAGATTAAAGAAAAAAAACTGGTAGCAAGCGTTCCCAACTTCCCGGTTTATGTTGACAGTCCGCTGGCATCTGCAATAACAAAATTATATGACTCCGATCTAAACGGTTGTGCTGATGAGCAGGCAATAAGCATAATTAAAAAAGGCATAGATGTGCTGTCCTTTCCAAATTTAACTTTTACTGATTCAACTGAAGACTCAATGGCCATAAATTATGACACTGTTCCAAAGGTAATTATTTCATCAAGCGGCATGTGCGAGGCGGGTAGGATTAAACATCATTTAAAGCACAATCTGTGGAGAAAAGAATGTTCGATAGTCTTTGTCGGTTTTCAGGCTGCCGGAACCCTGGGAAGAATACTGCTTGACGGCGCAAAAAAGGTAAAGATTTTTGATGAAGAAATTGCTGTTTTGGCAACCATTTATAATTTCACAGGCCTGTCTGCACACGCAGACAGAGATGGGCTATTAAAATGGATAAATAGTTTTGACAAAAAACCGGATAAGGTTTTTGTTACTCATGGCGAGGTCTCCGTTTGCGAAGAATTTGTCAAGACACTAAATGAATTGGGTTTTTTAGCTGTAGCGCCATCCTATAAATCAAGTTATAACCTAAGTAACGGTGAAATGATTACTCCGGGGATTGAGTTAGAGAGAAAAGTGTCTCATGAAAAAAATGGTAATACTGTTTCCCTGGAATATGCAAACCTGCTTGATGCCAATGAGCTTTTATCACAGGTTGTCCACAAAAATGAGGGGGTTGCAAATAAAGATCTGGGCAAGTTTGCAGAGGAAGTCAAAAAATTGGCCAAAAACTGGGACAGGTAAGTCTGTGTTACCTAAATTGAAGAAGTTTTTCATAAAAGTTAATTAACTTATTGATTGTGTTTAGAAAAGAGAATCAAAAAGAATTAAAATTGTGTGTCATGAATAACAAATAAAAATATTAAAGCCTTATGTGGCCGTATTTTAGAAGGAAGGTAAAAATGGGATTTTATGATGTCGCAAAAAAAGATTCAATACCGGAAGGAAGCATGAAAGCCTTTAAGATTCAGGGAAAGGATATCCTGGTTGTAAATTATAATGGCAGCTATTATGCAATTGGCTCAAAATGCACCCATATGGGAGGAGATCTTTCAAAAGGTGTGCTGGAAGGAAATATTGTCAGGTGCCCGCGGCACGGTTCAAAATTTGATGTCACTACAGGGGGAAACACTTTGGGGCCAAAAATAGGTTTTTTAAAACTTAAAACGCCTGATGAGCCTGTTTATGAAGTAAAAATCGAGGGCGACAGCATAATGGTTGAAATTTGAAAGAAGCTGTAAAAAAGCTGCGGAATCAATTTTTACAGTGGACCTCACAATAAATATAGAATGACTCCATAAAATTTTGGAAATAAGAATTATAGAAGCCATAAGGATCAATAAAGCCGGCTAAGGGAAAAAGTAAAAACCAGTCTTTAAAATCTTTTTGATTTCAGAACACTAATTGCTTTTCCGCACATCCGGGTTATTGCATCCGGGGCAGTGGCAATTGCCGGGGTGTAGCTTAAATCAAGCATATATGCCTTATCTACCGTCATCTCATTTGTTATTGCCGCTGTAAAGACGTCTATTCTTTTTCCTACAGTATCTTTGCCAGCCATTTGGGCTCCCAATATCCTCCTTGTACCAATATCAACAATAAGTGCCATTATGATATTTTCAGTGCCGGGCAGGGATTTTGCATGGGAAGAAAAATTATCTGTTATTTTGAAGGCATTAAACCTGTAGTCAAGAGCCTGGGTAAGCCCCACGCCTGTACGGGCAATTTCCAAGCCGAATATTTTATCGACTTTGGTGGCCGATGAACCTTCAAAAATATCGCCAGCGCCTGCAGCATTTGCGCCGGCGACCCTTCCTGCTTTAATTGCATTTCCTGCGCTTGGAATATAGTCCCAGGAACCGGTAACAATATTTTTTACAAGACAGCAATCACCTGCGGAGAATATGTTTGCCTGGGAGGTTTGCTGTTTTTGGTTTACTTTTATGGCTTTATGTCCATTCAATTCTATAGAGCTTGATTCCAAGAAACCGGTATTTGGCGCAATCCCTACGGCAGCAATGACAATCTGAGCCTCAATTTCTATTTTTTCTCCATTAACAGATTTTGAGGAAACTGCAGATACTGAGAAGGCCTGGCCGGACTCACGGTTATAATTTATTGAATTTACCCGGTATGAAGTTAACAATTGAATTCCTGAATTCTTGATTTTTTCTTCTAAAACCGATGTTATTTCTTCTTCGTAGCTTTCAAAAACTCGGTTTTTTGTTTCCACAATCGTAACTTTAAGTCCACTGATTGCCAGAGCTTCCGCCATAAGGAGACCCACGGAACCGCTGCCTATTATAACCGCCTGTTTTGGATTTTGAGTTTCGATGTATTTTTTTAAGACAACTGCATCTTTTACATCCCGGAAACAAAAGACACCCTTTGCGTTAATACCGGGTATATCCGGTTTGACTGGAGATGCTCCGCTGCAAATGACAAGCCGGTCATAGGCAAAACTTATACTGTTAAAATTTTTGTTGTTGGGGATTATATTGATGCCGTCCGGAAATGTATTTTCATTTCTGCCTGTCTGGCCCCAGGTTAAAAAACTTCCTGCACCGGTATTTGCAGAAAAGGTGTTTGAAGAAAATATGTCTGCAGCCACCTCTTTTTTGAAAGTATTTATTGATACGACTCTGTGGTTTTTAAGAATCCTGATTTTTCTTTTTTCTTCAAAATAGGATGGTTCATAAGTAAAAAGGCTGTTAAAATCCCTGACAATTCCTGATACATAATAGGGAAGTCCGCAGGACCCATAAGAAATATAATCGCCTCTCTCAAGGACAGTAATGTCAGCATCCGGATTTTCCCTTCTGGCTTGGCTGGCTGCGGCAAGTCCGGAAGCATTTCCGCCGATTACAAGTATGTTTTTATATAATCTTGAAAGCATTGTACTATTTTAGCGGTTTTTGCTTAAAAATTAAATTGCCAAGTCCGGAATATTTTAAATCAATTGCGCCGTCAGGGCATAACTCGCTGCAGCAGTAGCATCTTATGCATTTTTTATAGTCAAAGACAAGCTTTTTGTCTTTTGTGGCAATTGCTTTTTCCGGACAAACTTTGATGCAGGTGTTGCAGTTGGTGCATTTTGCTTTGTCCTGGTAAGGCGAAACAGAAAGCGTGTTTCTTATAAACGGGAAAACATAAGTGTTTAAAAACCGGTTTTTTGAAATTCTGTCAATAGGAGTGTTCCTGGGCAGTTTATACCCGCTGATGATGAATTCTTCAAGCAATCCGCCGGATATTTCAATTTTGCCCAAATCTGCTCCGGCAAGCTCCCTGGCTGCAGCATACCTTATCAATGGAAGAGTTTTGTCTTCAAAACCCATAAGGCGGGCAGCCGCATTATCCATGGCTATACCGTTAGTGGCGGCTAGCACCAGCCCTGTTTTTCGAGGGCTGCCGCTTGCACCCGGGCCTTCTCCCTCAAGACCCAAAATACCATCCATGATATTTAAAGTGGGGGGTATACTTAAATAGACATCCAGAAGCATTTCATTGAATTTTTCGACATCGATAAATTTTGCATGCAAAAGAGTCTTGGTCCTGCCGTGTATTATTCCGAACATATTCTTGACTGCCCCAGACATCCTTGTAAGGCTGTGCGTCTTAAATTTCGGCATGTTTATAATGATGTCTGCATCAATGACTGGTTTTATTATCTCAAGCTGTTTTAAGACCTTCGCCTCTTTAAAAGAGACCTGGGAAAAATCTGTATCAAGATTTAAAGTGACACCTTCGATTTCCCCAAGATATGAAAGACCGCAGATTTCATATAATCTTTTCAGGTCTTTTTTTGTGTGCTTGATTGCTACACCGGGACTGTCGGCAATTGTTATTCTGACTGGCCGGTTTGCGGTTTTTTTTATGATCTCGATTATACTTTCAATAAAAACAGGGTGAGTGGTCACAGCACGTTCAGGAGGCATTGCCGATAAAAGATTTGGTTTTAACAAAATGTTTGAAGCATTGCCGATAAAGCTTTCAAAACCGCCTATCCCGGCTACACACTTTTCTATTGCATCAATTACATCGGCTTTTACGTAGCCGCCGCATTTACGGATTGCAACTTTACTGTCATACCCCATACTTTTCTTTAAATTGTTATTGGCTGTTTCCATATAATAATTATATCCTGTTCCCAAACTTTTTTAATATTTATACCTCTATTCCGCAGGATATTACCTCATTTTATATAATTTGTTAAATATGTTATTAAATGCGCTTATTAATATTGTAAGTTTAAGCATTATTTAAGTATAATGTAATTCACCATTATAATTATGGTGTTTCAATAACTTAGTAAGGAGATGGCCAAGTATATGTCGGCGAAAAAGCATTTTACCGCTGAAGAAGCAAAAACAATTGGTGAAAAACTGGAGATTGACTGGAGCAAATTTGACGTGGAGCAGTTCAGGATGGGGATGGACGTTGAACTGGAGCATGGAAAAGTTAATGCCGAAACAAATGTCACCAATGACGATCCTGTATTGACTGGTAAGATCGCACTTGCACACCTTAATGAATTCCCCGATTATTATGACCGCCTTTTTGAAATGGAAGAAGAGGCTGAAGAGTATTGGGATATTAAGGAATAGAGTTAAGAAATATATATTTAACTGACAAATAAAGAAAACAAATCTTTGTTTTAAATGAAAACGAACAGGCGCAAAATAGTATTGCGCCTGTTCGTTTAAAGGGCTCATAGGGGATTATGTTTTCCAAGCGCTTTAATTTTTTCCACAGTAATGTCCCTATAGCTTTCGATTTGCATATCTGCATCTTTTAAATCTTCTGCAGAGTATGTATTTATAATGGCCACACACTTCATCCCTGCACTTTTTGCAGCAGTAATGCCGACAATGGAATCTTCAAAAACCACGCATTCAGAAGGGTCGACTCCAAAAATGCCGGCACCTTTCAGGTAAATTTCAGGATGAGGCTTTACATTTTTAACATTATCCCTGGCGAGCCTAATATCAAAGTAACCGTCGAAACCCAGTTTTTCAAAGATTATATCAACTTCCCTATGTCTGCTGTTTGTGGCAAGGCCCACTTTAAAATTTTCCTTGACCTGGCCAAGCAGGTCATGGATATGGGGCACAGCAGTTACCTCTTTACTTAAATGTCTTACATAACGCTCTTTTAAAGTATTTTTAATGCTCTGCTTATATTCAAGACCCCTGCTTTCAAGGATTCTCCTGATAGATTCTTTCCATATCAACCCGTACAGCAATTTTTCTTCCTCATGGGTCACAATAATATTCTTCTTCTGCATGAAATCCCGTGTTACTTTCCAGACAATTTTTTCGCTGTCAGCAATTGTTCCGTCCATATCAAAAAATACCGCTTTAATCATATTTACTCTCTTCTTTTTATTTATTATTTCCAAATCCTATTTAATTATATAAAACAATATTTTTTTTGATACCGCAATAGAAGAATTTAATTATTTTTTAATAATTAATCATCCAAAAAAATTTTTATAAAATTCGCCCTATTATTACCTTTTAAATTAGATTTTTTAAATATTTTGTAATAATTTATTGATATTTAATATATAATGAACGAACATAATTTATGTTTTTAAAAAATGGCAAAGATTTTTAAAGTCTAAAAGAAAAAAAAGTCAATTGGTTTTTTCAAATGTTTCCACTTTTACAATAGGGCCATTTAGTTTATGAAGAGATTTACATTATTTAAATCCTACATAAATCTGCCTCGAAATGTTTATATCCTCTTTTTTGCGGATATAGTCAACTCTGCCGGAAGCTTTGTTTATCCTTTTCTTGCAATGTTTTTAACGCTTAAGCTGGGTTATAGTAATTACTATTCCGGATTCATACTTACTATTGTTATTGCAGCTGAAGGAGTAGGAAAACTAGTCGGCGGAAAGCTTGCCGACTGGGTAGGAAGAAAGATAGTAATTATTGTTTTAAGTACCCTTGGAGCAGGTATTTACATCATAATAGCTTTCCTAAGAGAATCAATTACAATTCCTTATCTTATAATTTTAGCCGGTTTTTTAAAATCCGGGGCAATGCCGGCAATTAATGCTTTACTAACAGATTCCACAACCAAGAAAAACCGCAATGATGCTTTTTCACTTCTATACCTTGGCCATAATCTTGGATATGCCGTAGGGCCGCTGGCAGCAGGATTTTTATTTGTAAACCATATAAATCTTATTTTTTTTATTGACGCCATCACAACCCTTATTGCCCTGATACCCATAATTTTTTATATAAAGGAAACTTTATATATAAAAGCAGGGCCTTATATTAACAATGTGGAAATGCCGCAAAGCGAGCGTGCTGAGACCGGTAATGTAATGAAAATATTTTTTAAAAAGCCCGTTCTTTACGGCTTTGCTTTAATATCAATCATTTTTTCCTTTGTCTATTCACAAAGCGCCTTCAGCCTGCCGCTTTTTCTTAACGAGTTGTTTGGTGAAAGCGGGGCAAAATATTTTGGCTCTCTTATGACTATCAATGCAGTGATTGTAATTTTGATGACAATACTGTTGACTGCCTTTATGAAAAAAATAAATCCTATTCTAAATATTGCAATCGCAGGCATACTTTTTGCCGTCGGTTTTGGGATGCTTTATTATTCCAGGATATTTGTGGTCTTTATCATCTCGACTTTTATATGGACCTTCGGAGAAATTATCAATGCTGTAAACTCAAATGTTTTAATAGCAAATTATTCTCCTGCAACTCACCGGGGCAGGTTTAATGCAGTAATCTTTTTCATAAGCGGTATCGGGTTTACTGTAGGTCCCCTGCTGTCCGGACTTTACATAAGATACTTTGGGATTAGAAATATCTGGCCGCTGAACTTCCTTCTTGCTGTCCTTGCTTCTATGCTGATGCTGATGCTGTTTTTTATAGAAAAAATAAGGAAGCCTGCAATGGACGCAAACAAATTGTAAAAAAGTATTGAAAAGTATATAATGTTTTTGTTATTTTAATAAGTTTTCTATAAAAAGTTTTAATATTTTTTAATTTAAGGGGGATACCAAATGGAGAATCTGCAGGATTCAGCTAGTGGCAGAAGAGGTCTTGGGAATAGGCTTATAATCTTTGGGGTTGTTATAGGGCTTTGCCTGATAATAGCAGCAGGCATAGGATCTTATACCTTTTATTTTGTAAAAACAAAGGGCGATACCCTTGCTGTTACCGGTTCGGTGAAACAGAAAGTAGTGTCGGACCTTGCAAAGTGGAAGGGCCAGTTTAGCAGGAATATTCCTATGGAGGATTTAAAGTCAGGTTATACCCAGATGAAACAGGACGAAAGTATTGTAATTGAGTTTTTTAAGGGTTATGGTTTCACTGAGAAAGACCTTTTGATCTCACCTGTCTACATGGACTCGCCTTCCCAGTATGATCCAAACGCTCCTAAGGAATATATATTGAGGCAGAATGTAGAAATACAGTCAAATGATGTTGCAAAAATTACAGATATGACAAAAAATACCCAGGTCCTGATTGAAAAAGGTGTGATATTCTCTACGAACTCCCTTGAATATTACTACACAAAGCTGCCGGAATTAAGGATTGCGCTTCTGAAAGATGCTGCAGGGGATGCAAAAATGAGAGCAGATAAAATAGCCGAAAGTACAGGGCTTACTGTAGGCTCTATTAAGTCAGCAAATGCAGGAATTGTACAGGTACTCCAGGTCAATTCAAACGATATATCTGACTGGGGGACATATGATACCAGCACTATTGAAAAAGAGATCATGGTAACAGTCACGGCTATATTTAACCTGAAATAAACCCAATTGCCGCAATATAAATGGGAAAGAAGCAGATAGGCATAACATTTGCAATCGTTATAGCCATATTCTTAATAGGGTTCTTCATCAGATTGGATTATGTTCGGCTTCCAGGTGTTCCGAATAGTAACAAAGCATTTTATGAGGACCAAAATGGTCTTCCGTATATGTATGAGTTTGGTGATTCTTACTATCACTACCGTCTGACAAAAAACTTTCTTGAACATGGATATCTTGGAGATACTCTGATAAACGGAAGACAATGGGATTTGCATTCCTACTATCCTCCGGGAGTCCCAATGGATTATCCACCCCTGATAGTCTATATTGCGGCATTTTTTTACAAATTCATTAATCTATTTGCCTGGGTGCCTTTACTGACAGTTTGTTTTTGGATACCTGTATTTATTGGGCCTCTGGCAGGTATTGTTGCATATTTTTTTACAAAAAGATTTACAAACCAATATGGCGCAATTGCAGCAGGAATATTTACAGTTACATCTCCCCTATATGCTTTAAGAACTGTCCCCGGGTTCTTTGATACGGATATGTTTATAGTCCTATTCCCTCTTGTCATCATATGGCTTTTTGTTGAAGCTGTGCAAAGCAGGAAGAGGAAAATGCAGATTATATTCGCAGGGCTTTCAGCTTTTTGGATGTTTGTTTTTTCAATGGCCTGGTCTGGTTGGTACTATTTATTCTATATAGTCTTCCTGTTTTCAATAGTTTACCTGATTGGGTCCAAGTTAAAGAAAAACAGCATAAAAGATATTGGTTATACGCTTTTAATATTTACCATAGGTTCTCTGTCTTTAATAAGTATATTAACGGGATTTTCAAAAATTATTGAATTGATTTATGAACCATCTGCGCTTATAAAGATGATGGGGAAAAGTCCATGGGCTCCATGGCCCAATGTGTACTCACTTGTTTCTGAGTTGGCAAAACCTTCGGCCATAGCAGTGATGGCCAATGTTGGATCAGCATTATTTTTAGTCGGTATTATTGGCATTATATGGATGCTTAGAGTGTTAATAAATTCTGAGCTAAAAAAACGCTTGCTGGATAGAGTTTCATGGTTTTTTTACTTGTTTCTTTTCTCTTGGCTTTTAATTGGAATCACCCTTTTTTTCAAGGGTGGCGAGAGATTTGCTTTGCTGCTTATACCGCCAATTGTAATAATCGCGGGGATTATGATAGGTAACTTTGCGGAGTATTTGGAACTGCTCAAAGATAAAGGAAAATTTGATATTTTTAAGAGATGGAAAAATCTTACCGGTATTATTGCAATGATTATCCTGCTTTTTATCTCAGTCCCGGCTGTTATCAGCGTACATAAAACTATTTCAACCCTAATTCCCAGTGCAAATGATGATCTTTGGAATGTCTCAGAGTGGATTGGCAACAATACTCCTAAGGAAACTGTAATAATTTCAAATTGGAGCCGAGGCCATCTTTTCTCAGCAATTGCAGATCGCCCCGTAGCTTTTGACGGCAGGATGGGATATATGGAAAATCTGGCATCGAGAAAAAAGGACGCTGCTTTTATATATGGTGCAAGATCGCCTTCTACCTCAAGGGAGTACTGGACTGACAGATCTCTTTCTACGAGTGATGAAGCATTATCATATGGTATTTTAAGTATGCTTGCAACAACCGGTGACAATGCCTGTTTGACACTCGAAGATTATACAGGTAGCACTGCAAAAAGCGTTGAAATCTTAAATAATATTTTGGGGCTAAACAAAGAAACTGCAATGAATACATTAATAAATAATTATCAGTTAAGCGAAGCTCAAGCTAATATTATTCTTAAACTTACACATCCGGAAATGGTGGCACCTTTTGTTCTTGTAACCACTGATGAAATAAGGGATAACGCTTATTTCGTTTTTAAATTTGGAGAATGGGATTTAAATAATAATAATGGCAAGGATTACACCTATGCGATTGCGAGTTACACTATAGCTGAAAATATTCTAAGATCAGGAAATGGTATTTTAATGGATATGAAAACCGGAGATGTCACGTGGAAGGGTAATACACCGTATTGTGTTGAACTGATTTCAAAGGACAAAATTGAAAAACGATATATTGATACTAAAGGTAGTTTCTGTGTTATTGTCCTTCTTGATTATAATAAAGTAGCAGTAATCGATAAAAACTTCGAAAATTCAGTGTTTACAAAGTTATTTTTGGAAAAATCGGGTACGTCTTATTTTAAGCTGATATATAAAAATCAGACTGCAGCAGTCTGGGAATAGGATTTTAAAAGTCCCTAATCTTATTTTAAAAAAAGATATAAACTTAAAATGCAGTTCCATATTATTTTTATCTACTATATTAAGCACCTTCTACTCCTGTAAAATAGCAATACCACATAATGGAAATTATGATAAATACAATCACGTTGCCATTTATTATGAAGATATTTTCTAAAGATTAGAAATTATATTAACTTTTAACTTATCATTGTATAATAACTTAAATTTATTTATTTTTTATTATAATCTTGAGTAATAATATGAATCACAAAACAAGATTTTCTTCTCAGCTAAAAAAGGAAATTCCTTTTTTTGGAAATTATTATAATCTAATCGTTTTAATAATCTTCATAACATTAAGTATAATACTAATCATAAGGCATGAATTCTGGTGTGATGAAATTTTTGCATGGCATCAAAGTTCAGAAAGCCACTCCATTCAGCAATCCCTTAATTGGCTCACTCATATCTCCGGGCATCCCTTCCTCTGGAACTTTATTTTATATATTATTTCCCACTTTATTACAAGTAATGTGGAAGCTATGAAGGTAATACACTTAACTATATCTACTGCTATCGTTTTCTTATTTTTAAAATATTCTCCTTTTAATAAATATATTAAAATCCTATTTGTATTTAGTTATTTCATTTTCTATGAATATTCAATAATATCAAGAAACTATTCACTGGGAGTTTTATTTATAATCCTTTTTTGTATTTTATATAAAGAAAAATATAAAAATCTAATACCGCTGGCCATTGTACTATTCTTTATGGGACAGGCTAACTTATATTCATTTATTATTTCCCTGGCATTTACGTTCCTTATAATTTTTGATATTTTGAAAGATGCAAAAAAAATAAAAAAAGAAGTAAATAAGTTCATACTACTAGGATTTTTCTTAATAGTCCTATTTGGAATTATTCTTATATACTTACAGTTTAAGTATAAAATTTTTAATGGTACTGCATTCTCAATTCCACTCACAAGTTCAAATTCACAAATATCCAGTAATATTTTAAATGATTATAATAAAGAAGCATTTAAAGGTGTAGAAAGAGGCTTTGCATCTGCTTTTTTACCAATACCTGAAATAAGAGTAGATTTTTGGAATACCAATCTGATTGTAAAACTTCTTTCAAGTTATATTTACCTGGTTCCTATTATTATTTTTTTAATATCATCAATAATTCTAAAAAGAAGAACTTGGGCTCTCTTTATATTGGGTAGTATATGTATTTCAATAATTCCGTTAAAAGGGATAAGTCTTGCAGCTTTAAGGCATTTTGGGCATTTTTTTATACTCTTTATAGCATCAATCTGGATTTCAAATTTAGAAAATAACGATGACAATTTTTTCTTTAACATTAATCGTAAGTTAATTAATACTATTTCCAATACTTTTTTAATTATCATACTGGCAGTTTCAGTCATAGGATCCGGAATAGCATCATATTATGATTACAGGTATCCGTTTTCTTCCGGAAAACTTGTAGCTCAATATATTAATGAAAATTACTCAAATAAAAACATTAAAATAATTGGATACCATGATTATTCAGCTGAAACAATTGCTGGTTATTTAAACAAAGATATTTATTATCCTGAAATGAAAGAATATAGCAAATTTGTAAATTGGGAAACCCGTAATAGCAAATTAAGTCTTGAAGGTGCATTTAAAGATATAGATTCAATTATCAATGATGGTGAGATTTTCCTGTTTGTAAAAGACCAGGAATCTATAACAAAGGACGAAGAAGATGAAATAAAAAATGAATACACTGAAATTAAGGAAGTTAAATTTGAAAATAGTATAGTCTCCAGGGAAAATTTTTATTTGTATGAATTCATTAAATCTGGAAATAGATAAAATATGGTTGCTCTCAAATGTGTGAAATTTCGAACCAATTATTAGATGAATTTATTACTAGAATAAAAAATATTTCACATTACGCCGGTTCTATTTCCCTCTGCTGTTGATTTTATTTTTCAGCGGCTGCTGCCGTTAGTACGGATCCGGTTGGCCCGCCGCTTTTTTTGGTGGCAAGGGAAACAATATAAGCTACAAGAAATGACAACGGAAAAGCTATAAGTATTGCATCAACCGAGTTCCATGGTAATCCTAAAAGTGTGTCCCGGCCAAAAAGAAGCTTGCAAAGCCCTACCTTTGAGGCAATTCCTGAATTAATAAACAGCATCCACACAAGGCTTGAAAAAAGCCCCGTAAACATTGAGGCTATTGCTCCCGGCTTTGTTGCGCCCTTCCAGAAAAGGGCGAAAATATAGACAGGCAGGAATGTTGCAGCGCATACGCCAAAAAACAGCGACGTTCCTTTGGCGATAATACTTGTAGGCAGGAAATATCCAAGCGCGACACTTATCAGAATTCCTATTATAATCCCTATTTTTGGATAATAAAGGCCCCTCCTGTTAACTGCCCCGGTGCTGGCGGCATCTTTTTCCGGGGTTTTATAGTCATACCTCCTGAAAACATCCCTGGCAAAAGAAGTGCCGATTACGTGGAACTGGGCGCTTATTGTAGACATTGCAGCAGCAAGCAGCGTAAGCATAAATATATATACAAACCATGGGGGCATTATTGAATTTATAAAAGTCGGGATTATCTTGTCTATATTGGCTCCCGCAGCCTCAAGCGAAAGTTTTCCGGTCGTGTTGTAAAAATAAACATTTGAAAGGGAGCCCGTTACATATGGGACAAAAGTCATAAGGAATATAAAGACACCCCCTATAACAACAGCTCTGTTAAGGTCCTTACTGCTTTTAACTGTCATAAACCTTATTGAAAGCTGGGGCTGGGCAAGCACTCCTATACCGACACCCAAAACTACCGTTGATACAAGGGTCCACCATGAGACAGAACCAGCTTTTGGCATGGTTGTCCAGCCCTGGAAACCTTCCGCAGCCTGTTTAGCCGGAATAAACTTTGCAAGGTCAGTAAGAGCCTTGTGGGCTCCTGTGATTCCTCCAAGTTTTACATAAGTAATGATTAATAGAAAAAGCATGCCTACCCACATTATGGTGCCCTGGAATGTATCTGTATAGAGGACCGCTTTCAAACCACCGGTAATTACATAAAGCGCTATTATTACAGACATTATAAGAAGGGCGACATTGAAGTTCATGTTAAGGCTGGTTTCAAGGAATCTTGCTGCACCGATTAATACCACCCCTGCGTAAAGAGGCATAAAGAAAAATATGACAATACCGGCAAACCTTTGTATTAAAACAGAGTTATACCTTTTGCCAAGCAATTCAGGGAACGTGTGCGCATCAAGCTTTGCCCCGACTTCCCTTGTCTTTTTTCCAAAAACAACAAAAGCCAAAAGGACTCCAAAAAGTATATTAAGGAAGGGAAGCCAGAGAATCCCCATGCCATAAACACCTGCCATACCGCCAAAACCTACAATAGCGGAAGTGGAAATGAAGGTTGCTCCATATGAAACTGCCATAACATAAGGATGGGTCTGCCTACCGGCAAGCATGAAATCTTTAACGCTCCTGGTGCCTCTGTAACCAAGATAACCTAAAAATACAGTTACAGCTAAATAGGTAATCAGTATAATGTTGAATAGCAGCATGTTCATGTTACAAGGGTTCCTTTCTATCTGTATTAAATTTTTTAATGAAATCAACCAACGTTAAATTATATAGATATTTTTTTTAATTGAAAAACATATTTTTAAAAAATATAGTGATTTTTATAAAATTCCTCAAAGTAAAAATATTCCCAAAGTGCCTGAAGTGTTTGAAAAGTTTTCATCAAACGTTGATGTTTCTCTCCTGGACATTCCGGGGTTTTTTAAAAACCTGTTCTCAGTAATTATTGGAAGTATAACTGGGGGGGGAAAGCAGTACTTTTGTGGCAGGCTTCATGTACTGGTTTATCAATGTAAGGGCTCAGCGAAAAAAGCTTAAAAATAAAGAAGAAGGGGACTAAAAGATACAGCCTACAGGTTAAGATGAAGCCTTAAAGCCTCATTGACCCTGTTTCTGATTTGCAAGTCATCAATATTTCCAATATGGTTCGTCAGTCTCTCTTTAGAGATTGTTCTAATCTGATGGGCAAGTATTATTGAATCTATCTTTTGGCCTGTACCCGGATTTTCATTGCTTCTTAAAGGGCCTCATTCGGATATATTACCCTACCGGGTTTTAACGAGGTGATTGGAAGTATCGAAACAATAGGCATTGAAAGACTGTAATCATCATCACTTATTATAAGTACAGGTCTTTTGCCTTTCTGTTCAGAACCAATAACAGGGTTTAGATCGGCAGAATATATTTGCCATTTCAGTACCATAATAATATGTCCTCCTCTAATTTACTCAAAATCTGAATGTTTAAAATCTTCCTGAATTTCCCGGATATCTGATAAAAATAATGGATCGGCGCTTGCTTTAAGGATCTCTTTTCTGATAGCATTCTTTTTTATTTTTTCCAGTTCGTTATTTAGCGCAATCTCCACAAATGAAGACATTGATTTGAAAAATCCCGCTTTGACTGCTTCTTTCACTTGCATAATGGTTTCATCCTTAATTATAAAAGTTGTTTTTTGACTCACAGCGGCTACCTCGTTTTATCTTATTTACATTAATTCATTTTTTTAATAATTAGTTTTAGTTTAAAGAGAAACTCTTTAACTTCATCCATATTACAATAAATATTTACAAATAGCAATAAAAATATATGGTAAATAATATGGTAATAATTATGGTATAACCTAAATAACAGGTCATGGTGTTGGAGCCCTATTTTAAGGGCTTTTTAAATATAATGTAGAGAGTATAAAACCTGCAATAAAAAATATGTGGAAATGTTTCATGATTTAAAATAAAATTTCCATAACAGGTTTTTGCATCCGGCATAAGTTTTTAAAGAAAATATTATTATATTGAAGGAAAATGTATTGCTGCTGAAATAGAGCCTTATTGTTATTTCAGTAAACTATTACAGCTATTGTTTCGATTGAAAGTATCATTGTCATTACAGGATTGTCTTATTATTATTGCTATTTTATAGCTTTTTATATTAATGTCGTTATCATTATTTTGGATTTGACAGAAAGGAAGCTAAGATGCCTGAAGAATCAAAAAAAAGTCCTTCAGAGACTTTTACTGAAATGATGAAAAATTTCGGAAGCGCAATGGCTGAAATATTTAATGACCCCAAACTTAAAGAAAAAGCAAAAGAATTTGGGGAAAGCGCTTCAGATTCCGCCAAAGCATTTGCCGGCAGGTTTAAAGACGAAGAAGTGAAAGATAAATTTAAAGATTTGGGAAAAGCTGCCAAGACTTTTGGTGAAAGTGTCTCTGATTATTTTAAAGATGATAAGGAAAAATCAGGGAGCGGACAATTTGATGCACATCCAGATACACAACCTGACTCTGCAAATTCGGCCTCGACAAATTCGGCCTCAACAAATTCGGCCTCAACAAATTCGGCCTCGACAAATTCGGCCTCAACAAATTCG
>Ga0182021_10004650_pt1 | contig 16177 bp, 12 predicted proteins | sample 612E3MmetaG_FD_120493 | JGI IMG/M metagenome (GOLD analysis project Ga0182021, IMG submission 120493) | Permafrost microbial communities from Stordalen Mire, Sweden - 612E3M metaG (Illumina Assembly) | ecosystem: Environmental > Terrestrial > Soil > Wetlands > Permafrost | place: Sweden... | reverse complement strand
GCAGCCCCCCGTTTCTCCGCAAAAGATCCCTGAGCGAAGCCCCCACCGTTCTGTCCGCACGACGCTCCTGGTCTGAACTGTAGTGCGCCGGATAGACGGCGAGGCCTGGGTCGAGTTGCGTGCGCGTTCGCTCGATGCTTTTCCAGAGGAGTTTTGCCCACTCTTCCGTCTTGCCGGCCAGGTCCGGCCGGCCAATCGAGTCGATGAAGAGGAAATCGCCTGTAAACGCTGCCTCACCGTCCAGGAGGTAGGTCACGCTTCCTTCCGTGTGTCCGGGCGTATGCATTGCTGTGACAGTGCAGCGTCCGAATGGGATAGGCGATCCGTCAGTGACGGGCCTGAACTCCATGTGCCCCTTTGTGCCGTCGTAGGGGAAAACTGCGTCGGCAGGATGAAGGTAGTACGGGATGCCCAGGGTCCGGCTGAGGAAACGCCCCCCGCTGATGTAGTCGGCGTGCACATGAGTATCGGCCACGGCAACGATCCGGGCACCGGAAGCCTGGATACACCAGAGATATGCCCGGGGGTCGCGGGGGGCATCGATGACCAGGGCCTGTCCGGCGCTGATGAGGACGTACCCCAGCGATCCTTTCCCAACCCGGTCGAACTGCACGAGCCGGTCGAGTGACCTGGTGAGTGGAAGGTTTCGGGGGATGAAGACCGACATCCAGGCTGCCATCCCACCGGCCAGCGATCGCGCGTCGCAGCCGAGCCGCACGAGATGGCCGGCAACCCTCCGGGAATCGTTCCCATAACTGCAGACGACGACGACCGGAGAGCCGCGGTCGATTCCCGCGGCGTCGAGGGTGCCCGAGGCGAGCACGGTCGATCCTACCATGTTCATAAACCGGTTTCCCCTGGGCAAGTCTATCCGCCCTGAGGCTACGCTCTCCGGGGTGCGAACGTCCAGAATCTGCAGGTCCGTTCCGGCTTCCAGCTCTTCGGCAAGCTGTTGCGGGTCGATTTCCCGGATTTGGCCGGCCATAGGTGAACGCTCCGTTGAGATGAGTCCGGTGAACCGGAACCGCGGGCCGTATGCGTTGTGTTCCCCAATCGAGGCCCTGCCGAGAAGATCCCGCCGATGAACACCGCTGCGCCGTTGAGGAACGAGGAAAACATGATCCAGAGGAGCAGAAGCGTTTTCGCGGCGATCCTGGCCCCGGTCTTGGTCGTCTTTGTCGTGGAGGGAGGGCTCCCTCAATGCGCATTCAGCCAGGAGACCGACTCTCTGCGCTACGGCCTTCTGGTTCCCGCAACGGGAACGATGTCGACGGCGTGGATGGTTCCGAAAAACCCTTTGACTGACTCAACTCTCGATCGATCTCCCCGAGCAGACCAGATCCGATGGGGATACAGGCTCTTCATGCGCACTCCAGCGGAGGCTCCGCAGTTCACATGCAACAAGCTGACGTGCGGCAACTGTCACCTGAACGGCGGGCAAAGGGAGAAAGGGATGCCTCTCGTGGGTATCTCCTCGGTCTTTCCGGAGTACAACAAGCGCGAAGGGCGGCAGTTCAGTCTTGAAGACCGGATTGTCGGATGCTTTATGAGGAGCGAAAACGGGACCGGCGCGGGCCGGCGGCGCCCCGGCCGTCAGGCCGACAGCGTTCAAGCCCTCCCCACTCCCGCCTCCAGGGAAGTTGCAGCTCTGGCCGCCTATATCTCCTGGATCTCCGACGGGGTCGCCCGCGGTCAGCGGCTTCCATGGCGAGGGCAGAATCAGATCAGCCCGGAACGTCTCCTCCCAATCGAAAGGCTCAGCATCAAACGCGGCAAGGCGATGTTCATGGCGCGCTGTACACCCTGTCATGGAAGAGACGGGCAAGGCATACAGATCGGCGACAAGAAAGCCGCCCCCCTCTGGGGACCAGATTCATGGAACGACGGAGCCGGGGCCGCCCGCGTCTATACACTCGCCGGCATCATACGATACGCCATGCCCTACCTCAACCCCGGAAGCCTGACTGATGAAGAAGCGCAGCATATCGCAGCCTTCATCAACTCAATGCCCCGTCCGGTGTATCCCTTCAAGGACAAGGACTATCAAGCTGAACGCCTTCCTCCCGATGCCGTCTACTACAAGAAGCCCCGGCCTTAGCCCCCCCTGAGAAATGAAGGATGACGGTGCCAGGCCGCTCATCCCGCGAAACAGTACGTGCAACCGTGCTCCTGGGCCCGGTTGACTGCAAGCACGCCCGAAGGCACAATCTGAATACCGGGGAGAATGCCGGAGACCCAGTCCTTCTTGACTTCTTCGGGCTTCATTTTCATTGCTTCAGCCGCTCCCATACTGTACACGGTCAATGCCATGTCGCAGACCCCGAAGAGCACGCCGCTCTTCTGCAGCTGGTCGATGGACATGCCGGGAAGCGGGAGAGTCCCTTCCTTCGGCTGCCACCACATGTTCTCGTTGACCGGGGTTTTCTTCATCATGTCGGTGACACCGAACATCTTCTGGAACTTGTACTTCTTCCAGAGCCTGCTCTCCATGGCAAGCGGGATCGCTTCATGACGCAGCACGATCACCGCCGAGACATCCTTCTCCGGGGTGCCAACGGCCTCGTTGGTCATCATGAAGACGCGTGCCCATGCGAAGGGAAGACCGCCGCGATGCTGCGGGACATCGAAGAGCTGCTTGTGTTTTCCCTGGATCTTCCCAAGCCACGCTTCGAATTCTGCGGAGCTGGACGAGCCGGCCGCCTGGTCCTGGCCGGCATCGAGCCGGAACGGCGCCAGGTTGGCGATTCCGAAGGCGGTGGTGGCCACAAGGGTTCCCAGAAAATCCCGGCGCTGAATGGTGTTTGCAGGGGTAGACATGAAGCTCCTCCTCTATGATGGGACACGGCGGTGTGTGAAAGAACAGTACCAGGACAACGGATCAATCCGAAACCAATCCACAGGCAAGGTGAAAATCAACCGCAAATCTGTGTGGGTGCTCTCAGCAGGCCATAACAGGCCGGACCAAGCCACGCCAGGCCATAGCATGCCAGCCCGGGATAGTGCGGCAACTTCACTTCTTCTCACTCACAACACGATCCCTTTCTGGAAGGTTCTCCCCCCACGGTGAGATTCCCTGCCGTCCGGGGTGGGTATTTCCGATAGCCGGGGCTGCCGGCGTTACAGGTTCCCTCCGGCGTTTCCGAAGAAGCACTGAGATCGTTTGGATGAAAGGATGAGGAATATGTATCTTCTCTTATGCTCGGAAGGTGCAGTAAGCGGGAAGACCCGATGCAATGATGTGCGGGAACGGAGGAGCGATAGGGAGTCCCCGGCCCGTTCAGGACAGGTGGAATGCCACCTCCCGGAGTCCGGGCGCGTTGTTCAACTGGGTAAGGGGGGAGGTATGCCATTTCAGAGCAAGGTTCGGGTGAGATGAATTACGGGCGGACTCAAGGCCAGGACACCTCCTCCAGCCGCCCGGTTTTAGCACCTGCTCTCACATCGCGAAAACCGGTGCCTGAGCCTCCTGATGGCTGATTCCTCCGGGTATTCGCCTGGTTGTACCGTCGAGCGGGGTGCTCCGCCAGCGGCGCGTCGAGAAGCTCGCTTTGAGTGATCGGTGCTGGCTGGTGGCTGCCTAACAGACTCTGGTTTTCGCTTGTTCTTTGGAAAGAGACGACATGGAAATGTTTTCGTCTTTCTGGCCCTGGTATGTCACCGGCCCGCTCATCGGGTTGTACGTTCCAATCCTCTATCTCCTGCTCAACAGGCATTTTGGCGTCTCCTCCACGTTCCGTGACATCTGCGCAGCATGCCTCCGGATTGACAAGCCGTACTTCCGCTATAATTGGAAGGATCACCGCTGGCGCCTCCTCTTCGTTGCCGGGATCGCGATCGGCGGCTTCCTTACCCATCCAACACTGAACACCCCCGCCCAGGGTCAGGTCTCCGGCCACACGCTCTCCGTCCTGTCGTCCCTCGGGATCAAGGACTTCAGCTCGCTGGTTCCGGGCGACCTTTTTTCCTGGCCGTCAGTCCTGTCCCTGAAGGGACTTCTGCTGACAGTCGGAGGCGGCTTTCTCGTCGGGTTCGGCACGCGGTACGCAGAAGGATGCACCTCCGGACACTCCATCCATGGCATCGCGACTTTCCAGCGCGCTTCGGTCGTCGCGACGGTTTGCTTCTTCCTGGGCGGTGTATTCTCCACGTACGTCATACTCCCCATCATCCTGCACTTGTGAGAGGCCGCGCTATGATCTCCATCGTCGTCCTGCTGCTCGGAATACTCTTCGGCGCGATTCTCACCAACGGTGAAATCATCTCCTGGTTCCGCATTCAGGAGATGTTCCGGTTTGACGCCTTTCACATGTATGGGGTCATCGGGTCCGCGATCTTTGTCGGGGCCCTCTCGATGCAGGTCATCAAGTGGCTTCATGTGCGGTCGATGACTGGAGAGCAGGTCGTCATCGAGCGCAAGGAAATGGGGAAGGGTACGGTGATCGGCGGACTTATCTTCGGCGCGGGCTGGGCGCTCACCGGTGCCTGCCCCGGCCCGCTCTACGCCCTGGCAGGGAGCGGATACGCGGGATTCGTCATCGCACTTCTGAGCGCGATCGGCGGGGCACTGGTCTACGGACTTGTTAGTGAAAGGCTCCCCCGCTGAGAGTGGGCCGCACGATACCCCGTCTTCGAGCTGCGCAGCCGAGCACGTTCTTGTTTGCGGCAGCTTTCACCGCTGCTCCCGCCTGCCGCTTTCTTGTCCCTCCCATCCGGGAAGACTGGCATGACCCGCTTTCCCTCCTTCATCGCATCCTGCTTCACATCCGAAGGGGCAGTGATAAAAAAGGGTCCCGCTCCGCGGGACCCTATTCTCAACAGGCATTTCGGAAGAATCTTCGAAGCAGGTCTTCCTATTTCACCGGCGCCAGCCGAACCAGCACGACGTCATGTGAGGGAATCTTCCGGGCGAAGTTCTCGTCGGTCTTGCCGAGATCCTTTTTCGCCCAAACATCCCTGATGCGGTATGCACCCTGGAGGAACGAGAGGTTGCTCCAGGTGACCCGAAGATCAAGTGGTTCGCTGCCCGCATTGAAGAAACAGACGGCCCATTCCCCGTTCGAGAGTTCCTTCGCCCAGATCTGCTTGCTCGGGTGGTCCATAAACCTGTAACCCTGCTTCCCCAGCGGATCCTGGTCGATAGCGATGACGTCCCGGTTTGTGAGGATCTCGCGGGTTTCGTCAGTCATATGCCGCACGTCGTTGCCGGCCATCAAAGGCGCTGCCAGCATGCACCAGAGCGTGAAATGTGCCCTCGATTCGGCCACGGAGAGGCCCTTGTTCCCCACCTCGAGCATGTCCGGATCATTCCAGTGGTCGGGTCCGGCGTACTTTTCCAGTCCGTCCTGCTTGTCCAGGATGAACTTCCATCCGATGTCGTAAACACCCTGGCAGTCATAGCAGTCCCTGATATCGCCCGTTGTGCGCCAGAGGTGGCCGACCTTCTCCGCCCAGAGCCATGGCTGGTTGTTACCCCATTCACACAGACTGAACACGATCGGGCGGCCTGCGGTATGAAGGGCGTCTCTCATCGTCTTGTATGTTTCCTGGGCATTAGCCGTTCCGTGGTTGCACCAATCGTACTTCAGGTAGTCGACGCCCCAGGAGGCATACGACCTTGCGTCCTGGAATTCGTGGCCGCGTCCCCCGGGATAGTCGGCGCAGGTTTTCGTCCCGGCGCAGTTGTGGATGCCGAACTTGAACCCCTTTGCGTGGAGATAGTCCCCCAGGGCCTTCAGGCCGCTCGGGAATTTCAGGGGATCGGGGATGATATTGCCGAGGCTGTCCCTCTCCTTGGCCTCCCAGGCGTCGTCGATAACGATGTAGGTATAGCCGGCTTTCTGCATCCCGTTGGCGATCATGGCGTCCGCCACCCCTTTGACCAGGTTCTCATCAATATTGACCGCAAAGGTGTTCCAGCTGTTCCACCCCATGGGAGGCGTTGGCGCGAGTCCGTCGAACTTCTGAGCGAACGCCGACATGGAAATGAACAAGGCTATGAGAAAATATTTCATAACGTGATCCCTTCGTGAAGTTGTCGATGCGCACGCCAGGGGGGAAGGCTGGTTTCACATCCCTGACACGGAACTGAAGCGGTAACACAACTGTGTGCCGGCAACGGATACAAGGCCGGGGTGGAGGATTGGTGCATGAAGCGGCGGTTTCAGGAGAAACGATTCATCGCATGCCCCGACCGGGACACGGGAGGCGGCTCAACGATGACAGCCAGCGGCCGAAAGATAGAGATTCGCTCGGGCATTTTCAAGTCGCCGGCGCTCCAGGTGACCCTTTCCCGTTGAGACACGTTGACACCGAATGCGCGGCGGAAAAAGGCAGGAAACTCCCGGTCACTCCGGACTCCCCGGGACGGGATGGTCCCCCAGGTGCATGACCTCGCCGGGCCGGATGCCATGATGGCCGGATTCCATGATGTTGTGGAATTGATTATGAACTCTTCCCGGAGTATGTTCTACCATCCGGGTTGCGCGGGACGACGTCTCCAGGGTCACCCACAACCCTGACCGGGAAAGGTGGGGAGCGTCAGGGATGAGGGCCAGAACAACGTCTTCTGCTCGAAGGCGAGCTGCGGGGCATTCCCCCCCTTAATTCTTGTTCCATCGATATCACGATGACGGAAGAGATCCCGGACCACACATATGCTCCACTCATCCCGGGGAAAGGTGTTCCTCACCGGGTCCTGCTTCTTCTCTGGTTCCTCGCCTTCGGCGCTTCGGCCGTGGCTGTGCTGGCCGTCCGATCGATCGGCAACCTGAACCTCGAGACCGACTTCTACTGGACTTTTGTGCCCGTGGCACGGCAAATCCTTGCCGGGAGTCTCCAGCTCGATCCTTACAAAGGCCCCGGCTATGAGGCCGTGCTCGCCGTTGTGCGCCTGGTTTCCGGTGAATTCTTTCGTGCCGGAATGATCGTCTCGCTTGCCAGCGCCGCACTCATGCTCCTTCTGCTTTTCCATGCGGTCAGGAAGACATTCGGGGAGGATGCGGCAGTTCTGGTCTGCGCGGCGACGGCGTTCAACCAGGTGTTCATGACCCTGGCATATTCGGCAAGCACCGACATGTTTTTTGCCATGCTCGCCGTGGGTGTGCTGTTCCTGCTCATTCAGGGGAACCTTTCAGGGCGGAAGGAGTTGTTCCTTGCCGGCTTGACAGCAGGATACGCCTATCTCACGCGATACAATGCTATTGCCATTCTTGTCGCGGGGGGGGCAGGCATCCTGTGGCTCTGCGACACGCCGATTCCGTTCAAGAGAAGAATCGTTGCATTCTTCCTCTATGTCCTCGGCGCTTCGATCTGGATCATCCCTTTCGGTCTCTATACCTTTCACGAGACGGGCCGCTTCATCTACAACGACAACTTCTATAACGTCGCCTACGAGGTCTATGCGAAGGGCATCGTCCGGTGGGACGATTACTGGCGCGTGATAGCTCCCCATTTCCGTTCATTTGTCGATGTTATCTCGTTTGACCCGGGCAAGTTCTTTTCCGTTCTTGGAGGGAATGTGCTGGATCACGGCTGGCGCGATCTCACGTCGCTGGTGATCTGGCCTGTCGGCCTGGGCGCGATCCTGGGAATTGCCGCGGAGCTCCGCAGCGGGTTCACCCGTACACAGGCGGTAGTCTTTCTTTTCGGGGCAGTGATGTTCCTGGTCCTGCTCCCCGTCTTCTACGGCGAACGGTTTTCACTCTTTCTCGTGCCGTTCATAGTCCTGCTGTGTGTCCGTTTCCTCCAGTGGAGGGGATTTCCGTTCCTTGCTGGACGGCTCTGGCACCGGATCTCCCAGGTGGTCATGGCCGGTGTGCTTGCCTGGAGTCTCATCAGCGGTGTTGCCGCCATCAGGGCCGATCTTTCCCAGGAGCCCCGCGAAATCCTCACCGTGAGGGACGAGTTCAACCGGCTCCCCGTGAAGCCGGGCGGATCGACCATTGCGGCGCGAAAACCTCATATCGCGTATTACCTTGGCCTGGAGTACCTCCCGATGCCATATGCGGAAAGCGTTCCGGAGCTTGTCGCGGCCCTTCGAAAGAGTCATGCGCAGTATCTTTACTATGGGCCGGCCGAGGCGACACTGCGCCCCGAGCTCCGGATTCTCCTCGACACAGGCCAGCCCCAGGAAGGCTTGAGCCCTATTGTGGAAACCCCACGCCCCAGGAGCGTCCTGTACCACGTGGAACCGGCTGGGGCCTCCGGTCATGATTGAGCTCCAGCCGAAGCCCGGGATTACCCCCGGCACCAGGATGGACTTCCAGTGCTGTCAGGTGCGATCGATGTTCTACCTCACCGATGGCGCCGTAACCATTCTACCGCTGATGGTGCGATAACTTCAGCATTGAAGCCAGAACCCGATTGATGACTCCAACACCTTATTCTTGACCCGGCAACCTCACTAACAGAGAGAAAGAGCATGAGACCTTCCTGGTTTTTCCGCGGTGCGGCTATGCTGGCCACATGTATTCTTCTGCTTACGGATGCCTGCATGGCAGCCGGTCAGCCCAGGCACGATGCCGCTGCCGCAACGACTTCCTCTGTCGTGAGGGACGCCTCCACGGTGGACCTGAACGGGTCCTGGCTCATGATAGATTGTACAAAAGGTATGGGGGTGGGCAAAGAACTCTTCGTTCCCGGGAACCAGCCCGGGGCCTGTCTGCCGATTCAGATCCCCGGAACGGTCCGGACCGCCCTCCTGGCCGACAGTCTCATACCGGACCCTTACTTCGGCTATGACAATGAGAAGTCGCTCTGGGTCGAGGACAAGGAGTGGTGGTTCTACAAGACGTTTCCTGCCGGAGAGGAACTCCGCGGGAAGCGGGCGGACCTCGTTTTCGAGGGAGCCTCGTTCCAGGGAGAGGTCTGGCTGAATGGGCGCCGAGTCGGTGAGCTCAAGGGTATGCTGAACCCCAGGTCATTCGACGTTTCGGAGGTCCTGAGGATCGGAGGAGACAATACGCTGGTCGTCCGCCTCGAGGCGACTCCCGATGCGCGGCAGAATGAGACTGCCCGGGAACTTACCTGGTTCACGAACCGGCCGCAGCTCTATTCCATCGCTCAGTGCATGTACGGGTGGGACTGGGGTCCGCACGGAGTGCCCGTAGGCATGTGGCGGCCGGTCAGGCTCCGTGTCTCGGGGGCGCTGCGGATAGACCACCCCTATATCCGGTCGCATCTTTCCTCCGCCTCCCGGGCCGTCTGCACCGTTGCAGTGGATGTCCGGAACCTCTCAAGCTCTCAACACGAGGCGGAGATCACGGGGGCTATTCTCGACGGGGACTCTTCAGGCAGACGATCGGAATTCCATCAGAGCGTCATCCTTGCGGGTGGCGCAACAAAAACCGTCACGTTCGAAGTCGAGGTGCGGAACCCCAGGCTCTGGTGGCCAAACGGCATGGGGGAACAGATCCTCTACTCCCTTCAGGCCTCAGTGGCTGAAGGGGGGAGCGTCTCGGACCGGCTGACGACGCAGTTCGGCATCCGTGAACTGAAGCTTGTCGAGAACGAACAGGTCGGGGAATTCCTGAAATCGCTGAAGGAAAGTGCGGGGAGTGTCTACCAGCTGGGCAAAGTGGTCGGATCCTACCCCTGGACGTTTCTGGTGAACGGCAAGAAGATGTTCGCCAAGGGAGGGAATTGGATCCCCATCGACGAGCTGTTGAGGCTTGACCGGGACCGGTACGACCGGCTCTTGAAGCTTGCGAAAGAGGCCCACTTCAACCTCCTCCGTGTCTGGGGGGGTGGGCTCTATGAGACCGATGACTTCTATGGGCTCTGCGACAAGTACGGGATCCTGGCATGGCAGGAATTCCTGAGCAACCAGAGTTTTTCGAAGATCGACCGCGGGAATTTTCTCGAGGGGGCGAGCGAGGCGGTCCTCCGGCTCAGGAACCATCCGAGTCTCATTTTCTGGTGCGGGGGGAATGAGTTCGATCCGGACGACCACGGGAGCAAGGCCGTCGTCGATGCGCTGGACTCCCTGCTGAAGAAGCTCGATCCGCAGCGTGAGTTCCACCGGGCCTCCCCCTACATGGGGGACGACCATCACTGGGGAGTGTGGCACGGAGGGGAGCCGTACACCAGGTATCGCATCGTGCGGCCGTTCCGCAGCGAGGCGGGCATGAACACCTTTCCGGTATCGGAAAACTATCGTCTGTTCACCCCGGACTCGCTGCTCTGGCCTCCGGACACCACATTTATAGAATTCCACGGCGAATACAACACTCGGTTCCAGCACCTGGCAAAGCTCTCGCGGTATTCGAACGAATTCGGCCCTCCCGCGGGGATCAATGATCTGATCATGAAAAGCGAGTTGTACCAGGCGCTCTCGAACGCGTTCAATATGGAATTCTGCCGTTCGAACAAATTCCGGAACAGCGGACTCCTGGTCTGGCAGTACAACGATATCTGGCCATGCCTGTCATGGTCCATGGTGGATTGGTACGGCACGCCGAAGCCGTCCTATTTCTTCCAGGCCCGGGCGTCTCGGCCGGTCCATATTTCCGCGGACTACGAGCGGTATCTCTGGAAGGCTGGGGAGACATTCCGGGCTGACATCTATCTGTTGAACGACACCGAGGCGCCGGTGGGAAAAGCGACCTATGCGGTGAAGCTGCTGGACGTGCGCGGGAAAATCCTGGGGCAGAAGTCGGGCCCCGCCGCATGCGGCGCGAACAGCTCGGTGAAGATCGGCAGGATCGAGCTGCCGCTGTCTCAGGAGATGGCGGGCCGGACGTTTTTCGTCTCCTTGGAGCTTGCAGGCAATGATGGTGTGAGAATCTCGGAGGCGCTCTATCCGATTGCCGTGAGCGTGACGGGAAAACTGGATGACTACAACAGCATCTTCACGGAAATGAACCGGATGCCCTCGGTCCAGCTTGGGGTCGATTTGACCGGTCTCCAGTTGCAGAGAACGGGGACCGGCACGTGGTCGGTCCGGCTCTCCAACCCGACCGAAAGCCTGGCATTCTTCTCGCGGGTCCGTCTGCTCGAAGAATCCCGGTCTATCAAGTCGTATTACAGCGACAACGACATCTCTCTCCTCCCGCACGAATCGAAGACCATCAGCGTGCGCGTCGAGGCCGGCGATCCCGGAAGTGTGCCGACCACGCTGCATGTTGAGATTGCGGGATGGAACTCGCCGGCCCGAACGGTCGAGCTTCCTGTGACACGGTAACGTTGGATCAAGGCCACCGGGGGAGGGAGGTGCGGATATCATGCGTCCGCGGGCTGCTCACATGGGGCGCACGGCTCTCACACTCCACGTCCCATGAGAGGCTTCGTGCGATTGCAATAGTGCCCGAGGATTGGTAGATTCTGCCCAGCACGGCATGCGCCGGCACGCTCAACCGTACAGAGCGTCGGCTCGCGCGGACGTGAAGGCGTTCGTCGGCGGGTGATCCTCCTCCGTGTGATCATCAGCGCCCTTTGTAATCCATCCCGGCTTGCACACATTCCCCGGTTCTCAGAGGAGCCCTGCTATGGCAGAAAAGGACAACAATCAGGAATCCCACAATTACCACATTGACATTCCCGTGAAGAACGAACCCTTTGCCTTGCGGGGCTCGAATTCGCTTGAATGGGGAATGAAGAACAGGCTTTCGAAGATTTTTCATCCCGCGACCGGCCGCACCGTGATGCTTGCCATCGACCACGGATACTTCCTCGGGCCGACGGCGGGACTCGAACGCGTTGATGTGACTATCGTGCCGCTGCTCCCGTATGCCGACACGTTGATGTGCACCCGCGGCATACTCCGGTCCACCATACCGCCGACATTCACGCAGGGAGTCGTGCTGCGGGCGAGCGGCGGTTCGAGCATACTCAAGGAGCTTTCGCAGGAGGAGATCGCCGTCGATATCGAGGATGCGATCCGTCTGAACGTGGCGGCCCTGGCGGTGCAGGTGTTTGTGGGGGCGGAGTTCGAGGCTAGATCCATCCACAATCTGACGCGGCTGGTGGATATGGGAAACCGGTATGGAATCCCCGTCCTTGGAGTGACGGCGGTGGGGAAAGAGATGGTCCGGGATGCCAAGTATATGCGCCTGGCGACGAGGATCTGCGCGGAGCTCGGCGCATCTTACGTGAAGACCTACTTTGTGTCCGAAGGATTTGAAACCGTCACCTCATCCTGCCCCGTGCCCATTGTCATAGCTGGAGGGAAGAGGCTCCCGGAGCTTGAGGCCCTGCAGATGGCCCATGATGCGATTCAACAGGGGGCGGCCGGTGTCGACATGGGAAGGAACATCTTCCAGTCGGGGGCTCCGGAGGCGATGATCCAGGCAGTGCGCCGGGTCGTTCACGAGAGGATGTCACCCCGGGAAGCGTTTGACCTCTATCAGGCCCTGGCAAGGCAAGAGACCTGAACAGGTTGGCTCACTCCGGAGCGGCGGCCACATTAGGAACCACGGCTCCTCTAAGGAGGGGACGCGAAGAACGGTTCTTAGCACTACGGGAGATCCCATGCTCAACAGGTGGTCGGATACCGCCGCATCGGAATGCATGACAGCTTACGGAGGGCAATGGGGGGAGGACCTGGCGCTTCGGACCTATACGAGCAGACTGATCGGAGGGGAGAAGGAGCTGGTCCTCCATGGCGGGGGCAACACCTCGGTCAAGGGGTCGTGGCTCGATATATTCGGAAAACCTGTCCCGGCCATCTTCATCAAAGCGTCGGGGCATGACCTCGCGCACATAGAGCCCGGAGGGCATACCGCCCTGGACCTGGAGTACCTGACCCGGCTCCGGCTACTGGCGGAGTTGTCCGACGTGGAGATGGCCGGCGAGCTTCTGACGCACCGGATGGCCGATCGGGCTGCAATGCCCTCCATCGAATCGCTAATGCACGTTTTCCTCCCCGCGAAGTTCATCGATCACACCCACGCAGATGCCATCCTGGCCCTCACGAACCGTCCCGATGGGATGAGCAGCGTGCGTGAGGCGCTGGGCGCCGAGGTGATCGTGCTTGAATACGTGGAGCCAGGTTTCCCGCTTGCCAGGCGTGCGGTGGAAGCGCTCGAAGCTTCACCGGGGAGCAAGGGGATTGTCCTTATGAAGCATGGCCTGGTCACCTGGGGGGCGACGGCCCGTGAATCGTATGATCGGACAGTCGAGCTTGTGTCAGAGGCGGAGCAGTACATTCTGCGGAATGCACGCCATCCTCTCCGCAGCGCAGGCGCGGCACCTTCGACATCTCCGGCATCCGCTCGCGAAAGGTACCGCTCGATTGCCCCGGCCATTCGGGGACTTCTGGCGATTCCCTCCGGAAACGCCGACCGGCCCCACGACCGATTCATCCTCCGGCCGATCATCACACAGGAAACGCTGGACCTCATCGAATCGGAGCGAGGCAGGGAGATCGTCCTGACGCCGCCCCTGACAGCGGATCATCTGATCAGAACAAAGACGCTCCCCTTGTGGATCGACAGCGACTCCGCCGAAGATCCGCAGGCGTTCCTGGAGCGAGCCGCCGCCGCCATCAGAAGGTACGCCCTCGAGTACACCGCATATGTGGCGCGGCATCAATCCGGGATGGCAGCCGGACTTGACCGTTTTGACCCGGTCCCGAGAGTGATAGTCGTGCCGGGCATTGGAGTGATTTGCGCCGGCCAGGATGTGGAGGAAGCCGATATCGCGCGCGATATCTCGGCACAGACACTTGCAGTAAAGAAGACGATTGCCGGAATGGGAGCGTATGAGGGTCTGAGCGAAGAGCAGCTCTTTGCCATGGAGTACCGGGCGCTGCAACATGCGAAGCTCCCCCGGAGGGAGCACCTTCCCCTTCGCCGGACTGTGGCACTGGTTACCGGGGCGGCAGGGGCGATCGGCGCAGGGATATGCCAGGTGCTTCTGGAACAGGGCTGTCACGTCGCCGCCACAGATGTCCAGGGAGACAGGCTGACTGCCATGGTGGACGGCCTGAAGGGAGTTTTCGGCGAACGGGTGATGGGTGTGCGTCTTGATGTGACCGATCCGGAGTCCGTCGCCGGAGGATTCGGTGCGGTGAGCGAAGCGTGGGGCGGGGTCGATCTCCTGATCGTGAATGCGGGAATGGCACATGTATCGACGCTGGCAGAGATGGATCCGGCGGCCTTCCAGAGGCTTGAGCGCGTGAATGTCGAAGGGACGCTTCACCTTCTTGCCGAAGCGGCCAGGCACTTCAAGGCACAGGGGACGGGAGGAGATATTGTCCTCATTTCGACCAAGAACGTGTTCGCGCCGGGAGCAAAGTTCGGCGCATACAGCGCCACGAAGGCAGCGGCGCATCAACTCGCCCGCATCGCCAGCCTTGAGCTTGCGGAGTTGGATGTCCGCGTCAACATGGTCGCTCCCGATGCCGTGTTCTCTCACGGGGAACAGAAATCCGGGCTCTGGGCCGAGGTCGGACCGGATCGCATGCGCGCGCGAGGCCTTGACGAGGGAGGGCTCGAGGAGTACTACCGTCAGCGGAATCTACTGAAAGCGAAGATCACCGCCACGCACGTCGCCAGAGCGGTTCTCTACTTTGCCACGCGCCAGACGCCTACGACGGGCGCGACGATCCCCGTGGATGGCGGGCTGCCGGATGCGACGCCCCGGTGATCCCCCCTCTCTTGTAACTCGATAGAAATGTCACCAGTTAGAACTCTTTAGATCTGTCATGGCTTTTGCTGGATCTTCATCGTCTTGGTCTTTTGGTCACGGAGCTATGGGCGGTTCCTCTCACGTCTGGACTCCTCAGGACTGACTCTACCGCCGCCAGGGCTTTTGAATGCCCTTGCCGACGCCCTTGAGAAACCACGGATGATTGGCGGCAGGCATGACGAGTGGTGGCTTGCGCGGGGCAGGCTTGCGTGGGAGGATCTCATAGCGCAGTTCCTCGTCGCCGCGGAAGATGTGCAGCGTGTCGTCCAGGTAACGCCGGACGGTGAGGTACGCGGTCGGCCGGGGGAGCGCGTAAGGACCTTTCAGGATTTGGATGTAGACGCCCTTGAGCGTGATGGTGAAGTCATGATTCAAACATCGCTCGGTCTGGAAGCAGAGGATCTGTTCGAGCTTGAAGGTCTTCTCCAGCGGCCGGTGCACATCGGCCAGGCCAACGGAGGGTAGGGCAAAGCGAGTGTTATGGTCCTCGGTATAGGAGCGCTCCACGAAGCGGTTGCCCCCTGCAATGGTCGAGATCCCTGCTCGGCGCATGGCCTTGATCAAGCGGTCCTGTTGCGTCCGGTTCCCGCGCTCGACGCGTCCCTTGGCCTGGGAGCTATTGGCAAAGATCATCTGGACACCCAAGGTCGCCATCGCCCGTCCGAACTCGGTCAAGCGGCCTTCTTCGGCCCAAAACACGCCTCCACGGTCCACGTAGAGGCATCGGGGCAGGCCATAGCGCTCGATGTAGGCCCAGAAGGCCCGCATACAGTCCGCGGTGTTCTCCGACGGGGCAAAGCGCAAGAACACCCGGCTGGTAGCATCGTCGATGAAATGGAGCATCGTGCACGTCGGCCCTCGCCCTTCGAACCAGTCGTGGTCACTCCCATCAAACTGGACGAGCTCGCCCACGGCCGAGCGGCGTGGTCGCTTCTTGCGATGGGGCCGTTTCTTGCGCTGGACGTTGGTTCCGCCCTTGGCCATGAGCCAACGGCGGACGGTCTCATGATCGACAAGGATATTGTGATTGGTGGCCAGGACCTCACTGAACAGGGTGGGCCCATAGTCCCGGTACTCCGGCCGCCAGTAGAGTTCGAGGGATTTGGCCTTGAGGCGCACAGGGTAGCCTCGGTTGGAGGCCTGCCCGCGCAGCCGGTGGATTAGCCCAACATCGCCGGCCTCGTGGTAGCGCTTCAGGAGGCGGAAAATGTGGCGGCGGGTGAGTTTCAGTATTTTGCCTGCCTCGCGAGCCGAGAGCCGGCCCTTGACGACTTGTTTGATGACAACGAGGTGGTCACGTTCCTTCTGGCTCATCACCAGGTTGTTGGCCATCTGAGGAGACTCCGCAGATTATGGGGGGAGTCCCAAGATGGCACCTGGTGACATTTCTATCGAGTCCAAAGGGTGACATTTCTACCGAGTCATAACATTGGGTGATAATGGTGAAGCAGAGACTTGACATTGTCTGACAATAACTATATCCTGCTTCGTCTTTTGCACCTGTTCTTAACCGTCACCACCGCTGACTTTCCAATCTCGTTCACTTGCCGAG
>Ga0182021_10004648_pt1 | contig 16181 bp, 15 predicted proteins | sample 612E3MmetaG_FD_120493 | JGI IMG/M metagenome (GOLD analysis project Ga0182021, IMG submission 120493) | Permafrost microbial communities from Stordalen Mire, Sweden - 612E3M metaG (Illumina Assembly) | ecosystem: Environmental > Terrestrial > Soil > Wetlands > Permafrost | place: Sweden... | reverse complement strand
TAAACTTCGGAAAGAAAATAGCTGAAGGAACACCGGCCCAAATTGCCGGCGACAAACGAGTAATCGAAGCTTATTTGGGGAGTGAATAGTGTTACTTGATGTCAAAGACCTTAGAGTTAACTACGGTAAAGTCGAAGCTGTAAAAGGCGTTTCATTCCACGTTGACGAAGGAACTCTGGTTAGCATCATCGGTGCTAATGGTGCGGGAAAAAGCACTATCCTGCGGACTTTGTCCGGACTGGTAAGAGCAAGCACAGGAGAAATTTGGTTCGGCGGAAAAAGAATCGATAAAACTCCGGTGCACGAAATCGTCAAATTAGGGATTGCGCAAGTCCCTGAAGGAAGAAGACTTTTCCCACAATTGACCGTATTAGAGAACCTCCGCGCAGGCGCTTTTCTCATAAATAGTCAAAAAGAAATGAATCCGTTGTTGGAAGATGTTTATCACCATTTCCCGAGAATGAAGGAAAGGCTTTCTCAGCAAACAGGCAGTTTAAGCGGGGGCGAGCAGCAGATGTTAGCTATCGGACGGGCGCTAATGAGCAAACCTAAACTGCTGGTAATGGACGAGCCTTCTCTAGGCCTCTCGCCCATCATGGTCCAGGAAATCGGCAATATTATTAAAGCGATGAAAGAGCAGGGTAGAACCATATTGCTGGTCGAACAGAATGCCAACCTGGCGCTGAAACTGGCTGATAGAACTTATGTATTGGAACTCGGAAAGGTTGTACTGGAAGGCAAGTCCGCAGATATCATGAACAGTCCGATCGTGAAGAAAGCTTATCTCGGAGCAACAGAGGACTCGTAGATCTCCACCGGAATACTTAATAAAAAATAAAACGTCAACCTGAAATACGGTTGACGTTTTATTATCGAAAACATACACTAATAAAAGAGGGAATTATATGAAAATTAATCCGAAAAACATTAGCCCTAGAGAAGCTTTTCATGTTTTTGTAGGGGTGATCACCCCCCGGCCTATCGCCTGGGTGTCTACGGTGGACAAACAGGGCAGAAATAACCTGGCTCCCTTTAGTATGTATAGTATGCTCAGTACGGTGCCGGCAATCGTAGGATTCGGAGTCAGCGCTTATCGTGATGGCAAGAAGAAAGATACGATCAGGAACATCGAAGCAAACAAGGAATTTGTTATTAATGTGGTTACTGAGAGCCTCGCCGAAGCGATGAATCTGACTTCGGTGCCATTCCCCTCTGAGGTCAGTGAGTTTGAAAAAGCAAATTTAACTCCTATCCGTTCCGAATTTGTGGCTCCTGCGCGTGTCGGTCAGTCGCCGGTGAGTATGGAATGCCGGATGTTACAAATCCTGCGATTCGGTACCGAACCGATGGTCAATCACTTTGTTATCGGTGAAATCTTGCTGGTTCACGTTAGAGATGAATTTTGCCGTGATGGAATGCTCGATGCCTCCCTTTTAAAAACCATCGGCGTCATGGGCGCTCTTCCCCCGCCGGATATCTATTGCCGCACGACGGACACATTTGGAATGGATAGACCTGAAGGATAACCCTCCAGATTTAGTTTATTTCTAGCCGATAACTACCGGCTGTCAGAGCACTCGTCTTCTATCAGTTTGTTATTGCGCGATGTAGACTGCTAACCGTCTATTTCAGGAAGTTCATGACTGCGCCTGCAAACTCATTGGGCATGGCCCGGTCAAGGTACATCGGTCCGTTTTCAACGGTAACGAGCTTGCCGTCAGGAATCAATTTATGGACTTCTTTCGCCAAATAATGGAATGGATAATAGGTCGCGTCGAGGACAAGCGTCGGACAAGTAATCAACGGCAACCTGGGTTTTAAATTATAGACGGCTCCAGCCCAGTGTGTTTCCTCGCCTCTCGTGCCTGCTTTGGCGTATTCAAGGAATCTTTCTTCCAGTATTTCTACAGGATAATCTCCCCATAAGCAGGTTCGCCGCCACCATTCCAAAAGATGCGACCCGTCTTTTTTCAGTTCCACACGCTTTGTAAAATCGGGGGGCTCGTTCAAGGCTTTGGCTTCGCTTTCCTCCCAAAATCCGGTGCCTGCTATCACCAGTTTATGCACACGCTCCGGCCAATTTATAGCCACCTCCGTGGCAATCATCGCGCCATTGAACTGACCGACCACATGCACCTTTTTAATACCGAGGGCGTCCATGAAACTGATCACCGTCCGCGCATGCTCAAGAATCGAATACTGATGAGGAGCCGGGTCGGAGTCTCCCTGTCCCAGATAATCCATAGCCACCGCACAGTATTTCTTAGATAATAAATGCATCACTCTGGTATATTCATCCGACGAACTCACCGCCATGTGCAGTAAGATTATATATTCGCCTTTTCCTTCAATCCTATAATGGATCTGCCCCTCCGGAATATCCGCATATGCTCTTTTCATCTTATTCTCCCTTTTTATCTGTTATTTGCACGACGAACCTAAAAATTCCAGAATCGCACCGGCAAACTGTTCCGGCATGGATCTATCGAGATAAATCAGCCCTTTTTCAATGATTTTAAGTTTGCTCCCGGGAATGAACCCCCTGACATTTTTCGCAACGGAAAAGAACGGGTCGTAGGTCGCCGAGACCACCAGAGTCGGACATTTGATCAGCATCAACCTGATTTTCGGGTCAAAGTTCATTGCTGCCCAATGGGCTTCCTCACCTCTGGGGCAGGCCTTGACGTATTCGATAAATCTTTCTTCCAGTATCTCCGGCGAATAATCGCCCCATAAGGTCGTCCTGCGCCACCACTCCATTAAATGAGATCCATCAGACTTGATTTCGACCCTGCTCATGAAATCGGGAGGGTCTTCAAATGGCACACATTCATCAGGTTCAGGGCGGTATCCTATACCGGACAGTACGAGTTTGTTCACTCGCTCCGGCCACTTTATTTCAAGCTCGGCCGCCACGATAGAACCCAGATGATGGCCGATGATGTTGGCTTTCTTTATATGAAGCACGTCCATGAAACCGGCAATAGTGCAGGCGTGATCGATTACATTGTACTCACTCGGAGACGGGTCAGAGTCTCCCGATCCCAGGAAGTCCGGTGCAATAACACAGTATTTTTTAGACAGGAGGTGCATTATCCGGGTAAATTCATCCGACGAAGATACCGCCATGTGCAACAGCAAAAGAGGCTCCCCGCTGCCTTCGGTCCGATAATGCATTTGCCCTTCCGCGATGTCCGCATATGCCCTTTTCATGTTACCCCTTCCGGATTTTTCCGCCCTATTTACCCGGCGTATTCAGAAAATCGAGGATTGCTCCGGCAAACTCTTTGGGCATGATACGACTCATATATATCGAACCGTTTTCAATAACGGTCAAATTACCATTTGGAATGAACCCCTTGATTTTAGCGGCCACCGCATAGAAAGCATCCTGGGTTCCGGAAAGAACCAGAGTGGGGCATTTAATAAGAGGTAATCTACTCTTCAAGTCATAGGTTTTAGATGCCCAATGGATTTCCTCTCCTCTGGGCCCGGCCATGATGTATTCTTTGACTCTATCCTCAATAATGTCCAGGGGACCTCCCCACAGGGCAGCCCGACGCCACCACTCCATTAAATGAGATCCGTCTTTCTTTATGTCAACCCGACTGGTAAAGGAGGTGAAGTCAGGATGATTGCTCATGTCAATTCCCTCGCTGGGATCTGGGAAATAGCCTGCGGAAGACATTATCAGTTTGTTCACCCGTTCCGGCCAATTGATGGCGATTTCCGCCGCAATGTTAGAACCGGCCGACTTGCCCATAATATGCGCTTTCCTGATGCCCATGGCATCCATGAAAGCCAGCGCAGTTTTGGAATGGTCCAGCATCTGATATTGGAAAGGAGCCGGGTCGGAATTACCGTGTCCCAGATAATCCATTGCGATGGCGCAATATTTCCGGGACAGGAACGGTATCGCTCTGCTGTATTCATCAGACGATCCCACCGCGGAATGCAGCAATACGAGCGGCTCCCCTTTTCCTTCAATCCTGTAATGAATCTGCCCTTCCGGGATATCTATATAAGCTCTTTTCATTTTGCCCTCTTTGTATTATTCTCCGCCTGACGGCGATTATATTCGCCTTTTTATACTTTCAGAGTTCCAGATCAGCCCATAAAATCCATTATTGCCTTAGCGACTTGTTGAGGCATCGCCCGGTCGAGGTACATCGGACCGTGTTCAATTGTGACGAATTTGCTGTCAGGAATCATTTTCTGCACGATATTAGACCGTGAATGGAGCGGATAGCCGGGTGCATCGATAATCAAGGTCGGGCGGGTGATCAAAGGCAGTCTAAACTTGGAATTATAATTACCTCCCGCCCAATGTCCTTCTTCACCTCTGGGGCCGGCTTTCAGATACTCGATGAATCTCTCTTCCAGTATCTCTACCGGATAATCTCCCCACAAACAGGCACGCCGCCACCACTCTTTTAAATGCGAACCGTCTTTCTTCAATTCCACCTTGGTTGTGAAGTTGTCGGGTTCGTGAAGGTCGGCAGCCTGATTTTCTTCCCAGAATTCCGCCCCGGCTAAAATCACTTTATTGATACGATCCGGCCAATTTACCGCAAGCTCTACGGCAATCTCTGCTCCGAAGAATTGACCGGCAATGCTTGCTTTCTTGATGCCGAGAGAGTCCATGAAACTGATCACCGTCCGGGCGTGGTCTATGATCTCATATTGTCGCGGAGCCGGATCCGAATCTCCGAACCCCATACAATCGATGGCGATGGCACGATATTTCTTAGAAAGGAAACGGATCACTCTCGTAAATTCATCCGATGAAGCTACCGCCATATGAAGCAAAATAATCGGTTCCCCGTTGCCTTCAGACCGGTAGTGCATCTGACCTTCCGGAATGTCTGTGTATGCCCTTTTCATGCTTCCTCCTTCGGAAATGACGATTGAAAATACTATACCAGAAATCGATATCGAAAACCTCACCTCATTTTAATGCTTAACGCGTCCTGTTTTCCACTTGGAGTAACTATGCTTTATCTCTTAATGCTCATCAAAGAGAATTATATTCCTGTAAAGCGATAATCAAACCGCAGGCAATGAATTCTTGCGTTCCGGTAATTAACATATTTCCGCTTTTATCTTGGGATTTATGATATACCCGGCACCCCTGCTTGTCAAACGGATTTGAGTGGCAATTAAATATTGATTTGATTGAAATAAGCGATGTAAACAAAGGAAAAGCTCTTCCCCGGGGGGAAGAGCTTTCGGGAGGAGGTGCATCAGGTTGGTCATCAGCAGGATTTATCGAAACTGGAGAGGAAATCTAAGGAGGATTTGCCATCCCGGCGTCAACGGCTTTCAATACGTTGATACGCCCTTTGGCATCGGGGTTAGCAGTAGTATCGGCGCTATTCCGGATAATATCTCTGACATCATCATTAATATAACCGTTATCATTCCGGTCGACTACTATTGCGTACAATAACGCCGCCTCGCCGGAAACCAAAGCCGTGGCAAAAGAGGTACCGCTTTTCTGATTATATTTATCATCCGGTGAAGTGGAGTAAATATCGACCCCCGGAGCGCTCACCGTAACCCATTCGCCGCGATTAGACCACTTGGCTAAACGATCACTTTGATCGGTAGCGCCAACGGATATCACATTTTCATAAGCGGCTGGATACATCGGTTTTATTCCTGCATTATTACCTGACGCAGCGACCAGGAGACAGCCCTTGCTCCAGGCATATTTGACGGCGTCTTCCACTATGGTGGCCGGCTTGGTTAAAACCACGCTCAGATTGATTATCTGGGCGCCGTTATCCGCCGCCCAGATAATTCCTTTAGCAATCGCCTCCGGAGTAGTAAAACCGGCATCATCTGCGACTTTAACATTAAGCAGCGAACAGTTATAAGCTACACCGGTAGCGCCTTTCAAGTCTTTTTCCGAGGCGGCGATCAAACCGGCAATCAATGTGCCATGTCCATATATATCCCCGTCTGTCAGGCTGCTGCTGAAATTTACACTATTTTTCACTTTACCCGCCAGGTCTTCATGGTTGATATCGATGCCGGTATCCAGAACGGCCACAATAATATCAGGAGTACTGTCAGTGACCTGCCAGGCCTTATCGGCCATGATTTTCGCCAGGTGCCACTGTGACGGCAAAACGGTAGCGGCTGAAGTCCTGCCTACTTGAGGTAAATCCGCCACTCGCCCATAAGTAACGGCATAGGGAGTAGAGGAACACACACCCAACGTCAGAACTGCCACAAGAGCTATCAGAGTTAGCCTCTTCCACATCGTTCTTTTGCCTATCATTTTCAGCCCCAGTACCGGTTTCTCTTAACGGGTACACCCATAGATTACTCTTGGGACAGTGAACAAAGACTAAAAAACGGATAGGAAGTAATAAACAATTCCTAAACATCAAATAGTTTTGACCCGGGACAAAATAAAAAGGGTGGTTGAAGTATTTACTCTCCAACCACCCTCATATTAGCTTTGGATCAAATGTTATGTCGGGTCGCTATCGCGCACTTTTTGTTCTGAACAGTAACGTCACCAGCACCACAACTCCTATCGCCAGAAGGATCAACCAGGCATACGGCGAGGTGGCCACGATCACCTGCTGAATCACGTTCGGTTGCTGTTGAAGAGGCACGGTCTTGGGCGGATTCACCACGGTGACATCGAAGGTTTGATCGCCGACCTGTACCTGATATTTACCGGCGCTGCCCGGAGCAAGCGAGAAGTAAATCTCTTTGCAGGTTAAGGGTTCCAGGGTTACGCTTTGCGTTTGTTGCGCAATGCCATTAACCATCAATGTGACCGTATATTCGCCGGTTTCTCCTCCGGTATTGCTGACGCCTACTTTAACATTAGTCTCATCGCCCAAAGTGATCTCCGCAGGTCCGGCGGAAATATCATGCATTTCAAATTTGGCGGGTCCTACGGGAGCCCCGGCGCCTAATTTCACCAGCACGCAGAATATCGAGAAATGGTTCACTAGCGCTGCTTCTGAACCTACTTCAGCGACATATCCCGGCGGCTGTTCCAGACGGACCCAGGTCTTCGATATCTGGTCAAAGTAGAAAATACCGATATCTTCGTAGCAAGGCGGCAGGTTATTCGGGTCATAGCCGATGCTGATCGTCGCCGATTTATCCATTACCAGTGAATGCTTTTGGCCGTAAGTAACGCCTTGTACATCAAAGACCGGACTCAGCTCTTCCCAACCCGGTAGAGACGGGAACTCTTGCTGAGTTAAAACCGCATCTATTTTCTGCGGCAGTTCATCCGGTCTGGCGGGGTTAGTGACCGTAGTTCCCGGAGCTAGGCTGATGCTGAACTCGACCTGTGTCGATGTAGTAGTCACCGCACCAGGATCAGTAATCGTCCCGTCCTCATTTGTCTGTGCAATAGTTTGCGCACCGGGTACGGCTATTTGGAGAGAACGTGACGGCTCAGGCGCAGGTGTAGTTGTCGGTATCGGAACCGGCGGCGTTGTTGTGGTCACGGGCGGAGGCACCGGCGCCGGTAACTCCTCGATCATATAATTAACATCGAATGTAATACTGTCTCCCTGCACCGGATTACCGGTGGCGGAAGGCAGGTCCCATTTCCAGGTCAGATCCGTCGAAGCATCGGCGTCAAGGTTATCGATGTGTATGTAATTTGATGACGAGGCGCTCTGCGGGAAATTAGCAAAAACAGCCGGCATAGTGAAATTGGACGTAATCCCGGTACCGGTCAATGATAATTTCAAATATTGGTTTATTTGCGGTGTAGTGCCGAATCTAGAGGCGACTGCGGCGCTTTTACTCATCGAGATATTACCTAGCCAGACGGTCACTTTACCCGGACTGGAACCGGAATTATGTATCGTCACCGATTCTAACCCGTTATCACCGGGTTTAATTTCGGAAATACTCATGGCCGTAGAGGCGGTGCCGCTCATATGTAAACTCACGGTCGGTACAGCGGAATAGGCGGGACCAGGCACCGTGAATAGAAACACCAAACCGGCGCATAAAAAGCCTAATACCACCTTCCCCAGAGGCGAGAAGATGGTCTTGCTCAGTTTGCCCGTGTGCTTATCTATTCTCAAAATCAGGTTTTTCATCTGATGATCACACTACTCTTCAGCTCCCATCGTTCCTAAAGTGGGAGGAGTCGCGGCGTAAACCCGCACCTTTACAAGGTCAATATCCATCTTGGGTTGAATGTTTGCGGCACTCCCTACTAAAACAATGCGGTCAATGACTGTATTAAGGTCGGCCGTATAACGGGCGCTAGCAACCTTCGAAACGCCATTAACATAAAAATCGTAAAGGTCATTAGTAACACCGGTGACCCAAGTAACCCTATCTAATTTGATGTTGTACCAGGTATTGGCGGTGTACCCCGCCGGTGCGGCGACATTCGTCCATGTTCCGGCAAGGTCGTATTGAATGTTGGCGCCGTTGTTCCAACGGAAAGCCGGCCCGATGGTGGCGCCATTCTGAATACGGGTTTCCATATTGATACCATTTTGTTCGGGATATTCATACAATTCTACGATCACCGGATTCACCGTAGTTGTGAAAACAGGGCTGGTGACAGTAAATGAGTTGGCAGTGGAAGTATCATTGAACCGCGCAGCATAACTTCCGTGTTGCGGAGTCGGAGAAGTGACCTGTGTAAAAGAACCCGTACCGCTGGTTGTCCAACCGGCAACGCCACCCTCGAAATCTTCGAAGAAAATGAAAGTATTGCTTCCACTACTGGCGGCGGTCGCCCCCAAATTTCCATAATACATATAAATAGTAACAGCGGGAGAACCCACCGGGATGGAAGGCACTTTAACCCAAATCACTGCTGCCGATGGAGTAGAGATGCTCTGTATCCAATAATTCAGTACAGTCTGCCCGTCCGAAGAGGTAAATATGATATCATTACCGCTCGCCAGCATATGAGAAGGTATCACGCTGGATAAATCTAAATTCAGTTGCATCTGGTAATTCGTCAACAAACTCCCCGTGTTATTGATCGTGATCGGCTTACGGTATAACCAGCTATAGTTATACCAGTTGGATTGCACTACATTATTGGTGGAGGTCTCGTTATCCAGGTAATTTGCCACGGTAGGGATAACAATAATCGCCGCCACCATCAGGGTGACAATCAACCCGATTATTATCCAGAAACGCTTGCTCACGTTAGTACCTTCTAATCAATTACCAGCAACTAAATCTATTTTACTTGCTTGCTTTTGCCGGTGAGTTCCGGATATATTTCACCAGTTCGCGCCAGAAGCTCTTGAATAACATTACTACCAGTATTAATGCCGGTAAGATCAATGCGATGATCAGTCCGGCCTTAGTCCTGAAGAATGAGTTAATATAACCGGCGACAGGACTGTTGAATTCCATCTTGCCGATAACGTTGGCCGCAGGCACAATCCAGGGATCCACTGTCTGAGTGACATTGTCGCCTTTGGTTTTGAAAGTGGGCGGATTGGAATTACTAACCTCGACGATGCGGTGAACGATCGGTTTTTCACCCACAGTAACCGGTTTAAAAACAATAACGTCGCCGACTTTCAGGTTAGCGATAACAGGCGCTCTCGAGATCACCATTGTGCCCACACTCAAGGTAGGACTCATACTATTGGAGATTACCGTATTGACCTGGAATCCCATCCGTGCCGATAAATATATCAGCGAGGTGGTCACGATGAGCAATACCGCTACCGCAATGGTAGTGATTTCCGCAATTTTTTTCATTCTTTTATCCCCCCTTTATGGGGTATAGTATACTACTGATTCAATACAAATGTCATCGTTATGTTAATTCCGTCTCCCACCAAATTCGCGAAGGTACCGGTTGAGAACGTATTGCCGGTGCCATTGCTCCGCATCTGGATAGTGATGTCAAAAGCTTTGGCCACCCCGGAATTCAAGCCGACACGTCCGGCAAGCAGGGAGGCTTCATTCTTCATATCCTGAACATCGATGTAGCCATTATTATTGCCGCCGCTTGCAACGGCATCGCTAAGTAGCGAAAGGATGGTGCGGCCGTCATAGTTCAGGGTCGTGATTTGCAGGACTTTCGCCAGATCATCTGTAGACATATTGACCGTATTAGTAGTGGCATCGGCGCTATTATCGGTGTTGTAACCCAAAGCGATATCCAGGGTATTACCCGCTTTAGTGCCGGTATTCTGGAGAGAAATGGTAGTCGCGGTGACGGTTCTACCCGGTTTTAAATTCAAGGAGGTTAACGTCTGCGTCACCCCGTTGGCGCTATTGGTTTTCAGGTCGAGGGTACCGGCGGTAATCTGGTTATCGATGGACGTCTCGGCATCATGGAGGTAAGCAAAAGTACCGCCAACAGCTAAACAGGCTATAAGTAAGCCTGCTATGCTAAGACCGATTATCCTCTGTAGTGTCCCCATATAATTCTTACCGTTTCTCCGGGTTTTTGGGCTATTTATTTCATCTATCTTGTGAGGGAGCAACTCTTAACCACCCTCATCTCAACCTTCTCCCATCGAGGGAGAAGATGCTATGTGTTATTAGTGTATCTGGTCGAGGTAGAAGCTGAAGGAAAGCTTGACGCCATCGCCCTGTATTTCATTTACGTTCGTGTCCGTGGTATCAATACGCCAGTTAATATAGAAGTTGACGATAGCATTTTTCGCCATGCTGGCGATAACCGGATTCCATGTCTTGCTGGCGAAGGCGGCCCAGGTACCCCACTGCAAACCGGTGGCAAAAGGTACAACCGTTCCATCCGATTTCAAAGCAAGGTCACCGGTATCAAACGAGCTGTTAGCATTGACATCGATCCAGGGGGCGATTTGAGAGTCAGCGCTGAGATTACCTACACCATCCGCAAACTCACTGGAACCAACAGTAGCGAAGGTATTGGTGATCGAACCACTGGTGATACTGAATAAACCGGGTAATGTGCCGGCATTCTTCAGCGGCGCGAACGCCGAACCGGTGTCACCGGGAGCTTTATTAGCCAAAGTCACGTCCACGGTGGGGTCCAGTATCGTATAATTTGTATCGCCGTTATTGATTTTCAGGTCCAAGGTACCAGCCGTGATCTGGTTGTTGTTGGATGTTTCCGTATCCGTGAAATACGACCAGGTACCGAACCCGACAGTTGCCATCACCAGAATGGCGGCAATCGCTAATCCAAGTATTTTTTTCATCTCAGTGCGCCTCCTCAGGTAGAACTTTTACAGCTAATCCTTTCGTCCCAACTTCTTGATTTCTAACCATGGTGTGTACATGCCCGGTTGTAAGGTTGTCGCCATCGCCTGCTTGCGGGCAGGCGATGGCGGATTGTACTGATTCTATTTTTTTAAGGAGTTCTTCATTTCTATTCAACCTTATCTTCCGGACTTAGAGTATATATTTGTTTTACCTTAATGTGTCCAAGTTACAGTGTTATCGGTAGAGATAGAGGCAATAGTAGCAGTACCCGCTGCATCGTGCGCAGCCCCAGCGGTAATACTACAAACAACAGTTGTTGTATCAGAAGTACCACTCATCCCAGTGACGTCAATAGTATAAGTAGTAGAGTTGACCGCCGTGACGGTAGCTGAGAGAGGTCCTGGATTTGTGCTACCAGTCAAATTTATGTGAGCGTTACCAGTAGCAAAATCTGTCACCGGTTCGCTGAAGACTGCCGTGAAGGAAACAGTCGCAGCAGCACTAGTGGTGGGGTCAAGCTGTGTTGATTTCTGGTTAATGGTTACAAACGGGGTCGCAGTGGTAAGCTGATCTAATTTGAAGCTGATATCCCATGAAACACTATCACCCTGAGCTTCGTTCTGCTGGTAGAGAGAAGTATAACCGGTAACAGTACTAGGATGAGCCTCGTCATGGAGGACATCATACTCTACATTGAAATTGCCAGCGCTGGTGTTACCTATGAGAGTCTCTATACTAGAGGTCGTGACGCCAGCATCCCATATAGGAGTAGTGGGGAGGAAAGTGGCAGGGGGAGTGCTGAGATAATTATAGAGAGCAGCTGTACCGCCGACATCAGTAACGGCTGTACTGGCACCAGTCCATGTGTTGACGGAGCCATCCGCTAGTATATATTTTTCACCGTTATCAATCGTGCCATTTTTGTTGGAATCCAGCCAGACCGCTATTTTTACATATTTACCAAGCTCTCCGGTAGCGGTGCTATCGCCAACCTTATGTGCCATGAGCGTATCAGAGCCTTCTCCAGGAGTGCCTTCTGTTTCGGTAATAGCACCAAGCTGAATTGTTAAAGTGCCCGGTAATGTACCTCCATTTTTGACTTCCCATGTAACAGCATGGCCTGAATCTCCGGGTTTCAGGTTAGACAATGCAATTGGCGCCTGTGCGTCATTGTTAACAGAAATGGATAAGGTGCCGGCCGATATTGAGTTACCAGTTTGGGTTGAGACATCATTGAAGTAAGCATATGCGCCCACGCTGACCGTGGCGATGATGATGATTAAGGCTGCTCCAAGTCCTAGAATTTTTAACATTAGATTTTCTCCTTATAATTTTGTTTCAAGTTTTGTGTCTGTTGCCTGTTTTTCATCTTTGTTTTCCCCCTGATATGCATCACCTCCATCAGTTTCATTTTTTCCCTTTTTCTTTGAACCTTTCATCGATTCCTTGATAATATCTTTGACCAGGAAACCTACCAGCAATAGAGTAGGGATAATAATGACGAAGAACCAGCCTGTTTTCTTGCTAACAAAACCGTTGATGTAGCCGAGCGCCGGTATTTTAAACATATAAATACCGATGACAGAACTTACCGGTAACAGATGTTCATCAGGATCTTCATTAGCGTCCCCTTTGGTTCTGAGCATGCCGCCCTCGATCGCATAGATGCGGTGCGTCACCGTGGCATCGGAATCCTTAAAAGCGATAACCTTGCCGACTGCTAAGCTACCAGTAAATAATCCGCCCACTTTCCCTGTGATAACCAGATCACCCGGGTTGATGTCCGGTCTCATACTACCGGTCTTGACGTAAAACATGTCATAACCCGGGGAGACATAGATGAAAAGCATCCCCAGGATCGCCAGGCCCAGCACTCCCATGACTACCCAGGTAATAATGTTTAAAACTTTATTACGTTTCCTGGGGGTCTTCTTCTTTATTTCTTCGGTTTGCTTTTCCATCGTCTTTCTCTTCTACCGAACAGTAGTCTTTTTCACACGGCGATTAACAGCTTCGATCCTGGCGACTATTTCGATATCGCCCAGGTCACGGGGCAGATAACCGTCCGCATCCAGTTTCGTAATCTCGCTCCAATCGTTCTCATCGTGACCGAGGATGAGTACGACCGGAATATCCCAAGTCTTTTTAATGTGCTCGTAACTTTTCTGAGCGTCGATGGCTGTAACATCAAGAATCGCCATCGCTATCCCTTCGCCATCATTCATCGCTAAAACGCTTTCCAGCCCGCCGTTTACGAGCAAGATAAGAGCGCCGCTGAATTCCAGACAGGATTTAATGCGTTTAGTTGTTTTGTCATAGCCGTAAAGTAATATCTTCATATGTTCTACCACTATCTCTCACTATACCGGACGCTTGTTAAAATCCGGTAAATATAGTGCCTAAGTCAATTACAATGTGGTTACTAAGCGGTTACAGTTTTTAAGATTTTTGTAACCTGAGACTAAGCCTTTACTGCTTCATACGAAAATGATAAAAAGGTGATTTATTTGTAGATTGTCATTGCGAAGAATAATCGCGAAGCGCAAGGGCACGGGATACGAAGCAAGCTAAGCAGCGTGTTTAACATTTTGTAATACGGTTATTGCCACAACGCCCCATCTCTATCTACATTTGCATTCGCAAAGTACTATAGTCTTCCCGGGAGGAAGAGGATTTCTTTTTTGGGTAGCGCGAGGGCAAACGCCCTCGCTTACCCTTACTATTCCCTTTTCGCCCAACCTCCGGCTATTATTAAAAATCTACAGTTGGGCAATTTCTGATAGCCTACTCTGATGTGTAATTCTGAGATACGCAGTACCGAACTGAATAATTCAATTATCGAATGAAGGATATGTACGGGAATCCAGCGATTAATATGGATTCCTATACATTTACTTCGTAAAGTATACATTGCTTCGCAAGTACTATAGCCTACGGTGCTAAGATGGACGGCTAAAGGGAGAAAAGTAACAGAATGAGTGTAGTTTTAGAATTAAACCAGCAGGGTGAAGCGTGGGGCTCCCTCAACACCTCGAGATACATTCGCTTCGCTCAGTATGACAAAACACCCCTTCCGCAGTCTGTCATTGCGAGAAATGTAATGACGAAGCATCCCAGGGCGGTTATCATTCAGAATATAGTGAACCACAAGGAGTTTCTTCGTCCTTTCTTTGAAGGACTCAGAACGATAATACAAAACAACTTCAGTTTAAGATGGCTTTCCCCTCAGGGAAAATGAAAAGGGGCTGACTTGTTAAGTCAGCCCCTTTCTTTAGATTTTACTTAAGCCGATTAATCTAGTTCCCTGTATCCTGAATATCATAGGGGAAATACGGCCACCCGGTATGCGCATTATACTGCCACACTTTACCCTGCCCTGAGACATCGCAACTCACGGTGGCGCCGCCGCGTAGATCGTCACCCGTCTTTTTGGTCAACTCAACGGTTACTGTAACCTGCGGCGGTTGTGTATTGCCGCTGATATTGGCAGGCATCCTGAAATCGCCGCTGATGTGGAAGCCTGCGATCCCTGTATAATTACTGCCGTCCGGAGCCCACCATAGATCCAGATCCTGTACGTTCAGCCCGATTCCGGAAAGGTTATCATTGCCGTTATATTGCCAGACCGTCCCGTTTTTGGTTGAACCCTTAGTGAAAACTACTGAGTCTTGAGTCGTCCCATTGGAGATAGTGAGTGTGACTACCGCCGCGCGCTGGAAATCAGCCATCCTCATCCCTGCCGGCAATTGCATCCTACCGTAGACATAGAAGTCACCGGATGTGCTGGTTGGAGGCACACAGCTAACCTTACTCTTTCCTTGTGCATTCAGGTAATCACTATATTTATCTTGAGTTCTCCTGTCATTCTCACCATATCTATTACTGCTTTGCAAATATTGGTTGTAAACATTTTCAGTATAATTACCGTCCTGTTGACTGCTCGCAGATTTGTCTTTATCCGAGCAGTTATCTCGGGACTTAAGATAATCGATGTACTTGCTCGCCGTATTCCTGTCATTATCTCCGTACTTCGATTTATAACTCAGGTAATCGTTGTACTTATTCTGACTATCACGAACCCGATCATCATCATTGTTATTATTGTATGAAGTGTTTTTGTCCCAGTTAATAACAAGGTGTTTGATCATTAAGGAATCCAAAGTGCTTATCTGGTTAGTAAATACCGCGGTTACGGTCTTACCGGCATCCATAGTGATCGTAACGGGGCTGGCGCCATTATTAATCGATCCCTGCCAACCGCTAAACGTCCAACCGGCTGCCGGGGTCGCCGTTAACGTAACATTTGTTCCCGACACATAACTTGCCTGGTCAGGCGATTTTGTTACCGTGCCGCTACCGCTGACGTTCACTGTCAGGGTGTAACTACTGACGGCGAAGCTGGCAGCGATAGTATGATTGGCCCTGATATTACTGAAAGTATAACTGGTTACCGCTCCCACTGAGACACCATCTGCCAGAACATTAGCAACCTGGTAGCCCCGATTCGGAGTAATTGTGAACGTCTGACTGTAACCATATCGCGCTGTCACAGTACCGGAAGGTGAAATCATCCCATTGGCTCCGGCACTGGCGGTAATGGTATAGGAATTTTTATAAGTAAAACTGGCAGATATCGTATGGTTAGCCGTAATATTGTTGAAAGTATAAACCGTGACTGCTCCTACCGATACACCGTCAACCAGTACGTCAGCGACACGGTAACCATCGCGCGGATTAATCGCGAAAGTCTTGTTCGAACCTGCATTTACAGTCACCGTGCCGGAAGGACAGATATACCCGTTGGCACCGGCGCTGGCAGTGATAGTAAAAGCATTGGCAGTAAAACTGGCAGCAATTGTATGGTTTGCAATAATGTTATTGAAAGTATAACTGGTTACCGCTCCAACTGAAACGCCGTCTACTTTGACGTCTGCAACGCGATAACCGGTACCCGGAGTAATGGTGAAAGTCTTATTCGCGCCGGAATTAACCGTCACGGTACCTGAAGG
>Ga0182021_10004647_pt1 | contig 16183 bp, 13 predicted proteins | sample 612E3MmetaG_FD_120493 | JGI IMG/M metagenome (GOLD analysis project Ga0182021, IMG submission 120493) | Permafrost microbial communities from Stordalen Mire, Sweden - 612E3M metaG (Illumina Assembly) | ecosystem: Environmental > Terrestrial > Soil > Wetlands > Permafrost | place: Sweden... | reverse complement strand
GTTGCGCAGCAGGGCATCGACGCGGCGCAGCATCTCGGCGGCCGCCCGCCGCGTGAAGGTGAGTAGCAGGATGCGCCGCGGGTCTGCGCCCTGCGAGATGAGGTAGGCGACCCGGTGGGCGAGCGTGGCCGTCTTGCCGGTGCCGGCGCCGGCTACGATGAGCAGCGCGCCGCTGCCGTAGGCGGCGGCGGCGCGCTGCTCGGGGTTCAGACCGGCCAGCGGGCCGGGCTGTTCGTCTTCATCTGAAAGCGGCTCTGCTGGCTGCATGTAGGCGGGCACGCTGCTTCTCCCGGTAGGCTCTCGGCCGCATCGACACTATCACGCGGCAGTGACAGAAGCGAACACATGTTCGCTGGATTGCAGCACGCTCCCTGCTTGCTCGATCGTGCCGGGCGCCATGTGATCGTCCTTCCGAATCAAGCGCACCGGGACGGCGTTAGTGATACGACAGTCACGCGACCACGAAGGAAAGTCAATGCGCGACAACGCCGACCAGGTGGCCGCCCTTTTGCACCAGGTCGCCGAGACACACCACGTGGTCTGCGCAGACACCGGCGGTGAAGATCCCGACTGGGCGACGTTCTCCTCCGATTGGCTTCTCCACAGCTCAGCTCTAGCGAAGATCCCGGGAGCCGAGCCGGTGCGCGGCCATCTCACTGCGGCGCCGGTCTCACTCGACGGGCGCCACCTGCGGACCGAACCCGACGAGAGGTGGGAGGACTACTGCGCCAGAGCACTGATCGAACGCTTCTCGGCCTGGAAGGCCGCGGCCTGAGTCGGCCGGAAAGTCGGTCACAATAGCCAAGTCACCCTGGCGCGGAGACTAGGCGGAGCCGACCAGAAGACCGAGGCGCTCGGCGATGAGGCGAGCCAGAGGCCCGGCCTCGCCGAGCGCGAACCGGTGCTCGTGTTCCACGTCGGCGTCGGTGACCAGCGCCAGCGACTCTCCCGGCCGGCACAGCAGCGCCTGGTGACCGGCAGCGCGGCGAAAGACCTCGACCACGGTCGGCGCCTCCGCCCGAAAGCCCTCGCACAGCACCACGTCGAAACCGCCGAAGAAACGGGCGACTATGTCGGCCAGGCGGACTTCTTCACGAAGGTCGGCGACATAGGCGAGCCGGGCGGGCGACGCGACCACATACGCCTCGGCGCCCGCCTCATGATGCCGCCAGGAATCTTTGCCAGGCTGGTCTATCTCAAGACCGGCGACGCTCTTCACAGTGCCGACCTTAAGGCCCAGGGCTTTCAGCTCCGGGATCAGCTGTTCGATGAGTGTCGTCTTGCCGCTGCCCGGCTTGCCGATCACGCCGACCGCCGCCGGCCGGCCGCCGGCCGGCCGCTCCTGGTCGGCGCGGAGCCGGGCTTCTTCCAGGTCGTCGGGAGTGTTGACGTTGAAGAACGGCTTCATCGTGTCAAAGCCGACGGTGGCCACCCGCACCCTGGGCAGCAGCTCGAGGATGCTGTTGCGCCCGGCCTCCAGCAACGCCTGCGCCGGCGCCAGGCAGCCGGGACCGTACACAGCGTGCAGCGGCTCCAGGTGGCCGTCGACGATCGGCACCACCATGTCCACGCCCTGGAACGCCCGGAGCACCCGCTCCACGGCGGGGCGCTCCGCGAAAGCAACGTCGGCCGCCAGCACGAAGATCGGCGCCCGGAAGTGAGACAGAGCAGTAGCGATGCCCCCCAGCGGACAGCCCGGCAGGAGGTCGTTGAGCACCTCGACGCCGGCCGGCAACGTCAGCGGCACCGGCCGGTCCTCGCGGACGGAGACGACGACGGTAGGGAAGATGCCGCGCAGCAGCGCCACGTTGCGCTCCAGCAGGCTGGCGCCGCCAAGGCGTAGCGTGCGCTTGTCGCGCCCCATGCGCCGGGCCTCTCCGCCGGCCAGAATCACACCGACGGTCACGGTCTCCGGGGCTTCTGTCTGGTCGTGCCTCACGACCAGACCGCCCGCCTCATCCACTCCGTCATTCGGCCCTGTGCCTGTCATCGCCGGTCAGTGTAGCGCACCGCTTCCGGCGTCTGCCGCCGGCCCGGCCCCAGGAAACCGCCGATGCAAAGCAGCTTCACGGTCACCTGCGACCGGAGCGGACCGCCGTCAGCCGCACACCGGCTCCGCCCCGGCGCACAGCCCGGTACCGTCCTGTGCCCGGAAGTCGTCCAGGGTGATCTCTCTCCCGGGCGGCACGACGAGAAAGCTGTCGTCCCACTCCCCGGCGACCAGCATGTCGACCAGCCGGGTGGTGCCGGGCACTTCTTCCAGACGCAGGTCGTAGAACTTGGCAAAGCGCTCGGCATACTCACGGAAGGGCGCCAGGTCGTAGCGGCCGGTGTCGATGAGGACCAGCCGCGTGTAGTGCTCCAGCATCATCTTAGAGAGCCGTTCGGCCCGTTCGGGCCCGTACTTCTCCGCCATGCGCTCGTATTCGCTGAACGGCGTGTCGCAGGCTTCGATGTAACCGCGCGCCAGGTAATAGGTGCCACTTTCCTGGCGCGCCTGCTCGGCGAACGCCTCGTTGGAGCCGAGCAGCAGGGCGATGCAGTCGTCTACGCGAGGGACCACCATTGTGGCGTGCTCGGTCTTCAGGCCGAGCACGCCTTTGGAGCACATGCCGTAGCCGAGCACTATGGTGACGCCCGGCTCGTCGTTGGCGGCGACCGCCGCCCGCAGCGCCTCGCGCAGCTTGTCCGGGCTGCGATGCAGCCCCACGTCCAGCGTCTCGCACGGCAGTCCGTCGGCGGCGCCGTCCTCGAGCTCACCGAGGACCGCAGGACAGGCGATGAGCCTCACATCGCCACGCGCGACGCCGTCGGCTGCGTCAGTGGTCATCGCCATCTCTCCTGGATCGGCGGGCCGGGCCACGGGCCGCCCGCGACTGTTCGTGCCTCTCAGCCTATCGAATGCGACCCGGCCGTGTTCTCCTCGCCGTCGGCGAATGGGCCGCCTACCCGTGTCCCGGCCGACTACCGTCCGTGCACGATGACCGAGCCGTGCCGGCGATGTGGTCCGGCACCGTCACAAGGGCGATGCCGCGATCAGAAGACTGCGCGCCGAAGTGGCGCGCAAACACGCCATCGCGGTGCACCGGCCGGCAGTGCTGCCGCCGTGGCACGCTGCCCGATCCCCTCCATGAAGGCGTGGTCTGCGAAGCGCAAGCCGCACCGCGCAGACGCCCATACGGCGCCCGCCAGGCGGATCCAGAACACGCCGCGTCGGCCGCCGCGAACCAGACCGGCCGCCGCGGCGTCTCCCAAGTCGAACAAGGAGGCGATCATGCCAGTTCGTTCAGATCATGACCACACGCGGCGCCGGCGCTTCTCGCGGCGGACGCTGCTCGGCGCCGTGCTGCTCGCCGGCGTCCTCGTCGTCGCCGCCACGGTGACCGCACTGGCGGCCGGCGGCCACAGTCCGTCATCTGGTACCGTCACCGGCGTCGTGGTGACCGGGCCGCTCATCCCCGTCGATCCAGGCTCGCCGATCGGCTGGACGCCGACGCAGGCGGAGGTGCTCGTCTACAAGAGCGGAACGAGCACCATGGTCACGTCGTCGCGCAGCGACGCGGCCGGCCGCTTTACGCTCACGCTGGCGGCCGGGCGCTACCGTCTGGTGGCCAGACTTGGTGGCCCCGGCGCCCTGCCCAAGGCGCACGCGGTCGCCGCGACCGTCACGGCCGGCGAGACCCTGCACGTGCGCCTCTGGCTGGACACCGGCGTGCGCTTCTCCGCGAACCAGGGCGCCGTCTGTGCCGCGCCGGCGGCCGGCGGTCAGGGCATCAGCGGCTCCGTCCAGATCGGGCCGATACGGCCCGTGAGCACTCCGGGCCAGTCGAACACCAAGCCGTATGTGACCCGCATTGCCATCTATCACCTGGACGGCGCGCCAGCCGCTGCGCTCACCAGCGACGCGCACGGCTCCTTCTCGGCCGCTGTGGCGGCCGGCAGCTACATCGTGGAGCCGGCAGCGCGCGGCCCGCTCTTCCCGCGCGCTGCCTCCTTCTCGATCACCGTCCAAAAGGGGCAGTGGCGCTGCGTGACGATCGCCTACGACTCGGGTATCCGTTGAACATTCGGGGCGGGTGCGGCCCCTTCAGAGCGCCCGCCCCAAGCCTCGGCCGGTATGATGGCAGCCCACGGCCATCACAGCGACCAAGTCGACGGGGAACCAATGCTCCTGCATCTGCACCGGGCACGCCATCGTCTGTACCGCAACCGGCTGCTGCCGCTCGCGGGCGCTGACGTTCGGCAGCGCCGGCCCGGCCCCGGTATCGCCCGCCACAAGACTTCGCCACCGTGACGGCACAGCCCGCGTCGGCGCCGATGAAGCACGGCGCCTCGCGCGCCGGCCTGGCGGCGCCGCTCCTCGTCGTCGCCGTCGCCTTCTGCTTTCAGACCGGCTCCGCCCTGGCGACGCGGGTCATCTCGGCGGTGGGTCTCGTCGATGCCCTGTGGCTGAGGACGGCCATCGCGGCGATCATCCTGGTGGCCGTCCGGCCCCGATCGCTGCGCCTGCCGCCCAAGGGCCGCCGCCGACCCATCGCGCTGCTCACGCTGTCCCTGCTGGCCATGAACCTGAGCTTCTACGGCGCCATCTCCCACGCCCCGCTGGGGATCGTCGTGGCGATCGAGTTCCTGGGTCCGCTGGCCGTGGCCGTCATGGGCCTGCGGCGCAAACTCGACTTCCTCTGGATCGGACTCGCCCTGGCCGGCGTGGTCGTCCTGGCAGGCCCCACCAGCTCGGTGAGCACGCTGGGCCTCTGTCTGTCGCTGGTGGCGGCCTGCAGCTGGGGCACGTTCCTGGTCCTGGCCAAACGGGCCGTCACCGACATGCCGCCGCTGCAAGTGACCACGCTCATGCTGGCCGGCAGCGCGCTTCTGCTGACGCCGGCGCTGGCCGCCTGGGGCCCGCGGATGGCGCACCATCCGTCGGCGATCGCGCTGGGGCTGGCCGTATCCGTGCTCTCATCGGCGCTGCCCTACTTCGTAGAGCTGATCGCCCTGCGGCTGGTGCGCGCCGCCACCTACGGCGTGCTGCTCAGCCTGGAGCCGGCCGTAGCCGCACTCATGGGGTTCCTGGTGGCGGGCCAGAGCCTGGCCTTGCTGGAGGTCGCCGCCATCGTGGCCGTCATGATCGCCGCCGCCGGCGCCAGCTGGACGAGCCGCCCGCGTCTCACCGGCCTGGAGGTCGGCTAGAGGCGGGTGAAGGTCGCGCGGGCCGTCTCGAGAGACCGGGAGGGCGCCGCAAGAGCGCCCGCGGCGGTCTACTCTACCGGCAGCTTGAAGAAGTCCTTCGGCGTCTGCCAGCAGACCTTGTCGATGGTGGCCTTGTCCAGGCCCATAAGCTTCATGGCCAGCATGACGCGCGGCACCATGAAGTAGTCGTTGCCCTGGCCGCCAAGCTCGCTGTTGATGATCAGCCGATCGCGCCACTCCGGGTGATCGATGACGATATGAGCGGCGGCCTCCGGCGGCATCTTGTCCCAGCAGATGGAGAGGCCGACCATGCCACCAGTGCTCATGCGAAAGTCCATCGTCTCTTCGCCGGCGTGATCGAAGACGCACTTCTCGACCGGAAAGCCCTCTTCCTTGATGATCTCGAACACTTTCGGCGTACGGTGGGGCCTTGAGGGGCCAGGCGGATCGGCGTGTGCAGGATCACGGGAAGGCCGGCAGCCTTGGCGATCCGCAGATGCTGGCGGAACAGCCAGACCTCGAAGTCGGTGCCGCAGTCCAGTCCGATCTCGCCGATGGCGACCACGCGCTCGTGCCTGAGGAACTCCGGCAGACGCTCCAGGCACCGTTCGGCATCGGCGTGGTTGACGCCGAAGAAGGGGACGGAGAGCGACGAGAACGCCTCGTAGCCCAGCGTGGTCGCAGTGGTGGCCTCCATGGTGAGGAAGCGCTCCCAGAGCAGGAGGACGGTGTCGGCGTCGTGGCTGCCGATGAACATGTGCGGGCTGGGGATGACGGCCGCTTCCATGCCCATCATGACCAGCCTCTGCAGTTGGACATCTTCGATCATGTCGGTGTGCAGATGAGCGTCGATGAATCGCATTGGTCGTGCCCTCCTCGAGACGGACCGCTTGGTGTCCGGCAATCATACGGCCGGAACGGTGTTCTTCAGCCCGGGACAGCCCACTCACCAAGGGGGGCTGAGCGGCGACGGGACGGCGACGAGGGCCGGTTGAGCGGCGCCGCGGCCCGCGGCGCGAGCCTGGCGCTTGCCTCCAGGCACGATAGTGGGTACTATTACAGTCGTCAACAAGGAGCCGGTCGCCCTCGTCGCCATCCGCGACAAGACCTCCTCTCACCATGCAGGATCCTGTCTGTGGCCGGACGGCGTTCTGAGGAAGGATCACCGTCCATAGCCATCGGCCGGTCCACAGGGACCGGTCATCGCCGATCCCTCATGTCACCCCAAGCGTCTCCAGTCGATCAAACGGCTGTTGCACGTTCTCGGCGCGACGCGGATCGGATAGGAGACTCATGCACCAAACAGACCAGCTGGCCACCAAGGCCACTGCAGTCGACCCTCGACCCCGTGCCGTCGCCAGCGCGATCGCTCCCGGGTTCGCAGCCCTAGGCCTCGCCGACAACATGCTCCGGGCCGTGGCGGCCCTCGGGTACAAGCAGCCCACGCCTATCCAGGCAGAGGCCATCCCCCACGGACTCGCCGGCCGCGACATCGTCGGCTGTGCGCAGACGGGGACGGGCAAGACGGCCGCCTTTCTGCTGCCTATCCTGCAGCGCCTGGACGGCGCCCAAGCCAGCCGGCAGACCACGAGGGCCTGCTCGCCGCGGGCACTCGTCGTCACGCCCACTCGCGAGCTTGCCGCCCAGATCGAAGCCGTCGGCCTCGGGCTGACCAAAGAGACACGCCACCACGTGCTGGCCGTGTTCGGCGGCGTACCGTACTACTCGCAAGCGCAGCGCGCCCACCGCGGCGCCGACCTGCTGATCGCCACCCCAGGCCGTCTGCTGGACATGATGGCTCAGGGCGACGTGAACCTCGGCCACGTCGAGGTCGTTGTGCTCGACGAGGCCGATCGCATGCTCGACATGGGCTTCTGGCCGGACGTGCGGCGCATCATCCGCGCCGTGCCGGCGGACCACCAGAGCCTGCTGTTCTCGGCGACCATCTCCAAGCGCCTGCTCTCGGCCATCGAGGCGTCGCTGAAGGATCCGGTCTTTCTCGAGGTGGCCGCACCATCTACGCCCGTCGAGGGCGTACGTCAGCTCGCCTTGAACGTGGCGGCCGACGACAAGGTCGCCGGGCTGCTGCGCTACATCCGCCACCAGGAGCCGGCCAGCACGTTGGTCTTCACACGCACCCGGCACCGCGCCGATCGGCTGGCCAAGACGCTCAACCGCGAAGGGTTCGCCTGCGCCGCCATCCACGGCGACCGCACGCAGTCGCAGCGGATGCACGCCCTGGAGGGATTCCGGTCCGGCGCCGTCCGTATGCTGGTGGCCACCGATGTGGTGGCGCGCGGCATAGACGTCGACGGCATTACGCACGTGATCAACTTCGACATGCCGACCCAGCCGGAAGACTACGTGCACAGGATCGGACGCACGGCCCGCGCCGGTGCGAGCGGCACCGCGGTCACCCTGGTGACCCGCGACGACGCCGTTCAGCTGGCCGCCATCGAAGGCCTCACCGGCATGTCGATGGAGACCGCCAGGCTGCCCCGCGACGGGCAGCCGGCCGGACAGCCGCCGTTCAGTCGGCCCGGATCGGCTCAGCAGACGCCCACAGCGCAGGGCTTTGTCCGCTCCGCGAAACCAGGTCCGGCAGCGTCGGTCCAGACCGGCGGATACACCTTCCGGCAGCCAGCTACCAGTCAAAGAGCGAAGGTCGTTGCCTCGCATGCCGCGGACACGCTCACAAGCAAAGGAGCGACAATGGCACAAGGCACCGTCAAGTGGTTCAACCTCCAGAAGGGGTACGGTTTCATCGAGCAGGAGGGCGGCAAGGACGTCTTCGCGCACGTGGCCGAGCTCGCCCCCGGTGTGACCACGCTCACCGAGGGCCAGCGGGTGGAGTTCGATCTGCAGGAGGGCCAGAAGGGCCCCCAGGCAGTCAACACCAAGCCCATCTGACGAGCTGAAGACGGAGGCCCCGGCCGGCGCGGCGTTCTGCCACGCCGGCCGGGGCCTCTTGCGTTGCCAATGACCGGCGGACGCCGGGCGGCCCTCCCCGGGCCGGGCGGCGGCGGGCGCTCCGGCCGGCGACACCGGGCGGGAAGGGCCGGCGGCCGAGTCCGGCTCTGCCTCAGCCGCCCCGTTCTGTACAATCGATGCACCACGTCGGGCCCACGAGTCGTGGGCCTCTGTGTGCCGGGGCGTCGCGGCGGCACCGCCCCGGCGGCCGGCCTCACCAGCGAGATGATCGGAAGATGGCAGTCGAATCGAGGCTCAGGCATGCCCGTGCGCGCACCCCTGCGGATGCGCGCCCGCCGGCGGACATCCGCGCCAACACCCCCACAGTTGCCGGCTCGTCGCCTGCTCGACCTTCGGTCCCTGAGGACGCGCGATGATATCTGAGCGTCTGCTCACGCACGTCATGGACTGGCAAAACCGTCGTCAGCTCCGGACACAGCCGTACGTCCAGCCACGGCTGCCAGGTCCCACACCCGGGTCAAAGTACATGCTCTACGCGCACGTCCCGTTCTGCGAGCGGCTCTGCCCGTATTGCAGCTTCAACCGCTATCCGTTCCACGCCGGCCGGGCACGCCGCTACTTCTCAGCTCTGCGCGACGAGCTGCGGATGATCGCCGACCAGGGCTTCGACTTCGAGTCGCTGTACATCGGCGGCGGCACGCCCACGGCGCAGCTCGACGAGCTCTGCGCCACCATCGATCTGGCGCGCGACCTCTTCTCCATCAAGGAGGTCAGCACCGAGACCAACCCGAACCACCTGTCGGCTGCCTACGCCGAGGAGTTGGCGCCCCGGGTCCACCGTCTCTCCGTGGGCGTCCAGTCGTTCGACGACGGTCTGCTCATCCAGATGGACCGCTACGACAAATACGGCTCCGGCGAGTGGATCCTGCAGCGCCTGCAGGACATGGTGGGCGTCTTCGACTCGCTCAACGTCGATCTCATCTTCAACTTCCCGAGCCAGACCGAGCAGATGCTGCGGCGTGACGTCGACCTGATCAAAGCGTGCGGCTGCAACCAGGCGACGCTCTATCCCCTGATGGCCTCGCCGGCGGTGGCGCGCACCCTGGCCGGCACCGTGGGCGACGTGGACTACGGACGCGAGCGCGGTTTCTTCGACATCGTGTCCGACGGACTCGCCGACACCTTCGAGCCCACCTCCGCCTGGTCGTTCTCGCGCATCGAGGGCGGCATGCTGGACGAGTACATCCTCGACTACGAGCAGTACGTCGGCGCCGGGTCCGGCGCCTTCTCGTTCCTGCAGGGGGGTCTGTACATAGAGACGTTCTCGCTGCTGGACTACCAGGCGGCGGTGGCGGACGGACGCACTGGAGTGAGCACCTACAGGCAATTCCCGCGCCGCGATCAGTATCGCTACCGGTTCCTCATGGAACTCTTCGGACTGCGGCTGGACAAGAAGCGCTTCCGCCGCGACTTCGGCGTCAGCGTGGAACTCGCGCTGCCCCTGGAGATGAACTTCATGCGCGTCAACAACGCCTTCGCCGATGAGACGGCGGACCAGGTCACGCTAACGCAGAAGGGCCGCTACCTGCTGGTGGCGATGATGCGGGAGTTCTTCGTGGGCGTTAACCACGTGCGCGACCAGGCCAGGGCCGCCCTCTCGCCCGCCGAGCGTTCGCTGCTGTTCGGCGATGGGACGCTGAGCGCCGGTATCGGCTGCTCGCTGCGCGATCCGCTGGCTCAGGCCGAACACGACACCGAGACGCTGGCCGACGTGCTGCCGCCACTCGGCAGCCGCTCAGCAGTCTAGGCCGCGTCTCGCTCGGCGGCCGCTCCGCCGGGGCGGGGCGTCGCCCTCGCGGGCCGGCGCGGCCTCTGGCCCACGGCCCCAGGCCGCGCCACCCGGCTCGGCGAACGCACCCCGCGCCGGCTACCGTCCGATGAAGAGCGGCACGATGTGCCGCTCGTACAGGTTGGCCGTCACGTTGCGGGCGATCGAAGGCTCGCATGCCTCCAGCAGATCGGTGTACCGAGCTCCCATGGAGCCGGCGATCTTGTAGCCCACGTGCAGCAGCTGGCGCACGTGCACGCTGAAGGCCGGGTCCGCCTGGTCGTGGCGCAGCACGGCTGTGAACTGCTCGGGGGTCCAGGTCTGCACCTCGGCCGGCGCGGGCAGCAGCGACGGGTCGATGTCGATGACGCTGGCGTAGGGCGCGCACAGCTCCTCGCGCCGGGGATAGGCGGCGGCGTACACGTCTTTGGCCAGCTGCAGCCCGTCGCCGCCCCCTTCGGCGAGCCCGATCAGCTCCTCCAGCCAGGTGGTGCCGGACGTCTTCACGTGCACGCCGGCGCCGGACCGGCTCAGCGTGCGGCGGATGGCCGGGAAGATGGAGAACTTGTCGCTGCCAGAGTGGACGCTGAGCTTGAGGTTGTCGGCCAGTCCGTAGGTGCGCACGGCGTGCGCGATGACCGCGACGTCGTCGCTGAACTCCTTCTCGAACTGGACGGCGTCGCCGTCGTAGTCGACACCCTTGTTGAACCGCCCGGTGAACTTGGGTGCGATCGTCTGCACGGGCACTGCCTTGTCGGCCAGCGCGGCGAGGATCAGCAGCAGCTCGGCAGGCGCCTGCGGCGCTACCGTCTCATCCATGGAGACCTCGGTGACGAACGTGCCGGCGCCCTTCTGAGCCTCCACGTAGCGGTAGATGCGCCCCGCCTCGGCAACGGCGTGCAGATAGTGCGAGGCGGCCTGCAGGGCCGCCTCGCGCGACATGCGGATCGGCTCGGCAAGGCCTGCGATGGCGGTGTCCCCGATCAGCTCCGGATGACGGGCGAGAAAAGCTTCGGCAACGCCGGCCGCCGGCGGTTGCCCGATCGCGTCGGCGACGTCCAGGGTGAAGAAGTCGCACGGCGCCAGGAAACGGTCCACGGTCGCCATGGTGATGTGATCGGCATCGACGAAGTACGGCCGGTCCCAGCCGAGCGCGAGCACCGCGGCGTCGGCCGCCGCCCGCACGCTCTGAGGCTCCGAATGAACGGTGTCGTGCTCGCGATTGGACTTGTTCCAGACGGGCACGACTTGAACGCCCTGCGCCGCTGCCTTCTGAAACGCCTGCAGTTGCGCCTTCGCCTGGTGGGCGAAGCGATCACCGACGCCGAGAGAGTACTTGCCGAGGCGTAGTGGTTCCGCTGCCATCGATGGGCCTCCTGCCGTTGGTCGACCGGCGCGCGCGGCGGTCATCGGAGCGCGCCGACGTCTGTGCGACCAGCGAGCCGACGTGAGCCGGCGCGCTGCGCGTGATGAGCTGCCGTGCATGGTACCTTGGCCGCGCAGCGGCGTCCGCGCCACGTCCCGCGCACCGGAACACGCAGGCGACACACGTCGGCCTTGCGGATGGCAGCGCCGGCACCTCATCGCCGGGCGGCGCGGCGAAAGACGAGCCAGCCGTTGGCGATGACCCCCCCACGGTGTGGTGCGGCGGTTCTCACGCAGTTGGCGAAGGTTTCCTCTGGACGGGCGCTCGCCCGACCCGACAGCGGTTCACGACCCGAAGGCCTTTGTCCCGCACCGCCAAGGGCCCGCTCGCTGCAGGTCCTTCCCGCCGGCTTCTCCGTAGTAACGGCGGCTCGGGGTGAGCCGCACAGCAGCCTCCCGACCGCCCGGACGCGGTCCGACGGTTCCCAAATGACCCGATCACGGGTACTTCTGAAGCCGACCGAACAGGAGGCACGAATGCGACTGCGCACGTTGGGCGGCACCGGCATCAAGGTCACACCGCTCTGCCTGGGCGCCATGATGCTGGGGCCATGGGGCAACCCCGACCCTGCCGAAGGCGTCCGGATCATCCAGACGGCGCTGGATGCCGGCATCAACTTCATAGACACCGCCGACGTCTACTCGCGCGGCGTGGCGGAGGAGATCGTCGGAGAAGCGCTGAAGGGACGCCGCGACGACGTAGTGCTGGCGACCAAGGTGCACGGTTCCATGGGCGATGACCCCAACATGGCCGGCAACTCGCGCCGCTGGATAGTGCGCGAGGTCGAGAACAGCCTGCGGCGCTTGCAGACCGACTACATCGACCTCTATCAGATCCACCGGCCCGAGCCCGACACGGATATCGACGAGACGCTGTCGGCCCTCTCCGACCTGGTGCACGCCGGCAAGGTCCGGGCTATCGGCTCGTCGACGTTCCCGGCGGAGCAGATCGTCGAGGCTCAGTGGGTGGCCGAGCGGCGCGGCTACGTCCGCTTCCGTAGTGAGCAGCCGCCGTACTCTCTGATCGTCCGCGGCATCGAGAACTCCGTGCTGCCGACCTGCGACCGCTACGGCATGGGCGTGCTCACCTGGAGCCCCCTCGCCGCCGGCTGGCTCTCAGGCAAGTATCAGAAGGAGCGCGCGACCGACATGACCACGGCCCGCGCCCGCCTGGTACCGCAGCGCTTCGACCTCTCGCTGCCGGACAACGTCCGTAAGCTCGAGGTCGTGGACGGTCTGGCCGGTGTCGCGCGCGAGGCGGGCCTGTCACTGACGCACATGGCCGTGGCCTTCGTGCTCGCCCACCCGACCGTGACCGCAGCGATCATCGGCCCGCGAACAATGGACCACTTGCAGGGCCTGCTCGAGGGCGCAACGGTCGAGCTGGACGACGCCACTCTGGACCGCATCGACGAACTGGTGCCTCCGGGGACGAACCTCAACTCGGCGGATTCCGGCTGGACGCCGCCCTCTCTGGCCGATCCGGCGCTGCGACGGCGCCCCAGGGGGGAACGCAGCGCCGCCTAGCGCCGGGTAGGCGCAGGGAACGCGGCTGGAGACGGTTGACCCGTAGACGGGAAGAACAGGCTGGTAAAGGCGACCGGCGCTCGCACGCAGGCGACCTGGCGAGCTGATGGAGGAGGTCCGGACATGCTGACCACCCTGCGCCAGAGGACCGTGGCGCGCGTGTTGTTCGACGAGTACCACGGCGAGGCGTGGTCCATCCGGGCGGACACGGCGGCCGGGATGCGGCCCGAGCATCCGGCCGCTTCGTCGTATGTGGCGGCCGCAGATGCGCTCGCCGAGCGGGACTTCGAGGTGGTCGCCAACACGGACGCACCGCTGCGGGACGCCACACTGGCGGGCGTGGACACGCTGGTGATCGCCCACCCCTCCGACGCCAAGTGGGAGCCGACGGTGAAGGGCCGATCGCCCGAGTTCTCGGCTGAAGAGATCGCCGCCGTGGAGCGATTCGTGGCCCGCGGCGGCGGCCTGGTCGTTCTCGGCGAGGCCGAAGAGGACAAATACGGGGACAACCTCGCCGCCCTTCTGGCGCCGTTCGGCATCCGCCTTCAGAACACCGTCGTGCGGGACTACACCCGCACCGCCGGCGACGGTGGCCCAGAGTGGGTCACAGGCGAGCCGGCTCCGGAGACTGCCACGCCCGCGCTGCTGCATCGGGCGCAGCCGCTGCGCCTCTTCAGGACCGGCACGCTAACAGCCGACGATCCCGGCACCGTCGTGCTGCGCGCCGGCAACGACGCGCACCCCTCGGCCGCCGGACTGCTGGCCGCACAGTCTCACGCGGAAGGGCGCGTGGTCGTTGTGGCCGCCTCCAGCCTGTTCGGCGACGACTCGTTCCTTGAACCCGCGAAGCGGCAACTGTGGTTCAACCTCTTGTACTGGGTCTCCCTGGCGGCCTTTCGGGCGGAGCCTCAGCCCGTCGTCTCAGAGGCGGCGCTCGATCCTGCCTGGTCGCGTCTGAAAGACGCGACCAACGCCTTGCGCCGCCTGCAGCGGCCGAACGGCGAGATCGACCGCGAGCTCGCCGACCTGGCCGCGGTCGGCGGCTACGTGACGGCGATGACAGAGGCCATCGCCGCGCTGGCGCCGCGCTTTCCGCACGAGCAGGCGTACCTGGAGCAGGTGCCGGTGGATCTGCGCGCCTGGTTGGCAGGTGGCTGCGCCAAACCGGATTTCATGGCTTCACTGGCGCTGTTCCGGCCGGAGCAGCACCGCCGCGACGGCATCGAGCACCTGATCGTCTTCCCCATGTACACGCCCAACGGCTCGCCCGACACCCGCTTCGAAGCCCTGATCGTTCGCACCCCGTGGCCGGAGTTTGTCGCCCGCCTGGAGCGCGAGGCTTACCACAATGAGAAGTTCGTGCCCGTACAGCTGGTCGACTACACGGAGGGCTACGCCGGCGAGTGCGCAGTGCTGTTCCCGGAGACGGTGAGCGTCGCTGCCCGGCCGACCAACTACTTCGGCGGCATCTTCTGCGACCGTGAGTCGATCCGCTTCCGCAGGACGCTGACAAGGGCGGCTGAGGAGCTGAAGATCAATCTGCCGCCAGAAGCCGTCGCCCTGATGAGCTCGACCGAGCTGGCGCTGGATACATACATCCTCTGGGACCTGATCCACGACAGCTGGCACAGTCACGGTGATCTGCCGTTCGACCCGTTCATGATCCGCCAGCGGCTGCCGTACTGGATGTACTCGCTGGAAGAGCTCCGGGTGGACCTGTCGGCCTACGTCGATTCCGGGCGGCTGGCTCGCGAAGGCTTCCCCTTCGCCCGCTACGTCCCCTACGCGATGCTGTTCGACCGCATCCTGCGCTTCCCCATCACTGGCAATCGCGTGCGTAACTACGACGGGTTGGGCGGGCAACTGCTGTTCGGCTACCTGCACAAGAAGGACGTGGTGCGCTGGACGGACAACAGCCTGATCGTCGACTGGGAGCGGATCGACGCCACGATCGCGGAGTTGCGCGAGCGCATCGAGGTCCTCTACAAGCAGGGCATCGACCTGAGCAGAGTCTCCTACTGGGCGGCGGCGCACGACCTGGTGTCCGAGTGGGTGCGCCCCAACGTCGGCTCGAACTGGCAGAGGGAGAGTCGCCAGTACTCGGACGAGAGCGAGCCGCGCGCCTGGATCGAACGGGTGCTCGACGACGAGTTCCCGCTGACCATGTTCTATGAGTCGCTGAAGAAGAAACTGCTGGACGAGCCGCCACCGCAAGCCGGCGCGCCGGCCGAAGGGCCACCGCCCAAGGGCGCGCCGGCCGGGAGGCGGCGAAAAGCGGCGGGCCGGGCAACGACGGCCGCATAGGCCGGCTCGGCCGGGCGAGTGGCGCCGGCGGCATGTGAAAGGCCGGGCGAGTGGCGCCGGCGACCCGAAACAGCAGGCGGACCGGGTGCGCCGGCAGTCCGGTCTGAGTGCGCGAAGGGCGCCTCACCGTGCGGTGAGGCGCCCTTCGCGCACTTCTCAGTCAAGAATCCCGGCGCGGCCTGGATGCGCCGGGTCCTGAGCTCAGGCTGAGGCCGTCCAGAAGGCCCGCGCCGGCGCGAACACGACTGCGATCCGGAAGACTTCGCTGCCCTGGATCTCGAAGTTGTGCACGGTAGCCTTGGGCACGTAGAGGGCGTCGCCCGTTGAGACCTCGAAGTAGTCTTCGCCGACCTTGGCCTTGGCGCGGCCGGAGAGCACGAAGAACACGTGGTCTTCATTCTCGTGCACGTCGTCGAGAGCCCCGCCCTCGGGCTGGATCTCGGTGACGTGAAACTCGAGCTGCGCGCCGGGGCACGACTTGGGATTGACCAGCGGCCATCCGCGAGTCACTTCGTGCTTGGGCGGGTCCTGCGTGAACTGCACGTCCTTGGTATTGAACACTGCGCCCTTAGCCATTGCCTGTGTCCTCCTCGTCTCTGAGACATACGCGCGAGAGGTCACGGCCGGAGACCCGGCCGCCCCGTGACCGTCAATGACGGCGATGGAATCCGCTATACGGACTGGCCTACCCGCATCATGGACATGATATCGGCGCCCGGTGCCCGCTTCAAGCAGCAACCGGTGCAGACGACTGCGGGCCAAGGCCACTTGTCCAGCTTACGGCAGTCGCCGGCGACCACCTCGAGACCCGGGGGTCACGTGTGGCTCGTCTGCCGAGCGGCCTGCCTCGGGCGCTCCGGACCAGCACTCTGGTTCCGACGCTCCACGCACGCGGCGACCCAACGCCTGCGGCACGCACTCGACGCACCATTTTGCACATAACGTTGTCAACCTTTGCTCCAGGCCGTACATTCTTCT
>Ga0182021_10004646_pt1 | contig 16188 bp, 11 predicted proteins | sample 612E3MmetaG_FD_120493 | JGI IMG/M metagenome (GOLD analysis project Ga0182021, IMG submission 120493) | Permafrost microbial communities from Stordalen Mire, Sweden - 612E3M metaG (Illumina Assembly) | ecosystem: Environmental > Terrestrial > Soil > Wetlands > Permafrost | place: Sweden... | reverse complement strand
TTTTGGCACAGGATTACAAATCCGACAAAGTCCATGATATTACTCCTTTTAACAAAAGTGTTGAAATCATTGAAGGTATAGATACAGCTTTGATATCACGGCTCTATGAAAATAACGAAGGAGTGCCCTTTAATGTATTTAAATTTAAATTCAAACCAGTACCGCACCAATATATGGTCTTGAAGAATAACGGTTCAAGTGCGCTGGCCCATTACGACCCTTATTCAAAAAATATCATCAGGGTAGAAAAACTACGGTGTTACAATATTGAACCACGTAATGCAGAACAGGCTTTTTCTTTAGATGCTTTGCTGAGGCCGGAAATTCAATTGGTAGCTTTAACCGGAAAGGCAGGAACAGGAAAAACCCTTCTTGCTTTAGCTGCGGCTTTACACCAGGAAAATCAATTCAACCAAATTTTTCTTGCACGTCCAATAGTTCCTTTGGCAAATCGCGATATGGGGTTTTTACCCGGTGATGTTAATGAAAAAATAGGACCATACATGCATCCGCTTTACGATAACCTCTCGGTTATTAAACATCGTTTCAAAGCACAGAGCAAGGAGTTTATTCATATCGAAGAATTGGTGAAGTCGGAAAAACTTATGATTACACCTTTGGCATTTATTCGGGGCAGAAGCCTTTCCAACGCTTTTTTTATTGTGGATGAAGCACAAAATCTTACTCCTCATGAAGTAAAAACAATAATTACCCGTGCCGGAGAAGGAACAAAAATGGTTTTTACCGGAGATATTCAGCAAATCGATTCCCCATATCTCGATAGCTTATCGAATGGATTAAGTTACCTTTCGTATAAAATGAAAGGGCAGGAATTGTTCGCCCATGTGAACCTGGTTAAAGGGGAACGAAGCTATTTGGCTGATTTGGCTAGTAATTTATTGTAATAATTATTAATATTTATTATGAAGACTCTTATATTGTCCGTCATGGAAAATCATCCTGGGATTTCCCTGAAATTTCAGACATTGACAGACCCCTGATCGAAAAAGGAATTTTAAATAATTATTTAATTGCAGAACGTATAGTCAATAAATTTTTAAAGCCCGATCTTATTTATACTTCTGCAGCAATTCGCTGTATCCATACCGCTATTATATTTGCCAGGGCCATTGGAGTTGATTTGAGAAATATTCAAATAAAAAGTAATATTTATGAAGCTGAAACTTCATCAATAGTTGACTTAATTGAGGAAACTTCATCTGATATTAATAATTTATTAATTGTGGGGCATAATCCCACTTTCACAAACCTGGCAAATCTATATCTGACTGATTATATCGAAAACCTTCCTACTTCTGGTGTTGTAACCTTAAATTTCGATACAAAAAACTGGAATATTATTGATAAACAACCCATTTCCACTGAAATTGATTTTCCACAGAAAAGACTAATTTTGTAAATTCCTATTCTAAATATTTTAATTTTATTATGGCCATAAGGAATAAAACGATCAACAGGGATTTAAGCTGGCTTTCATTTAATGAACGCGTATTGCAGGAAGCTATTGATCCAAGGGTACCTCTTGTCGAAAGAATGCGCTTCCTGGCCATTTTTTCCAATAACCAGGATGAGTTTTTTAAAGTTCGTGTTGCTACCATTAAGCGTATGATCGATTTGGGATATGATCCAAAACAATCCGATGGCGAAAATCCTAAAAAGGCGATTATTAAAATACAGGAAAAAGTTATTCAGTTGCAAACCAGGTTTACCAATGCATTCGAATCTATTATCCACGAATTTGAAAAAGAAAATATATTTTTGATTAATGAAAGGCAGTTAAATAGCGAACAAGCAGATTATGTTGATACCTATTTCGATACGAATATATTGCCTTTTCTCTCACCCATAATGCTGAATAATGTTGATAAATTTCCTTACCTCAAAGACAAATCAATTTACTTTGCAATCAAACTGACCAGTTACGATCAAACAATTCCATTGGATTATGCTTTAATGGAAATACCTTCACCTTTACTAAATCGTGTTATTCTTTTACCTTCAGTTGATGGGAAAAAATATATTATTTTCATCGATGATGTTATCCGGTATTGTTTAAAAGATTTATTTTCTATTTTTAACTACGACAAGTTTGAAGCTTTTACAATAAAGCTTACAAGAGATGCAGAACTTGATATCGATAATGACCTTTCAAAAAGTTTCCTCGAAAAAATTTCTGAAGGCGTAAGCGAAAGAAGCAAAGGACAACCTGTTCGGTTTGTTTTTGACAGCGAAATTCCCGGAGATTTACTCGACTATATTATCAAAAAACTTGAATTCGATAACTACGATACGGTAATTCCGGGGGGCAGATATCATAATTTTAAAGATTTTATTTCATTTCCAAATATTGGTGGCAAACATCTCGAATTCAATCCAACCCCACCTTTAGAACATCCGCTCATAAGGCGACATGAAAGCATGATAAACCTCATTTCAAAACAGGATGTAATGCTGCATTATCCTTATCAGAAATTTGATCATTTCGTGGATTTGTTGCGTGAAGCTTCAATGGATCCAAAAGTTAAAACAATTAAGATTACAATTTACCGTGTTTCAAAAAATTCTAAAATTATTAATGCACTCATCAATGCAGCACGTAATGGTAAACAGGTAATTGTTGTAATTGAATTGCAAGCACGGTTCGATGAGAAATCAAATATTTATTGGTCGAGAAAGCTCGAGGAGGTGGGAGCCACAGTTCAATTCGGAATTAAAGGCCTAAAGATTCATTGCAAATTAGTTTTAATTTCAAGAGAGGAAGGAAAATCAATCCAGAATTACGCAGTCATAAGCACTGGAAATTTCCACGAAGGAAATGCGGTGGTTTATACTGATGTAGCTTTATTTACCTGTGATAAAAGGATAACAAACGAAGTAGAACGTTTATTCCAGTTTTTCGACAACCCATATTGGAATTACGATTATAAGTACCTGCATGTTTCTCCTCTTTATATGCGAAAGAGGTTATTAAGGCTTATCGACAATGAAATTAAAAATGCAAAAGAAGGAAAGGATGCATATATTTTATTAAAAATTAACAACCTGGTTGATTCCGGAATGGTGAAAAAACTTTATGAAGCCAATAAGGCCGGTGTAAAAATAAAACTACTTGTCAGGGGAATATGCTGTATTCGTCCTGGTGTACCCGGATTAAGTGAACATATAGAGGCAACAACCATAGTCGATAAATTTTTGGAACATTCACGGATTTTTGTTTTTTGTAACAATAATGACGAACTCTACTTCATTTCGTCGGCCGATTGGATGACACGTAATCTCGATCATCGGGTTGAAGTAACTTGTCCCATTTTCGATGATAATATTAAAAAAGAATTAAGAAATTTACTTGAAATTCAATTTTCCGACAACGTCAAGGCAAGGATAATAAACGATATCCAGGATAATCAATATCTTATAAATGATGCCCCGCCTGTTTATTCTCAAATGGTACTCTATGAATATTATAAGAATAAAATGTTTGAAGCATATTCAATGCCCGCTTTATAATGAAGTTTTTTTCCAAAGGTATTTGTTCAGACAGGAAAATAATACTTCAGGACTTATAGGTTTTGTTATATAATCATCAAATCCCGCATCATTTATCTTTTGAACTTCATCAGAAAATGCATATGCAGTTTGGGCTACAACGGGCACTTTTATATTCAGTTTTTTAATTTCCAACAAAGCTTCTATCCCATTCATTTCAGGCATTTTAATATCCATAAGTATAAGCTTAATTTTAGGATTGGCCTGCAATAAATCTATAACTTGTTTACCATTCACTGCACGAAGAATATTCGCTTTTGTTTTTTGCAGTAATTTTTCGATATAAGAATAATTTGAATAATCATCTTCTGCGACCAGGATGAGTATATCGTGTAAATCAGGAATTATATGACTAAAATCGGAGATCAGCTTTGTATGGAAAGTTTTACCTGTTTCTTTAAAAGGAAGAGTAAAATAAAATGTTGAACCCTCTCCCAAAGTCGATTCGACCCTAATTTCTCCTCCCAGAAGCGCAATTAAATGTCTGCAAATTGTTAATCCCAATCCGGTTCCCCGGTAAATCATATCACTGTTGTCTTCCACTTTGCGAAAGCGCTGAAAAATGATTTCCTGGTATTCCTTTTTTATACCAATTCCGGTGTCTTTAACATAAAATTCAAGCATTTCGGCATGATCAGATTTCTTGCAACCAACTTCAATGGATCCATCATCGGTATATTTAATGGCATTACTTATCAGATTAGATAAAATTTGTTTTAACCTCGTTTCATCGGTAATCAGGATGTATGCTTTGATATTATCATCGACATTGACTTTTAGATAAAGTTTTTTATCATATTCCCACTGCAATTTTTTTATTTCATAGTTGAAAATTTCATAAATGTCATTTAAAACCTGGTCAAGACGGACTTCCTTTAGTAAAATATCGAGATGACCTGCCTCGATTTTTGAAAAGTCTATAATATCATTTATTAAATTCAGCAGGGTATTGCTGCTGCTTTCGATAATGGATTTGTAAGTTTGCTGTTCGTTTTTTGAAATATCGGGAGTGGAGATTAGTGAACTAAAACCAATTATAGAATTTAAAGGTGTACGAATTTCATGAGAGAAGTTTGCCAGGAAAGAAGATTTCAGCCTGTCGGATTCCTCGGCTTTTTCTTTGGCAATGCTTAATTCTTTTGTCCGTTCTTCAACAAGATCTTCTAACTTATTCCTGTATTGCGAAAGTTCGACATAAGCTTTTTCAATTTTGCTTTTTTGGTCTTCAAGCAATTCCTTTTGAATACTTATTTCTTCGTTTTTATTATAAATTTCCTGGTTCTGGCTTGTAATTTCTTCATTTTGGGCTAATATCCAGTTGTTTTTTTCAACCAATTCGTTATTAGCTTTCAATAGATCGTGGGTGCGTTTTTCAATCCTGTTTTCAAGAATAACCTTCTGTTTATTTAATATATTTATTCTGAAGAAATAGTAAAATAATCCCAACGAAATAATAATGATTACGTCTAAAATTTTAAACCACCATGTTTTCCAAAATGGCGGAGTAATAGTAAGCTTAATGGAAATTCCTTTCTCATTCCAATAATTATCGTTATTTGATGCTTTAACCCTGAAAATATAATCACCCGGATCGAGATTGGTGTATGTAGCTTCATGTTTGGTGCCGACAAAATTCCAATCCTTATCAAAGCCTTCCATTTTATATGCATATTGATTATTATCCCGGGAGATATAATCTATTCCCACAAATTCAAAAGAAAAAATATTCTGATTGTATTTTAATTTTATTTCTTTGGTTTGATTTATGCTTTGTCTTAATAAGGAATCGTATTCCCCAATATTTACCATCTTATTGAATAGTTTAAAACCGGTTAGGTAAACTTTGGGTATTACGGTATCGTCTTTTATATCATTCGGATAAAACATGACAATACCTTTTGAACAACCAAAAACCATTTCCCCGTTTTTTGTTTTACTTGCTGAACGTTCCCAATAGAAATTGTCCTGAAGGTTGTCAGATACATTATAATTTCTAAAATGTGTTTTTAATTTATCTGTTTTTGGATCTTTTTCATATTTCAGGCGTGAAATGCCGTAGTTGGTGCTGATCCATAATTCACCAGCTTTATTTTCCAGTATGCTTTTAATGTGATTGCTTGGCAATCCATCTTCTTTATGAAAATGAATAAACTGATTATTTTTTCTATTTAACAAATCAAGTCCGAATGAGGTTCCTACCCAAAGGTTTTGATTTAAATCTTCGTATATTACATTCACAAAATTGTTGCATAAACTGGCAGAATCGTCAGTACTATGTATAAAATTCTGAAAAGTTTCTTTTTCGATATTATATTTCGTTAATCCTGAAGGTGAAGCAATCCATATAAAATTCTCATGGTCTATTAAAAGTTGAAACGACCAGTTATTGGGCAATGAACCAGCGGGATTATTCTCATCACTTCTGTAACTTTTATAAATTTTTGTTTCCGGATTAAACTTTATCATCCCAAAGCCATGCGACAGGAACCACAGGTTTCCATCATTGTCTTCTATGATGGAACGTATATCGGTATTTCCTTTTAAATTTTTATTTTCAGGGAATAAAGGATATGAAATAAATTTGTCGGATTGAGGATCATACCTTTGCAGGTAACCCATATAAGTACCTACCCAGGTATTTTTTTTACTGTCTTCAAAAATGGTATATACTGAACCCTGAGATAAAGTATAGGGTTCATTTTCATTGTTTAAATAAAATCTTTTTTTACCAGTATTCAGATTTATAACATTTATCCCCTGGTTAAATGACCCGATCCATAAATTACCTTTATAATCTATATTTATAGAGTGAACGTTTGTTGCATCTAAAGAAAATTCTTTACTGAAATTATCATAATTTTTAAACTTTTTCCCTTTAACGGCAAGGTTAATTCCGCCCTGGAAAGTGCCAACCCATAAATTTCCTTCACTATCTTCATAAGTTTTTGTTACATCTAAACAATTAAGGCCACTTGGATTATTTAACTCATATTTATATGAAATAAATTTATTGGTTGTTTTATTATAAATAAAAATTCCACTTGCAGTTGAAATATACAACAACCCTTTTCGATCCTTGAATATATCGCTTATATAATAGGTATTGTCGAATTTATAATTAAGCAATTTAATTTGCATATTATTTTTCAGGAGATAATATAACTCACCTTTGTTTGTTCCTATCCATATTGTGTCTCCTTCTTCCAGGATTGTCCTTATGGCAACAGAAGCAAAATTTTCGGATTCTTTAATGAACGAATTAAAATGTTTAATTTCCCCGGAGTTTTTATCATAAAAATATAAACCATCAACCCCACCCAGCCAAAACTGGTTGTTCCTGCCAATTGTAAAACATCTTATACTTTTAAAAAAATGGATGTCCTTTTCAAAAGTATTCCTTAACGGATTATAGCAGTATAAATATCCATTTTCAGTAGATACATAAAGTTTTTTATCAGTACTTTCTTTAATTCCGGTTATCCTGTTGGCAACGATAATTTTATTTTTTTCCGGATCGGGAAGATATGATTTAAAATTTTCCTGGTGGCTATTATATTTACAAATGCCATTTTCGGTTCCAACCCATAAGTTATTCAGATGATCAATAAAAATTTGATAAATAATGTTATCGGCAATACTGGTAGAATCTTTAATATCTTTTGTAAATATTTTATTGCTAAGTCCATCATATCGGTTTAATCCTTCAGAGGTACCGATCCACATATACCCCTGGCTATCCTGCACAATGCAGTTAACAATGTTATTCGATAAACCATTAATTGTAGTTATATAGCTGAAACGATACTCATTTTCCTGTGCAAGTGAGGCAGATTGAAATATCAATAAATAAATAACCGATATTAAAACTGGAATGTAAACAAAATTATTATTCAGGTATTTTTTAACACTTAAGAAATTGTTCCTTATAAATAAAATAAAATTGTTAGTTTCAATTGCTTTCATGTTATTTTTCAAGACCTTGCTTAATTTTTTTAATTAATAAGCCAACCTGGAAGAATACGTAAAACTAAATTATTTTTTATAAAGTTGTATCTGATGATAAGAATTTAACTGTTTTTTAATTCGATACCATTAAGATTTTTGAAAATCAAATCAATGAACTTTTCATATTTTACCCTTAACCGTTCAAAATTATTTTTATTGATTTTAATTTTTAAAATATAAAATAATTCAAAAATACTTTTATAAAACAAACCGGCAATTTCACCCGAAATTGCTACCAGAATAATTAAAAAAAGCGATATCCAGATATTATGAATTAATTGCAAAAAGATAAACCACAAAAGGATATAAAATATGGGGAAAAGGAAAGTTGTTACCATAAATTTTATTGAACTGTGAAACTGCGTATCTTCAATATTCCTGTTTATTATTTTAGGTAATCGAACTATTCCAATATGTATGATATACCCGAAAAGAAAGATTGGAGTGACAAGAATTAAAAGTATTGATTTTAAGATAATCTGAAACCAGGTTGGCGGCTTATTAAAAACCATTTTATCGGGTATGCCAATTGATTTGAAATCTGATCTAAGATTAATTATTTCATTATTTAAATTATCTATTAACAATGGATTAGAAATGTAAAGCTGATTAAACTTTTCTGTAAAATTTTTGTCGGATAAAAATCTTTGCCAGGCATTCTTTTTAATAAATCCTTCTTTATTCATAAAATATTGACGACAAATATTCCTTAAGTAATCAACCATCTGGTAATATTCGCCACAATCGATGTTAATCATAATTCTTTTCATTTCCATTGAAAGTGCTTCTTTAAGCCGGTTTATTGCCTTCGCAGGATTTGTTTTAAATTCCGGATAAAATCCTGATACCTGGATAGGTTTGCCAAACTTTATCACAAGCTGGCTGCGGAATGATGAATAATCGGAATAATCAATCCCAACCGGAATTATTACCGGTTGTTTTTCACTGCATCGTTCATTAGCCCAAAATGCAATTCTGAAAATGCCTTTCAACAAAGGTCTTAAGTGTCTTTTATTCCCGTGTGTTCCTTCAGGCATAAGGCACAAAGTCTTATTATGCTGAAGTAATTCTATTGCTTCTTCAAAAAGTTCTTTATTTTTTTCGATATTTTCAATTCCATCTCGCATGCGATAAATTGGCATAATCTTTAAAAATTTTAAAATTTTTGCTGTTATCTGGTTCTTAAAAACATCGGCACGGGCCATAAATACAGTTTGTCCCGGCATCGAATAAACAATTGCCAATGCATCCATAATTGCATTTTGATGGTTTGGCGCCAAAATTACGGGAACATTTAAAGGAATATTTTCTTTTCCCTGAACAATTATTTTATGATAAAATAGCCGCTGGGCCAGGTTTACATAAATCCTTAGTAATTCATAAAATACCGACCATTTATATATTTCCGGTTTCATTCTGCTAAATTAGCAATTCAACCCCAATTAGTTATTTACCTGAATATTTTAATTGAAAAGTTGTAAATTAGTTGCATTATTTACTGATTATGAATTTAGCTTATGAACGAAATTTTTGAATTAACAGATGTAAAAAAATTAGACATTAACGTCTTTCATATTCTCGATGACGATTGGATGCTCATTACTGCAGGTTCTATTGATTCATTTAATACCATGACTGCAAGTTGGGGCTCTTTTGGAATTTTATGGAACAAACCGGTAGCCACAATTTTTGTCAGGCCACACAGGTACACTTTTTCCTTTTTAGAAAGCAATGAATTTTTTACCCTTTCTTTTTTCTCCGACAAATACAGAAAGATCCTAAATTTTTGCGGGCAATATTCCGGCAAATCGATCGATAAAATAAAACAAACAGGGTTAATGCCTTTTAAAACGCCGTTAAATAATATTGCATTCCAGGAAGCAAGATTAATTTTTGAATGTAAAAAAGTTTATTCCGATTACTTAAAATCTGATAATTTCATTGATAAAAGTATCATTCACCGGCATTATCCCGCTAAAGATTTTCATGGAATGTTTATTGGAGAAATAGTCAATTGTTATGTATTGAATGATATTAAAAATGAAGACAAAGGAATTAAATAAAATCTATAATTCTAACAGCCCTTCTTCCCATTGTTTATATTTTAAAGATAAAGCAGCAAGCAGCTTGCTAAAACTATTCATAGATTCATTTGTGGCTATTGAAACTTCTTTCCCGGATAACCGAAGCAGGATCAAAGAATACAAAGCATTTAAGCAAATTTCAATATCGTTGCCGTTTATATTATTACTTTTTAATCTAAACAATTCAATATTTTGTTTTGCCAATAGAAATATTTGCTTATAACCTTCTTCTTCATCTTTATTCAGTAATTTATTATGCACTTCATTCAAATCGTTTATTGTGTTCTTAAGCATTTGTGAATGACCGGATTCTTTTATTCCTTCTATTTCCATCATTTGAATCAGTCCCAAATACCATTTACTAATTTCGCTGCTTGTTAATTCATCTGCTTTGAACCCATCAATTATTTTCTGTTTAACAACTTCGAAGTTAAAATTATATGACCGGAGCAAATCTTCTAATTGCCACATATAAAGAACATATTCGGCAATATTGTTTTTTCGTTTTTCTCTGGCAATGATCATTTTAATTAAATTTTTGTCATAATTATTTTTGGGTTTCCCGATAAGAAATTATTTCCCTTTAATCTTTCCTATTTCTCTTCTGTCTTTTTTTGTCGGTCTTCCTGAACCGGCATCTCGCTGAAAATTCAAATTTATTCTCGAAATTTCGCGCTTGGCCAATTCTTCATCGGAAGTCAGGTCGTTAATATAATTTTTTGCTAATTGTGCAGAAACCCTTTTATCGAGAATATCTGTCACCTGGAAGGTATGAATAACCGGAGGTTTCCGAACAATAATAATTTCATCTTTCTTAACAATATGTGAAGGTTTTACATGGATGCCGTTTATAATTATCCTGCCTTTACGACATTCCTCGCTTGCCTGGCTTCTGGTTTTGTAAATCCTGACTGCCCATAGCCATTTATCGATTCTTACCGGTTCATCTGATGCCATAATTAAAAACCTAAACCTAAAATTATTAAAAAATGTATTATGTAAAAATAAATAAAGGCAAAATTATCTGAAGCTTCTGTTAAATGATTGTTTTATATTCGCATCAAACAAAATTTTGGCAATGACTTTTTATATAAATAATAAGAAAGTAATAATTTTTTTATCTATCCTGATTTTCCTTTGTATTTTCTTTTTTATAAGTCGAAACCTTCTTCTTGAAAAAGTATTTAAATCGGTTAATTATAAACTTCATCAAAAATATAACCTGGAACTGACTTTTAAAGAAGTCCGTTTTCAAGGAATAAGTGGAATTTCTATTAAAGGTTTTTTGATTAAAGATAGTCTTAATAATACTGTTGCTCAATCCGATTCAATTTTTTTTAATATCAAAATAGGTTCAGTTTTGTTTGGTCAATTGAGGCTGAAAAAATTATATATTAAAAAATTTGATGTTTCCATTGATGGTTTTCTATTCGAAAAATTGATTTCTTCTTATCACATCAGAAAAGATCTGAAAGACGGTTTTCAAAAATCGAATTATGCTAAATTAATTAACAGGGAAATCGACAGATTTTTTTCAATTATTCCAAATGAAGTGTTTCTTGATAGCATAATTTATAGATATAGTAAAGGGAACAATAATTTTAAAATCGTAATCCAGCAATTTAAATTCAATAATAATATTCTGAATTCCCATATTTATATATCAGATCAATTGAATCATTCCGGTTGCCTGATCCGGGGTATTATTGATAAAACAAAAAAAGCCATTGATATTATTGCTTTTGGTTCAAACAAGAATAATGTTGAAATACCATATATTGACGCAAAATGGGGTTTGGAATTAAAATTCGACACTTTACATTTCGGTTTTTATAGTGCAGGATTTAAAAAGGAAAAACAAAATTTTTCCGGATTTATTCAATCCTCAAATTTAATTATTAAACATAAACTTTTGGCTCCGACAAAAGTTTTCACAAAAAAGGAATCTTTAGAATTTACCCTGAATGTCGGGAACAGATTTATAGAATTGGACAGTGTATCCAAAATAACATTTAATAATTTTTCCTTTTCCCCATATTTAAAATATCAGAATTTTCACGATCGTGAAATATTCATCCGGATACCATATAAAATATTTTCACCGGATACCTTAATAAAATCATTTCCTGAAGGGTTGTTTACTACTATCCGGGACATGAAAGTGTCGGGTAAACTCGCATTTGAAATGAATTGTTATATCGATCTTGACCAACCTGACAGTTTAAAATTTAATTCTAAACTTGAAAACAAAGGTTTTAAAATTCAGCAATTTGGCTCAGCTGACTTAAATATGCTAAACGATACTTTTAGTTTTAAGTATTTTAATGCAGATCAAACTGCAAAAACCTTCATGGTAAACCCAAACAATCCTGATTATGTTCAATTAGAAAATATCTCGCCTTTTCTACGTTTTTCGGTACTTACATCCGAAGATGGGGATTTTTTTTATCATAAAGGTTTTAATGAAGAATCGTTTAAAAATTCTATCATCAAAAACATAAAGGAGAAAAGATTTGCCCGCGGTGGGAGCACAATTACCATGCAATTGGTAAAAAATATTTTTCTTACCCGCGATAAAACCATTCCACGCAAACTTGAAGAAATGATAATTACCTGGATGATAGAAGACCTTCATCTGGTGAGCAAGGACCGAATGTTTGAAATATATTTGAATATTATCGAATGGGGTCCGGGTATTTATGGAATAAAGCAGGCTTCGAAATATTATTTTAAAAAATTACCAAAGGAATTAAATTTGAATGAAAGTATTTTTTTAGCGAGTATTATTCCTTCACCAAAATATTTCAAATATGCATTCAAAGAACCCGGAAAATTGACAGATTTTTATTCCTGGTTTTATCAGTACTTGCCCTATTTTATGATTCAAAGAAACCAGATTACTCCTGAGGATACCATTGGTCTCAAACCTGAAGTTATTTTAACCGGTGAAGCCAAAGATTATTTGGTCAAACCTGATACATTAGTTATTGATTCTTCTGAAATTATCGAACCTTTAATACTTGATGAAAAGATTATTGTGCATCCTGAAAAATAAGAAAAGCTGCCCTAAAAACGAACAGCCTTTCCTAACCGCATAAAAAAAAGATATTATGATTTAAACCGCTTGCTAACTTCTTCCCAGTTAATAACTTTCCAAAATGCTGCAATATAGTCAGCACGTCTGTTTTGGTATTTTAAATAATAGGCATGCTCCCAAACATCGATTCCTAAAATGGGTTTTCCTTTTGTTTCTGCAATATCCATCAATGGATTGTCCTGGTTTGGAGTAGATATTACAGCCAGGTCGCTGTTCTCTTTAACAATTAACCAGGCCCAGCCACTACCAAAACGGGTAGCTGCAGCATTAGAAAATTGTTCCTTCAACTTGTCAAATGATCCAAAGAAACGATTAATTGCATCGGAAACGTCGCCTTTAGGATTACCGCCTCCCATTGGTGACATAATTTTCCAGAATAAATTATGATTATAATATCCTCCGCCATTATTTCTGATGGCAACCGGCAATTTTGAAATTTCTTTTAATATTTGTTCAATAGATTGAGACGATTGAGGCAGGTTATTAAGTGCATTATTTAAGTTTGTTGTATATGCCGCATGATGTTTTGTATGATGTATCTCCATCGTCATTGCATCAATGTGGGGTTCCAGTGCATTGTAACTGTATTCTAACTTTGGTAATTCGAAAGCCATAATTCAGATTTTTATTTAATTAATTTAACAAACAAAGTTAATACTTATTTAGAATAATTCCAAATAGCAATACTAATTTTTATTGTAATAAAAGTTAAAATTTACAGGAAGAAAATTATTCAGGTTGTTTAGACTGAAGGCTGAAGATTTTTAGCATTTTCACTATTTTAGGATCAAGGCTTCCGGTACTTTCTTTGTTTCTGTTAATTGTAACAAGGTGGCATTAAATCGACAAATTCAAATAACTCAGGTAAGCATCAGGTTGCATGTTTCTTTTTACAACCTAATAGTCTATTGCCTGTTAACCTGAATGATTTCAGGGAAAGGAAAGTTGAAAAGAAACTTTTATGGTTTTAGAAATATTTTCCGGGAAGGAGATAATTTTTAATATAATCTTCCGAACCATTTTCCAGGGATGTGAAAGATTTATCATATCCGATGGCTCTTAATTTTTTCATATTGGCTTCGGTAAAGTACTGGTATTTATCCCTGATATCTTTTGGAGTATCTATAAAATCTATATTTTCAGGCATTTTTAATGTTTTAAAGACACTTCGTCCCAAATCGATAAATGTTCTTGCCTTTCCGGAACCCAGGTTATAAATACCGGAATTTTTTCTATGATGTAAAAGAAACATCAAAACATCAGAAACATCTTTTACATAAATAAAGTCCCTTTGTTGTTCACCATCTATAAATTTTGGATTATGAGATTTGAAGAGTTTTAATTTGCCGGTTTTAATTATTTGGTTAAACGCATGAAAAATTACCGATGCCATTCGTCCCTTATGATTTTCGTTTGGCCCATAAACATTGAAGAATTTCAATCCTGCCCAGAAAAAAGGTTCATGTTCCTGCTTAATGGCCCATCTGTCGAATTCGTTTTTTGAGTCGCCATAAAGATTTAACGGTTTCAGTTTTTCAACCAGGGAATGATTGTCATCATAACCAAATTCACCGGATCCATAAGTGGCAGCAGAAGAAGCGTAAACTAATGGTAAACCGAATTCCACACATAGTTTCCAAACTTCTTTGGAATAGTTCAAATTTAATTCGTCAAAAATGGATTTGTTAAATTCCGTTGTATCTGTTCTTGCCCCGAGATGGAAAATAAATTGTACATAGCGATGATTTTTTTTCAACCAATCGAAAAATTCATCGCGGTGCACTTTTTCTGAAAAGATTTTATTTTCATAATTAAGCTTTTTTTCGGGCCTGCCAAAATCATCAACAAGCACAAGGTCTTTGAATTTGTCAACATTAAGCCTTCCGACCAAATTACTTCCAATAAAACCAGCCGCACCTGTTATAACGATCATTTTTGTTAAATTACAAATTTGTTAAATTTTCTTTTCAGGAGTTTCTGCCTGAACTCCTGATTTGCTTATAGTATTGTTTTTGCCGGTATCTGTTTCAATAATTTATCCAATTAAAAATAAATCTGCTTCAATTCCTGCAATACTTAAGCCAGATAAAAAAGCAATTTTATTCCTACTAAAACACGACTGATGATAATGAAAAAATGAACACCATTGATTAACATTAGAAGATATAAAATTAATCGATAGTCACGGTGAGACCTCTTCTTGAAAGTTCTTTTTTTACTGGAACCAAGGATTTGTAGTTTCCTTTTTTAACATCGCATTTACCCCTGTAATGAACCAGGTAAGTGCATTGCTCGGCCTGCTCCATATCGTGGTTGCATACTTCAATTAATGATTCTATAACATACTCAAAAGTATGAATTTCATCGTTGTGAAGTGTTAGGAAATTTAAAATTCCAGTACCACTATCCAGAACTTCTTCAAATTCGGGATTTTCCCTGAATTTATTTGCGTCTTTCATAATTAATGAAATAATTTCTCTCAGAATAAAATTAGTATTTCCTGTATTTCATCTAATCAAATTTACAAAAAAATTAGAAACAATTTATTAACAAATCAAAAGTTTTAAGAAAATATATGTTAAATTTTTGTTATTGATTTTCCTTTTCCAGTTCTTTTGCCCTTTCTAAAGGTATTTTTCTGTCGTTGTAATAGGCCACTATAAATGCTTCATTAAACCCAAGTACTTTTACTTTTTTTAATAAAATATCAGCCTTATTAAAACGATTAAAAATCCCCAAATAGTATTTAATTATTTTACCATTTTCAAAAGATTCATTTGAGATTGGATTCAACCCTTTAAAATAATCCTGTGATACCGGTTTACTAAAAGCCCCGATTTGAATTCGATAAAACACTCCTTTAAAAAAGTCGCTGTCATTTCGCATTGGTTTATAAGCGGGATATTTTAACGAATCATTTGCAACAAATTTAAGAGTATCTCTATGATTTGAACGGATTGAATTTTCAATAATATTTGGTTTTTTATTATTCTGAATTTCTTTTACATTATCAAATATACTATTGGCTTCAGACTGGTATTGAACAACAAGTTTTTCATTTCTGGCAATATCAGAGAAAATGGATGCTCTCTTTTCTTTATCTTCAGTTATAATAAGTAATGATTTGAATTTCTTATTCATTAATATTAAAGAATCGCAACTATGTTGAATAATTAATGCTTTTGTAATAAAATAGGCCAGATCATTACTTATTTTTTGAGTTTCAGAAATTGCATTCTGAGAATTATTAATTTCATGATTTTTCATTTCATAAATAGTTTTATTTTCCTTGATCATACAGGTATTATAAATATCTGAATTCAAATCCAGATAGTGCTCTTTATTAAAATCGGGTAATACAATCGAATAAATTTCTACAAGATTTTTGAAATTCTCACGGTCTGATACAAAGTATGCCTTATTTGCATTTTCAAT
>Ga0182021_10004645_pt1 | contig 16189 bp, 14 predicted proteins | sample 612E3MmetaG_FD_120493 | JGI IMG/M metagenome (GOLD analysis project Ga0182021, IMG submission 120493) | Permafrost microbial communities from Stordalen Mire, Sweden - 612E3M metaG (Illumina Assembly) | ecosystem: Environmental > Terrestrial > Soil > Wetlands > Permafrost | place: Sweden... | reverse complement strand
GTGGAGGGGCTTAACGTGTAGCTGTCGCCCAGGGTGACGGATTGCGCGCGCTCCACGTTGCCGGTGGTGGTGGTGACCAGAATATTGTGCGGGTCCCACACGGCGGGGTTGCTGTAATCGTCCAGGAAGTACCGCACGAACATCGTGTTCTTGGCGCTCTGCAGGAAGTCGATGCGTCCGATCATCTGATCTTCGTTGCCGGTGCGCGGAATGCTGTACGTAAAGGTTCCGGTGGGGTCGTTCACCACCGGCAGATACTTGGCAAACGCGACCGCCGCCGGATCGAACCTGGCGATGGGAATCTGGTTCCCCGGGAAGGGTGTTCCGGTCTTGGGATCGACGAGCTGCTTGGTTTTGTCGAGGACGCTGAAATCGCCGGTCAGCGCCGCCGGGGTGGGCAGCACGATCTGCGATTGCGGGACGCCTTGCACCTGCCGCGTCCCCTGGTAGCCGCCGAAGAAGAAGAGCTTGTCCTTAATGATGCGGCCGCCGACGGTGCCGCCGAACTGGTTGCGATGGAGCACGTCGTGGGTGGCCAGGAAATAGTTGCGCGCGTTGACGCTGCCGTTGCGCAGAAACTCAAACAGGTCGCCATGCAACTGGTTGGTGCCCGACTTGGTCACGATGTTCACCGCGCCGCCCGGATGCAGGCCATTGCGGGCCGGCAGGGCGTTGGTCTCGACGCTGAATTCCTGGAGCGCATCGGGGAAGGGGAAGGGCAGGTTGACGTTCGAAAACGTGTCGTTGTTGTCGCCGCCATCGAGCAGGTAGTTGACGTTGTTGCCCTGCGAACCGGCCACCGCGATCACCACCGAGCTGTAGAAGCTCTTGCTGCCCACGTTGTCGTTGCCGGCGGTGGGGGCATTGACCGACCCGCCTGCCAGCAGCACCAGCGAGGTAGCCTGGCGCCCGTTCAAGGGCAGCTCCAGAATGCGGCGCTGATCGACCACCTGCGAGACGGCGTTGTCCTTGGTCTCGACCATGGAGGCCTGCGACTTCACCTCGATGTTCTCGGAAACCGTGCCGACCTGAAGGCTGGCATTGATCTGCACGTTGTTCCCAACCTGCAGGAGAATGCCCGTTTGCACAGAAGTCTTGAAGCCCTGGCCGGTGACTTCCAGCCGGTAAGGTCCAAGCGGCAGGTTGGGAAGAACGTAGCCGCCGTCGGCATCGGCCGTGGTGGTGCGTGTGTACTGGGTATCGGTCTGAGTGGCTTTGACGGTGGCTCCCGGTATGGCGGAGCCGCTCGGGTCCAGAATCTGACCGTGGATCTCGGCCACCGCGACAGCCTGGCCAAAAGCCAAGGGGGCGACCAGCAAAGCCGCGGCCACACAGGCGAACGCGACCAGAAGGGAACGACAGGGTCTCATCATAAGCTCCTCTACAAGAGAATAAACGCCTTTCAACTAGGGTACAACCTTTTCCCCGGTGCGGGACGGCCTCCCGCCGAGGGCTTATAATAGACTTTTCTAATCCGTACCAAAACCCACGTTTTTCAGGAGCAATCATGGGCGCGAAACGTATCGGTATACTCACGGGCGGCGGCGATGTGCCGGGACTGAATTCCGTGATCAAGACGGTAGTCTACCGTGGAAGCGAGATGGGCTGCGAGGTGATCGGCATTCGCCGCGGCTGGGAGGGTCTCACGCATTTGAATTTGGAGGATCCGGCCAGCCGGACGCGGTATATTCTGCCGCTGAACCGCGAGAACACCCGCACCATCGACCGCACCGGCGGCACCTGGCTGCACAGCTCGCGCACCAGCCCCTCCAAGATGAAGAAACTCCCGCCGGTTCTGGCGGGCCAGGAGTTCCCATCGGCCGAAACCACCAAGAAGGGCGTCACCACCACGACTTTCGACGTGACCAGGGCGGTGAAGAAGAACATCGAGACGCTGAACCTGGATTACGTGGTGGCCATCGGCGGCGACGATACGCTGAGCTACGCGGCGGAGTTGGACCGGCAGGGCATGAAGGTCATCGCGGTGCCGAAGACCATGGACAACGACGTGCGCAACACGGAGTACTGCATCGGCTTTTCGACCGCCGTCACGCGCGCCATGGACGCCATCGACCGGCAGCGGACCACGGTCGCCTCGCACGAGCGGATCGGCGTTTTCCGGGTGTTTGGACGCGACGCCGGCTACACCGCGCTGTACACGGCCTACGTCACCTCGCTGCGCTGCTGCATACCGGAGTACAAGGTCGACTTGAAGCACCTCATCGAGCTGCTGGTGGCCGACAAGAAGAACAACTCGAGCAGCTACTCGCTGGTAGTTCTTTCCGAGGGCGCGGAGTGGCAGGGCTACACGGTGAAGGAGTACGGCGAACCGGACGCGTATGGGCATCGCAAGAAGATGAGCGTGGCGGAAGACCTGAGCAGCGAGATCAAGGCAGCCACGAAGGAGGAGACGATGGTCAGCGACCTGACCTACGAGCTGCGCTCGGGCAGCCCGGACTTCATCGACCGGATGGTGGCCACGACCTTCGCGGGCATGGCGGTGGACGCCATCCGGGAGGGCAAGCACGGCCTCATGACCGCCATTGAGGGCGGGTGTTTCACCATGGCGCCGATTCCCGATCCGAAGCTGGGCCCGCGCCGGGTGGACGTGGCCACCATGTACAACACCGAGCGCTACCGGCCGACGTACGACCGCAAGCTGGGCCTGCCGATCTTTTTGATCCGGGCGTAAACTTGAACTGGAAGCGGCTGTTCTCCGGAGGCCCGCACCGCGACGCGCGGCTCACTCCCGAGCTGCGCGCGCGGATCCGGTCTTCGTTCGACCAAGCCGCGGGCGACGAAGAGCATTTCCCTTCCACCATCGATCCGCGCATTTACCACGTAAAGCTCATCCGGGATCACCTGGGCGATCTGGGCGGCAAGCGCGTGCTGGATGTGGGCTGCGGCAAGGGCCGGTTCGCGCGCGTGTTCCAGGAGCGGGAGCCCGCCTGCGAGATTTGGGGCCTGGACATTTCCGAGGAGATGCTGCGATTCGTGCCGGCGGGGATTCACACGCGCGCCGGCTCCATGACCGAACTGCCGTTCGAGGACGGATACTTCGATGCGGCCTACGCCACGGAGTCGCTGGAGCACGCCGTGGAAATCGAGAAGGCGGTGAGCGAGATGTGCCGGGTGGTGAAGCCCGGCGGGCGCATCGCCATCATCGACAAGAACGCGGAGCAATGGGGGAAGCTGCGGACGCCGGAATGGGAGCGGTGGTTCACGCGCAAGGGCCTCGAGCGCCTGCTGCGGCGGGATTGCCGGGAGGTATCGAGCCGGTACATCTCGTATTGGGAAGACGTGGAACCGGACGGGCTGTTCCTGGCGTGGCTGGCGGTGAAGTAGCCGTGATTCTCCTGATCGCACTGCCAGAGGCGAAAGGTGAGGCGCGGAATCTGTGAGCCGTGCCGGAAGACCCTCACCGCTTTTGGGCAAACTTTCCGAAGCCGCAGCCGCCCCGAATGCATCCATCTCAGCAGTGGAATGCGCGCCGGCTAGCCGATGGCGGGAAGAGGATAAGCTCTGTCCTTGCCGGGGTTTTCGGCTATACTGTTCTCACAGAGGGATGTTATGAAAAAATATGGCAAGTTCGCCGCGTTGATCGTCGTGGTTGTCGGCACACTGGGTTGGCTGGCCGCCACTGGGATGAACGAAACCAAGACGTACTATAAGACCATCTCCGAGCTTGGCCAGATGGGCGACCAGGCTTACGGAAAACGGCTCCGCGTGGGGGGTGACGTGGAGAGCGGGTCGATCCAGCACACCGGAGGCCGGGTGCAGTTTGTGCTGGTGCAGGACAAGATGAAACTGACCGTGGCGTACACCGGCACCGATCCCCTTCCGGATACCTTCCGCGACGGCGCCCAGGCTCTCGCCGACGGCAAGCTCGGCAGCGATGGCGTGTTCCGCGCCAAACAGATTCAAGCCAAGTGCGCCTCCAAGTATGAAGCCAAGCCGGGACAGTTGGCGCCCGGCCAGTCGGCGCCCAATATCAATACCGGCAAGAGCAGCATCTAGAGGGGAATATGGAAAATCTGGGTTCGCTGGCCATACTGCTGGCCTTCTGCGTAGCTCTGTACGCCGTGGTGGCTTCCGTCATCGGCGGCATCCGGCGCAAACCTTTCCTGGTAGTTAGCGGGCAGCGCGCGGTTTACTCCGTGTGGGTGCTGATCACGCTCGCCTCGAGCATCCTGGTCTACGCCCTCATGACCGGCGATTTCCGGTTCGCCTACGTGGCCGAGCATTCCAACCGCAGCATGCCCATCCTGTACAAGTTCGCCGCCTGGTGGGGCGGGCAGGAAGGGTCGCTGCTGTTCTGGAGCTGGCTGCTCTCCACCTATGCCGCCGTGGTCGCCTTTACCAACCGGCGCAAACACCGCGACATGATGCCCTACGTGGTCGCCGTGCTGGCCACCGTGCAGACCTTCTTCCTGCTGCTCAACAACTTCATCGCAAATCCGTTCCAAATGCTGGCCACCGATAAGCTTATCGTCGCGGTGCCGGATGGCAATGGGCTCAGCCCCCTGCTGCAATACCCGGCCATGGCCATCCACCCGCCCATGCTCTACCTGGGCTACGTGGGATTCGCGGTGCCCTTCGCCTTCGCCATCGGGTCGCTCATCACGCGCCAGCCGGGCGACGGCTGGATCCACACCACCCGCCGCTGGACGCTGGTCACCTGGCTGTTCCAGGGCACCGGCATTATGCTGGGCGCGGCCTGGGCGTACCATGTGCTGGGTTGGGGCGGCTATTGGGGATGGGACCCGGTGGAGAACGCTTCCCTGCTCCCCTGGCTCAGCGGCACGGCGTTTCTGCATTCGGTGATGATGCAGGAGAAGAAGGGCATGATGAAGGTCTGGAACATCGTGCTGATTTCGTCCACCTTCTTCTTGTGCATCCTGGGGACGTTCATGACGCGCTCCGGGTTCGTCGAGTCGGTGCATGCCTTCGCGCGCTCGGATATCGGCAAGTACTTCGTGACTTTCCTGGCGCTGGGCATCGCCGCCACGGTCTACCTGATCCTGGACCGCCTCGACTACCTCAAAAGCGAGTCGCAACTGGAAAGCGTGGTCTCGCGCGAATCCAGCTTCCTGTTCAACAACCTGATACTGCTGGCGAGTTGCTTCGCGGTGCTGTGGGGCACCCTGTTCCCCACCATTTCCGAAGCTTTCGGAAGCCGAATTGCGCTCGACGCCGATTGGTACAACCGCCTGATGGTTCCGATCGGCCTGTTCCTCCTGTTCCTCACCGGCGTGGGGCCGCTGTTTGCCTGGCGTAAGACGTCGCTCGAAAGCCTGCGCAAGAATTTCCAGTGGCCCGGCATTGCGGCGCTGGTGCTGGTGGGCGCGCTGCTGGCGGCGGGTATGCGGCACTTCTACGCGCTCATCTCGTTCGGCTTCTGCCTGTTCGTGGCGCTAACCGTGATTATGGAGTTCTACCGGGGCGCGCGCTCCATCGCCGCCAAGAACGATATGAACCTGGTGCGCGCCACCGTGGAGCTGACCTATCGCAATACCCGGCGCTATGGCGGCTACCTGGTCCACATGGGGATCGTCCTGATCTTCATCGGAGTCACCGGACACGCCTTCAACCTGAATGAGGTCAAGGAGCTGAACAAAGGCGACTCCCTGCGGATCGGCGCCTACAACCTGAAGATGGTGGACTTGCAGCAGGGTGAGAACGAGAATTACCAGTGGCATCGGGCCACCATGCAGGTGACCAAGAACGGAGAGTCGCTCGGCACTCTCGAACCCGAGAAGCGCTTCTACAAGGCCAGCAAGCAGGGCACTTCCGAGGTGGGCGTCCGCTCGCGGCTCAACGAAGACCTGTACCTGAATTTCGGCGGCATGTCGGACGACAACCAGCGCGCCGTCATCCAGGCGTACGTCTTGCCCCTGGTCGCGTGGATCTGGATTGGCGGGCTGGTGTTGATTGGCGGCACCCTGGTGTGCCTGGTTCCGAGTAAGATCAAGATGCAGTACGCCCGCACGGAAGTGGTGGGCCTCATCAAAAAGCATGCGACGGTTCAAAACTAGTTTGCTGTTATTGCATGACCGCTCTCTCACGTTCGCGGCTCCGATCCGAGCCGCGAACGTGAGACAGCGGTCTTCGCGGAATATCTTGGTTGCCCTCCTGGCCATCGTTCTGGCAGCCGCGGCCCTCGCCCAGACGGCCTCCGAAAAACCCAACGTGGACGTGCGCCGGGTGGGCTCGCGCCTCGCCTGCCAGTGCGGCTGCAAGGATTCGGTGGCCACCTGCAGTATGCTGGAATGCAGCTTCTCCAAACCCGCCAAGGAACGCATCGCCCAGATGCAGGCCGTGGGCATGTCCGACGAGCAGATCATCCAGGCCTTCGTTCGCGACTACGGTCCGGGCATCTATCTGGCGCCGCCCAATGCCTGGGGGTGGATCGTCCCCTATGCCTCGGTTCTGCTGGGCTTGGCGATGATCGGGCTCTTCCTGAAGAGGTACCGCAAGCCCCCGGCGCTGCCGGAAATCGCAGCCGGCGCAGAGGGCGCCCCGCTCGACGACCCGGCGCTGGAGAAGTACAAGGACCAAATCGAAAAGGACCTGGCGAAGCTCGAATGATCATCGCTCTTGCGTCTGTCGTCGCGATCACCGTCATCGCGTTCATACTCGGAGTGAGGGCCAAGGACCTGCCCGAGCCGGAGCCGGAGTCTCCGTTCCTGCACCTGGATGAGCGCAAGGCCGCCATCTACGAGAACCTGCGCGACTTGCAGTTCGAATACCGCGTCGGCAAACTCTCCGACCAGGATTACCAGAACACCAAGAAAGACCTGCAAAAGGAGCTGGCCTCCGTCCTGGCGGAGGTCGACGCCCTCAAAGCGAGGCTGTTGGGGCAGGTGGTTCCGCCTGCCCTCCCGAAACCACCCGTACAACCTATGCTAAATGGTTACTCCTGTTACTCTTGCGGTGCCAAGCTCGAGAAACAGTTGAAGTTCTGTGGCGAGTGCGGCAAGCCCATGAAGGTGGCCCAGGCATGAGGCCAATTGGCTTGGTTTTGCTGCTCTCGGCCCCCGTTTGGGCAGCCGTCACCGGCACGGTGGTCAACCGCACCACCGGCCAGCCGCAGGCCGGCGCTGCCGTCGGTCTGTATTCCATGGGGAAGGACGGCCTCGATCTGGTCGAGGAAGCTAAGTCCGACGCCCAAGGTAAGTTCACCATCAACCAGCAGGTCCAGCCGGGGCCGCACATGATCCGCGGGACGCTGGACGCGGTCACCTACAACCTCATGCTGCCACCGGGTTCGCCCTCGACCAACCTCACCCTGGACGTATACAACTCTTCCAAACAACCGGGCGCCGCGAAGGTGGGCAAGCACATGCTCCTGTTCGCGCCCGCCGACGGCAAGATGGTGGTCGACGAGACCTATCTGATCTCGAACGACGGGAAGACCACCTGGAACGATCCCGGTCGCGGAACCGTGCGCTTCTACCTGCCGCCCGCAGCCGACGGCAAGGTGGCGTTGAACGCCACCGGCCCCGGTGGGCTGCCCATCGGGGTTCCCATGGACAAGACCTCCACGCCGGATGTCTACGCCGTGGATTTTCCAGTGAAACCGGGCGAGACGCGGGTCGACCTCAGCTACACCGTGCCTTACACCGGGGGCGCGGCCTACGCGGGCAAAATCGTCACCAAAGACGACGACAGCTACCTCATCTCGGCCAACGGAGTGACGCTACAGGGAGACAACCTCAACGATCTGGGGCTGGAACCGCGCACGCAGGCTCACATCTACGGGTTCACGGGCGGCGCCGCGTACAAGATCGTGTTGACTGGCACGGCACAGGCCGCTCCGCCGGAGAACGCCGACACCTCGGATTCCGACAGCGGCCAGCGCATCGAGCAGATCATGCCGCGCATCTATGGCCAGGCCAAACCGATTCTGGCGCTGGCGCTGGGCATCCTCGCGCTGGGCTTGGCCCTGCTCTACCGCGCGGCGCCCGCAACCGAAGCCAAGGAGGCCGATGAGCGCGGTCGCCGTTGACGGCGTCTGGAAGTTCTACGGGGACTTCCCCGCCCTGCGCGACGTGCGGTTGGAAGCCGCTCCCGGATCGTGCCTGGCGCTCATCGGGCGCAACGGCGCGGGCAAGACCACCCTGCTGCGTATCATCGCCGGCTTTTCCCGGCCGGGCCGCGGCCAGGTCCGGATTCTCGGCAACCCGCCTCGCGAAACCCAAACGCGGCAACGAATCGGCTTCATCGGTCACGGGATCTCGGTCTACGACGAACTCTCGGCCCTCGAGAACCTCACCCTGTTCGGCAGGCTTTACGGCTTGGCCGACGCGCGCCGCTCGGCCCTCCAATGGCTGGAGCGTACCGGCCTGGAGCGCGTGAAGAACGGGTTGGTGCGCGAGTTCTCGCGCGGCATGCGCCAGCGCCTGGCGGTGGCCCGCGCCTTTCTGCACGAGCCTTCCGTGCTGCTGCTGGACGAGCCCTTCACGGCCCTCGACGACCGCGCCATCGCGCTGCTGCAAACGCTCCTCCGCCAGGCCCTGGCGGAGGGTAAGACCATCATCCTCTCCACCCACCAGTTGCGGGAAGCCCTCGAGCTGGCCTCGCACGTCGCGCTTCTGAACCGCGGACAGACGGCCTTCTGCGGCCCTTGCACGCCGGAAATGGTGGCCGATCCCGGCCTGATCTACGCGAGGTACGGCGAGGGCTGATGGGATTCTTCCGCAAGGTGCTCGTGATCGCGGCGAAGGACCTGCGCGCCGAGCTTCGCACCAAGGAGGCCATCAACGCCTCGTTCGCCTTCGCCCTGGTGATCCTGCTGCTGTTCAGCTTCGCCTTCGATCCATCCGAGGAGGCTACCCGCGAAATCTCCGGCGGGCTGCTGTGGATTGTGTTCGCCTTCGCCGGGGCGCTGGTTTTGAACCGCAGCTTCGCGCGCGAGCTGCCCAACGACTGCCTGGACGCGCTCATCGCGGCGCCCATTTCCGGCGCGGCCATCTTCCTGGGCAAGGCCATCGCGAATTTCTTGCTGGTTCTGGCGGTTGAGTTGGTCTCTTTGCCGGTTTTCGGCATCTTCTATAATGTGCGCTGGACTTCGCAATTCTGGGAGCTCATGCTGGTGCTGGCGCTGGGCACCTGGGCGCTGACCGTGATTGGCACGATTTTCAGCGCGCTCACGGTCAACATCCGGCTCAGGGAAGTGATGCTGCCGATGCTGACCTATCCCATCCTGGTGCCGGCCCTGTTGGGCGCGATGCAGTTGACCACCGGGCTGGTGGCCGGCCGGCCGATCGGCCCGGACACGGTGGCGTGGCTGAAGATGCTGATCGGGTTCGACATCATATATACGGCCGTTTCGCTGATCCTGGTGGAGACGGTCCTGGTGGGATGATTAATTGTGGGGCGGGCAATCTTGCCCTGGGGTCCCCTCTGGGGACGGCCTTCCGGCCGGCTGGACCCGCTGGAAAGCGGGTCCGCAGGCTGAATAGCCTGCCCCACGGAGGCTGACCTATGCGTGAAAAGATCGTTTACGTTCTGGGTATCGCGGCGCTCCTGATTCTGGCGTGGAATATCAACGCCATCGCGCGCCTGCCGGAGGAGACCCAGCAGGGTGTGACGTTCAAGATCATCTTCTTCCACGTCCCCATGTGGGCCGCCGCCGTAACCGCGGCCTGCGCGTCGCTGCTCGCGAGCGTGGCCTTCCTCGTAACCAGAAACTTCAGGTTCGATGCCGCGGCGGTAGCGGTTACCGAGGTGGGGCTGGCGTTCACCACGGTGGGCCTCGCGACCGGCTCCATCTGGGGACGTGAGATCTGGGGCATCTGGTGGACCTGGGACGCGCGTCTGACTTCGGCTCTGGTGTGCTGGCTGCTCTACGCCGGCTACCTGATGTTGCGCCAGGCCATCGAGGAACCCACGCAGCGCGCCACCTTTGCCGCCGTGTTCTCCATTTTCGCCTTCATCGACGTGCCCATCGTGGTCTTCTCGATCAAGTGGTGGCGCACGCAGCATCCGCAGCCCGTCTTTTGGGCGGGAGGCAGCTTCCCGCCGGACTGGACCACGCACTTCCTGTGGAACATGGTAGCCATGATGCTGCTGGGCATCGTACTGGTGGCCGTGCGCCTGCGGCAGGAAGAAGCGCAACGGGAAATCGATTCGCTGCGCCGCATGGCGCATGCCCTGTGACGGAGGCCCTCTTATGCACCTGATATCGCCAACGCCCCTGCTCGCGCAGCTCGTATCCGACGCCGAGCGCCTGCAACACCAGTACGAGTTCCTCAGCTACGGCCTCACCGCGGCATGGATCATCCTGGCGGTCTACGTCCTCATGATGGTGGCGCGCGAGCGCAAGCTCAAGCGTGAGATCGCCAGCTTGCGGGCCATGCTGGAAGAAAAGAAATAGCCGGCGCTGTACTACTACATCTTCAAATCTTCGCAGCCCGCGACGATTTGCTGTTGTGGGGCAGGTTTTTAGGGGTACCCTCTGGGTCCGGCGGATTGGCAATCCGCCTGCCGCCCTTGTACGCGCCCGACACGACCGCGGAGAACCGCCACCACTCGTTGCGGCTCTGCCGCGCTGTGGGGCAGCCAATCGTGGCTGCCGTCGGCTTTCAGCCGGCGACTCCCGCTCCGAAGACTCGCGCACGACGCGAAAAAGCCGCCTGAAAGGCGGCTGCGGGCAGGATTGCCCGCCCCACAAAACAGGCAAAACTGCGCTAGACGCTCGCGCCGACGGGCACGTCCTCCTCCTGCCGAACCTTTCGCCTTCCCCGCAAGCCCCGCGCCTTTTCCATGTAGATATAGAACACCGGCGTAATATAGAGCGTCAGCAATTGCGAGACCACCAGACCACCCACCACCGCCAGCCCGAGCGGACGGCGGGCCTCGCCTCCGGCTCCCAGGCCAAGGGCGATGGGAAGCGTGCCCATCAACGCCGCCATGGTGGTCATCATGATCGGCCGGAAGCGCACCAGGCAGGCCTCGTGGATGGCATCGGCCGGCAAAAGGCCGTGCGTGCGCTGGGCTTCCAGGGCAAAGTCGATCATCATGATGGCGTTCTTCTTCACGATCCCGATCAGCATGATGATCCCCACGAACGAGTAGAGGTTCAGCTCGCTGTGGAACACCAGCAGCGTCGCCAATGCCCCCAGCCCGGCCGAGGGCAGGCCCGAGAGAATCGTGATGGGATGAATGAAGCTCTCGTACAAGATGCCGAGGACCATGTAGATCACCAGGATGGCCATCACCAACAGCACTCCCATACCCGAAAACGACGTCTGGAAGGCCGCCGCCATGCCCTGGAAACTGGTGACTACGGTTCCCGGCAGTGTCTCTTGCGCCAGTTCTCCCACCCGGTCCACCGCCTCACCCAACGACACTCCGGGCTGGAGGTCGAACGAGAGCGTCACGGACGGCGAGCCGCCGAGGTGCGCCACCGTCAAGGGGGCTGCATCCATGCGCGCCCTGGTGACCGCGGTGATGGGAACCAGCTTCCCCTGGTTGGACCGGACGTAGAGCAGCGGCAGGTGAACCGGGTCGACCTGAAACTTGGGCAGCAGTTCGAGGATCACGCTGTAGGTGTCGTTTTCCGTATAGATGTTGGAGACCTGGCGCGACCCATACGCGTTGTACAGGACATCCTCGATGCTGGTGGCGTTCAGCCCCAGCGCCGCGGCGCGCTCGCGGTCGATATCCACCGTCAGTTGCAGGCTGTTCATCAGCATGTCGGTGCTGACGTCGGCCAGCCCCGGCACCTGCCGCATACGAGTCTCGAAGTTGGCGGCCGCCCGGTAGAGCTCACCGGAATCGGCCGCTTGCAGGGTGTACTGATAAAGACTGCGCGTCATCATGCCGCCAATCCGGATGATGGGCGGGTTTTGCAGGTAGACCCGAACCCCGGGTATGGCGTTCAGTTTGGGCCGCAACCGCTCGATGATCTGGTCGGGCGTGTCCCGCCGCTGGTCGCGCGGATTCAGTACCAACGTCATGCGGGCGTTGTTGCCGCCCATGACCATCGACGCGGAATACGCAATCGCGGGATCGGCCCGGATCACATTGACCACCTCGCTCTGGGCTGCCACCATACCGTCGAACGACATGTCCTGCGCGCCCTCGGTGGTCGCGCTCAATTGTCCGAGGTCCTGGCTGGGGATGAAACCCTTCTGCACGATGCCGTAGAGGTAGACCGAGCCTGCCAGCGTGCCCACCGCCACCAGCATGGTCAGCAAGCTGTGGCGGAGGATGCCGCGCAGGGTCCACCCGTAGAGGTCGCGCATGGCGCCGAAGACGGCGTCCGACAGGCGTTGAAAAGCGTTCTTGTTCACACTGATGGGCCGCAGGAACCGGCTGCACAGCATGGGCGTGAGGCTCAGTGAGACAAAGCCGGAAATCAGAATCGCCACCATGATGACTACGGCGAATTCATGGAACAGCCGGCCGATGATGCCGCCCATGAAGAGCACCGGGATGAAGACGGCGGCCAGCGAAAGCGTCATGGACACAATGGTGAAGCCGATCTCCCGGCCCCCATCCAAGGCTGCCTCCAGGCGTCCCTTTCCCATTTCCATGTGCCGGAAGATGTTCTCCAGAATGACAATGGCGTCGTCCATGACGAAGCCCACCGAAAGCGTCAGCGCCATCAGCGAAAGGTTGTCGACTGTGTAGCCTGCCAGGGACATGGCGGCGAACGTGCCAATGATCGAGAGAGGCAGGGCCAGGCTGGGAATCGCGGTGGCGGAGACGCTCCCCAGGAACAGGAAGATCACCAGGATCACCAGCACCACCGTCAGAACCAGGGTATATTTCACGTCGCGAACCGACTCGCGAATGGATTCCGACCGGTCGTAGAACATCTCCAGCTTGACGGACGGCGGTAACTGGGCGCGAAAACCGGGCAGCAGCTCGCGGATCCGGTCCACCACTTCCACCGTGTTGACGCCCGGCTGCCGCTGTACCTGCAAAGAGATGGAGCGCTCCAGCGTGCTCTTGCTGACGCGCCAGTTGGCGTTCTTTTCGTTCTCCACGCTGTCGATCACCCGCCCCAACTGGCCCAAGTAGACCGGCGACCCGTTGCGGTAGGTCACTATGATGTTCCGATATTGCGCCGCGCTCGAAAGCTGGCCCTGCGCCTGAACCACGTACGACTGCCGGGGGCCCCACATGGTCCCGGTGGGCCGGTTGGCATTGTGCTCGTTCATGGCCGTCGCCACTTCGTCGAAGCCTATGCCGCGGGCCGCCAGAAGGTTCGGATCGAGCTGCGCGCGCACCGCGTACTTGGCCGCGCCGAAGACGTCCACCTGGGCCACCCCGTTGATCATCGAGATGCGCTGCCCAACCACGTTCTCGGCGTAGTCGTCCACCGTCCAGATCGGCATGGTCGGCGAGCTCATGTGCAGAATCAGAATGGGCATGTCCGCCGGATTCACCTTGCGATACGACGGCGGGCTGGGCATGCCATCCGGCAACCGGCGCAGGGTGGCCGAGATGGCCGACTGCACGTCCTGCGCCGCGCCGTCCAGGTCGCGATCGAGAGCGAATTGCAGGGTGATATTGGTGTTGCCGCGCCCACTCGAGGAGGTGATGGAATCAATGCCCGGAATTCGCGCGAACTGGCGCTCCAGCGGCGTCGCCACCGAAGCCGCCATGGTCTCGGGGCTGGCGCCCGGAAGGTTGGCGCCCACCTGGATCGTGGGGAAGTCCACGATGGGCAAATCGTTCACTGGCAGTGTGCGATACCCGGCTACGCCGAATAGCAGAATCGCCATCATGACCAGCGTGGTCATGACCGGACGGCGTATGAAGAGTTCGGTAATGTTCAACGACCCACTCCGCTACCAAAGAGGTTAATCGGACCCTTTTATTATATTGAATGGCGCCAACCTGCGCTGCCGGCGAAACCGCCGCGGCCGCGAGGCTGCCTCACCCGCGCAGAGACGCCCGCACGGCGCGCTCGAAGGCCCACGCGCGGATGTGGTTGATCTGCTCGTTCATGGTGCGCGAGAGCGGCACCATCTTCACCGCCACGCGGATCAGATCCTCTTCCATCGCCGCCCGGCCCGCCAGCCGCGCTTTGGTCATCGCCGATACCACGCACTGCTCGATCTCGGCTCCCGCCCAACCGCCCGTGAACTGGGTCAGTTTCCCGAGGTCGAATCCGGCCGTATCCACCCCCCGGCGCAGCAGGTGAATCTTGAAAATCTCGATGCGTTCGTCCTCCAGCGGCAGGTCCACGAAGAACACCTCGTCGAAGCGCCCTTTGCGGATCATTTCCGCGGGCAGCAGGTCGATTCTATTGGCCGTGGCGGCGACGAACAGCCCCTTGGCTTTCTCCTGCATCCAGGTGAGAAAGAACGCGAAGATGCGCCCCTGTTCCCCGCCCGATTCCGTGGTCGAGAGCCCCGACTCGATCTCGTCGAACCAAAGCACCGCCGGCGCCATGTCCTCCAACAACCTGCACGCCTCCACAAATGCGCCTTCGGGCTTGCCATGCCGCCCCGAGAAGATTTCCACCATGTCGATGCGATAGAGCGGCAGCTCAAAGGCGGATGCAATGGCCTTGATGGCCAGACTCTTGCCGCAGCCGGGGATCCCCATGAGCAGGAGCCCCTTGGGCACGATCTCGCTGGTCAGGGTGTCCCGCATTCGAAAGAGTTCCCGGCGCTCCAGCAGCCATTTCTTGAGCTGATCCAGGCCGCCGATATCCCCCATGGCCGCAATCTCGGAGATGTACTCGATCACCCCGCTCCGGCCGACTAGCAGGCGTTTCTCTTCCAGAAGCAGCCGCGGGAAATCGGGTCCGGCATGTCCGCTCGCCGCCAGCGCCCGGCGCAACGCGAAGCGGGCTTCGTCGAGCGTCAGTCCCAGCAGGGCGCCCGCGATCTGCTCCAGCTCCGCCTCGGTGACGGCGCCGCGCGCCTCCTCCCGCAGCACCTCCACCAGCTCGATCCGGTCCGGCGGCCGTAGTTCCAGAAACACCACGTTGCGCTCGATCTCCTCCGGAATAAATGCCACCGGGGACGTGATGACGACGAATTTCCGCTGGTCCATACAGCTTTCGTAAACGTCCCGAAGCCGGCGCCGGGTCTCCGCGGATTCCCGCAGCGCCTCATGGAAGTCCTCGAGGTGAAAGATGGCGGCGCCGGCGTGCGCGGCGATGAAGTCCAGCGCCTGGCGCGGAGCCAGAGTGCCGGCCTCGGCTGCTTCCCCATCGCGGCGCAGGCCCTCCGTGAGACTCCACGTCCAAACCGGCACCGGCGAGGCGAATAACCCCGCCGCCACCTCCCGCAGCACCCTCGCCACCCGCTGTTCCTCGACCGTGCGGATGTACGTGAGTGGCCGGCCGGACTGGAACGCCCCCCAAATCGCCTTGGCAGCCCGGCTTTCGGACGATGCTTGCGTAATTGCCTTTTCCGACATGTTCTTCATTATGGACGAACCGCCGCGCCAGATGGACGAACCGCCCCGTCGTTTCTCGCGCCGGAGTTTTGGTTTAAGATAGATCCGAACCGCTATGCTGCGCCGATTCTTGCCGCTGGCCTTCGCCGTGGTGCTGACGGCAACGGCCCAAAAGTACACCGGCCCGCGCCCTCCCAAGGCGGACCTCCCCTATTTGAAGCACGCCGACACCCTCATCCCGACGGAAGCCGTCGACGCCAAGGAGGAGAAGAAGAAGGACGATACCCTTTACCTCATCGAGGGCGCCAATTCCTCCGTCAAGACGCCGCTGGCATCGCCCATCTTCCTGTTCCAGGCCGCCAAGCTGGTCCCCGAACGCCTCCAACTCTTCAAGCTCGATTCCAGGAGTGGCCATCGCGAGATCCTGTTCTCGCCCAAGCACCCGCCCAAGGCCATCCGCGTCGAGGTCGCGCGCCTGGCCCCCGACCTGTATCGAATCGAGGTCAACGAAAGCCTGGAGCCCGGCGAATACTCGCTCAGCCCGGAAGGCTCCGACCAGGTATTCTGCTTTCAAGTCTTCTAGTGGGGCAGATTGTCAATCCGCCTGCCGCCATTGTGCGCGCCCGCCACGGCTGCGGAGAATCGCCACCACTCTATGTGGCTCTGTGTAGCTGTGGGGCAGCCAATCCTGGCTGCAGCCGGCTTTCAGCCGGCGACCGCGGCTGCGAAGACTCGCGCACGACGCGAAAAAGCCGCCTAAAAGCAAATCTCTCGCGTGCCGCGGGTCCATACGGGAGAGGAACTTGGCGTTGATGAGGCG
>Ga0182021_10004644_pt1 | contig 16190 bp, 14 predicted proteins | sample 612E3MmetaG_FD_120493 | JGI IMG/M metagenome (GOLD analysis project Ga0182021, IMG submission 120493) | Permafrost microbial communities from Stordalen Mire, Sweden - 612E3M metaG (Illumina Assembly) | ecosystem: Environmental > Terrestrial > Soil > Wetlands > Permafrost | place: Sweden... | reverse complement strand
TCAACTCCGAGCGGCACGAGCACATCATCACCGTCGAAGATCCCATCGAGTACCTGCACCCGCACAAGAAGTGCCTCATCAACCAACGCGAGGTGGGCGCCGACACGGAATCCTTCAAGAAGGCGCTCAAGTACATCCTGCGCCAAGACCCCGACGTGGTGCTCATCGGCGAGATGCGGGATCTGGAAACCATCGAGGCCGCGTTGGTGACGGCGGAAACCGGCCACCTCTGCTTCGCCACCCTGCACACCAACTCGGCGGTGCAGACCATCAACCGCATCATCGACGTGTTTCCCCCGAATCAGCAGTCGCAGATTCGCGCGCAACTATCCTTCGTGCTGGAGGGTATAATCAGCCAGGCGCTGTTGCCCCGGGCGACGGGGCAGGGACGCATCCCGGCCCTCGAAGTGATGGTTCCCAATGCCGCCATCCGCAACCTCATCCGCGAGGACAAGATTCACCAAATCTACTCCATCATGCAGATTGGTCAGGGCAAGTCGGGCATGCAGACCTTGAACCAGAGCCTGGCCAGCCTATACCTGCGGCGCCTCATCACACTGGAGGAAGCTGTCAGTCACACCTCCGACCCGGAAGAGTTGGAGCAGATGATCTCGGGCGGGGGAGCCGCACCGGGTGGCCGCCCGCCGATGGGCGGGCGACCGTCTTTGGGAAGGGGGTAGACAAAGATGGCCGCGCAGCTCACAGCGTTCCTTTGGGAGGCTCGCACTCGAACCGGCGACGTGAAGAAGGGCGTGATGGAGGCCGAGAATGAGGAGGCCGTCCACAGCAAGCTCAAGCTTCAGCAGCTGCAGCCGGTGGTGGTCAAGAAGCAGCCCCGCCAGCTCAGCCTCAACATCGGTACCGGTGTCAGCGTCGGCGACATCGTCATCTTCACCCGCCTGTTCGCCACTATGATCGACGCCGGTCTGCCCATCGTACAGTGCTTGGAAATCCTATCCACGCAATCGGAAAACAAGCGCTTCGGGAAGATCCTGGGGCAGGTGCGGGCCAACGTGGAAGGCGGTCTCACGCTTTCGGACTCCATGCGCCGCTTCCCCAAGATCTTCGACAACCTCTTTGTCAATCTGGTCGCCGCCGGCGAGGCGGGCGGCATCCTGGACACCATCCTGCAGCGCCTCTCGGTCTACCTGGAAAAGGCACAGAAGCTGCGGCGCCAAATCAAGGGCGCCATGGGCTATCCGGTCACCGTCATGTGCATCGCAGCCTTGGTGGTGACCATCCTTCTCACCAAGGTCATCCCCACCTTCGAGAAGATGTTCAAGGATTTCGGTGGTGGCAAGCTGCCGGCGCCCACCCAGTTCGTGATCGATCTCTCGTGGACTCTGCGCAACTACCTACCCTACATCGTCGCAGGCGGCACCGCGCTTTTCATTGCGGTCAGGCTCATTCTGCGCACGCGCAAGGGGCGCCTGGCCTTCGATGGCATGCTGCTCAAGCTGCCGGTATTCGGTTCGGTGATGCGCAAGACTGTGGTGGCGCGCTTCGCCCGCACCATGGGGACCCTGCTGGCCTCCGGCGTTCCCATTCTCGATTCCATGGAGATCGTGGCCAAGACCGCCGGAAATGCGGTCGTGCAGGATGGCATCATGTTCGTGCGCGCGCGCATCGCAGAAGGCAAGGATGTGGCCACGCCACTCATGGAAACCGGACTCATGCCTCCCATGGTGGTGCAGATGATCAGCGTCGGCGAGCAGACGGGCGCGCTCGATGCCATGCTGTCCAAGATCGCGGACTTCTATGAGGAGGAAGTGGACGTGGCCGTCGCCTCCATGACCCGGTTGATAGAGCCCGTGCTCATGGTCTTTCTGGGCGCTGTCATCGGCGGCTTGGTCATCGCCATGTACATGCCGATCTTCGAGATGGCCGGCAACATCAAGGGTGGCTAGACCACCGCATGGCTGAACTCGAGGCCCGCGCTACGCCCCCGACCATAGCACTTCAAGCGCCGGTCGCGCGGGGCAACGCGGACGTCGCCCAGGGTGAGCAAAACCGAGAGGAGGCGCTGCGAACCGTCACCTACTTGATGCTCGTACGCACGGCGCTGGCCACGGTGCTCATGATGTCGGTGATCATTCTGGCCCTCACCCTGGGAACCCCGGAAACGCTCTCGGGTCCCTTCGGGCGCTTCGTGTTCGCCCTGCTGGCGACGACCTACGTGGCCACGCTGGCCTACGCTCTCGGGCTTGGCCGCATCCAGGATCCGGTGCGCTTCGCCGATATCCAGATCGGCGTCGATCTGGTGTTGGTCACCTTGCTCATCCACGCCACCGGCGGCGCCCAAAGCGGATACACGTTTCTCTACCTGGTCGACGTCGTTGCGGTCACGCTCTTGCCGAAACGCTTCTCGCCGGGCAACGTGGCCACCGCGAGTGCCCTGCTCTTCGTCGGGATCTCGCTGCTCGGCTACCTGCGCGTCCTGCCGCCCATCACGGGGCAAACGGTGTTCCCATGGGACCTAACCCTGGAAGAGCTGGTGTTCCGCCTGGTCGTCTATCTGGCGGGAGTGGTTTCGGTTGCGGCACTGGGCATGAGCCTGTACGCCAAGACCCGTGAGGCGCGCGAGCGCCTGGCCCGGCACGAGCAGATCGCAGGCGATCTGGCGTCGCTGCACGAGAACACGATTCGCTGCCTGTCCTCCGGACTCGTGACCACGACCCTCGACGGATCCATTACCTCCATGAACGACGCGGCCTCGGAGATCCTTGGCATCGGCACACCCGCGCCTCTGGGTCAGCGGCTTGAGGGACTGATCCCGGGCATGGCCGCCGTCCTGGCCGAGGATCTTTCACTCGGCCGGGTGATTCGGCAGGAGGTGGAAGCCATGCACAGCGATGGATCACCCCGATGCCTGGGGGTTTCTGCCACGCCGCTGTCCGATCACACAGGCCAGACCGTGGGTCGCGTGATCCATTTTCAGGATCTGACCGAGCTCCGCAGCATGGAAGGGGCCATGCGACGTTCGGAGCGCCTGGCCGGCATCGGCCGCCTGGCTGCCAATATTGCGCACGAGATCCGCAATCCCCTGGCCAGCATTTCTGGATCCGTCGAAGTCCTGCGCGAACAGCCCGGCACAGACGGCGAAGCCCGACAGCTCATCGACATCGCGGTACGCGAGGTGGACCGGGTGAACGGCCTAATCAAGGGGCTGCTCGACTACGCCCGTCCGCGCACCGAGGATCGCCAGCGGTTGGATCTGGGTGAGATGGTTACCGAGATTGCCAAGGTGTTCGAGCAGGAGCGCCGGCCTGCCGAGGTTCGTGTCGACACGGATCTGGAGCCGGGCGTGGCCATCGAAGGCGCGTCTGGACAGCTGCGCCAGGTGCTGTGGAATCTCTTGCGCAACGCCGTCGCGGCCATGCCGGGAGGCGGTCGCGTGCGGCTCTCGGTTTCGCGTCGCGATCGAACCAACGGCATGTCCGAGGCGGTTCTGTCGGTGAGCGACACCGGGATCGGTATTCCCCGCGAGGATCTCGATCACATTTTCGAGCCGTTCTTCTCGCGCCGAGTGGACGGCACAGGCCTGGGGCTTGCCATCACGGCTCGCATCGTGGAGGACCACAAAGGGACCATCGCGGTGTCGAGTGAGGTGGGCAAGGGCACGACCTTCGTGCTCCGCTTCCCCGACGCGAAGTGACGGCTTGCTGAGCAGCCGTCAGCCTTGGAAGAAGCGATTGAGCGCCCAAACCTCGCGGGCGCGCAGGCCCTGGAAGCGAATGCCCATGCCGGGAAGCTGCTCTCCTCCGCCGGGCTCAACCCAGCGGACCTCGCCACCCACCTCAATTGGCTCAGACTGCGTGGGAATGCGGAAGCGGATCTGCAGCCTGGTCTGTAGAGGAAGCGGTGTCGCGGTCTCCACGAACACGCCTCCCAGTGAGATGTTGCGCGTGGTGGCCACGTGCCGGTCTTCGCCGACCAGCACCTCCACTTCCAGGCGCCGCGCGTATCGGGGATCGGTTCGTCGAAAATGCTCAGACAAGTTATGCCTCACTGTCGAGACGGATGCGGGATGTGGAGCCCCCAGTGAGTTCCGCGTCTACCGCGACAGGCTCAGCCGGGGCAAGCTCGCCCGAGCCCGCGCGGTTGCGTCCCTCGACCACGCCAGTTTAGGTGAGGCGCGCAGGTTAATCAATGCGCCGCACACCGATTTGAAGCGGGGTCTATTTGTTCCGTCGCGTCAACGATGAAGAGCCGGTTTTCGGCTAGACTCACACCGCCGATGAATCTCGACACCTACCCTTTGAATCAGATCGCGGCCCGCGTGGGCACGCCTTTCTTTCTTCTCGACGCGGAGATTCTGCGCGGAAACCTTCGCCGCCTACAGGCCCTGGTCGCGGGACCGCAAACCGTGGCGCGTTACGCAATGAAGGCGAACTCGGTCCGGCCGGTACTGGAGTTGGTGTGCAAGGCAGGTCTGTGGATCGACGCCGTGAGCGGCAACGAAGTGCTGCGTGCGATGCGGACTGGCTTTTCCGGCGGGACCGACCCGCCCCGGATCATGCTCACCGCGGACGTATTCCGCGACAATGCGCTGGAGGTGTGCCGGAAGCATCAGATTCTGCCCAACTTGGGATCTCCGGGCATGATCCGGCAGCTTGCAGCAGCCGGCTACCGGGGACCTCTTGCCGTGCGGGCAAATCCTGGCTTCGGGCATGGCCACGTACAGGCTTGCGACACGGGCGGTCCTTCCTCCAAGCACGGGGTGTGGCATGAGGACCTCGATGAACTGCGCCAGGCCGCGGCCGCCAGTGGGTTGCCCATCGTGGCGTTGCACGCGCACATCGGCACCGGCCCCCAGCCGCGCGAGTTCGACCAGAACATGCGCAAGCTGGTGGACTTCTTCGAGGCAATCTTGCCGGGATTCCCCGACGCGAATGCGGTGAATCTTGGCGGCGGCATTCCCCATCCCTACCGGCCCAACGAGCCAGCCTACGATCTCTCCTGGTACCGGCCCGTTCTCGAGGACGCGGTTGCTCGCTTCGCCCGGGCCGCCGGACGCGCCATTCGCGTCGAGATCGAGCCAGGTCGCTACGCGGTGGCCGGCATGGCGGCTCTGGTTTGCCGGGTTCACGACATCAAGACCACACGCACGAACCCCAAGGGCCCCGGCCACCGCTTCGTCATGGTGGACGCGGGATTTTGCGACCTCGTGCGGCCCGCCATGTACGGCTCGTACCACCACATCTCGGTTGTGGGCGCGGGCGCGAGCCGAACGCCCGAGCCGTTGGTGGTGGCCGGGCCACTGTGCGAAAGCGGCGACGTCTTTACGCGCGATGGAAACGAGCTGTTGGTGCCGCGTCTTCTGCCACGGCCCGAGCCAGGCGATCTGCTCGTGCTACACGACGCGGGTGCCTACGGCTCGGCCATGAGCTCGAACTACGTGTCTCTGGGCCGCGTGCCGCAGGTGCTGTGGGATGCAGGCCGCGCCACGCTGGTCGCCCGCCGCGAGAGCTTGGAAGACGTGGTTCGTGCTGAGTGCGAGGAGCCGCTGGACTGACTCTCCCTTGCCCAGCGGAGGTTTCCGCACGGGCGTGCTACGCTTGCCGCAAAGGAGGAAATCGTGCCCCTTTACGAATACGTGTGCCGCAAGTGTTCCAAGCAGTTTGAGGCGCTGATCTTCGGCGCCGACGTGCCCGCCTGTCCGGCCTGCCAGTCCACCGACCTGGAGCGCATCCTGTCCGTGGTGGCCGTGGGCAGTGGCCAGCCGGCGCGCGAGCCCAGCGCCTGTGATTCCTGTGTGGGCCGAGGCCGACCCGGCTGTGGCATGAACTAGAGGAGCGATGCCTCAAACCGGCGAGCTACGTACGGCCGACGATACACTGCAGAACCCTGGAAGGGTTCCGCACCTCCCGCGATGGGCTTCGGCGGGCAAAGCTCGCCTGCGCCCACGCGGCCGACCCGATCGCCCTGTCGGTCGGGCCTGCGCTTCCGGTCCTCAAGTACATCAGTACATTCCGGTCCGGTTCTCGGCCCTCCTTGCCCTCGGGCCGGCGAAGGCGCGGCGAAGCCGCGGGGGCAGGTGGCGGGGCGGGCAGGTCCGAGTGCCTGCAGGGCCTTGTCGGCCGGATTCTAAGCGTCATCCCGATCTTCGCCCGGGCGTCGGGCATCTGAAACTTGTCTCAGCCTCATTCACGTGCCCCTATCAAGGGGTCTAGACCAAGCGGAATGCCATACGCTTCGCTCAGGGATTGCGTCGATGACCTGGAGCGGACGGGCCAGCTCCGCCGGGTGGACGTCGAGGTCGATGCACACCTAGAGGCGGCTGAGATCCAGCGCCGCGTGTTCCGCGCCCGCGGCCCGGCTCTCTACTTCGTGCGGGTCAAGGGTTGCCGCTTTCCCATGGTCAGCAACCTGTTCGGGACCATGGACCGCGCGCGCTTCATCTTTCGCGACGGTTTGGATAGGGTCCGCCGCCTCATCGAGGTGAGGGCCGATCCGGGCGCGGCTTGGAAAAACCCTCTGCGCTACGCGGGCGTACCCTTGACCCTGTTGCGTATGCGGCCCAAGCGCGTGGCGGGCGGTCCAATCTTCGCCGGCCAGGCCGAGGTCGCCGATCTGCCGCAACTTCAGTGCTGGCCTGACGACGGCGGGGCCTTCATCACGTTGCCCCAGGTGTACAGCGAGGATCCAGAACGGCCGGGTCCTGGCCACAGCAACCTGGGCATGTATCGCATCCAGCTTTCCGGTGGCCAGTACCAGCCGAACTGCGAGGTGGGCCTGCACTATCAGATCCACCGTGGCATCGGCGTGCACCACGCGGCCGCCATCCGGCGCGGCGAGATCCTGCGCGTGAACGTATACCTGGGCGGCCCACCGGCCATGACCCTGGCCGCGGTCATGCCGTTGCCCGAAGGCGTGTCCGAGCTGGCGTTTGCCGGCGCGCTGGGCGGCCGGCGCGTTCGGCTGGCCGAGCAGAAAGGCTGGCCTTTGCCTGTGCACGCGGACGCTGACTTCTGCCTGCTTGCAGAGGTGGATCCGGACGTGCGCAAGCCCGAGGGGCCGTTCGGCGATCACCTGGGCTACTACAGCCTGGCGCATAGTTTTCCCGTTCTGCGCGTGCGCCGGATCTATCATCGCGCGGAGGCCATCTGGCCGTTCACCGTGGTCGGCCGGCCGCCCCAGGAGGACAGCGTTTTCGGCGCCCTCATCCACGAGATCACAGGGGCACTGGTTTCGTCGGCGCTTCCAGGCGTACACGCGGTGCACGCGGTGGACGCTGCGGGAGTGCACCCGCTGCTGCTCGCCCTGGGCAGCGAGCGCTACGTGCCGTTCGAAGAGCGGCAAGAGCCGCAGGAATTGCTCACCCAAGCCAACGCCATCCTGGGACAGGGCCAGCTCTCCCTAGCCAAGTACCTGTTCATGGCGGCGGCGGAAGACGATCCGCGGCTGGACGTGCGCGACGTTAGCGCGTTTCTCCAGCATGTTCTGGCCCGGGTCGACTGGCGCCGCGACCTTCATTTCCAGACCCAGACCACCATCGACACGCTGGACTACTCGGGTACAGGCCTGAACCGAGGCTCCAAGCTGGTGGTGGCCGCCGTGGGGCGGCCGCGGCGAGCCCTACCGACGGCGCTGCCGCCTGGCCTGCACCTGCCCGAGGGCTTTTCCGACCCACGCGTGTGCCTGCCTGGTGCGCTCGCGGTGCGCGCGCCTGCAACTGGCTCCCAGGGCCTGGCAGAAGACTTCGCAGCGTTCTGCGCCGCTTTCCGGGCCGACGATCCCTTGTGCGCGTTCCCGCTGGTGGCTCTGGTCGACGACAGCGAGTTTTGCAGCCGCAGCCTCGACAATTTCCTCTGGGTGACTTTTTCGCGATCGAATCCAGCGGCGGATGTGGGCGGAATCGAGGCGGCCACGGTCCACAAACACTGGGGCTGCCGGGGATCGCTGGTGATCGACGCCCGCCGCAAGCCTCAGCACGCGCCCATCTTGGTGGAGGATCCCCAGGTCACCGCCCGCGTCGATCGTCTATTCGCCGAGCACGGGCCGCTCGCGGGCATCGAATAGAAAAACGGCGAGGAGGGTGGTCCCGCCTCGCCGTGAATCCGTCAGCGGGCGTCTACTTGCAGAAGCCGTAAGACTGTACGATCCCGAGGAACTGATTGCAGGCAGCGTCGCCTTGGGCGATAATGGTGGCGCACTCCTGTTGCAGCTGCGCAGCGGCAGTGCCGCTCACGGCGCTGAGGGTACTGCAGCACTGGCCGGCGGCCGTGCAGCCGCCCGTGCCCGGCGTGACACTGGTATAGGTCGCGGTGTTGGTATAGGTCGCGGTATTGGTGCTGGTCCCGCCGCTCGTAGTCGGCGTGCAGACCGGTGACGTACACTGAAGCGCGCACGTGACCATGGTCTGGAACGCGGAAGCGCAATTCGCATCGTTCGTCACGTTCGTCGCGTAGCAGATTCCGTCGCAGGTCGTCGCCGTGGCGTCGCAGGGGCAGGCCATTTCGCAGGTCATGTAGGCCGCGCAGGGACCAGAGAAGTTCCCGCTGGCATAGCCGCTGCCGAAGGCCGCCTTGAGTTGGGCGTCACAGGTGGTCTCGAGGCACTGCACGTAGGCATCCTCTCCGGTGCAAGTCTGGGTCGAGCTCGAGGCGCATTGGCCGGTCAGTGAGTTTCTCCCGTTGGGATTCGTGCTGGCCTTGTTACTGCTGCTCCCGCCACAGGCCGCGCTCAGCACGATCCCAATCCCAAGACACAGTGTAAGTACTCGCATTAAGGCTCCTTCCATTCTTGTTGGGTAACCGTAGGTCGGGTGAGTGTGGGCAAATGCACGCTTCTTGTCAACGATCGAGGGACGAGTCCCTCGGTCTCTCCTAGGACGGGCCACGTTCAAAGTCCCCTCATGTACTCGACCAGATCCTCAGGCAACGGGCTTTCGATCGTGACGGGCTCGCGCGTGTGCGGGTGGGGAAAACACAGGCGGGCCGCGTGCAGGGCATGGCGGGACAGGCCGTCAAAGGCCGCCAGCAGATCGGGCGTGAGACCGGCATCGCAATAGTCCATGAAGGCCTGTTCGCTGGCCCCGTACAGCTTGTCTCCCACGATTGGGTGTCCGATGGAGGCAAGGTGGACACGGATCTGGTGTTGCCGTCCGGTCTCGGGTGAGGCCTCGACCAGCGCGTGTTCGGCAAAGCAGCGCACCACACGGAAGCGCGTCACCGCGGGCAAGCCGTCGGGTGCGACGCCCATCATGATGCGCGTCCGGGTGTCGAGCAGCCGCATCGGCCGATCGATCACGCCCTCAGCGTCTGCCGGCACGCCGTGTACCAGGGCCAGGTAGCTCTTCTTGACCAGCCGCTGGGCGAAGGCGCGCTTCAAAAACGAGGCCGCCACCCGACCGCGCGCTACCAGAAGGACGCCCGACGTTTCGCGATCTAGGCGGTGACAGATCTGCAGCGCCTCGCTGGGGAAACGCTCGCGCAGCAGCGCGACCAGCGTGTTCTTCCAGAACTTGGCCGTGGTGTGCATGGGAAGCCCAGCCGGCTTGTCGAGGGCCAGGAAGGTTTCATCCTCGGCCAGAATGTCGAAGTGCCGGGGCACTTCGGGCTCTATCGGGGCGGGACGGTCGACGATGATTGTCTCGCCCGCCCGGACGCCCAACGCCGGTCGCGGCCGCCGTCCGTCGGACAGGCGGACCTGTTGCTCGATGATGGTCCGGATCTTCGCGCGTGACAGGCGCCGAATGCGATGTCTAAGGAAATGGTCGAGGCGCCAACCCTCGCACTCAGGGGGCACGCGCAGGCGCAACGGGATGATCTCCCGAGGCGCCTCGCAGCCATCAGCACTACCAGGGGCAGTCTCGATCGTGACCCCCGCTGCTCAATCCTCGTCGATGACGCCCTTCCAGCGCCAGTTGCCGCGCTCGCGCTCCTCGGGCTTGGGCCGTGTCGAGCGTTTCTTCTCTGGACGATCGCGCCGGCTATCGGGCTTGCCACTGGCGCGGTCGTGACCTGCCGCGCCGTCGGTAGGCGGGCGCGGCGGCCCGAAGTTCCGTTGTGATCCGGCCGAAGGACCCGCAGGCCCCGAAAAGCGCGGGGCTCCTCCACCGGGGCCCGGGGGCCCACCCTGGGGCCGTGGACCGCCAAAGCGCGGGGGCCCACTGGGGCCACCGGGCCGCGGCCCGCCGGGCGCTGCCCGGGCCTGGGCCTCCTCCACGATCAGCGCGCGGCCTTGCAGCAAGCGGCCGCCGAGTTTCTCGATCGATTGCTTGGCACCATCCTCGGTGGCAGTTTCAACAAAAGCGAAACCGCGCGGGCGGCCGGTTTCGCGCTCGCAGGCCACACGGACACTGCGGACCTCAATGCCCTCGCTGGAGAAGGTTTCCTTGAGCTCCAGCTCGGTGACGGTGTAGGAGAGGTTGCCTACGAAAAGGCGCGTTCCCATGAACTGCGTTCCTCGAAGTCTCGGTCTTACGGCGCGGCCGGGCGTTCACCGTTCACGCGGTCGCGTAACTCCTTCCCCACCTTGAAAGTTGGCGTCCGACGGGCCGCAATCTGGATAGTCTCCCCCGTGCGTGGATTGCGCCCACTGCGCGCCGCGGACTCACGGACGGCGAAGGCGCCGAACCCCCGGAAGTCTATTCTCTCTCCCTTTGCCAGGCCTTCAGCCACGGCATCCAACAGGCAATCAATCGTCACTTCAACCTGAGGCCGGGGCAAACTCTGCCGTTGGGCCACGAGGTCCACCAGATCGGACTTTTTCATCGGTCGCTTACTCTCCTTGTTTGCGTAGCGTTAATGTTGGGGTACGGAAAGCCCCTTACAGGCCGTCGGACATATCATTCTAGGATATGGCGTCGTATCGTTCATGGTCAAGTGCGGTCGCGTCTGCAGGGCGGGCTGCTTTTTCGTGGCACCATGCGTTGCGCCAGGCAGACGAACTGACCGGTCCCCCGAAGCTGACTTCGTCGGCGTTTCTTGATGGACCCGTCTCGGGTGGCGCGGATAGCGCCCCGGCCCCTGCGTTTATGGTTGCGTTCCTCCGCGGGCGTTTTGCAGATAGGCGCGTACCGCGGGCAGGTCGGGGTCAGTCGCAGGAGCCATGGCTGCAAATAGATCCCACGCCTTGACCGTGCGGGGCGCGTAGGTCGGATCGAAGTGCGACAGGACCTGGTAGCCGATACCCAGGTTCTTGAAGATGGTTGGGTTGAATTCAAGCGCCCGGAGCCTGGGCTCGGCGGGGATGCCGAGCGCGGGCGAGCCGCCCGCTCGGCGCACGACCTCTTCGAGCAGATCTACTGCCCAGCGCGCCGGCGCTTCCGCATCGCCCATGCTGTGGCTGTACAGAAGAGCGAGCTGGGCTCGCGCGGCCTGGGTGTTGAGCGCCAGCTCACCCAGCATCTGTTCCCATGAGCCTTTAGGAAAAAGCAGCGCGGGCAAGGGATCGTAGTGGGCCATGGCCTCGCGGTCGCGTTCCGCCCATTGCTCAAAAGTGGGAAAGCGGTCGGCGGGGACCAAGGGATGGGTGAGGCCGGTGGTGGCCAGCTTGTAACCGTCCTTCCAGCTTTCGTCCCAGGTACCCAGTCGATCCAGCACCGCCAAAGGGCGGTTGCGGTTGGCGTCCAAGACCTGCTTGATGGTGAAACCGCCTGGGAGATACACGCCGGCCGGGATGGCCAGATCGGGGTGGCGGCGAACTACGCGCTCGCAGTACCAGCGGAAGCCCAACAACTGCTCGTCGAGGTGGATCACGTCGGGTCGCAGTTCTTCGACTTCATGGAAGTAGAAGACCGCGCCGGTCAAGTGATCGCCGATGGTGACCACGATGGCGTTGTTTGGCAGCGAAGCAAGAGCAGCGGAGACGAAATCGCGAAATACCGTGTTGCTGCGCTGACTGGAGCCGGCGTTGACCGCTGCGCCGGCCAGGAAGACCAGGCCCGCGCCAGCCAGGGAAAGCCGCGACAGCCGAGCCGTCGAGGCCGCGTGCGCCTCAAGCCGACGGAAGAGCCAGTCCCAGCCGATTCCAGCAGCCAGGGCCATGAGAAGGTCCGACTGGATAAAGAAACGGGACAGCACGGTTCGGTAGAGCGGCTTGGCCGTGGACATGTTGGACATAGCGCAAAAGACGAAGGCATAACCGAGCAGGAGAACGATTAGGACGCGGGACTGCGCGCGGTCGGGTCGCTTGCGCGGAGCCAGGGCGAACGCGGCCACAGCCAGGAGCGGCCCCAATCCCAGCAGCCGTCGCAGCGATCCGCCCAACATCAAGCTGAGGGTGGAGAAGAACGTGCCGCTCTCGACGAAGGCATCGGCTTTGCTGCTGGCCTTGCCCAGGCTGAAGGTCCCGTAGTCGCGGCGCAGGAAGTGGTCAAGCAGGCCTGCGAGTGTGCCCTGGTCGCCCCACGAAACCGCAGCTGCCGACCGAGACGCAACGGCGAGGTAGGCGTAGGGCAGAAGACCCAGGACGCCGCAGAGAGAGGCCAGCCCCACCCCGGAAGCGCGCAACTCGCGTCGAGCAACCCAGAGCGAGCGCAGAAGGACAGGCGCCCCGACGAATGCGAAGGTGTGGTGGTTACCCATGCCGAGGCCGCAGACGAAAGCCAAGGCAAGTACCGGGCGCCGCGCCGGGGCACGTTCGATGTGCAGCCAGAGGTACAGCGCAAGGGCGCCGAACATGGCGTTCAGCCCGAACACCTCGGCCGAGGTGGCGTGGTGCCAGACCAGGGGGTTGGTGCCAAACAGCGCTGCCGCCAGCAGGCCTGCCGCGGCCCTTCCGGTCCATAGCTGCACGGTCGCGCAGAGGAGCCCGGCCGCGGCCGCAGCGGACACGGCGGAGAGGAGGTTCACGCGCCAAGCGATGCAAGGGCCGAAGGGCAGGGCCGCGAACAGCCGCGCCAGCAAGGCAAAGACGGGATAGCCCGGCGGATGGGGCACGCCGCCCGTGACCGCGGCGGCGGTCAACTCGCCGCTATCCCCACCCACGACGGTGGGAGCCAGGGTGGCAACGTAGAGAGCCAACAAAATAGCGAAGGCCCCGAGTGGCGCGAGCCAGGGGCGCGCCGGAGCCACGGTCTCATCGGCCTGGGGTAGCACGCCGTCGCTCCCGGGCAGCCCAGTCGGCCGCGCGGGGCGGGCGTGGCCCGCGGGTCTACCGGCTCTCTGTTTTCGCCCCATGAATGGACCAAGATAATGCCATGAAGTTCGGTATCCACCCGCGGCCTACAGGCGCGCGGTTTTTGCGCGATAGCACAAGACGGGTTTCCATCGACCAGGCCGTGAAATGCTCCATGGACACAGCTCCTTCCTGTTGTAGGCTCAGTAGCGAAAGGTGGTACAGAGGATGGACACCGATCTCGGAGGAGGACCGTCCATGAGTCAAGCGACCAGAAGCCGCCGCGTTGTCATCGCAGAGGACAACGACGACATGCGCGCGGCGATTCGTGAGTTGATAGAAAGCCTGGGCGCTGAGGTTGCAGAGGCGGCGAGCGGGGGCGATCTGATCATGCTCCTGACTGACGAGAAGCCGGTGGATCTCCTGATCACGGACGTGCGCATGCCCTGGATGACAGGGTTTCAGGTTTCGCTGGCCGCGCGTAATGCAGGTTTGACCATGCCCATCATCGTGGTCACCGCGTTCGGGGATGATCACCTGCGCGCGCAGGTGGAGCGCCTGGGCTCGGCCAGCCTGCTTTCCAAACCCTTCCGCCCCGACGAACTCCTGTCGCTCGCGCGCTCACTTCTGCCGTCCTGACTGTCCCTGAGTATCGCTAGCGCAGCATGAGGCTGGCCCGAAAACTGATCCTGGCCACGCTGGCGGGTATGGCGTTGGTCTTGGCCGCCAGCGCCTACTTTCGCATCACGCGGGAGTTGGAGCTGTTCGAGCGTGACATGATCATGGACCACGCGGTGCTGGCTCGCACTTTGGCCAACGCGATGTCTCGCGTATGGGCCGACAACGGGCGCGACGAAGCTCTGAACCTGCTCGAAGGTGTGAGCACCCCCGATGGACGATTTCGAGTCCGCTGGGTCGATGGCGAGCCCCCAGCGGCACAAGCTCTTTCGCGAGAGCGCCACGACACCGATGTCCCCATCCACGTGCACGGCCAAGCCGTGGGCTTCGTCGAGTTGTCCGAGTCACGCGCATACGAGCGGGCCTACATTCGCGACACCCTGATTCGCGTCGCCTGGGCGACCCTGGCGGCTGCCGTCGTGGCGGCCCTGCTGGCCGCGCTGCTGGGCTTGACCATGGTCGGGCGACCATTGGCGAAACTGGCGCAGAAGGCCCGGAACATCGGCGCGGGCGATCTTTCGGGAAGGCTCAATCTTAGACAGCGCGACGAGATTGGCGAGTTGGCCCGCGAGTTCGATGGCATGTGTGACCGCCTGGCGCAGGCGCGCTCGTCGCTGGCCGGCGAAACCGAAGCGCGCGTGCGAGCCATCGAGCAACTGCGCCACGCAGACCGCCTGGCCACGGTGGGCAAGCTGGCCTCCGGCATTGCCCACGAGGTGGGAACACCGCTTGGCGTGGCCCTGGTTCGAGCCAACATGATCTCTTCGGGCCGGGTCGACGGCGAGGAGGCGCGCGAGGGGGCGCGCATCATCGGCGAGCAGGTGGAGCGGATCGCACGCATCATCCGCCAGCTTCTCGACTTTGCGCGGGGGCGGTCGGTGCGGCCACCCGGGGAGGGCACGCGCCGCGAGCCGGTGGATGTCGCCGGCCTGGTTGAAAAGACGCTGTCGCTGGTGCAGCCGTTGGCCGACAAGCGGCAACTCGCGCTGGACCTCCACGCAGCCTCCGACCTTCCCAAGCCATTGATTGACGAGGGCCAGATCCAGCAGGTGCTGCTCAATCTCGTGGTCAACAGCATCCACGCCAGCGATCGCTCAGGCAAGGTGATGGTGGACGTCTCACTGGTCACCACGACGGCCCCTGCCGATCTAGGCGGCGCCAAGGCCGAGTACCTGTGCCTGTCGGTGGCGGACCAGGGCGTGGGCATCCCGCCCGAAATCCTGCCGCGCATCTTCGAGCCCTTCTTCACCACCAAGAGCGTGGGCGAAGGCACGGGCCTCGGCCTCTCGGTGGCCTACGGCATCGTGCGCGAGCACGGCGGCTGGATCGACGTGAAGAGCACTGCGGCCGAGGGCAGCCGCTTTTCCATCTATCTTCCAGTGAACAGTGCGGCGTGAGCCTATGCGCCACCAGGATACCGAGGCGGACGGGTGCTCTTGCCGCCCTGGTGAACCGGCTAGCCAAGAACACGTAATTCACCTATGCTGCTGACGTTTCGCTGGGGTATGGGCGTCCGAGTCGGCGGTCCCTTCGATATCCACCGGAGGTTGTCCTGATGAATAAGTCCCCGCAACGATGGCTTCGTAGAGGCGCGATCACCCTGGGCGCTCTTGTTTTGCTGATGGGCCAACAAAGCGTGGCTGCTGAGTCCAAGGATGTTCTCGTAAGCAAAGCGGGACCACCGGAGTTCCGCTTCGACTTCGGCATTCTTGGCGGGGTTCACTGGTTCTACCCCAAGCACTCGTTGGCAAGCTATCAGGGCATAGATACCAATCCGCCGGCGGGGACTGATTGGGAGGGCATTTCGCCCAGAACGAGCGGGGTTTTCGGCGGCCGGTTGGGCCTGCACTTCAACCGCTGGATCGGGGTAGAAGCAGAGGTGGGCATAACCCCAACCAAGACGCGCGACGGCCAGTCGGCGATGTGGGTCTTCGGGTATCGCGGTAACTTGATCCTGAACCTCACTGACAGCTATGCGTTTCAGCCCTTCATCTTGGCCGGCATGGGCGCGTTGACCTCGTTGGTCGACAAGCCCAAGCCCAACGTGGTGGAAAATGACACCTGGGCGTTCATGCACGTCGGGGTGGGGTTCAAGATCGGGTTCACTCCTTGGACCGGGCTGCGCGCCGATGGGCGAATCATGGGCCCGTGGACCGTATTGGGCTTTCCCAAGGGTGACCGCATGTCCGCCCAAGGGCCTGACTGGGAGGTCCTGGGCTCGGTATACCTCAATTTCAGCGAAATAGAGCGGGTGAACATTACGGTGATCAGGCCGAAGACTGGGGACCGCGACGGCGATGGTATCCCTGACAACATCGACAAGTGCCCCGACCAGCCCGAAGACAAGGACGGCTTCCAGGATGAGGATGGCTGCCCCGATCTCGACAACGACGGTGACGGCATACCAGACGCGCTCGACAAGTGCCCCAACGAGCCGGAAGACAAAG
>Ga0182021_10004643_pt1 | contig 16190 bp, 20 predicted proteins | sample 612E3MmetaG_FD_120493 | JGI IMG/M metagenome (GOLD analysis project Ga0182021, IMG submission 120493) | Permafrost microbial communities from Stordalen Mire, Sweden - 612E3M metaG (Illumina Assembly) | ecosystem: Environmental > Terrestrial > Soil > Wetlands > Permafrost | place: Sweden... | reverse complement strand
TGCAGGGGCTGACGATTCGCCCCGAGATACGCTACGATCGCTCGCTCAACGACACCACGCCCTACAACGACGGCACCCAGGCAGGACAGTTCACATTCGGCCTGGATTTCATTCTGAAGATCTGAGGCCCAGCGGCACGGCTCCCAAGCCTCGGCCCTCGAGACCGCACTCTCGCGGTTCAGTCGGGACGAGGCTTGGCGTTGCCCCCCTTGCCGACACGCGCCTTCCAAACCCTGCCAATGACTTCTCACCACTTTATCGTCGATCGGCTTGACCCGTTCGGCTGGACCGGCCGCAGCGGCCAGATCATCACTGCGGAAGAGTTTTTCCGCGATGATGCCGCCTCCCAGGGTTCAAGCCCGAAAACCGGCAATCTCTTCGAGGACCCAAATCGTCCCGGAACCGCGTGTTTCCGCGTGCTCGTCGTCCGAAATCTTCAAGGCCGACACCAAAACGCAACTGCATCGCCGCGCTGAAGCCACCGGCCCGAGCTGGAGGCTGCGTCGGCAGCCTGACCTTGCCTGCCCCACCGCCAATGTCCAACGCCCAGGCATTCCCTGGAAATGGAGTTATATCGTGGCTGACCTCTCATTCCTGATCAATTACACCAAAACACGCGTCAATCCCCCTGCCCAGGCGATCGAATACGAGAAGTGCTTCCTCACCATGGACGCCGCGCTCAATTTCTCCGTTCAGTTGACCGATCTGGGCGGCGAGGTTCTGAACATCATGCAGTTCGTCTGCGGCACCGAAGACGGCATACTCGAAGGCGAGCAGCTCGCTGAAGCCGTCATTGGCCACCGGGCCCGTCAGGCGAACCGATTGCCGAACGCCACCACCTGCCAGGGTTCAAAGTGAACGACACTTGGCTGCCGGGCCGGACGCGGGCGTGGTGCATGCGGTTGTCCGTTGTCGCAGCCGCCCTCCTGCCCCTCACGGTCGCCGCCGAGCCCTGTCGGCCGCTGAAAGCGCCGCCGAAAGGCGCGATCACGGCGTCATGGTACGGCGAGGAACGCCATGGTCGCATCACGGCGAGTGGGGAACGGTTCGATGAGCATCAACTGACCGCCGCGCATCCCTGGCTGCCGCTGCGAATGCTCGTCCGGGTCACCAACCTTCTGAACGGGCGCGCGGTGGATGTGAGGATAATGGATCGCGGTCCCGGTTATGGCCGAGGAATCGACCTGTCTCAGGCCGCGGCAGAGGCGCTGGGAATGCGTCAGTGCGGGCTCGCGTACGTCCTACTGACACCCGGCTTGCAACGCCACTGAGATTTCAGGTGATCAAGCAGACATCTGTGATGGTATTTTCATGTTAGTGATCGCCATGAACAAGATGCAGCGAACTCCAACACGGATGCCGTATCCTCCAATCTCAGTATTATATTATCGGTTTATAGGTTTTTATAAAATTCAAGTTGTTCTTATATTGTTTTTTTATACTCGAAACCTTATTTTGTGAATCACCATCGAACCACTGATCTTGCGGAAAATTTTTATCCGATTCAGTGCCGTTCGATGTGAACATCAGAGAGGTTTGCCTTGGCGAAGAATCAACCTATCGACTCGCTCGATACCTTAAAGCCCGAGCTCGACGCTTCCTTGCTGCTCATCGGCAGGAACCGCTGCGGCTTGTGGGTCGTGTTCGATCCACTGGGAGTGCGAGGCGGTCTTTTTTCCAGCCGCGCCGCGGCGTTCCGTTTCGCGACGATGGACCATGGCCGTCCCCGCGCGGCCATCATGGTCCCCTATCCACTTGAGTTCGATCTTGGAGAACCCACAGCGGCAAATGACGCGCTCCCCATAGTCGCCTCCTCACCGGCGCCGAGTCTAACCACCGGCAGGTTGGCGGAATCCATCGGTGCGAACGCATATGTCTAAATTGCATTTGAATTTTCCCGTCGATCGGGATCCTGCCATGCCTGGTCGTGCCAATATCCACAATCTGAACGGAACGCCTCGCAACGGCGCCGCCGGGAGCGTCGCAGCGATCTACAATCAGGCGGGCGATGGCTACGCTGCCTACGCCGATGGGGATCCGGAGCAGCTCTTTGTCTTCGACGGCCTCCATGCATACGCCGATCGGTATGTGTGGCGGCTGCTCGACGCCAAGCTGACCGAGTTGCGATCATCTGGGCAGACTTCGATCAGCATTCTCGATGCTGGCTGCGGCCCCGGCACGTGGCTGCGCCGCCTGGTCACACGCGCGCATGCGCTCGGGTTCACCAAGATCACCGCACGGGGATTCGATATCGCGCAGGCGCAAATCGAACGGGCACGGCTGTTGTCTCGGAACCTATCCATGCTGCCAGGTGCCCGTCTCGAATTCGATGTCGCGGACCTTTCCGGCCCACTGCCGGAGGCGGACAAGTCCGTCGACCTGGCTCTTTGTCTCTATAGCGTACTCAGCCATCTGCAGATTGCGACTTTGCCTCAGATTGCCGCGGAACTCGCGCGTGTGACGTCCGGGCACTTCATCACCACGGTGCGCCCAGTTGGCAGTCCGCCGTCGGTTTTCGTCGAGCCGATCGAGAAAGCGAACCATTTCAGGCAGGACAACGCCCGCGATCGATGCGAAATTGAGCTTTGCGACGGTCGGCGCTTCACCTTGAACATCCATCTTTTTACCGTGTCGGAGCTGCGGCGCTATTTCGCCGATTGTTTCGAGATCGAGACTTTGCGTGGCCTCGACCTGTTTCACAGCCGATTCACGCCCGACGCTCGCTGGAACCCGAAGTCCTTGTTCCTGGCCGATGACGAACTCTCCGACGAACTTTCGCGGATTGAAGAGGTCTATGCATCAAGCCCGGAATTCATTGAACACGCGGCCCATCTCCTTCTCGTGGCTCGCCGCCGGGTTGCCGTGGAGCCCTTCAACAGAAGGGCGGCATCGGATTCCCGGTCAAGGTAATGGCCTGCGAAGCTTTCGGACTGGATCTTCCGTGGGGGGCGCCCTGTCGCTTGGGGGGAGAGGAGGATAACCGGTCGCGTTCGAGGCTGTCGCCGCGCGATCGATCGTTCTCGGTTCGCAACCGAGGCGCTGGGAACGGTTCGCGGCGGGCCGCCACCAGTACTGCTCGCGCTGGACGCGCCGCACCCTTGAAGGCGGGTCGAACAGGTTCCCATGATGGACCCCGATAGCAGCCGCGCCATCGTTGCCCATTTCATATGGACGATCGCGATTGCCGCGCTTGTTTTCCCGATTAACAGTCACCTTTCCCATTTCACGATTTTGTTCAACGCCGGCTTCGTGACAGTTCTAGCGGCAGCCCGGCATGAGCCCCTCAGCGCCCGCAAAATTACGCGCTGGGATGAGGCCGCGGCCTTCTTCGGCATCGTTGCGCTCGGACATTTCCTGCATTAGCCGCGCGAACCATGGTTTTCACACCAGCGCGATCATGCCAGAGCGATCTTGACCCAAATCAATGCGCCTCAGGCGAGCGGACGATAACGTTCCATCGAAATCATATGTCAGATGTGAAATCGAGGGGAGAGCTATGCGAACCCACACAGTGATTGCCCGATACTGGGTCGACTATCGCGAAAATTCCGACTCATTCGATTCAATTCCCGCCGCCTTGGAGTTTCTGCACAGGCAAACTCATATTCGTGGCGTCGTCATCGACAAGATCACGCTCGATTGCGGAACCGTCGTCTTGTCCCGTGGAGACATCGAGCGGTTGAACCGGCCAGCCCCCGCGACACGCATGGATCGGTATCTCAGAGCCAACCCGACACCAGCGGCCTCAAACGCGCGCACCTCTTGGTTTCCCAGAATTCGATCTGCCGCCTCCACCATCAGTTGAACGGTCAGTAAGTAATTCCCGCCCGCATGACGAAATGCTCGACAACCGGCCCGAGCGACAGCGCCGGCAGGAAACTGAGACCACCGACAATCACGATTGTCGCGGCAAGAAACAGAACGAATAGAAGACCATCGGTCGGCAGGGTGCCGGCGGAACGTGGCGCGGTGCGTTTGGCCGCGAGAGAGCCTGCCATCGCGAGCACCGGCACGATAACGAGGAATCGACCCGCGAACATCGCAAGCCCAAGCGTCAAATTGTAGAAAAGCGTATTCGCGTTCAAGCCGGCAAAAGCGCTGCCATTGGTGGCCGCCGCTGACGTATAGGCATAAAGGATTTCGGAAAAGCCGTGTGGACCCGTGTTGGCTGGCCCGGCCAGCCCCGGAGAAACAACGCTCGCCACGGCAGTGAGGCCCAGGAGCGCGGCGGGAGCGCAAAGCAGGGCCAGCGCCGTCATCTTGATTTCAAACGCCTCGATTCTCTTGCCGATGAACTCCGGCGTTCGTCCGATCATCAGGCCGGCAACGAATACCGCAACGAGACTGAACAGCAGGATGCCCCATAGGCCCGATCCAGCCGAGCCGACGATCGCCTCGTCCACCATCATATTGCCCATCAGAACGACGCCGCTGAGCGGGAGAAAGCTGTCATGCATCGCATTCACGGCGCCGTCCGATGACGCGGTCGAGGTCTGGGCGAAAAGCGCCGATCCGACGATGCCGAATCGCACCTCCTTTCCTTCCATGTTGCCTCCAGCCTGCAGCGGGCCGGTCGCCTGATCGACTCCTGGAGACGCCAGTACGGGGTTGCCACCCGATTCGCATGCAACCAGCCCGGCGGCGCCAAGCCCGAACAGGATCGATATGGCCGCGAGCAGAGCCCAACCCTGCCGTTCGTTCCCGACCATGCGTCCAAAGCTATTGGTCAATGCCGCGCCCAGGCAAAGCATCAGCACCATCTCCACGAGGTTCGTGAGCGGCGTTGGATTTTCGAACGGATGAGCCGAATTCACGTTGAAGAAGCCACCACCGTCGCCGCTCAGCAGCTTGATCGCTTCCTGGCTCGCGACCGGACCGCGCGCGATCAGTTGGGTTCCACCCGTGATGGTATGCGCCTCGACGGCGTGACCTAAAGTCTGCGGCATGCCTTGCTCTACGAAAAACAGAGTCGCCACGACACAGATCGGCAGCAGCACATAAAGCACGCCTCGGGTGAGGTCGGCCCAGAAATTTCCGATCGTGCCGGTCGTGCGGCGCGCCAGGCCGCGAATCAGCGCCATGGCGACGGCCATGCCGGTAGCCGCGGAAAGAAAGCTTTGAACGGCTATTCCGGCCATCTGCGCAAAATGACCAAGCGTGGCCTCGCCGGAATAGGATTGCCAGCTGGTATTCGTGACGAAGCTTATCGCGGTGTCGAACGACAGGTCCGGAGAAAGTCCCGGCAGGGCTTGCGGATTGACCGGTAGCTGGCTTTGCATTCGCAGGAGAAGATAGAGCGCAACGGTCCCGACGGCCTGAAAGATGAGAAGAGCGACGGCATACTCGGACCATTTCTGCTCGGCCGAGGCATCGACTCCCGCCAATCGATAAAAAGCTGTTTCGATGGGCCTCAGGATCGGCTGCAAGAGCGTGCGCTCGCCGGCGTAGACTCGAGCAAGGTAGCCGCCCAGCGGCCGCACGAGAATCCCGACGATCAGCGCGAGCAGGCCGATCTGTGCCCAACCGGTGACGCCCATCAGCGTGCTCCGCCTCGGAGCGGCAGGATTACGAGATCGGCCACGGAGATCTCGGTCGGAACGGCGAGCGGTCCATTCGTGAGCGAATGACCCGCCACCCCACATATCCGGGTGGGCGATCGACCTTCGCCCGATGTGGAGTTCTGGACATCGTCAAAACGTAGAGGTCTCCCCATAATGAGTCCATTGCACGGAGCGACCGAAGATATAAACGAGAAATAAAAAGGAACGGTATCCAAATTTTCCCTAGCCCGATAGGCGGCTGGGCGGAGTATGTCTATTTCACCTGATACGAGATGAAGCGCCCTTAATTTTCGCGGGGCCTTGCTTCGCGCCTGCTGCTGCGAGCGCACCACCTGCGCTGGGCGCGAATCGTCCGGGCGACGGCGACGGCCAAGAGGGTCAACCAAGATGCTGTCGCGATTGCGGCCAGGACAGCGAAGTCGTCGCCGCCCGCGATCAGATCGCGGAGCGCGAGAACGGAAACGAGCGCCGCGATGGTCTCCAATACGAACAAAGCCGGTCGATGCCATATTCGATCCGGCTTCAGGCTCCGAATCGTGTGCAACACGACACGCGGTCTGTTGGTTTCAGCCCTTGGCAGGCCGGTCGGAAAAAGTTCTTCGAAATCTCTGAACATGTCCTCGAACATGAGCAGTTCCGCATAAAAATTCCATTCCAGCTCTCGGCTTCGGAAATAAAGACGATCTAAAGAGTTTCCTGTCGTGGCGTCTCTTCGTGAAAGCCTCCCATCCTCCACGAGACTGCATCCATCCGCGCACGCTCGACCTGATCTACCGCGCGTTGTCGGCCGATCGGCGCTTCCGCCGGTCGAAATCGAAACCCAGCACGCGCTTGAGCGTCAGCCCCTGGCCCACGATGTTGAAGAGCACGACGCCGTAGCTCGCCGTCAGGATCAGTCCGCGGTATGGCGACGGAGGCAGCGACAGCGCCAGCGCGACCGCGATGCCGCCCCTGACCCCGCCCCAGGTCAGCGCCGCGATCCCGAGCCACCGTGCGGGCGAGCGCCAATGCAAACCGAATGCCGAGACGAGCACGCTGATCAGGCGGGTCGCGATGGCCAGGGGTATGGCCAGGACAGCCGCCGCGATGCTGGCCCGGTCGAGCTGAACGACGAGGACCTCGAGTCCGATCAGGAGGAAAAGCAGCGCATTCAGGAGTTCGTCGATGACCGTCCAGACGGTCTGCAGCGGCCGCTGGGTCTTTTCCCCCATCGCGCGACCGGTCGCCTGATTGCCAATCAGTATTCCAGCCACGACCTCGGCGATCGGCCCTGACACGTGGAGATGGGCCGCCAGGCTGTAGGTGACGAGCACCAGGGCGAACGACAGCAGCAGCTCCAGGCTGGAATCGTCGACCTTCCGAAAGGCCAGATAGGCGGCGTATCCGCTCGCCAGGCCCAGCAACGCTCCGCCGAACGCCTCGACCAGGAACAGGCCGGACAGACCGACCACCGACAGCGGCTCACCCGTCCCCGTCGCGATGCCGAGCAACAGACCGAAGAGCACGACGCCGACACCGTCGTTGAACAGGCTCTCCCCGACGAGCGTCGCGCGGAGCGTCGCGGATAACCCGATCCGCCGCATGACGTCGAGCACCGCCACCGGGTCGGTCGGCGCCATGATCGCGCCGAACACCAGGCACCAGGCGATCGGCACCGGGTGACCCACCAGCAGGAAGATGAGCGCGATGCCGCCGCCGGCCAGCAAAGTCGCGAGAATCGTGCCCCCGGTCGCCAGCAGGAACACAGTCCATTTGCGTGACCAGAGCGGCGACAGATCGACCTGCATCGCCCCGGCGAAAAGCAGGAAGCTGAGCGCGCCGTTGAGCAGCGAGCGCGGCAGATCGGTCGCCTCGACCAGACCGGCGGCGTGCTGGCGCAAGCCGATCCCCGGGAACACCCGATCGACGGCGATCAATCCCAGCGAGGCCACGAAGGCGATCACCAGCAGCCCGACCGTCTGCGGCAGACGGACGAACCAATAGTTCGCAAGGCCGAATCCGGCCGCGAGCGCGAGCAGCAGGGCCGCAAGATCGAAGGTCGATGTCATGGGGCTCCGACCTTACCGAGGCCCGGAGACGCGCGCCATATAATCCGGCCGGCGGCCGTCCGATTCTTCGCGACATCGCCGTGAACCGCTGTGGCTAGCTCGGCCTTATCCGCGAAGAGTGACTGATGTCGCCCACGGAGCCGCCGGATGCTTTGGCCAAGATCGGACTGCCGCCGCCCGTCAGAAGGACCGGTTGTCGATGATGGCGTCGGCGATCAGTTGGGTCGAGTCGAGCACGGTTACCTTCGACAAGGCGGCGCTTCCGGCCAACCGAAACGGCGGAACGACATCGGTTACGACGAATGCATCGATGAGAGGGTCACCGACGATCTCGGAGGCGGAACCGATGAACAGCCCATGAGTCGCGGCGGCATAGACGCGTTTGGCGCCCGCGTCCCGACAGGCCTGGGCCGCGCGTTTCAGCGTGGTGCCCGTACTAACCAGATCGTCGATGATGATCGCGGTCCTGCCGCGGACGTCGCCGACAAGAGTGTCGCCGGAAACGACGCCGCTGCTCCGCCGCTTTTCCATGAAGGCGGGCGTCGGCTCGCTTGAAAGGCGGCTTGCGAGGTCACGGCGGAATTCCTCCGCCCGCTTGGTTCCGCCAATGTCGGGCGACACGACTGCCACCTCCTCGCCCTGAACCATCGGTGCGAAATGGTCGACAAACAGCGGTCGCGCCTCGAGGTGATCATTGCGACAGCGAAATGCGTTCTGGTAGGCGGCCAGATTGTGCACGTCGACCGTGATCATCCGATCGACGCCCACCGCCTCGAACAGACGCGCGACGTATTTCGTCGTTACCGGGTCGCGCGGCTTCGTCTGCCGATCCTTGCGCGCATAGCATAAATAGGGTGCTATCGCCGTGACCCGCTCGGCCCCGGCTTCCTTCAACGCTCCGATGAAGAACAGCAGACGGCAGAGCTTGTCGTTTCCGCTCTGCGTTTCGTCGCCATAGAGAGAGTGAATGACGAAGACATCCTGGCGACGAACATCCACGAGTGGGCGGGATTTGTGCTCGCCATCCTCAAAGTCCCGTTCTTCCAGCGAAGCGAGGGGCAGTTCGAGCCACCGGCTCACGCGCTGGCCGTACTCGGTGGACCCGTGCAGAGCAAAAACGCTCAATCCGTCACGATGCGACATTCGCCCTGTCCTCCTACATGCCGTTCAGAAATCGCATGCTCGCCCGAAACGCAGGATCAGTCTTTGACGCAGGTCAACAACATCGCCATTCATTAGGCGTAGCTGAAGCGACACTTGAGCTTGGAGGGTGTGGGCGATGTTGTTCATGGACCGCGCGGACGCGGGGCGCAAACTGGCAGACCGTCTTCTGGGCTATCGCGACCTGAAACCCATCGTGCTCGCGTTGCCGCGGGGCGGGGTCCCGATCGGCTTCGAGATTGCGAGGGCGCTGGATGCGCCGCTTGATATCGCTCTTGTTAGAAAGATCGGCCTACCGGGTCACGCCGAACTGGCGCTGGGCGCCGTGACCGACGGAGACCAGCCGGACACCGTCATCAACGAACAGCTTAAGGAAGAATTCGCGATCACGGACTCCTATGTGCAAGAGGAGAGCGCCCGTCATCTGGTCGAAATCGAACGCCGCCGCAAGCTTTACCTTGAGGGACGCCAACCTCTTCCAATTCGAGGCAGAACGGTCATCGTCGTCGACGACGGAATCGCGACCGGCGCGACCATGCGCGCCGCATTGCGCGGCATCCGCCGCCGTGAACCCGCCTCGATCATTCTCGCGGTGCCCGTGGCGGCGCCCGATACGATCGAAATGCTCAGGCCCGAAGCGGACGAGGTGATCTGCTTGTTCACGCCATACGATTTTTACGGGGTCGGGCAGTTCTATCGAAACTTCACACAGGTCGACGACGAAACCGTGGTCGCGATGTTACGGAACGTGGCCGGCAAGAACGCCCGTTCAAGCGGGAGCGCTCCACTCTGAGCGCGCGCAATCCGGATAAATCGATTATTCGCGGCGACGCGATCCATCAGGAAACTGACGATCTGTCGGCCAAGCTCGACTTCCTGCGGCGCCCGGACAGCTATCCCGACCTGACCGGCGCCGTCGAGGCGCTCGAGACCCATATGTCCTGGGTATTCCTGACCGACACCTTCGCATACAAGCTGAAAAAGCCGGTTCGTTACGACTTTCTCGATTTCAGCACGCTCGCTTTGCGTAAACATTGGTGCGAGGAGGAAGTACGCCTCAACCGCCGGCTCGCGGCAAGAACCTATCTTGGGGTCACGCCGCTGACGAGAACCCCGTCAGGCGCGTTGCGGATCGGCGGCCTCGGTCAACCGGTCGACTGGCTCGTGAAGATGCGCCGGCTCGCGCCTGACCGGACGCTGGAGCACGTGATCGCCCGGGGAGACGTGAAATCATCGGACATCAGTGCGGTCGCGAGATTGCTGGCCGGATTCTATCTGCACGCCGCCACGGTCGCGTTGGAGCCAAGGGAATATCGGGAAAGACTGAGAGCCGAAATCGAGGAGAACCGGCGGGAGCTCGCACGCTATGGATCGATGATTCCGCAGCCCGCCGTCGATGCGATCACGGAAAGGCAATTGAACTTCCTGACGCGACACCAGTCAGATTTCGATCGCCGGGTCGAGGGTTCGCATATCGTCGAAGGCCACGGCGATTTGAGGCCCGAGCATGTATTCCTTGGGCCTCCGCCTCAGATCATCGATTGCATCGAATTCAAGTTTGATCTCCGCGTCGTGGATCCCATCGACGAACTTGCGGCGTTCGCAATGGAATGCGAGCGCTCTGGGGTTCCCGAAGTAACCGCGATCCTGTTCGAAACCTACACCCAGGTAACGAAAGACAGCCCACCTTCGGGCCTCATCGGATTCCACAAGACTGTTCGAGCTTGCACCCGGGCAAAGCTCGCAGTCTGGCACCTGAAAGAGGCCGACGTGAAAACCCCGGCGAAATGGCGCGAACAAGCGAGAGTCTATTTCACTATCGCATCCGCGATCCCGACCGAGTCATAACGCTCGCAACAGGGGCTTGCTCGGGCTCCCGCGAGCGCCTATCCGACGCCTCATGTCAGTTTTCATCCCGTAACGCCAAGCGGGCATGGTTTAGCCCTTGATATTGATATGATCCGTGACGTGCGTGACGCCGGGCGCCGACCAGGCGGCATGTTCGACGGCATTCCGCTCCAACCATGACTGCACTTTTCCGCTCAGCGTCACCCTGCTCCCATCGACGGAAATTCCGATGGTGGACGCCTCCAGATCGGCATTGCGCTCAAGCGCCTGCGTGATCTTTTCCCGGATTTCCCGAGGTTCGACTGACGGATGTACCGTGATGTTGTCGATTACACCGGCTACGCCGCTCAGAAAGCGGACATTGGATTCCACCTTTTCCCTTTGATATTGCCAGTCGACTTCACCGCTTAACGTCACTATCCCGTGCTCGACTTTGATCTTGATGCGTTCGTCAGGCACTGAAATATCCCATTTGAGGATGTCGATGGCACGCTTCGCAATCTCATCGTCGGCCCGCTTGGTCGCGGATGGAAGCCTGACTTCGATTTCCTGGGCGATAGCCTTGACGCCCTTCACTTGTCGGACCGCGCGTTCGGCCGCCATCTTCTCCGCGTAGCTGCCCACATGCCCGGTCAAGGTAACGACGCCATCCTTGGCGGCTATGCCGATATGCGCGGCATTCACGCTCGGCTCCCACTTCAGCTCATCGAGCACGAGCATTTGCAGATCGCTGTCATTCATTTTGGCCTCCGTCGAAGACGTCAAAAAAAGCGCGCCAGTATTTTCTACACCGCGCTGGCTGGCGTATCGTTGATCCATATCAAGCGCCACCATCACCAATTCGGCACACAGAAAATAGCAGGGCGCTGGGTTTGATTATTTTCCTCAAATTTTCGACATGCAAGGCAATCTGAAGCATCGTTGATTCGATGGCGCCCGACGAAGTAACTGGTTACTGCATGCGCCAATCGCATAATTTGGTGGATTCTTATCCAATGGACATCCGATCGTGTATGGCGCAATATGCAAATAATTGGGCCGCCGTCGCAAGTTGCCTGAAGCATCGCTGAAACTGGCCAATTAGAACGCGCTCGAGCGTCAGTTTCCCCGCACGCGGCAGGCTGGTGCTCGCGGATCAAGCGGCGTGCTCTTCCCAACGGACTGCAAGGGGGCACGAAATGGAAGCATTTATTTGTCGCCAAAACATCAACCGCTATCGAGAACTCCTCGAAGTCTCGACGGATGACGCCCAGCGGTTGGAAATCATGAGTCTTCTGGCCGACGAAGAGGGCAAGCTCAAACACCTGAATTTGACAGAAATCGGCGACCGAAGCTCAAGACGCGAGTCGTGACGGGAAATCGATGAACGTCTCGACCACGGCAAGATTCGTCGCGGCCGGAACGATCGCGCGCCATTCAATCCCGGACGAAGAGATCAACCCCGGGGGTTGATCTCTTCGTCCGGGCGATTGGTTCACACGGAGTGGCGTTTCGCCATTGAAATGACCGTGCTTGCCTGCGGTCCGTGTTCCCCCTCGCCCGGATGGACGACATAGCGAACCTCGTCCCCGACACGCAATTGATCGAAGCCTTCGTTCGCGACGCAGTTCCGATGCATATAGATCTCTTCGCCGGACGGCGTGACCAGGAAGCCATAGTCGCGGTCGGGAAAGAGCCGGACGATGCGGCCCGTATCTTGCGGCTCGTGGATTTTTGTCTGGCCGCGAAACCGGCGAACATAGTCCTCGAGTTGTCGACGCGTGGCATCGAAGGCGTCCCGCACCGCGACCCGAACATCCTCATGGGCATGATGCTCGCTCGGGTCGCGGTTAACGACGATCTCACTGCCAGGCACCGTCAAATGCACCGAAACGTGAAAGAGTCTTCCCTGTCGATGCGCGTGGTGGCTGGTTTCGATCACGACCTTGCACGCGATAATACGATCGAAGAACTGCTCAAGCTCCGCCACGCGGCCTTCCACCTGCTGCTTGACCGCATCCGACGTGTCGAGATTATGAAAAGTGATCTGGGGTTCCAGCGCCATCGAAGCCTCCTCTGTTGCCCCTCAACCCTATCCCTCCCAGCCCGTCGCACATTGATGCACATCAAGGTTTCTCATCGCGTCATGGCCTACGCTGCGCCTTGGTTTCCATTTCAGCGAACGAGGAAGACCACCGATGGCTCACAAGCAGGTCCTGTTCCGTTCGGCCGCGCGCGAGAAGATCCTCCGCGGCGCCACCCAGCTCTGCGACGCGATCCGCGTGACTTTGGGGCCCAAATCGAAATCAGTGCTCATCCAGAAAACCTATGGAACGCCGATCGTCTGCAATGACGGCGTCACCATCGCCAAGGAGTTCAACCTCAGGGATGCCGAGGAAAATTTAGGCGCGCAGATGTTGCGGCAGGCAGCCGAAAAGACCGGCGATAGCGTCGGCGACGGCACCAGCACGTCAACGATCCTGGCGCACGCGATCTTTGCCGATGGGCTCCGCAACGTTGCCGCGGGGGCGAGCGCGATCGACCTCAAACGCGGCCTGGATCGGGCCACGAAGGCGGCGATCGGCGCCTTGCATTCCCTTTCGCGACCGGTGAGCACGCCCAAGGAAAAAGCCCAGGTTGCGACGATTTCGGCGCACAACGATTCGACGATCGGCGAACTCGTTGCCCAGGCGATGGAAAAGGTCGGCGGCGAGGGCGTGATCACGGTCGAAGAATCGAAAACAACCGAGACGGCGCTCGAAGTGGTCGAAGGCATGCAGTTCGACCGCGGCTATATCTCACCCTATTTCATCACCAATACCGAAAAGATGATCGCCGAACTCGAGGATCCCTATGTCCTGATCTACGAGAAAAAACTCTCGAACCTGCAGGCGATGCTGCCGATGCTGGAGGCCATCGTGCAATCGGGGCGGCCGCTTCTGATCGTGGCGGAAGACGTCGAGGGCGAAGTTCTGGCGACGCTCGTGGTGAACAAGCTTCGCGGCGGACTAAGGGTCGTAGCCGCCAAGGCGCCGGGCTTCGGCGACCGCCGCAAGTCGATGCTCGAGGATATCGCCATACTGACCGGCGGACAGATGATCTCCGAAGACCTCGGAATGAAGCTCGAGAACATCGCGATCGAAACCTTGGGCAAGGCCAAGCGCGTGGTCGTCACGAAGGACGACACGACCATAGTCGGCGGCGCTGGCGACAAGAAAGATATTGACGGAAGGTGCAACCAGATTCGCAAGCAGATCGACGACACGACTTCCGAATATGACCGCGAGAAACTGCAGGAACGGCTCGCCAAGCTCTCGGGCGGCGTCGCCGTCATCCGGGTGGGCGCCCCGTCGGAAGCAGAGATGAAATCACGCAAGGAAGCGCTGGACGATGCCATCAGCGCCACCAAGGCGGCGGTGGCGGAGGGAATCGTGCCTGGCGGCGGGCTGGCATTGTTGCGGTGCACCGACGCCGTTGCCGCCGAGGAAGCCAAGTGCGAGGGCGACGAGAGGACCGGCGTTCAAATACTGAAGCGCGCCCTGGAGGCGCCGACCCGTCAGCTTGCCGAGAATTCCGCGGTCGACGGCGGCGTCGTTGTCGCCCGCATGCTGGCCGGCGAAGGCAACACCGGATTCGATGCCGGGCGCAGGGAATATGTCGATCTGGTCGAGGCCGGCATTATCGATCCGACCAAGGTCGTGCGCATCGCGCTCGAGAATGCGGTCTCCGTCGCCAGCGTGCTGCTGCTCACCGAAGTCACGATGACCGATATTCCCGAACCCCGGAAAGAGCGCGCCCTGGAACCCGAAATGGACATGTGAGACGGAGCGGGCGATGGCGGCGCGCGAAAGGCAACAGGCTGACGCCCGATGAATCGTCTCGCGGGAACCGGCAGTCGGGACATCCTTATCGTCACCGATGTCCAGAACGATTTCTGCCCCGGTGGGAATTTGTCCGTGCCCGGCGGGCATGAAGTCGTGCCGCTGATCAACGCGCTGGCCAGCCAGTTTTCCCACGTCGTGATGACACAGGATTGGCATCCTCCCAATCACAAATCCTTTGCCAGCGCTCACCCCGGTCGCCGTCCATTCGACGTGATCGATATGCCCTACGGCAAGCAGACTCTCTGGCCAGATCATTGCGTGCAGGGCACGAGCGGCGCCGAATTGCATACAAGCCTTTCAATTCCGCACGCCGCGCTGATACTGCGCAAGGGGTACAACGCCGAAATCGACTCTTATTCGGCCTTCGTTGAAAATGATCGCTCGACCCGTACCGGACTGACCGGATATCTGCGCGATCGCGGCTTTCAGCGCGTTTTCCTTGCGGGCCTCGCCACCGATTTCTGCCTGCGCTTTTCGGCCCTCGACGCCCGGAAAGCCGGTTTTGAAGCCGTCGTCCTGATCGAGGCCTGTCGCGCCATCGATCTCGATGGTTCGCTGGCCGACGCCATGCGGGAAATGGCCGACGCAGGCGTGGTCTTCTCCACAGGCGGCTGAGCGCCCGGCGCATCGGCCAAATGCCTGGGCAAACCGGAAATCGGCGAGCCATGGTCCCCGGTCAGGCAAGACGCGTCAAATAATGGTGCGAATTGATCGAAATCAAGGCGGCCCGTTTCAGAGGGCGTAGGATTGCATCGGTTAGAGCACCGCCTCAATCGGCGAAATCGAACTCCGCCCTATTGCAACAGCAGGAATTCCCCATGAGTGAAGCTGCAACCAAACTACCGGCGAAAGCGGACGTGAAGGGAGCTGCCGCCCCGTCGCTGCAGCCCGAATGGCGGCCGTTCGAAAATCTTCGGCACGAAATCGAGCGAATTTTCGACAATTTCGATGTCGGCTCCTGGCGCGGCCGTCCGCTGTTCGGCGTCGAGCCTTTCGCGCGACATGATGCCGTCTGGGGCACCACTCCGGTCGTCGACGTCGTCGAGAAGGATAACGCCTATGAAATCACGGCCGAACTGCCGGGAATGGACGCGAAGGATATCGATATCAAATTCGCCCATGGCATGTTGACGATCAAGGGTGAGAAAAAAGAGGAAAGAGAAGAAAAGAAAAAGGACTATTACCTGTCCGAACGCCGCTATGGATCATTCCAGAGGTCCTTCCAGGCGCCAGACGGTGTCGATCCCGACAAGATCGAAGCCAGCTTTGAGAAGGGCGTACTCAAGATAGCCTTGCCGAAGACAGCACAGGCGAAAGACCAGGAAAAGAAAATTTCCATTACTTCGAAGTAAATGGTTCCATCGGATTGCTTCGCAATTCTCCGCCCGAGCCAGGCCAGGTCCCGTCGCCAGTGTCAAGCGGAACCTGGCCGCCCTCTTCGTCGAAAGCGCCGTCATTATCGACGGCTTGCGCGCAACAACTCGAAGACGACTTGAGATAAGGAAAAAAGCATGCGGTCCGCGTCCGACACGACGATTACGAGATCACCGGGGACGCCCCGTGTTTTGTTTGTCTCTTCCGAGGCCTTTCCGCTCGCCAAGACCGGCGGCCTCGGCGACGTCTCGGCGGCGCTGCCCGCCGCTTTGGCGTCGTTGGGCGTGGACATCCGGCTCATGCTTCCCGGCTATCCTCAGGCGCTCGACCTGTTG
>Ga0182021_10004640_pt1 | contig 16193 bp, 12 predicted proteins | sample 612E3MmetaG_FD_120493 | JGI IMG/M metagenome (GOLD analysis project Ga0182021, IMG submission 120493) | Permafrost microbial communities from Stordalen Mire, Sweden - 612E3M metaG (Illumina Assembly) | ecosystem: Environmental > Terrestrial > Soil > Wetlands > Permafrost | place: Sweden... | reverse complement strand
GAAAGCTCGTTCTCCGGGATCAGACCCACAGAGAGCAGCAGCGTATCACACGGGATGATCTCTTCGGTACCCGCGATCGGCTGCATTTTATCATCCACTGCGCAGGCTTCGATGGCTTCGACCCGGTTCTTGCCAATGATGTTCTTGACTGTATGCTTAAGCTGCAGCCCTATGTCAAAATCCATCAGGCACTGCACGTAGTTACGCGTCAGCCCCGAAAGATACGGCATTACTTCCAAAACACGCTCCACTTTGGCACCTTCAAAAGTGAGCCGGCGCGCCATGATCATGCCAATATCGCCGGAACCCAGAATGACAAAACGTTTGCCGGGCATAAAACCTTCCACATTCACCCAGCGTTGGGCAGTGCCGGCGGTGAAAACACCAGCCGGGCGGGTGCCGGGCAGACGAATTTGCGCGCGGCTGCGCTCGCGGCAGCCCATGGCCAATACTACCGTTTTGGCATTGATCTCAACAAATCCGTGCTGCTTGCTGGTGGCAAAAATATGGTGATCGCGAGTCACTTCCAGCACCATGGTATCGAGCAAGAAATCCACCCCCACCTGCGTGGCTTCATCAATAAAGCGTTGAGCGTAAGCAGGGCCGGGCAGGTCTTGCTTGAAAGTCTCCATGCCGAAACCATTATGAATACATTGCAATAAAATACCGCCGGGCTCGATATCGCGGTCGATAATGAGCACCGCCTCCGCGCCGTTTTTCTTGGCGGCAATTGCGGCAGCCAGACCGCCGGGTCCGCTGCCGATAACAACCACATCATAGTTCTCTTTATGCATCATGTCAGGCCTCCACATCTTTGGTGAGCCGCGCGAGGAACTCTGATCCGGTGCCTTTTTTGGTGATCTCCAGTGGAGAAACGCCCAACTCTTGCGAAAGGATTGCAACGACCCTGGGCATATCAAAGGCGCCCAGGCAGCGTCCTGTCCCCAGCCAGGTGCGGCGCTTGATGGCATCGTAGGTCTTGGCCGGCAGCGGGGCATGGATCTCGGCCACGATCTCGCCTTCGGTGATCATTTCGCAGCGGCAGATCATGTGCCCGTAGCGCGCGTCTTTTGCCACCAGGGCAGCCTGCTCTTCATGGTTGAGATGGTTGAAGCGCGGTCGGGCCGGGCGGATGGGATTGAAATCCTTTTTCTCCACCAGCTTTTCACCGGCTTCCTTTAATAGTTCGACTACCCGCTGCGCAATGGCAGGAGCCGAGGTCAGCCCCGGGGACTCGATGCCGCCCAGATTGACCAAACCCTGCACTTCTTTGGGAATCTCGATCACGAAGTCGTGCGAATAATCGCCATTTTTGGCGTGTGCATTGCCGGTCGCGCGTAGACCGGCAAAGACCGCGATGATGCTGCGCGGCGCGATGGAAGGCACTAATCTTTGCGAACCAGACCAAATTTCTGCCAGTCCGTCAGCAGTGACAGCTCTATTTTCTTTTTCGGGGACCATATTGGAATTAGGACCGACCAGTGCATTGCCGTGGGTGCTGCCCAGCACCAGAATACCCTTGCTTACCTCACTGGGCACCGGGAAGAGAATATTCTCCATCTGGATCTCACTTTTATCCAGAATGTAGTACTCACCCTTGCGCGGTGTGATCTTGAATTCGGGGCGAACACCGGCTTTATGCATAACTTCATCGGAATACAGACCGGCAGCATTGACCACCCAGCGGCAGGCAAAATCGCCGCGGCTGGTCTTGATGCCGATGATCTTGCTGCCCTCTTTAATGAAGTCAACAAAGGCCGTGTCGGTCATCACCTGTGCACCGTTGTTGATGGCATTTTCGAGTGGGGCGATGCAGGCCGCAAATGGGTCGACCATCCCGGCGGTGGGGGTAAACAAAGCCCCGGTGGTGAGCGGATTGACGCGCGGTTCGCGGCGTTTCATTTCATCAGCAGAAATGATCTCGCTCGGCACACCGTTTGCTTTGGCACGCGCCTGTAATGTTTCCAGGCAGTCACAGCCTTCTTCGATGGCCACAATATAAGCACCGCTGCGTTTAAAAGGGATTCCTAATTCAGCCGAAAGCGTGTCCCACATGGGGTTGGCCAGGTGATTCATCTCCGCTTTGAGTGTGCCCGGCACCGGGTCATGGCCGGCATGCACAATGGCCGAGTTGGCGGAACTGGCGCCCATGCCAATATCTGACTCTTTTTCGATCAACAAGATCGAGAGATTGTAGCGAGAAAGCGCACGGGCGGTCATACAGCCCACCACTCCCCCGCCGATAATGATCACGTCATAAGAATTCATAATTTTTCCGTTTGATAAATATTATTTTTAATCTGTTAATTGACCGTTTTATTATAGTAAACTTGCACTTTTAAATATTATTTCTGCACATATGTGCAATTGAAATCCATTTCTCCAGGTCTCTGTTTGAACATTTTCTCGACTCTTTTGCACATTTGTTCATTGAAGTATACTATCGAATAATCAGTACTCCATCAAACCTCATTTTGTGAGATCTTTGTATTTGTATTCTAATGAATGTCCTCGGATCGAAATCATAAATTCATGTATGACGGGGGACAAGGTTTATTTTCGGCATTTCGGAGACGATCCATGGACGATCAAGATAAAAGTTCTGAAGCGATCCGGGCCGCGCGTATGTATTACTATCAGAACATGACCACCGAAGCCATTGCCCATGAGCTCAATATTTCCCGCTCCACTGTCTCGCGGCTGCTCAGTTTTGCCAGGTCCAGTGGTCTGATCGATATCCGCATCATCGATCCGAACGAGCATCCCCAATTGCTCGAAAAGAAGATCGTTGAACATTTTAAGATCAAACAAGCCCATGTGGTGCCAGTACCGGATATCGCCGGTGAAGTGGAATGGTTGGCACGCGTGGCGCAATACACAGCAAATTATTTAAATTCGATCTTTGAATCAAATATGATCCTGGGAATCGCCTGGGGAACGACGATCAGCGGCGTTTCCAAGCATCTCCTCCCCAAAGCAACGCACAATTCACAGATCGTGCAGTTGAACGGCGCCGGCAACACTAACACGATGGGAATCGATTATGCCAGTGAGATCATTGTACGCTTTGCGCAAAACTATCAGGCAGTCGCTCATCTTTTCCCGGTACCCACTTTCTTCGATTATGCGGCCACCAAACAGGTACTTTGGAAAGAACGCAGTATCCGCCGCCTGCTTGATCTGCAAAATCAAGCTGATCTGCTGCTTTACAGCATTGGAGCAGTCAATGCCGGCATTCCCAGCCAAGTGTACAGCGGTGGGTATCTTGAAGAAGTGGATTACGTTGATCTAAAAAAAAGACGATTGGTGGGGGACGTGGCAACTGTCTTTTTCAGGGAAGACGGCAGTTTCAACGACATTCCCATCAATGACCGTTCCAGCGGTCCAAACCTTGAGCTGTTCCAAAACAAACACGGAATTTGCGTCGTCTCCGGTCTGGCGAAAGTCAAGGGGCTTGCCGCGGCGCTTAAGGGCCGCCTTATCAGCGACCTCATCGTTGATGAACCTACCGCCAGAAATTTAGTCGATAATTACATCCTTCCGGTGAGCTAAGAAAACGATCAGAATATTTTCATTTTAAGATAAAAAAAGACGAAGGCTTTTTAACATCCTTCGTCTTTTTTTGAATTCATTAATCCCTTGGCGGGTACCCGGTAATGTCGCGAATTTCATCATATAACGGCTGCAGCCGCTCGTACATCTTACAGTAAACACGATTATACAATTCGTTGTACATCAGGTGATTGGCTGCAATAGGTTCAAAGGCCTTCCCTTGATGAGTCATTTCTTTTACAGCGACTTCAAAATTGGGATGCAATTTCAACCCGACCGCAACATCCATGGCAGCACCGAGCCCGCTGGCTTCATACACGTGAGGTCTGCACGTGGGCAGGCCAAAAATATCAGCCGTGAGCTGCATGGCAGCCTCACTCTGGCTGCCGCCGCCAGCCACGCGGATCTGGGTGACCGGGATATGAGTGCGTTTGGCCGTGCGTTCCATGCCCTCACGAAGAGCATAAGCCAGCCCTTCGAGGATGGAGCGATACATATAGGCACGCGTATGCACGTCGCCAAAGCCAATGATGGCACCTTTGGCTTCGGGGCCGGGCACCTTGAGGCCAGGCGACCAGTAGGGCTGCAGCATTAGCCCGCGCGAACCTGCTGGCACCGAGTTGACCAGGTCATCGAAGAGCTCTTCGGTCTCCACGCCGCGTTCCACGGCCAGGCGCTCTTCGTTCATGCCGAATTCTCGCTTGAACCACGAGACCATCCAGTAACCTCTATAGATCTGAGTCTCCAGCGAATATGAGTTAGGAACCGCTGATGGATAGGGAGGAATGAGCGGAATAACCTCGGTGTACTTTTCAAGGGTGATATTGATGGTAGCGGTGGTACCGTAAGACAGGCAAGCAATGCGCGGATCCACACAACCGGCACCGACCACCTCACAGGCTTTGTCAGCGGCAGCGGCGATGAGGGGTAACCCCACCGGGATACCCGTAGCCGCGGCCGCTTCGGGCGTAATCTCTCCCAACAAACCGGTGGGGAGCACGAGGTCCGGCAGCAAGGCAATGTCCATTGGCACAGCCTGCCACTTCCAATCGCTTTTTCCGCACCAGGTCATCTTTTTGTAATCGAAAGGTATATAACCCACCTGGCAGCCAACTGAATCTACGTAACGATTTACCAGTTTATGAGTGATATACCCGGATAATAAAAGGAACTTATGGGTCGCTTTCCAAATTTCCGGTTGATTCACACGAACCCAGTTGGCTTCGGCTTCTGACTGCATGTACGCCACAGTTTCACTCATACCAGCCAGCTTAAATAATGTTCCCCATAGACCGTCCAGGGGTTTTTGGCCTGGGGTGCGGCGCTGATCGAGCCAATGGATGGCCGGGCGTAGCGGAACACCGGCTTTATCTACATTGATCAAAGTTGAACGCTGCGTGGTAAGTCCTACACCGGCAACAGCATTTTTATCCACGCCAGGCATGCTCCAAAGTTGCTGGCAGGCCAGGCAGACCGCGTTCCAATAGACCTCCGGGTCCTGTTCGGCATAACCAGGTTCGGTGGAATAATAGGGCTCAATAGCAACTCTAGACTTGGCAATGAGAGTCCCCTTCAGATCAAAAATCAAAGCGCGTACCGACTGTGTTCCATTATCGATTGCAAGTAACTGATCTTTATTCATGATTCACCTACTTTCTGTAGATTAACCAAGGAGTATTGGTTTGCGGATCGATGATTTTATTTTTCAGGACAAAACTTGGATCAACGGGAAGGATCTGATTCGCTGTGGTATGCACGATCAGTGTGTCAATTTTATTTTGCGCTAACCAGGAAGGATCTTGCAAAGATTGACTCTCTAAAACGGGCACCAGGGCATATTCAAAGTGTTTACCGAAGAAGGGATATTCCCAGTCTCCATTTAATAAAGACAGTCCAATACGGGATTTTGCCGGAATAAGTTTTTCAAACTCATTCAGAATCGCGTAATGCTGCCCGGAGGAATAGGTCTCCCTTTCCAGACTGTTTAACGAGGCAATATCGATCTTGGCAGGCAGAATGGGGAAAAGTGAATAGCCGGTATGGCAGATCGCTTTTGAAACGATTGTGGGATGGGCCAAAACTGAGGGTTTGGAACAATCGCGGGCGACGGTTCTTTGCGTAACGATCGGTTTTGAATCATTCATCAGCACTGAGAAGGCCAATACCAGAACCGCAATAATTGAGATTACCAGCATCGTAATTTGTCCGCTGTTTTTTCGATTAATGAGAAGTGTCACTAACGGCATTGAGATGGCAATTCCCGGGTTGAAATATCTTCCCTGGTAAGGGTCCCACCCGGGGCGGAGAATACCGATTCCCAGCATCAAGAAAAATGGCACCAGAAGCAAAAAGGCGATCTTCGTGTTTTTGGTTTTGACGGCTTGAATAATGCCCATGAAGAATGCCGGAAGCAGCAGCAAGAAACTGATCGGACCAAACCACGAAAAATCTTCATTGATGCCCGGTTCAGCAGACAGGCTAAACTGTTTTGCCGGATCTTTCACAAATTCGGTTGTGGTGTTAAATACCGAGGGCATTCGGGATGCAATTGCAATTTTTGCATTCTGTAATGGTTGAGTGATTGATTTGGGCAAACCGTCCAGGCTGAGAAACTGATAGAAAAATCGCCCGGTATTCACTTCTGCTTTGCGGAAAACATTGCCATTGAATGCACCGGATTCCGACTTTACAAATTCAGCCGGCCCAAGGGGATTATGGAAATAAATGGTATTGTTGATGTATCCGTACGAGCTGAAGATCAGAAATGCGACAATACACGCAATCCCCAATTGTAGGATCTGCTTGAACTGCATTTTCTTGATGCAAACCAGGAGCACAATGAAAACCGCGAATCCGATGAAGAAGTAAAAAGCGGTGGGTTTTATGCCAATGGCGATCATTAAGCTGAGCGCAGCCAATAGAAAATCGTTTTTATCGGCGTAATTGTGACCGTACCAGCGCAGGAAGAAATACGAACCCAGGATTAAAAAGCAGGTGACGACCAGATCGTCCTGAGTCGTTGTAGCCTGTAAAAGCACTTGCGGAAAGGTGAGGTAGAACAACGCGGCCAAAGCTGACTGAAAACGATTGCCGCCAATTTCTCTGCCGATGCAATAAATGCCCAGCCCGGTGAAAAGGACAGAAAAAAATTGTAAGAAAGCGGCGAATAGATCGGTACCGTGTAAAAGGATCGTCCAGAGCACGATGATCTGCGCGTTGTACGGATAGATCACCTGTCTCTCGATAATGCTGTTCCACGGGGTGAAAGAGCCGTGCTGCAGCCAGTAACCCACCCTTACCAGGTGAACGACCATGCTGTCATTATTGTTGGGCGGAACCGCCAGGATCAGGTAGACCAGTGTACAGTAACCGGCAAAGACCGCAATTCCCAACAGGATCAGGCTGATCTTTTGGATCACCCTCAAACTGTGCCAGTCGGGGCGCTCCACCTGGAACGAAAACAAAACCGGATGCTTGCCAAGGAACCAGGCACCCCAGGCTATTAAAAGGATTGTGGTTTGTATTCCAAACCATAATCCTTTGTTATCAAGCTGCTGGAGCAACCCAAGCATGTTACCGGTGAGAATAATTTCTGCAAAGAAGACGATGAAAAAAGCGCATACATATCTGGGAAGCTGCTTTATCCTTAACAAGGATAGAACAGGAATCGCCGTGAGTATGTAAAGTATTGCAGAAATCAATAAAACCATACCGAATTCCTCAATCCAGATTTTTACTCCAGCGTTTTTCTTTCTGTTCGTCGCTCATATCCAGGCCGAGAGTTCCGCCAGGGTTCATAATGAAGTTGGGGTCAAAATGTTCTTTCAAACTACGGATGACATCCATTTGTGCACTGCCGATTTGTCCTTCGAGCCAGGGGGAAGTTTGCTTCCCCACACCGTGATGGTGGCTCATAGCTGCACCGCTTTTTTGGATCGCTTCAAGGATACCATATTGTAAATCTAGATACTCTTTAATGGTATTAATTTTTGCGATAAAGATAAAGTAAAGGTTGCCGCCCTGTGGATAGGCGTGCGAGAGATGGGTCATGCACACGGTTTGTGGGCGTTCCTTGATAAAAGCACGCACTGATTTGTGCACTTCTTCCATCTGGGACCAGCTTACAGCACATTCCAATGTATCGATGAGGATGCCGAAGTCTTGCAAGTCTTCACGCATGTAAGGGTCGCGGAAACGTCCCTTCTCCCAGTTGCTGGTGACCGGAGCAAAGGAAAGATCAAATGCGCCGTGTTTCAGGGCAATCTGGCGGATCTTGGCATTGACATGCGCCGAGAATCCTCTCTCGCCTTCGGTATGGCCGAGCAGCAAACATTTTTGCATGCGTTTGTAACCCAACAACTTCAAGAAAGAATCCGCGATCGTACCTTCGATGTGATACAGCTTCATGGCAACGTCAGTCTCCTCGGGGTCCGAGAGACGGAAGGCAGAGGGGAAACCAAATTCACTCTGCATGATCTCGCGGCAGGCTTCGCGGGCATCCTGCCAGTTCTTGAACATGTAGCTGTAGCGGCAGCGGTTCTTCGGCAGGTAACGCCCCAGTTTGAGAGTGACATTGGTCAAAATACCAAAGGTACCTTCGCTGCCCATCATGATCTGATCAAAATCCGGGCCGGTGGCGCAGCGGGGAATTTCTTGCGTCTTGAAAACACCCAGGGGAGTCACATATTCTTGAGCGATCACCAGGTCTTCAATTTTGCCATAATAGGTGCTGTTTTGACCGGCACCGCGGGTAACCACCCAACCGCCCACCGTTGAGAATTCAAAAGACTGCGGAAAATGGCCACAGGTGTAACGGCGTTTGGCCCCCAGTTTTTCGGGAGCATGGTTGAGCAGGTCTTCCAAAGCCGGGCCAGACATGCCGGCTTCAACGGTGATGGTCTGATCCACTTCATTGAAGCGCACCACTTTGTTCATGTGTATGCTCATATCAATGGAGATACCGCCCTTAACCGCTTCAGTTCCGCGCGTAACACTGGAGCCGCCGCCGTAAACATACATGGCGATCTTATTTTCATTGCAATAAGCCACTAACTGCTCAATTTCAGCCTGGCTGCGCGGAGCAACCACCACATCGGCAATATTTTCCACAATATGCTTGCGCAGGCGTAAGGCATCGATCATTCCGCCGCCGTAAGAACGATCGATGCGGGCATAGGTGTCGGTGCGCACGTTATCGCTGCCGCAAAGCTCGATGAATTTATTCAGATGGCGGATGTCCAGAGTGACCGGCACGTCGATTTCCACTTTATCCAATGCCAGGTCTTCGGGAACCATCATATCCGTGGGGGACATTTTAAAAGTATCCAACATCAAGCGAACCAACCCACTGTTGGGATGCTTGAATTCAGCGGGAGCGCCCCACTTAAAAATGGACCGGTAGGTACCATCGGGGACGCGTTGTTCGTACCAGGCGGGTGTGCATTTTGTTTTTTTAGACATGAGATCCTCCTTTTATTTTTCCAGACCGGTGGGTTCCGGGCTGTAGTAAGCATGATAGATTTTTTTGTATCGTTCCACTTCAGTATTCCAGCGAGAATCGCTCCAGCCCAATTCTGGTTGGGCGATGGAACGGATCTTTTCGATCTGAGGAATGGCACCTTCAGGCAGAAGCATTCCCACCCGCACGCGCCGCAGCAGCAGATCATCCAGGTGCAAGATGCCGCCGCAGCGAGCCGCCCAGCGAACCTCAGCCCACAAATTTGGCAGCGGAGCAATATGTTCGAGCTCACCCGCTTGGGCAGCCGCGATCAGCGCTTCTGTTTCGCTGCTGTAACGGCCCATCAGGTAAGTCCAATCCTTGAGGCTCATTCCCGCAGGCGGATTCGCTTTAGGCAGCGGATTAAAGTAGCGCACCCGGCGTGAGAAATCAGGATGACCTGGAAGCGCAGCCGCAGCCATCTGCAGGGCCTGTTCCGCCATGATGCGGAACGTGGTCATTTTGCCGCCGGTCACGGTAATGAGACCGGCTTCTTCCCAGACCACATGAGCTCGGCTTTCTTTGGATGGATCAGCCTCCCCGATGCTGATAATAGGCCGCAGTCCGGCGAAAGAAGAAAGAACATCCGCGCGGGTCAGATTGGCCGTACCAAAGGTGGCGTTGCCTGCTTCGAGAATATAATCGATCTCGTCAGAATGCGCGTACGGTTCATGCGCACCCGGCGTCATTTTATTGTCTAGATCAGTGGTACCGATCATCGTCACCCCTTCCCAGGGGATGCCAAACATGGCGCGGTGATCGCGCGGGTGCAGCAAAGTAACTGCATGCGGAATGGGTAAGCGCTCCTGTTTGAAAATCAAATGTGACCCTCGCAGCGGACGGATACGCGGTTCAGCACCCACCTGCACACGCAGATCGTCGCTCCAGGGGCCGGCAGCGTTGATCACGACTTTGGCTTTGATCTCGGCAGTGTGCTCCGCTTCACCTGAGGTATCAGAAACCACCGCTCCACAGACGTGTCCGTCCGCAGTGCGCAGTAATTTACCTGCACGGGCATAATTGAGTGCGGTGCCCCCGGCCATCACTGCTTCGCGTAAAATGTGGTGCACCACATGCGCGTCATCCATCTCGGCATCGTAATACAAATACCCGCTTTCAAGGCCGTCAGAGCGAAGCTGCGGGCACGATTCCAGCATTTTTTCTTTGGAATAATAACTGTGCTGCCATTTGGGTGCCATCAGATCGTAGATCACCACACCCACTCCAAACATCTTTTTCGTGTTGGCTTCAATGAAATTGGGCATCAAAAATCCCAGTGGAGTGACCAGATCTTTGGCTTCACGCAGCAGCCATTCGCGTTCGCGCACCGATTCATGCGTCACACTCCATTGGCCATTTTTTAAATAACGAAAGCCGCCGTGAACCAGCTTGGATGAACGGCTGGAGGTTCCGCCTGCGAAATCGCCGGCATCTATAAGAAGGGTTTTCATACCGGCAGCAACAGCTCTTCTAAATACACCAGCCCCGGTAATGCCTCCCCCGACAATTAAGAGATCCCAGTCTTGATCGATCTCTTGCCAGATTGTTTCTCTCCAACCGTTTTGCCACATAAGGAACTCCTCAAAGTAAAATGATGACTTTTATTAATGTTTTGCGGTCTTTTCAGCAACTTCCCAAAAATGGATACTATCCAACATCACTTCCCGGGTGATCACTTCCGCGCGCGCCGGTTCATTGGCAAGAGCTGCTTCGAGCAATTTTTGGTAAAACAAGCGCGAATGACTCTGCGCTTCAGGGTTGACAAAATAGATTTGTGCCATGTTGCGGTACAGATCACCAAAACCGTTGAAAATTAAAGTAAAAATGGGGTTTCCCGAAAGCTGCGTAAAACGTAAATGCAGCTCAAGATCATTATCGACGAAAGAATCTTTGCCATCGGGTAAATTTTGCAGTGTCTGCAAAAATTCTGTTACTTCGGGCAGCGCATTCTCAAAAGCCTGCCGGGTATACGTCGGCGCCATTAGCAGCCGAATTTGCAAAAGATTCACAACAAAAGACGGATAAACTTCTTTTTGGTAACGGGCAATTGCCCCCAAAATAGTGAGGTTACCTTCACGCCAGTAATCACGCACCCGGGTGGTTTTGCCGTGGTGAATTTCCAGCCAGCCGTCACGCGAAAGCCGCTGCAGCGTTTCGCGCAAAGTAGGTCTCGTGACCCCCAGCATTTCTGCCAGTTCTCTTTCGGGGGGTAAAAACGAATTAACCGGAAAGGAACCATCCAGAATTGCATCTACCAGCCGTCTTTCAGCCAGTTCAGCAGGTTTCAATTGCGCATCCCATTGCACCATGGCAATACTCCTTTTGGAGAATTAATTATTGGTAAGAGGTCTGACCAGTTTAAATGATTGTACCCAAATTCAAAAACATTTTCAATATGCCTTTTGACCTACGTTTCCCGTGAATTAATTAGAATGTCATAAACCGCAGACATCGCTCCCCCTAATAACTAACACCCGCTCTACCTTTTGACACATGCGAAACTTTTTAAATTTGTGTAAACTTGCTTCAATACTTTTTAGGAGTGAATAAATGGAAGGTAAGAAAAAGAACGTTAAAGAAATCGTTGGAGAAGTACTTTCTCAGTTATTGAACGTCCCGGTTTTATCTGGCGCGTTGGTGACTTATCTGTATTACCGCCTCCCGGCAGGCGAGCCGAATGCTTTATCCGGTTATGTATGGGTAATGCTCTTTCTATGCATCATTCCGTTGTTCAGTCTGTTCTTTTATATTCCTAAAAAGGGCGAGGATAGACCACAGACTTTGCACCGCCAACGCGTGGTCAGTTTTATTTTTATGATCGTCAGCTACCCATTGGGTTGGCTCGTGTTGGCACTGACCCATGCGCCGCGCATCTTCACTGCCACGGCTGCCACGTATACTTTTGTCACCATCGGGTTGATCTTCTTTAATCTGCTGCTCCATTACAAAGCCAGCGGTCATGCGGCTGGAGTTTCCGGCCCGATCACATCCATGATCTACATCTTTGGCATCTGGGCTGCCCCATTGGTACTCCTGCTGCCATTGGTCACCTGGGCTCGTCTGGCAGCCAAAGGCCATAACTTCTGGCAAACCGTGGTGGGAGCCACCATGTCCGGACTAATTTCGGTGACGGTGTTGTGGGCATTTGGTTTCTCTCCCTTCGCCGGTCTGGTCTGGTAAAAGCAAATCAAAAAACTTACTATAATTAGAGGTGTCAGAATTGCTGACACCTCTTTTATTTCGAAAGAGAGAAAAAAATGCCTACTCCATTCGAAAAACAGCCAAAGGCAAAAATTTACTTTGGGATCGGAAAGTTCTTTATTGCAATTGTGGTTTTCCTCAACTTACAGGCTGCCATGCTTTTTCTGCTCCGCCCCGCTGATTATGCCCCCGGCTTTGAGCTGAGCGGCGCCGCCGGAAATGCCATGATCCAGGGGATGGGGCTGCTCTTTGTGATGTGGAACGTTCCGTATGTAGTTGCGCTGGTCAACCCAGTGAAACATCGCCTCTCCCTCATCGAAGCGTTGGTGATGCAAACGATCGGCGTAGTGGGAGAAACCACACTTTGGAGCCTGCTCCCCTCCGGTCACACCATCCTTGCCGGCAGCGTTACCCGATTTATGCTCTTCGATGCCGCAGACCTTCTCTTCTTGATCTTTGCCTGGCTGTTTACCCGCCGTTTGGCACAAGTCTACTAATCAAATACCTTTGCTCTCCTGGTAAAACAAAATTCCCCGGTTTCCGAATTGCGCAGAAACCAGGGAATTCTTTAATTTATCTCATTCGCTGATGGGTGAACTGGCGTTCACCACTTTTTATTCGTAGGCTTTTTCGATCAAAGCCAGGGCGTCGTTATAATCAATTTCCTCCACGTTATACATCGAGGCACCGTCTTTGAGCGCGGCAGCCGCAATATCCGGCAGTTTGGCCCGGTCTACATTGGCTTCTTTGAGCGTACGCGGGAGTTTGCAGATCTCATAGAGTTCGTCACGCATCTCGCGAATAAGGCTGATCACTTTGACGGCGCGTTGTTCAGCCGGGGTATGTGCATACACATCAGGGCCGCCCAAAGGCATGAGTAACTCGCCGATCATTTCTCCCGCTTTCGGAAGATCATATTCCAGACCTACGGGCAGGTAAATATTCATGGCAACACCGTGAGCCACATGGCAAACCCCGCCGGTGGCATGACCCAAATTATGCACAACTCCCACCATCGCGTTTGAGAAAGCAATTCCGGCCATGGTCGAGGCATTTGCCAGGGCCAGGCGGCCTTCACGGTCGCCGCCGTTCTTGACCACATTCATCAGGTTGGCGCGGATGATGCGAATTGCCTGCCAGGAATAAGCATCACTCATCGGGTTCTTTTGCAGACTGATATAAGCTTCGACTGCATGAGTCAAGGCATCCATGCCGGTGGCCGCAGTGATGTGCGGCGGCAGAGTCAAGGTCATACGCGGATCAAGGATCGCCGCGCGCGGATAGAGCATATTCGAGGTGAAAGACATCTTGATGCTGCGGTCAGGGTCGGAGATCACGGCCACACAGGTCACTTCAGAGCCGGTGCCTGCTGTGGTGGGAATGACGATGAAGGGTTTCATTGGTTTTTTGAGCATCTCCGCACCTGCAAATTTCATCAGGTCAGTCGCTCCTTCAGTGATGACGATATTGACACCCTTACTGGTATCGATCACCGAGCCCCCGCCCACTGCCACGATGGAATCGCAGCCTTTTTCAGTAAAGAGTTTGGCAACTTCGTTGACCACTTTACTTGAGGAATCCGGCGGAACCATGTCAAAGAGGGCCGCGATCTCAACCCCGGAATCCGCGAAAACATCCACTACCTGCTGAACCAGGCCTGCTTTGGTCACACCCTGATCGGTGATGAGGATGGGATGATGCGCGCCCAACTGATCCAATTCAAAAGGTAAATTATTCAAAGCTTTGTGGCCGGAACAGATTTTTACCGGGCTGAAGAATTCATAATAAGAAGGGAACATAGTCAATTTCTCCTTTTACTCTGATTAAATTCCGAATGCGACACCGAGAAGGTAGATCCACAAACGCAGACCATTGCGCTTGAAGAAAGGAATATCCGGCATACGGCGCATAATATTTTTCGCAATAATCGTGGGGAATAAATAGCGCTCGATCACGTTCAAACAGCGAATGATGGAGAGCGCCAAAACTAAGTCCCCCCGCACCGCCAGCCGATGTTCCGAATAGGCCATAGCTGTGCCGACCTGCGCTGTCATCATCATGTAGGCACATTCGATATTCTTGAATGCAATGACGATGGTGGCATCCTCATCAGCGACCTTCGTGCCCCTGTAGACCAGACGGCCGTTTGCTGTTTTGGCAAAAGCCATACGTGGTGTTTCTGGAAGTACTTTAAAAAGCACCAGAGCATTTTCTGGCCAGGTCGCTACTTCTTTCTGGATCGTAGCATCGTGCTTCGAAGCAGATTGCAGGCCTCGACCAAGTACAAAGAAGACGATTTTCACTACCAGTTTTTTAAATTTACTCTTTCTCGGAACCAATTTCAGTTCGGCATGTGGTGATGGGGTTTTGGTCTGTTCACTCATTTCCTTCTCCTGATTAATGTGGGCCTTACATTTTATTTGTAGCACTTCTACAATCAAATATGCGATTTGCAAATATACCCTAAATCTTCACTGAAAAACATATCAAAACAACTCAGTAAAGGGATGAAAACGAACCGTTTTTCACCAACGGCTCTTTGATCAATATGCTGACAAATCAGCAAAACTATTTGAATAATTTTTCGACCAGAGGATTGATGCGATCCCAATTAGGCAGCAAAACATCGGCGCCTTCGTTTGTGATCCAACCATTTACCATGTTGTGATCGAGTGTATGCGAATCAAACCCAACTGCACCAGAAAAGAGCACACTGTAGCCAATACGGGGCCAAAGATAGACCGGGATATTCGTGGTAATCGATTCCGTAAAAGCCATAACGACTCCGGGAATGCGCCACCAATTCAGCGGATTCAGCATTTGTTTGATGGCGCCCTTGATGAAAATTTGCCCGCGCATCTGACGGTAAAAATCATCGCTCCCTTTGCGGTCGCGTACCAAAGTCAATGCCTGCCTGGGATCCAGATGATGCACTCCGGCAGTGTACCCCGACATAGCAGTCGGCAGGTCCACCGTCACCCCTCCCATGGCATCCACTATTTTTATAAATCCGTCCACCTGAATACGCAGCGTGTAAGGAACCGAGACATGAAAGTTTTGTTCCACGGTTTCAGCCGCAGCCTGCGGACCGGAACCCTTTTTGGCCACTTCAGCAAAATAATGGGCCGTATTGATCCTGTTCTGTCCGTGCCCGGGGATCTCTACCCACAGATCGCGGGGAATCGAGAGCATACGCAGGTAAGGCGAAACCGGCGGGATGGTGGTCAAGATCATCGTGTCACTGCGCCCCTGCGCGGAATGCTGGTCATTGGGGTCAATCCCCAATATCAAGAAGTTGATGCGAAACGGGGTAAAGAAAAGCAGAAAGACTGCAAGCGCAACCCCTGCCCACAGCCAAATACTTTTCTCGAGGGGCCGCTTTTTGGATCTCTTTGCAGGTTCAAGATCAACATGCGCCGGTTCAACCGGCACAATGGGTTCTTCATCAATTGTGTTGTAATAATCTTCAACAGGTTCAGGTTTTATTTCTTTGTCACTCATTCATTTACCGTCTTTCATTTAAGCATATCAAGATATTTATTGTACCTCTGTTCACCCCATCGGTTTCGGGCCAGGAAATGGTATCCATTTTAGTTCCATAACTATAAAAAGAGACTCCCGCCATCAGGACCAGTCAGGAGTCTCTTTATTTTTACTAAAACCGGATGCAATTAAGTACCAACACTATTAAACGAACAGCGTTTGCCCGCCATCAGACATTTCGATGAATTCCATGGCGCCCAATACTTTAGCGCCGTCGACCAGGTCGTTCACAGTGAGTTTCATCATATCCATCGACATCTTGCAGCCGTAGAGATTGGCGCCGGCGTCCTGGATCAACTGCACGAATTCACCCACGGGAGGGAAATCTAGCTTGGCGATCTCTTTGCGCATCATCCATGAAGCCATTGCCGACATGCCGGGGATAACTCCCACCAGGGTG